>Ga0207695_10008630_pt1 | contig 12727 bp, 16 predicted proteins | sample KBSC54metaG_FD_184354 | JGI IMG/M metagenome (GOLD analysis project Ga0207695, IMG submission 184354) | Corn rhizosphere microbial communities from Kellogg Biological Station, Michigan, USA - KBS C5-4 metaG (SPAdes) (version 2) | ecosystem: Host-associated > Plants > Roots > Rhizosphere > Soil...
TACTTCATTAAGCGGCATAGAACAGTGACTTTAAGGGTATATTTCTCTCCTAAATATGGGCATGTAATTATTTACAATATTAGCCCTTATACATAACCCACATTGTAGAATTTATTCGCTCTTGCAAAAAATCACTCCTCCATGACAAACCGCCTATTGATTCTTCATATGCTTTTTTATAAGCTTCATTGCCTTACTTGGTTTAGCCCATTTTATCGGTTCAAACTTTCTTCCTCCATGCTTGTTATAGTCTATAAAGAAGTTTTCTATCTCCTGCGCCATATGTTTATTTATATCTTCCACCTCCTTTAGGTCAGCATATAGTACGGAACAATTAGCTACTGCCACCAGCCGATCATTGCGCTCTTTTTTGCCATCGTCTTCTGTTTGCATGGCCTTCAGCACACCCAGCAGCCGGCACTGCACCACGCAACCCGGAAAAGCATGTTGGTCCATCAGCACCAGCACATCCACTGGGTCACCGTCTTCAGCCTTTGTATTTGGTATAAAGCCAAAATCAAACGGGAACATAGTTCCCATCGGCAAGGTCTTCTTCAGCCTGAAGGCGCCAAGCTCCATATCGTAGTCAAATTTATTCTGACTTTCCTTGGGTGTTTCTATTACCACATTTATCAGTCCCTTCTCTATTGGTTTTATCTTATCTGTTCGCATAGACTGTTGTTTTAATACCATCCATTTTTATTGTTTTTAAAACCTAAAAGACTATGCCTTTGCATATTGCAGCACATGCCTTAATGGCACGGTATTGTCCGCTTTATTATTAGCAACAAAGACTTCAGGGTATGAAAAAATTCTTTCGTTATATGGCGGGCAGCGCAGCAAGATGGGTCAGGGGTATCATAGGTTTTGCACTCTTAGGATGGGGATACACTAATCCCTTGAACCTCACTATTATCGCTATAGGAACCATTATTCTTTTAGCAGCTATTTTCAACATTTCAATACTTGCACCACTGTTCGGCTATTCCATACTCGGCAATAAGATTGTGGCTAAACATGGGGAAATAAACGGAGTGCCCGGAGAAGACCTTACAGGCAAAAATCCTGTTAGCAAAAAGAATATCACAGATAATGGTGCCGACCATGATAAGGAAGAGCGCGACTACGCACATCATGCTACTACCAAAGGTGGCTCCAACTATGGCCAGGGTTCCTCCCAGCTCGGCGGCGAGTCTTATCGCCAGGGAAGCACTAAAACAGAAGGCAGCAATTACAACGATGAACAAGGCTTTACAGCAAAATAATTACCCCTACAAAAAGCAACAGCCCATGACGCTCATGGGCTGTTAACGCTTTCTCTTACAACCAACTATTTTTTTAATTTACAATCACCGTGCCTGTCATACTCGGGTGTATGGTGCAGGTATAGGGATAAGTGCCTTTGGTGCTGAATGTAAATGAATAAGTTTTGCCTGCTGCCAGGTTGCCGCTGTTAAAGGCGCCGCTTGTGCTGGTCACGGTATGCGTCATGCTGTCGTTATTAGTCCATGTCACTGTGCCGCCCGCAGCTATTGTTACAGATGTGGGACTGAACTGCATGTCCTTAATATTCACTGTGGCTGTTGTGGGATTGCTGCTATTATAACTGCTGCTCTTTGTGCATGCCATAAATCCCATCGAGATGAGTACAACGATCATTGTACTGAGAAAAACCTGTTTCATATGTAATGGTTATTTCGTGGTGAAAAATCTATTATCACTGCTAAGCTACATTACATACATGCCCTGTACATTTTTTACACAACGAACAGGGAATATGCCCGGATGAAGGAGGATTATACTATTTAAGCAGCTGCAATGCACTTTTACCTCGCTTCAGCCACCGCAAAAAGGAGCTTATAGATTTAAGTATTGAAAAACAAGTATTTAGCTAAAACAGCTATCAGTATTGCTCTTTATACTATTCCTATAATCACCAATCCCGCTGACAGAAATCATTTTTAATTGCCAGGCTGCTGCCGACATTGCGTTAAGTTTTTAACTGCAAAAAGGGTTCATTTGAAAAGAAACATCAATAAAAATCTTCAAACAGAAGTGGACGCTTGTTTCCTATATAAGCGATTAGCGGAAGCCGAAGCCGATAGCACCGTAGCCAATGTATTCAGGCAAATGAGCGATATCGAAATGGGCCATGCCGAGGCATTCTTAAAAAAGCAGGCTACAGCCACTCCTTTGCCACCACCATCATTCAGGGCCAGGGTATTAGATAGAATAGGTAAAATATTTGGCTACGACTATGTGTTGGGAGCTTTAATGGATACCGAAAAAAGTATTTCCAATGCCCTCATGCAGGCAAAGAACAAAAGCGGCGCGGCACTTACAGGTACCGAAACCAATCATGTTAAGATATTACGCTCATTGCTTTACCGCGAGTCCAAAGTTACAGGCACTAATGTAGCCCGTTTCGAAAGCAGGCACCGCTCGGTAGGTGGCAATGCTTTAAGGGCCGCAGTATTAGGTGGTAATGATGGGCTTGTTTCCAATTTCAGTTTAGTCATGGGCATAGCAGGTGCTACCGCTGGCCAAAGCGGTGTCTTATTGGCGGGCATAGCAGGTCTGCTTGCAGGGGCTTTATCTATGGCCCTGGGCGAATGGATATCTGTTAAAAGCTCACAGGAATTGTATGAAAATCAGATGCAGCTCGAAATGGAAGAGCTGGAAACCAATCCCGAAGGCGAACAAAAAGAATTGGCGCTTATTTATATGGCTAAAGGCATACCCGAACAACAATCCCACGAAATGGCTGCAGATATTATGCGCGATAAAGCACATGCGCATGAACTCCTGGTAAAAGAAGAGCTCGGCATTAATCCCGAAGAGCTAAAGGGCTCTGCAATGGAAGCTGCTATTTATTCTTTTATACTTTTTTCTATTGGTGCCATCATACCGGTTTCGCCCTTCTTCTTTATCAAGGGCACCGCAGCCATCGTCATTAGTGTTATAGCCAGCGCAGCAGGTTTATTTTTAATCGGTTCGGCCATTACCTTGTTTACAGGCAGGTCTGTATGGTTCTCAGGTTTCAGGCAGGTATTATTTGGTCTTGTGGCAGCGGCTATCACATTCAGCATCGGCAAATTAATAGGCGTGTCATTAGCAGGCTAAAGTAAAGACTGTTTATTATTTCTTGCAAGCCTGTAGCTATCGGGTAGGACCGCTTAGTAATTCCATCCTCGTATAGATTTCTCCTGCACTATTACCGTGTTCGCGAGGTTTTGCATCTCTTTAAATTCATTCCAGGTACACAGCTTATAGTTATAGTACCCCAGGCAGGAAACCCCGTTCAGGTAGTGTATTCTCACCCACCTGCTGTTATTGGAGTATGGTATCTGTTCCGGCTTTTCTTCCGTACCCTTCACAAAATTATTGCTCATCTAAAATGGTCTTAACGCTGATTGCAATAAAGGAATGAAAAAAAATGGCAGCAATACAGCATACTGAAGTTACGCCTTTATATCCGCTTTACGATATATATTTACCTGACCATCCAATCAAGTTTGCATTTATACAGATTGGGCACGAAAAACTGAAAACAAAAAAGGCTATGAAAGCTCTGAAAATTACACTTAGGATAATAGGCATGCTGGGAATCCTAGTAGGATTTGCATTTATGATTTCGCATTGGCCCTATGGCAGAAATATATTTTTAGTTTGCTATGTAATAATACTTATAAGCTTCTTTATTAAAACACCACAAAAATGAAGTTCTGTTTTTCAGGCATTGACTGTTTATGCAGTTATCGGGTAAAGGATTAGTTCTAATCCCACTCACCCAAAAAATAATATCTTCGCAAAGCAAAAAAGAACCTCATGGACACCCCTCAGGAAACAACGCCACCCGCACCCACCACCCCGCCCAACAAAATAAGGCTTGAAGAATGGTTTATAATTGTAGGTGACTTAGCCAACAAAGGCAAAAATTATCTTACAGATAAGTCCGGCATGGTAGCCATCAAGTATGTAAACTGGAAATCAAAATAGCAGCAGCCTGCAGCTTTATTCATTTTCATTTATCTGCTTCACTATTTCGGCCTTTATATTGTTTTCATTCTGCGTCGTCTGCAGGAAAACAGCCTTGTCATTTTCAATGTAGAATTTGAAATGCGAGAGATTAGGTATCGTAGTATCTACAGAATACACCACATGTCCCCTGCCTCCGGTACTTTTCTTATATTTTATTATTGCGGGTCTCTTATTCACCGTTACCGTAATAATTTTCTCCATTCTTAGCTTGCCATTTTTATGGCTGTAAATGTACTAAATGCTTGCAAGACTAATAGGAATCAAGCTCACCTATCATTTTATTCCTCAACTCTATTTTCTCTTTACGCTTTTTCATTCTTATAATACCCTGCACTATCGAGAACAGGCCTAAAGCAAGATAAAATATAGAAAGCCAGATAAAAAGTGTATGCTTTAATTCAATATTCCTGATAAGCACGAAAATGAATATCCCTATCAGAGCCGTACCCGATACAAATGAAAGGATCAGTCCTCCGCGCGTTTCAGGCCATTGCAGATATTTTCGCCCGCTCATAATAGTAAATTTATGGTATCGCCAATATACAAAATATCCTGTATTTTCTCCGTTGTTGGCGTCCCGCCAACAACACTCGCGTAGGTCAGATAACAAACGAAACTCCAAATCACATTGCCGCATTTATCCACATTATCGCATTCCTTTACAAATCCCGGCAATCCATAAATCCCCAAAAAATTCCGCTTTTCACTTTCAAAATTTCCTCAGGTTACAGCACTATATATACGCCATTCATCATCAACCCTTTAGCCTCAAAAAAAGTTTTATGGTACCGCACTAAGTGCGGTACCATACCGCATTTACTGTAGTACCATAGATTTCCAATTTGCCTGCTTCAAAACCTCATCAGACCTTTATGCCGGGAAAACAGTATAAACCCTTTCCTTATTTATTTGGAATCACATTGCCGCATTCCATCACATTGTCGCATTTAAATACATTCATTATGAAATCTTCCCAGCAATCCCAGGCCCGCGATCTGTACCTCAATACCGGCCTCTCTCAAAAGGAAATAGCACAGTACGTTTCTGTGTCCGAAAAAACCATTTATCTATGGATCAAACAACAATCCTGGGACAAGCTAAAACAAGCATCGCTCGCTGCACCTGCCATGATAGTGGACAACCTCTTCAGTCAGTTGGTCGAATTGCAGAATCATATAGCTACCCGCGAAGAAGGCAACAGGTTTCCTACCTTGCACGAAGCAGAGGTAACACGCAAGCTCATCCAGTGTATCGATAAGCTGAAGCTCTATCCTTCGCAAGGTGCCTGTATGCAAATGATGCGCAGCTATCTCGATTTCATTGGCACTGGCAACGAAGAGCTGCGCAACCAAACGCTCACTTATACCAAAGAATTTTTGCAGGGCAGAAGCATAAATGGTTTTGCACCCTACGATATATCCTACAAGGCAAAAACACCGCAGGACATCCTGCAGGAAATTGAACAGCACAACTCAGTTGCAGACAATTCCCCGGCAGAAGAAAACAACCCTTCCCCTGCTCCCGACACTACGGTTACCCCGGGCAATCAGGAGCTGGTCACAAACCCGGAAATTACCGCTGCCGAAATTATTCCCGCTCCGGAAATTCCAGGCACACCATCCGCTAAAAACATTGCCACTGAAGACCCGCAGCCAAAAATAGACTCGCCTGCAGAAGTTCCGCCGCCGGAAAAAACCGGAAATTTCATTACCCTGAACGACATTAAGCGCCACCGTGAAGTCAATAGGATACTCAACCAGATGAAAGCTGACAATGACAAAACACGCAACAATCGAAGACCTTACTAATCAGTACCTTTATAGTATGGCAACAGAATACAAGCAGCACTGGGAAAATGTATATAGCACTAAGCAGCCACACGAGGTAAGCTGGACACAAGAGCTGCCCGCTACATCCTTAAGTTTCATACACAGCTTCAATCTGCCTAAGTCAGCAGGTATCATAGATATTGGTGGTGGCGACAGCAAGCTTGCAGACCATCTGCTTGCAGAGGGTTACGAAAACATTACGGTACTCGATATCTCAGAGAAGGCAATTGAGCGTGCTAAAGCCAGGCTGGGTGATAATGCAGATAAGATAAAATGGATAGTTGCTGATGTTACTGAATTTAAGCCCCAGGCCACATACGATGTATGGCACGATAGGGCCGCATTCCATTTCCTTACCACGCCGGAGCAAATTGCTACCTATATCGACATTGCTAAAAGTTGTGTAAACAGCTACATGGTAATCGGTACATTCTCCGATAAGGGCCCGAAGAAATGCAGTGGCCTCGACATAAAACAATATACGGAGGACGAACTGCAGGCGCAATTGTCAGGCAGCTTTAGCAAAATACAATGCATCACCGAAGACCATACTACACCATTCAACACCACGCAAAACTTTTTGTTCTGCAGTTTCAAAAGGCAACGTGCCTAAAGGAGTAAGCCATGCACAAAACATATAAATCAAAACTTGGCACATTGTACATATTGGCCCTGTGCTTTATGCTCATCCCGCTTTTCTCTATGCTGTACGAAGGTATATTGGCAGGGGTACTTATTGCCGCGGCCGTCATAGCAATTCTTATCTATCTCTACTTCGCTACCTCCTACATTATAGACGGCGATAAGCTCATTATAAAGATAGGCTTCCTTGGCTCGCGGGTTATACCGGTCATGAGCATTACAAGTATAGAAAGCACCGGCAGTTTATTCAGTGGGCCTGCTTTCTCTATCAATGGTCGCCTGCAGGTGAATGCCGGGAGCAACACGGTAGTAATATCTCCTAAGCGCCCCGGGGCCTTCTGCGCCGATTTGCAGGAGATTAATCCGGGCATTGTTATCCCCCTGTCCATTGACAGGAGCTGCTGCGAATAAATGCAGTTTTCATTTTGCATATTTTTACAAGCATACTTACTTTAGCACATCAATAGCATACATCATGGTACAGCCTGCAACTATTACTTTTTTGAAGCAACTGGCAAAGAACAACAACAAGCCCTGGTTCGATGAGCACCGCAAAGAATACGAAACTGCCAAAACAGATTTTGAAAACGTAATTACCTCGCTGCTTGATAAGATGCGCGTAATAGACCCTGCCTTTGCAGACCAAAAAGCGAAGGACTGCATCTTCCGCATCTACAGGGACGTTCGCTTCTCTAAAGATAAAACGCCTTATAAAGCCCACTTCAGCGCAGCCTTTAGCCGCAGTGGCAAGAAGGACATGGCCGCAGGTTATTACCTGCACCTGGAGCCGGGCAAAGTCTTCGTAGGTGGTGGTATATGGATGCCGGAGAATGAGCACCTCAAAAAAATAAGACAGGAGATTGACTACAATTTTGATGACTTCAAAAAAATAGTCAATGCCGCTGCCTTCAAAAAGATGTTTGGTAAAGTAGAGGGAGAACAATTAAAGAAAGCCCCTCAAGGCTATGCCGATGATAACCCGGCACTCGAATATCTGAAGATGAAAAGCTACACCGTAGGCCACAAGCTGGAAGACAAACAACTTACGGACAAAGGCTTTGAAGCACAGTGTGTAAAGGTATTCTCAACAATGAAGCCTTTAGTAGATTTTATCAATAATGCCCTGGTTTAGTCTGTTTAGTTACGGAATACAAGAAAAGCAAACGGCTTATCATGCTGCACAATTTTCTTACTCTTGGCATTCTTCTTCGGCTTCCTGGTAGAGTTATGATATACATCCATTGTTTCTGTCGCTTCTTCTACCCCTTGCTCATTATCTATCTTACTTATCAGTGTCATCAGCTCATCCACCTTATGCTCAAAGTCATCTTGCCAGTGTTGCGCCACTTTTGTTGTCACCAATAACTCGCGCGTTTTTTGTTTCATAGTCCTCAGTTATTAGTACTTTTTAAATTTTAATGTTTCTTTAACACAAGTAAGTTAAAGATTTTTTTCACTATTTCGAATAGAAAAAATAAAATTGTGTACTAAAGCCCAATGACTTATGATAATCTTAATATAAAGATTACAAAAAATTATTAATAGAACTTAGTAAGATATGGATATCGTTCCTCATACAGCTTTTTCACCTTTTTTAGTACGGTATCCCGCAGCTGGTCTATATTTCTCCGCTCCGTAGCCGATATAAACACACATTCCCCGTTCGTTAAATGCTCCCATCTTTCCTTTAGCTGGTTCAGCATATCCTGCTTCACTTCTTCATCCAGCCATGGGTCAAAAACTTTTTCCTCGTATATGTCCATTTTATTGAAAATAGTGAGTATCGGCTTATCAAAAGCCCCTATTTCCTGTAGCGTCTTATTTACCACCCCCATCTGGTCTTCATACGCAGGATGGCTTATATCTACCACATGCAGCAGGCAGTCTGCCTCCCGCACTTCGTCCAGCGTGCTCTTAAAGCTCTCTACCAGGTGGTGCGGCAGCTTACGTATAAAACCCACCGTATCGCTCAGCAGGAAGGGTGTTTGTTCATATACAATCTTGCGCGTTGTAGTATCCAGTGTAGCAAACAGCTTATTCTCTGCAAACACCTCAGATTTGCTCAATAGCGTCATCAATGTGCTCTTACCTACATTGGTATACCCTACCAGCGCTACGCGCACGTATGTGCCTCTTTCCTGCCTTTGCGTGAAGGCCTGCTTGTCTATCTCCAGCAGCCTTTTGCGCAGCAGGCTTATCTTGTCCTTCACCATACGACGATCGGTTTCTATTTCCGTTTCCCCCGGGCCTCTAGAGCCTATACCGCCTCCCTGGCGCTCCAGGTGCTTCCACATCCCTCTCAGTCGCGGCAATATGTATTGGTACTGGGCCAGTTCCACCTGCACCTTTGCTTGGGCGGTCTTGGCACGACGGGCAAATATGTCCAGTATCAGGTCACTTCTGTCTATCACCTTTATACCCAGCGCATCAGATATGTTGCCTATCTGTGAGCCCGTAAGCTCATCATCAAAAATTGCGAGGTTCACACCTTTAGCCTGCACATACTCTTTTATTTCTTCCAGCTTACCCTTACCCAGAAAGGTTTTGCTATCAGGGTGCGGCAACTTTTGTATGAATTTTTTAAGGGTCACTGCACCTGCAGTCTCAGCAAGGAAGTTGAGCTCGGTAAGGTATTCATTTACCATCGTTTCAGTCTGTGTCTTGTACACAAGTCCTACCAGTATGGCCCGTTCTTCACTTATATTTTGCTTTTCTATCAATGTATGTTATTTGTCTTTCTATAATAAAAAAACCATCAGGCTAAACGCTGATGGCTTGCATATACAAAATTACGTTATTTGCCCAACATTAAAGCAGGCGTTCCTGTTCCCGCAGCCAGCGCTCAGGTATTTCATCTTTACTGGCCAGCAGGTAATCATTGTAGGAACAAGGTACAAACAACTGGTTAGGCAGTTTCATCCACCAGCGGTTAGTACGCTTACTTTTCAGGAACACGGTATCGTTATCTGTAAAGCTCACATGGAAGGAGATGAATTCATCCCGCTCAGTAAGCCTCGCCTCGCTTCTACGCACCTGGTAGCCGTCTATGAAGTACCATATCATTTGCGATATAAGCCTTGCCGTCATGCGGTGTATGTCATTGCGCGTATCATAGCCATATATTCCAAAAGAGGTAAGGCTATTGCTCATACCTGCGTAGCGAGTAAGCATGCAAGCCTCATCGCCCGTAAATCCATTTGGCGAGCCATGCACATTCACAGGGGCATCGCTATAGCGTACAGCAGACATATCGAAGCTAAAGAGGTTGCTGGTACGCAGCACCGGCTCCATATCTTCCATATGCTCACGCACCTTACCCAGCCTGAAGAAATCAAACCGCAACTTATCCAGTGTCTCTACCATGCGCGGGTGTGCATAGTAGCTTTGAAACCCTATATGATTGTAATGGCCAATAAAGTTTGGCTGTTCGGTAAGCATATTCATCAGGAAGCTGTGCGAATTCACGTCTTCAGTTTCGTCCAGGTCTATCAGCATATCTGCCACAGATGCATTTATCATCTGCTCCGACCTTCTGAACACCTCATATTGCTCCAGCGTCAGGTCATGCGATCCACCCAGCACTATTACTATTTTGCCAGCCTGGTGCAATTCAAACAGCACCTCGCGCAGCGCTGCACGGGTGTCCTGCAGGCTCACGCCTTGCCGTATATTGCCCGCATCCGCTATCCTTAAGGCCGGGTGCCAGTTATACAGCTTATATAGTTGTTCTCTTATCGCATTGGGTCCCTCGCTCCATTCCGCTGTCGGGTTCTCCCCACGCCATTCTCCACAGCCCAGCAGCACTATGTCAGCTTCATCCCAATCAAAATTATCCTGTGTTACGCATTGAATATTTGCGCCCCATTGCAATGGCTGATATGTGTCCGGAGCCTTGCTTTCAATAAAATGTTCGTTCTCAAAAAATGGTCTTAAATCCTGCATGTATGATAATAATAGCGCTAAAAATACACAATACTTATAAGTAGCAATAACTTTTTCTATGCTTCAATATTGTATTTATCTAAAATAAAAATGGCCAGGTTATTAGCCCGGCCACCTCATTATATTTTCACTTGAAGTTATCTTACTAGAACTACCTCACCTTTTTTCTCATAGGTCTTACCATTAGAACAAACATATTGTATGTAGTAGAAGTAAGAGCCCATATCCTGTGGCACACCACCGAACTTACCATCCCAGCCAGTATGCTGGTCTACAGTTTCAAACATTATCTGTCCCCAGCGGTTTGCTACTCTAAAGTTTTTCACCTGCTGGCGGCCGTTAGACAATGGTCTGAAGATATCGTTCTTACCATCTCCGTTTGGCGTAAAGGCATTAGGGAAGTACACGTCGCAACATGGTTCTGCATGTATCAATATACTATCTGTAGATGTACAGCCGTATTCCGTAGTTACTGCCAGCTTCACAAAGCCGGATGCACCTATGAAGCCATAAACATCACCCATATTTGTATTATTTTCAAAATAGGTAGCAGGTAACCATTGGTACAAGTATGCAGGATTATAGCTTTCAGCCGTGAAGTGGACACTGTCGCCTGAACATACTGTACTATTGCTTGCACTCATAATATGAGCGTCAGCCTGCGGATGTATATAAATACTATCCAACACCGGTACAGATGGGCAAGAGCTGGTAGTAGCAATCAGTCTTACTACATACATGCCTTGAGTGTTAAAACGGATACCGTAAGGGCCCGCCCCGTTTGCACCAAAAACTACAGTAGCACCGCCAAAATCCCAGTTGTAGTTATCAATTGTTTCATTAGGGTTGCCTATGGATACATTAACTATATCGCCCTGGCAAGCTTCTTTCTGTAATACCACAGGCACAATTGGAGACTGCCTGATATCTACTACATAAGACGTAAGCGGACTCTTGCAACCATGGTTATCAACCTGCAGCAATACTTTGTAATGACCTGCAGAATCGAAACGGGCAACTATTGGGCCCTGACCAATACCACCTACTATAGATGCGCCCTTTGGCATTGTCCAGTTATAGGCTGCATCTGCAGTACCATTACCATAGTAAGTAAAGCTCATTGTATCATGCTGACATACATAAGGTTGGCTGGCTACTATTACAGCATTAGGCTTATAATAAGTATACACACCTACTTCTGCTCTATCACTTTCGCAACCGTTCACGGTTTGTGTTACGTAATAGTATGCAGAGTCAGGATATGAAGTAACAGGTGTTGGGGCAGTAGGAATACCTACGCCTCCTGATGAAACATTATACCATAATAGATTAACACCGCCGGCACTTAATGGCACAGCTATATCGTTCTGGCAATATGTAACTACATTTACGGTTGGCTTGGCTGGTTTTGGCTTAACTGTAACAACTATATGAGATCTGTCACTTTCACAACCATTTACCGTTTGTGATACATAATAATCAAATGTACCAGCTGCATTTGTAGATGGCGTTGGATTTACCGGGGTACCTGTGCCACCTGTAGACGAAGTGTACCATAGCAATTTAACACCAATTGCTAAAAGTGGTCTGGCGTTATCGCCCTGGCAATATGTATACGGCGATCCAGCAGTATTTGGAGCCAATGGTTTAGCCTTCACAATAGCAGTGTCTTTTGCATATTGGCTTTCGCAACCGTTTACGGTTTGGGTTACATACCACACATTTAATGCAGGCACTGTTCCATCAGGAGTTGGAGCACCGCTAAGTGGCGTACCACCGGAAGGAACGGTGTACCAGTTTATAGCACCGATACCATTAGCAACCAGCATAGAAGTAGGATCGTACTGACAATATACATTCAAAGATGGCACAAGCGTTGGAGGTGCAGGGGTTGGCTTTAATGTAACATGCGTACTATCTTTAGCTGATGAACAACCTTTATAGGTAGCATATACATAATAATAACCGGTATCCGCCATAGGAGGATTTGTAATAGTTTGCTTCGTTCTAGATGATGTAACAGAGAATGAGTTAGGTCCACTCCATGTATATGTCACACCAGAAGTAGTGTCTGATGCAGTAAGGGTAAGCACATTATTCCCCTGATAACCTTTGTCAGAACATATAGGAGAATTGTTAGTAACTGCAGGGACGCCCGGAAGCCACTGTACATATACATTTAATGTAAGTGGATTAATAGATGTACAACCATTCAGTACAGAATATACTACATAATCACCTGCATCTGCCGCAGTTACATTATTAATTGTTGG
>Ga0207695_10008631_pt1 | contig 12724 bp, 10 predicted proteins | sample KBSC54metaG_FD_184354 | JGI IMG/M metagenome (GOLD analysis project Ga0207695, IMG submission 184354) | Corn rhizosphere microbial communities from Kellogg Biological Station, Michigan, USA - KBS C5-4 metaG (SPAdes) (version 2) | ecosystem: Host-associated > Plants > Roots > Rhizosphere > Soil...
CTTCGAAATCATTGTTGTGGAATGCGCAGGTAGCCAGGCCCTCGAGCGCCGCCTGCGAGTGCGGACGCAAAGTCAGCAATTGCTCCGAGTATTTTTGGATGGCGTCGTGGTCCTTGCGTGCCATGCCGATGGTGACCAGATTCACCAGGCATTCCTCAGACTGCGGGTTCTTGCCCAAAAGCTGGAGATACAGCGTCGTCGCTTCGTCGAACTTCCACAGCAGTTGCAAAGAAACCGCCTTGCCGAAAACCGCAGTCTCATGCGCCGGCGTACGCGCCAGTACCTTGTCGAAGCAGACGATAGCGGGTTCCGGCTTCTCCTGGTGCAACAGGCAAATTCCCAGGCCGAGTTGAGCTTCGGTGCGATTGGGATCCGCGTCGAGCGCTTTCTGGAAGGCTTCGGTCGCCTCATTCCAGCGCCCCATCTTCTCGTAGCAGATTCCCAGATTGAAGTTGGCGGTGGTGTGCCGCGGCGTCATCGCCAGCAGCTTCTCGTAACTCTTAGTCGCATCGTCAAATTGCTCGAGTTCGAACTGCAAATGACCCTTGGCGGAATAAATCTCGGTGCTCTCTTCGCCGTTCTCGAGCGCCGTATTCAGCTCCTTCAAGGCCTCCTGATGCTTGCCTTCCAAATGCAGAGACACGGCCCGTGCCAGTGCGGGCGATACGGATTTGCCGTCCGGCGGCGCCGCGGCCTTCGATTGCGTTGCGGTCTTAGACGTACTCATAATTACCAGCTCCCGTTTGTTGTTGGAATATTGTAAGGCGCCAGATAGGCGCACAGGCGGCCCAGCATGTCGTATTGATGTGAAAGCTGCAGCCACCGCAAGCGGCTTTCCTCACCCTTCGGAGCAAAGAAGCCGACTCCGCCGCGCTTCAGCCGCGAGTCAGTCCAGTTGTCGACAACCGTTCCCTGCAAGCTCAGCAGGAAGGTATCGTCATGGACGTTCATGCTGACGCGATACAGCATATCCGGACGCGCATTGATCGCTACCGTCGTGTCCACTCGCGCCTGAGCCTTGCCGTCGATTACCGCATAGCGCGTGATCCCGAGCGTGGGCAGCGGTCCGTTTTTCAGTACCATCAACTTGACCACGTAATAGTTGTCGAAGTCCCGCGCGCGCACTACCCAGCTCAGAGCTTTCTTGTCGATCAGGCCCAAGAACTCCATGTCATAGTCGGTCAACGCCATGGATGGCCGGTAGAGCGCCAGCGTCCCCGGCCGCACGAAGCCGTTTTGATCGAACGACCAGCCGGAGGTTAAATTGCCGCGAGACTGCCAGTCATCGAGGCCGGAGCGGAAGTCTTCGTTCAACGAGACGCCAGCCCGCTGCGCGACAGTATTGCGCACATTGATAAATTGTTCGCGAAAGCCGTTCCCGATGTTCTTCGAGATACCTTCAGCAGCCGATGGGGCCGTCACCCCCACCTTGGGCAGCGACGGACGGAGCGCCAATCCCAGCAGAATCGGAATCGCAATCGCCAGCAGCTTCAGATCCCGCGGGGCATGCTGCCAGAAATCAGCGGCGTGCGCCCAAACGTGTTTACGCTCCCCGGCGCTGGTGAAGCTTTGTGTCCAACCGAGGATTCCTCGCCGCAGCGGAGTCGCGGATCCTTCGATCGGCTCCCACTTCGCTACCGGGTTCATAGGCGCATTCGACGCATACACGTGCTCGACGCCGGCACTCACAGGAGCGGGCGCCGGCGGAGCACATGGCTTAGCGGAAAACGCGAGAGGCAGAACTTTCGTCGTTAGCGGATTCCGTTGCGCTCTGCCCAGGCCGTCGGGGAGGCGAACGATCTGGAGTTCATTCTTAGCCGCGAGCGGCTGCACATCGCCCAGAGAAGGACCGATGGTTCCGGGCTGGCTCACCAGCGCCAGCGCGCACGGCGGAGCCGGGTTCAAACCGATGGCCAACGACTGTGCCGCCAGTTTTTTCTGCGGCGCGGGAACGCTTGAAAACTCACTGCCAGCAGCGGACCGCAGCGTGTCGCTCACCGGCTGAATGGTGCCCGGCTGCATTTTCACGCCATAACGGCAACCCGGCGCGGTGTTCAAGCTTAACGCCACAGACTGCGTGGTCGATTGCAGGCAGGGGCTCGCGGTGGCACAACGCAGGTCGAGCGCCTCTGTCGATCCCAAGCTGCCGAAGTTCGGTTTCGCCACCGCGTCGCCCGCACCGCCGAAGATCTGATAGCGGCTGCCGGAGGCCAAGGACATCGCCGGTCCGGCTGCCGGAATCGCCAGATTCATCCAGGGCGCTCCGCCGCTCGACTTTAGCTCCAGGGGCTGCGAATATCCCAGCAGATCGGCAGCCTGCGTGTCTCCGGTCGCACCCGCACTGGCGGCCCTTCCCTGGGGCCTGTTGGTCAAGGCCAGAGGCTGCAGTTCGCTGACGACACCGACAGCCGGTATGTCGAAGGTGGCTTCATAGCGCGCGTTCTGCACCCTGCGTACGGTCTCGATCGGCAACGCCGCGGCGGCTCTAGAAGTGAATGGCACCGATTGCGCCACGATTTTGGACAGCGACGCTAGCTGTTCGACGAACGGCGGGAGCGTCTCTTCAACCTGCGGGGCAACCTCAGGAACCGGCTCGGAAATCGGCTCCGGCGCGTGCGCCGCAAGGTAAAGCTGCGTCAGTTCCTCGGTCTCGGGCGTCAACGCAAACGGAACCTTCACGATCGATTTCGTATCGAATACCGCCGGAGCGCACTGCTCCGCGCCGGCGAGAATGGCGGCGGCGAATCCGTTCGCCTGGAACCGGGGCATAGCGACGCCGGAGGCGGTTTCAAGCGTGCGTTCGGGCGGACCGCCGGCGCTCTGCGGAAGCGCGGGACGGCACAGGGGCCAGAGGGCAAATTCAGCGGTCCAGGCCGCCTGGATTGCATTCCACGCCCGCAACCCCGGCTTGTCTTCAGTCAGAAATCCGGCGAACGTGACGTGACCCGTATTCGAAGCCGAGCGGGCGATGTCCGCCGCTTCAGGCTCGGACTCAAGTCTGGGTGCAGCCGGCTTGGATTCGGCGCGCTTCGATTCAGTGGGCTTGGGCTTGCTTTCGACAGTCTGGGGTTCAAGCGGATGGTGTTCGATTTCGCCAGTCTCACCGGCCCGGTAATAGAGCGCCGGACTCACCGGCTCGCTGGCGGCGGGTTTGCCCAGGATCGCTTCGAGTGCCTCCGGGGAACGATACGCACGGAGCGAATCATGAGTCTGATGCAGCCGTTCGACCGCTAGCCGCTGCTGATCTTCCCAGTACGCCTTGCTGTGCGCTGTCGAACAGAATTGTCCGCTGGTTAGCTTACGGTAGAGCGGCAGTTTCCCGTCGCAATAGAGGCACCGTAAATTGCCAGACCACGCCATGGCCCAATAGTACGGCGTAGAGGATGGAATTACTACGAGGCAAACGCCTTAGTCGATACTTAGGGTTTTGTACTAAAACCCCGGCAAATCACACGCCCCAGCAGTAGTCTTCGACTGCCTTCTGCACGTTGGGATCGTCCTCATGAAGGCGCATGAGTTCCAGGCGCATGGCATCGACCAGCGCGAACCAGCTGGCCTCGATGACGTTCTCTGAAACGCCCACGGTGGCCCAGCTGCGTTTGTGATCGGACCACTCGATCAGCACGCGCACGCGCGCCGCCGTGCCCTTCTTGAAGTCCAGGACGCGGACCTTGTAATCGGTCAACTCGACGCTCGCGATGGCCGGGTAGAGCGTCGACAGGCACTGCCGCAGCGCCACGTCCAACGCGTTCACCGGACCGTTGCCGCTGGCCGAGGCGGTCAGCACGTTGTCCTGTGCCTTCAGAGTCACGTTGGCGGTCGAGTTGGTAGCGCGCGTGATTACTTCGTAGCTCACCACTTCAAACAGGTTCAGTCCGGGGCGCAGCGCCTCGCGGACCAGCAATTCAAAGGTGCCTTCGGCGGCTTCGAGCTCATAGCCCTGGAATTCCATTTGCTTGATGCGATCGAGCAGGTGCCGGCGGGCGGTATCGTCCAGGCGATCTTCGAGACCGTGCTGCTTGAGCTTGTAAAGGATACTGCCCTTCCCGGACAAATCGCTTAACAGCACGCGCTGCCGGTTGCCCACGGTCTTAGGGCTGATGTGTTCGTAGGTATTGGAATCCTTGAGCACGGCGTTTACGTGCACGCCGCCCTTGTGAGCGAAGGCGCTGTGGCCCACATAGGCTTGATCGCCACGCAATGGGAGGTTCGCCAGTTCCGCGATGAAGCGCGCCGCCGAGGTCAGCTGCGTGAGCCGCTCCTTGCCTATAGTCGAGTGGCCCATCTTCAGCTCCAGGTTCGCGATGATGGTGGTGAGGTTGGCGTTGCCGCAGCGTTCGCCATAGCCGTTAAAGCATCCCTGTACATGCTGAAATCCCTGCTCCACTGCGGCCAGTGCGTTGGCCACCGCCAGTTCGCAGTCGTTGTGGGTGTGGATTCCCAGAATCCCTTCAAAGTTCTTGCGCACGTCGGCGCAGATTTCGGCCAGCTGGCCGGTCATGGTCCCGCCATTGGTGTCGCACAGCGTCAGGGTATCGGCACCGGCCTTGTGGGCCGCTTCGAGCGTGCGAAACGCAAAGTCGCGGCTGTCTTTGTAACCGTCGAAAAAATGCTCGGCGTCGTAAATTACTTCTTTCCCGTGCGCCTTGAGGTAGCGCACGGTGTCTGAGATCAGCTTCAAATTTTCTTCTTCGGTGATCCCCAGAGCCTTGCGCACATGCAGGTCCCAGGTCTTGCCAAAGATGCAGACCACCGGTGTGTCTGCCTCGATCAGCGCGTTGACGCTCGCATCCTCTTCGACCGGATTGCGCGCCATGCGCGTGGCGCCGAAGGCTGTCAGCCGCGCGTGCTTGAACGCGATCGACTTGGCGCGGGCGAAGAACTCCTTGTCCTTGGGGTTCGACCCGGGCCAGCCACCCTCGATATAGTCGATCCCCAGTTCATCGAGCTTGTGGGCCACTAAAACCTTGTCCTCAGCCGACAGGCTCACCGCCTCTCCCTGGGTGCCGTCGCGCAACGTCGTATCGAAGGTAAAAACACGCATACTGTATGGCCCTCCCGCGGGCCTCGCGGCGGCTTACTAGGCCGCCGGTACTCCTACTTCTTTTTTCTTTTTGAGGAACGGCATCATCTTGCGCAGTTCGGCGCCGACTTGCTCGATCTTCTGGTTCTGAGCCACTTCCCGCATATGCAGAAAGTTCTTGCGGCCGCTCTTGTTCTCGGCGATCCAGGCGCGGGCGAATTCACCGGACTGAATCTCCGAAAGAATCTTCTTCATTTCGACGCGAGTCTGGTCGTTGATCACGCGGGGACCGCGCGTGTAGTCGCCGTATTCCGCCGTGTCCGATACCGAATAGCGCATATAGCTGAGACCACCCTCATAAATCAGATCGACAATCAGCTTCAATTCGTGTAGGCACTCAAAATAGGCGATTTCAGGCGCATAACCCGCGTCGACCAAGGTCTCAAAGCCGGCGCGGATCAACTCGCTCGCGCCGCCACAGAGCACCGCCTGCTCGCCGAACAGATCGCTTTCAGTTTCTTCTTTGAAGGTCGTCTCGATCACGCCGGCTTTCAGGCATCCGAGCGCCAGCGCATAAGCCAGTGCCTGTTCAAGCGCCTTGCCCGAGGGATTTTGATGCACCGCCACTAATGCTGGGACTCCCACACCCTCGGTGTAGAGCTCGCGCACCCGATGTCCCGGAGCCTTGGGCGCGATCATGGTCACATCCACATCCGCCGGGGGCGTGATGGTCTTGAAATGAATCGAGAAGCCGTGCGCGAACATCAGCGTCTTGCCGGCGGTCAGGCCGGGCTTGATATCGGTCTCATACAGATCGGCTTGCAGGTGATCGGAAACCAGAATCATCATGACGTCGGCGGCTTTGGCGGCTTCCGCGGTAGTCATTACCCGCAGCCCGGCGGCTTCGGCTTTCGCCCAGCTCTTGCTGCCGGGATACAGACCGACGATCACGCTCACGCCCGAATCACGCAGATTCAGCGCGTGCGCATGGCCTTGGCTGCCGTAGCCGATAATCGCGACGGTCTTGCCCTTGAGCACGCCCAAGTTGCCGTCCTGTTCATAAAACCTTTTTGCCATTCTGTGAAAACTCCGTATTGAAATTAAGTTCTAAATCGCTTGGGGAACTTCTTCTTTGCTCACCGGCGGGGCTAGCTTCAGTTTCTTGCTGTCGAGCGAAACTACCACCAGGCCGGAGCGCGTCACTTCGATCTCGCCGTAGCTGCGCATCACATCGATAAACTCGTCCAGCTTCTCGGGGTCGCCGGTGGCTTCGAGCGCGAAGCCTTCCACCGAAGAATCTACTGCGCGGGCGCCGAAGATCTCGGCTTCCTTCAGGATTGCCGTGCGGTTTTGCATACTAGCGCGCACGCGCAGCAAGACTAATTCCCTGCGCACCGCAGGACCTTCGGTCGAATCGGTGGCCTGTAGCACGTTGATCAGCTTGTTCATCTGCTTGATTACCTGGGCACGTTGATTGGGCTCGACGTCAACCACGATGCTCATGCGCGACAGCTCCGGATCGAGCGTGCGCGCGACCGTCAGGCTTTCGATGTTATAGCCGCGGGCGCTTAAGAGTCCCGTGACACGCATGAGAGCGCCGGGTTTGTTTTCCATCAATAACGAAATCAACTGCAACATCTTAGGCGACCTCCACCGGCTGCGGCGGCGCCAACACCATCTCATTGACAGCTCCGCCGGCCGGCACCATCGGATACACGTTTTCAAACGGCGCGACGCGCACGTTCAACAGATACGGACCCGGCTCTTTCACCGCTTCTTCAAGCGCCTGCCGCAATTGGCTGGGGCGTTCCACCGTACGGCCTTTGAATCCATACGCGCCAGCGAGCTTTTCGGGATCCGGGAAGGTATCAAGCTTGGCGGCGCACAGGCGGTTGTTGTAGAACAACTCCTGCCACTGGCGGATCATTCCCAGGTAGCCATTGTTCATGACGATGATCTTGACCGGCAATTCGAAATTCGCAATGGTAGCGAGCTCCGGAATCGACATCTGGAAGCCGCCGTCGCCGCAGATCGCAAACACCAGTTTGTCGGGACGCGAGAACTGCGCGCCCAAGGCCGATGGCACACCAAAGCCCATGGATCCCAAACCGCCCGAGTTAATCCACAGGCGCGGATGGTTGAAGCGGATCAACTGCGCGGCCCACATCTGGTGCTGGCCCACATCGCTGCAAACGATGGCTTCGCCGCCCGACAGGCGGTCGATTTCGGCCATCAAATGCTGCGGCTTGATTTCGTCGGTCGAGAACACGGGTTCGAGCGGATGCTCGCGCTGCCACTCCTTAATCTGTCCCCACCAGGCGGCGCGTGCCGTGGAGTTCTTGCTCTTCATTTGCGGCGCCGTCGCTTCCAGCTCTTCCAGAATCTTTTGCAGCACTTTTTTCACGTCGCCGACGATAGGCACATCCGGCGTGCGGATCTTGCCCACTTCGGCGGGATCGATATCCACATGGATCACTTTGGCGTGGGGCGCAAAGGCCGCGAGGCGTCCGGTCACGCGGTCGTCAAAGCGCGAGCCGAGAGCGATCAGCAAATCGGTCTCCGTCATGCCCATGTTGGCCGCGTAGCTGCCGTGCATGCCGGGCATGCTGACGAAGTTCGGATGGTCGGCGGCGAGACCGCCCAGGCCCATCAAAGTAGTGACGGCCGGAGCATCGATCATTTCCACTAATTGGCGCAACTCATCGTGCGCTCCGGCGTGGATAATGCCGCCGCCCGCGTACACAAACGGGCGCTTGGCTTCCCACATGGCCTGCGCGGCGCGCCGGATCTGGCCGGAGTGGCCTTCGGTGTAAACGCGATAGCCCGGCAGGTGAATGGAACTCACCGGCGTATAGTGGCCGTTGGCCTGGAAGGCGTCCTTGGTGATATCGACCAGCACGGGGCCGGGGCGACCGGTGGAGGCGATATGAAACGCCTCGTGGATCGCGCGCGGCAATTCCGCCAAAGTCTTGACCAAAAAGTTGTGCTTGGTGCCGGAGCGGGTGATGCCGAAGGTATCCGCCTCCTGAAACGCGTCGCTGCCGATTAGTTTGCTGGTGACTTGGCCGGTGATGGCGACGATCGGAATCGAGTCCATCATGGCGTCGACCAGGCCCGTCACCAAGTTGGTGGCGCCAGGGCCTGAAGTGGCGCAGCATACGCCTACTTTGCCAGTCGCCCGGGAGTAGCCTTGGGCCGCAAAGGCCGCGTTCTGCTCGTGGCGTACCAGCACATGCTTGATGGGCGAGTCATAGATGGCATCGTAGAACGGCAGTGTCACGCCGCCCGGATAACCGAAGATAACTTCTACCTTTTCACGAGCCAAGCACTCCAGAACCACCTGCGCGCCGTTCATGAGGTTTGTCGACATTTCTCTATTGCATCCCTTAATCGAAGATCCTGTACTACCAAACGAACCCAAGGGCACTTTAGACAGTCCCCTTAAAACACAAAAGCCACTGTCCGAGGGTTTCTTCCCTCGCCCAGTGGCCAAGATCCTTTAAGAATCGGGCCGTTCAGGCGAGGCCGGTTACACCGACCCCAATAATAAGTACTACCACCTGAACAACCAAAATGAGAACCGAAGAGAGCGCGACGCGCTGGCGGAGAGCCTGATTGGGATCCGTGAGTATCATCTCGTCTCTTGAATACGAGCATACAGGGAAAAGGATGCAAATGCAATGACGATTTTGTATAAAAAATAGTTATCAAGCTATTGTGGCGCTCCGTATATCTGCTTGGAGACGTGTTATTATCGCCTAACATCTTGAATACGATGAACTTGGACATAAGTGTCTGGGTCGCACTAGCGCTCGCCCTGCTGCTTGCCATGTTGGTATGGCGCTCCCGCCGGCACTATCGCGACTTGCCTGAGTTACTGCCGAGCATTGACCATAAAAGCGCTTCCCAGCCTCCGGATTGCATGGTGGTCATCCCGGCGCGCAACGAAGAGGGAAACATCGGCGCGGCGGTTCGCAGTTTGCCCCCGGATTCGGTCATCGTGGTGGACGATTTTTCGAGCGATAAAACGGCGGAGGAAGCGCGCGCGGCCGGCGCCGGCGTTTTATCCGCTCCGCTACCGCTCGAGGGCGCTGTCGGCAAATCGAACGCCTGCATGGAAGGCGCGCGGGTACTAACCTCGCGCTGGATCTTATTCACCGATGCTGACACTCGCTTCGAGCCGGAGTTCCTCGAAACGGCAGTGGCTGCGGCCGAGGCCGGCCAGATCGATTTTCTGTCGATCTATCTCAAAGCGGAATTTCACACGCTTCGGGAATCCACTGTCTCGCCTTATGGCGTGGCATTATACTTTTGCGGAATCGACTCGCGCGCGGACCCAACCTCCGCCTTCAACGGTCAATGCGTGCTAGTGAAGCGGAGTCCCTATGAATTCATCGGCGGGCACCGGGCGTTGCTGGGGTATGTATGCGAAGACGTAAAGATGGCGGCGCTGGCTGAACGGCATCGCATGAAGTTGGCGGTGGTGCGGGCGCCGCGGCTGGGCCGGGTCCACATTCGTCCCCAGGATTTCGAGCGCAATGCGGGGCGCTTCGCGCTGGTGAGCTTGTGGATGGGCATGCGTATAGCCTTCACTGCGGCTGCCTGGGCTCTATGGCTGCCAGTGCTGGTATTCCTCGCGGTGCGCCAGCAATTCGTAGCCGCAGTCATGTGGGCGTTTGTGCCCAGCGTGCTGCTGAGCCCATGGTATGGATGGAAGCGCGCGCTTCTCGCTCCCGCCGGCATCTATGCGATACTGCCCCGACTACTTCGTGGCGCCGTGGCCGCCACCGGGAGCCGCGAGTTAGAGTGGAAGGGTCGTGTAATCTAGGCTAAACACCATTTCATGCCGGAAACCATTCAGGGAACCAAAGCTTCCATCGCCATTCTCGACGACGACGCCGATTTCCGCACGTACCTCGAAGACTTTCTCGCTGACGAAAGCAGTTATTCGGTGCGCGCCTTCGGCAACGCGCGCGATCTTTACGAAAGCTGCGAAGAAAGCCTCCCCGATATTGTTCTGCTGGATATGAAGATGGGCGACGCGAGCGGCGATAAAGTGCTGGAGCAGTTAATCTCGCGCTGGCCCGGATTATGCGTGATCATCATTACCGGCTACCCGTCGCTTGAAGACATGCGGACGACTTTCAAGTTGAAAGTCTTCGACTATCTGGCCAAGCCTTTTTCGCTGACGCAGCTCCGGCAGGTGTTGAAGAACGCGGTGGAGGCATTCGGACTGGGTAAATCTCCGCAGGACCGGCTGCGCGAGCGTCTGGGGCATTCCATCAAGATGCTGCGCGTGGAGCGGGACTGGTCTCTGAAGGACCTGGCTACGCAGACCAAGCTAAGCGTTTCGCAGATCAGCGCGATTGAGCGGGGGACCAACTTGCCTAGCATCGAAAGTTTGCTCGCGATTTCGAAGGCGTTCGATAAGAGGCCGAGCGAGATCTTGCAGGGGATTGATTTTTGAGCCAACGGAAAAGAATCCTTTTTGGCGCTGGAGCGATCTAAAGTACTATGCAGCAAGACGAGAACTTCCGGCGTGTGAAATCGGACTATCAGGCGGCGTTCGGGGCGTGGGTGGCGCAGGTGGGGATTTTGCAGACCATGAGCGATTCCGAGGCGGACGCTCTCGGCAACGTTCGCGCCAAAGCGAGAGCCGCGGAAGCAGTTTACCGCGAAACGCGGGATGAGCTGGCGGGAATGATTTGCGCGAGTGGGAAGCGGAAGCGGCGGGAGAGCTGCTAACGAGCTCCGTGGGCGGTTAGCTCGATGAAAACGGTGCGGCCGGGTTGGGGTAAAGCGTCCACCAGCGGTGTGAGTGCAACGGGATCAAAGTAGCTGCGATTAAACGCGTTGCGGATTCCAAACTGAATGTCGAAATTGGCGAGCAGGCGCTTCGAAGTCATGGTGAAGTCGGCCAAATAAACCGGAGACTCGGAGTTGCCGGCCAAGGACCGGCGAGCGCTGTAATATTGCATACTGCTGCTGGCGTCGAAGTTTCGACCCAGGGGCACTGCGAAGCGCAGTTTAGCCAAGTGATCCGGGGAATTTTCCAAGACACCGTCCGCGTCATAGTCCCGCGACTTCTGGAACGCATAGCTGGCGGTGGCTTCGAGCCAAGGGAAGGGACGGCCGTTGATTTCGAGCTCCACACCACTGGCGTGAACCTTGCCTAGGTTTTGGTATTGAATTAATCCCGCATTAGTGTAGGCGCCTTCCAGGAATTCGCTCAGCCAGTAGCTGTAGACGGCTGCGACCAGGTTCACGTGCCGTCCCAATTTTCGTTCCACATCGATTTCAGCGGTATTCGCGCTTTCAGGGCGCAAAGCAGGATTTGCGACCGCTAGCAATCCATCACCATAGAACAACTGGAAGCTACTGGGGTTGCGAAAGCTGCGGCCGAATAGGAATTTGTAGGACCAGTCTTCGGAGGGCTGGTAAATCAAGGCGGCACGCGGGGAAACGAAGTTCTCGCGATAGATTGAGAGGTCATATCGGGCGCCCAGATTCAGGCTCCAGTGCCGGGATAGCTGCTTTTCGTCTTGAACGAAAAACGCGAGAGTCTTATCGCGTTTATCGATATTCACAAACACCCTGGGCACCGGCTCGACATCCTGTGAGCCTTGATAGGCGCGCAGATCGACGGTACCCTCCGCGCCAACAGTAAGCGTACCGATGTGCGACACATCGAAGCGGTAGCTGAGCCGCGTCCCGATCCAATCGGATTCGGAAAACGTGCGGTTATCCTCGACCACGGAGCCGGAGGGCGTGTCGAGCGGATAATCAAAGCGCCCGCGAAGATGATCGGCGTTGAAGTAGGTTTTCCACGCGAGAGTGCCGCCGCGGAGGTCGCGCGCGTAGGCAGCTTCGACGTAGCCGGCGCTTTCCATCAACTGCGTTCCGCGGTCATTAAAAATCGTGGGGCCCCAGGAGATGGGCTGGATCTTATTACGGTCTGAATATACGGCGGTGAGGGTCCAATTGCGCCAAACCAAAGTGGAAAAGAAATGGTAGCCTTTTTCGGAATCCATGTGGATGGCCTGGCCGCTTTTGGTCGCGGGCGTGTTGAACTCCGGGAAAGACAAGGGGCTCTCGCCGGCGTTATTGAAGACGGAAGCGGAAAACAGGAAGCTGGAATGCTGGCCGATGGGTTGGGCAACCATGAGCTGCGCCTTCTTTTCGCCGAAGCTGCCGATGTCGGTAGTGAGTGCGGGCGGCCCAGCCTGATCCGGCAATTTGGTGATTATGTTGATAGTGGCGAAGATTCCGTTGCTGCCATAGAGCGCCGAGGACGGGCCGCGGACGACTTCGATCTGCTTGATCAAGCTCATTTCGATGGGAAAGTCCACGCCCAGCCACAGCATGGAGTCGAAGATATGGTCCGCCATATTATGGCCGTTGACCATGATCAGAAAGCGGCTGGCGTAGTCTCCGGGGGAATTAAAGCCGCGCACGCCGACGCTATGGTAGGAGCGGTCATAACTGCCGTAAAAGCCGCGGACGGAGGCGAGCGCTTCAGCCAGAGTGCGATACCCATACTTGCGGATATCCTCGGCGGTGAGGACGGTTACGCTGGCGGGGGCGTCCTCGAGGATCTGAGGGTGAAGGGCGGCGGCTTCGACGCGGACGTTGAGTAACTCTTCGAGGCTTAGTGCGGTAAGGTCCTGCGAGGAGGGAGACGGGGACCTGTATCATCTGCCT
>Ga0207695_10008632_pt1 | contig 12722 bp, 11 predicted proteins | sample KBSC54metaG_FD_184354 | JGI IMG/M metagenome (GOLD analysis project Ga0207695, IMG submission 184354) | Corn rhizosphere microbial communities from Kellogg Biological Station, Michigan, USA - KBS C5-4 metaG (SPAdes) (version 2) | ecosystem: Host-associated > Plants > Roots > Rhizosphere > Soil...
CCCCAGTGCTATACAGATGCTCGGGAAAATAGTTCTTGGTTTCATTCAAGCGACAGAACAGCATATCACGCCGCCTGTGTATCGCGTCCGCGGGGGAATGCCGACTGGAACAGTGGCGTCAGGGAAATCACCCCGATGACGAGTACGAGCCAGCAGAGCTTAGCTATGTCAAGCATCATCCAAGATAACCAGTCGGAGCGGAAAGAATCGGCGAAGTACCAGGGGAACCCGCCGGACCAGTGTGTATAGGCAGCCACAAGGAGAGACGTGCTCACCGCGTAAAAGCTTCCTACTAAGCGCCATCCGAGAAAGAAAGAAAACGGGAGTAACCACGCCAGATACTGCACCCCGAATCCGGGAGTAAAGACCAGGAAGACTGCGATCGCGCCGCCGACTACACCGTAAAGGCGAAATCCAGTCCGGTGCATGTAGAAACTGATAAGCGCGACGGCGGCGAAAGCGAGGGGAGTACCGAAATGCTCGTAGCCCGCAAACAACGCGGAGAATCCCCACCATCCGCTGAGGCCCCGATACCCGAATACGTTGGTTGCGATCAGGGTTGGAAACTGAAAAGTGTAGGGGGCTCCGAAGACCAGCCCGGCCACTGTCGCAGTCGTTAGAAATGCCGCCCTCTGACGCCAGTTCGACAGGTGCAAACAGAACGCCGGAATCAGAAAGAGGGGCCAGACCTTAATACAGCAGGCGGCAGCAAAAAGAAGACCCGTCAGGCTGGGCTTCCAACCTGCTTCCGCCCCATACACAGCCCATATCAGGAAAGCGACTACGATCGGGTCGGAATTCCCGTGAAAGCCGGCAATCATAATGGCTGCAGGACAGAGCACGAACGCCGTGGCGGCGCGCGCTCCAAGAATCCGGTACAAGGCTCCGGCCGTTAGTACGTGGGCCAGCATTGTTAAGATGCGGAACCACACGCGAAACGGAACTCTAGTGTGCTGGTCTAGCCAAAGCATTGCATGCAAGATGTGGACCATGCTTGGAGGATGGTTCATCAGCCCATTCATTTTGGGATGGAACTCAACCAACGGAGCTCCTTCTCTGTACAAGGCCGCGACGCCCGCAGTAGAGGCCTTCACCGCGAACGATTTGAAGGTGAGGATGTCATTGGTACCGTAGGTCAAGCTCGCGAGCGTCAGGCCGATAGCCAATGCGATCAGAAGTCCGGCGGCAAAAACTTTGAAGGGCCATGCATCGCCCCTGTTTCCATCCGCGCCGCCTCGCACAGGGTAGCCCCCTAAGGCCGCGTTATTTTTCCCCGGCGTAGGTAGGTTTGCCATTTGTGCTCCTATCATCCTGGCGGGCTTGCGCCGTAACGTGCCTGCCGATGCGGATGCGCGAGCAACACATCAAGCGCAAAACAGGATATCACGCCGCCTGTGCCTCGCGTCCGGCTTGCACGATCGCGCCGCGTGTATGACCGCCGCCAGTCGATTCGTACTTAGGCGGCTACCTTTACCCGATGAACAGCCGGCCGATCGAGATTCGGCGTTCTGACGCGGAGGGCTCAGGGCCCGGAGGGTTGGTAAACAAAGAGCTCGCGTTCGAAGGGTCCGGAGATGTGCTTTACCAGGCGGTAGTGCTGGCGAATCGCCGCGCGCTGGCTTGCGGGAAGAATGATGAATTCGAGGAAGGAGTCTTGTGGAGGTTGGGAAATGTCCTCCGTCAGGATGACTGCGGAGAAGGCGCCGCGAATCAAATCCCGGCGGACGGGCTCGGGGTCCACCGCGCCCGCGCGCACCAGGAGCCCATAAATCAGGGGTTCCACGTCCATACGCTGGCGCAAACGCACCATGCTGCTGTAATCCGAGGAGAGCACCAGTCCGCCCGATGGCTGCACGTAAGGGCGCAGCTCTTCCAGTTGCGCGCGTGCCGCCAATTCACTCGCGACGCGCGAAGTCACCAGGTTCGGCAGGACACGATAACCGTTGACAACGTGAATCGCCAGCGGCAGCACCAGCAGCGTGATCCAGCGCTTACTACCCGCAAAATATAGTGGCAGGAAATCCAGTCGATGGAGCCCAACGGCAGCGCACTCGGCCAGAACCACCGTCATTTCCAGCTGGTAGTTGGTGTCGGAACCGACTTTGCCGCAAGTGGCGAGGAACACAGCAGCGGCACAGGCTGCATATAGGCACAGAGGGCGGCTAAGTCCGGCGGCAAGCCGCCGGAAGGAAAGGGCGGCCATGAGCAATAAACAGCCGGACAACATACCGACATACTGGAGTTGCGCCACAAATTTCCACCAGCTCAGCGGGTTCATGTTCGCTTGCACGGTGTCTTGCAGCAGATGCCCGTGAAGCGCGGCGTTCAACGACAGAACCAGCGCCCCACCTCCACCTCCGACGGTAGCCGCAAAAAGGAGCGCCTTCTTACGATCCTGCGGGAAAAGCGATAGGAAGATAGCTGCGGGCGCAGCGATGGAAGTCTGTTTTGTGAACAGAGCGAGTAGCGCAAAAAGAGCTGCACATGACAGCGACGGTTCGCCTCGCACATAGTAGCGGGAAAAGTGGTAGAAGGCAAGTGCTGCAAAGGAGACGGCCAGAATGTCCACTTGGCCGGTGACGCTCCACAAAAACATCTGCGGGCTCGAAGCGACCAGAAGTGCGGCCATCCAGGCGATGATTTGGTCTTCTGTGTAGAGCAAAGCCATACGGCGGCAAGTGCCGATTAGCACCAGGAACGCTGTCATGGTGATCACACGGCCGCTAGCGAACGCTGGCACTCCGAGCCGAATGAGCCCTGCCTCCAGCCAATAGAAAATAGGCATATAGCCGGCCACGGTATACGGGTAGTGATTCAGATCGTAGTAGAGGGTCCCGCTATGTTCCAGCATGAGCGACTGCGCGGCGACGACGGACTCGGCCGTGGTGAACTCATTCCGCGCCCAAAGCATGACACCACAGGAAATCAGAATGGCAGCGGCAGTCAAAATTGAGGCTGTCCAGAGGACCCGGCAGAACCAGATTTCAGTCGCAGCCGCTCTTGACGGCAAAATTGGGTTCGCGATGGAGGTGGCCATTGGTAAGCTCTATAGAGGCGAAGGCCGCACGCTGCTGGTGGCTTCCTGACGCCGCCCACGCCGCTCGTCCTTCCAACGAATGCGCGCCGCGTTTTGCAGGCCGAAGCGGTAGCTCAGTACCAGCGTGATCATCCGCAGCCCCAGCTTGAACGCCCTCCACAGGTCGCCCGTCACACTGGATTCCCCCACGCGGCGGCGGTAGTTCACAGGGATCTCGATAAACGGAATGCCGTGCGCGATCACTTCCATTAGCAGCTGCGGTCCGAAGTGCGACCCGCCAATCGTGAGGCGTGGCCGGATTTTCCGTAGCGCATCGCGGTGAAATAGCCGGTAGGTACAGCCCATGTCCGTCAGAATGGTGGTGTTGAACAGCAATTCCGTCATCTTGGCTACGGCCCAATTTCCCCAGCGCAGGAAGGGTCCCATGTTGGCGCCCGCCCAGATGAACTCGCGGCTGGTCCGCGTGCCGAAGACCACCGGCACATCGTCGGAATACGCCAGCAGTTTTAGCAGGTCGTGGCCGCTGAAAGTGCCGTCGGGCTCAGCCAGTACGATCAGATCCGCCTGGCAGTTGTCGATCCCGCACAGCAGCGCGTGTCCATAGCCCTGGCGGCGCTCGAACAGTTCCCGCGCACCGGATCCTGCGACCTCCTCCGAGGTTCCCGCCGCCGCGTTGTTGTTGACCACGATCACCTCGTCCGCCAAGCCTTCCTGCTGGAAGTCCAAGGCGGCAGCCCGGATCGAGTCTTTTTCGTTATACGTCGGCAGGATGACCGCGACGGTTTTACCGCGCCACATATCTCCGACATGATCGACAGAAAAGTTCGAGTACTACAGCGAGGCTTTGTTGGCCAGTGTCAACGCGAGGCAACCACCAGAAACTGGCCCGCTAGCGGCCTGTAAGGCAAGGCGAGGTATAGACTTACCAGCCACTCCGCGGTAGGCAGCCGGGACTTCATGGTAAACGGAGTAAAGCGCGGCTCGGCGTGTTCCATGCGCCACCCCAGCGATCGCAGAAAGTCCTGAAATCCCGCGTCGGTATACGCCGTGCGATGCGTATAATCGTCGAAATACCGGCCAGGCTCCAGCCGAAAGTTCGGCTGGATGGCGATGAACCGTCCGCCGGGCAGGAGTTTGCGCTGAACCTGAGCCAGAATTTGCGCACCATCTTCGAGCGTGAAGTGTTCCAGGAAATTGGACGCGAACACCGTTCCGAGACTGGCGTCGGGAATCTCCCACGGATCTAGCGCGGATTGAAACAGCGCCTTCACCGAGGGATCCCAATGCTGGGCCAGCGCCGGGTTTTGGTCCAAAGCCCATTTGGAAGACGCCCGGATTTCGCGCGTGAACTCGCCGTAACCCGCTCCCAGTTCGAGCAGCGGCTTGTCCGCATCCACCCATGGCTGCAGATACCGCGCGATAGCCCGCCACACCCCGGCTCGCCGGGGGTCGTGCGGAAATCGAATGTTGTGATATTCCGTCTGATCCAGAACCGGGGTCGCCTTCATTCCACAATCTCCTCGGCTGCCGGCTGATACACATAGGCATCCAGGAACGGCCCTGGAACATGCCGGACCAGACGATAGTGCCGGCGCACTTCGTCCAGTTGGCTGGGCGGCAGCGTTCCGATGTCCGCACCCTGAAGTTGCTCCGGCTGAAATACATCTTCGCTCAGGATGACGGTCGAAAATGCGCCCCGCGCAAGATCGCGCCGGACCGGTTCCGGATCGATCACGTGAGCCGAGACCAGAATGGTGTAGATGAACGGCTCAACGTCCATCCTTTGCCGCAATCGCACCATAGCGTTAAAGTCCGTACAAAGAACCAGGCCCCCGAATGGTGGGACGTAGGGTTTTAGCTGTTCGATCTCCGCCCGGAACAGTTTCTCATGCATCAGGCGGCCCAGTAGAGTATTGGCGGAGACGCGGTAGCCGATCGCGATGTGCAGAGCCAGGGGGATCAGGAGCAGTGTAATCCAGCTCTTGCTGCGCTCAAAGTACAGATCGAAAAACTTGACCTGATGCAGGCCAATGGCCGCGCATATGGCCAGCAGCAGCGTGGACTCCATCTGATAATTGGTATCCGAACCGATCTTAGGCGCGGTTCCCAGGAAGACCAGCAACGCCAGTATCAGATAGACGCACGGCGCCACAACGCGCCTGCGCAGCATCCGGCCGAAGGACACCGCCACAATCACCAGCAGCCCGAAAGAGATCGAAACAAAATAGCGGATCTGGGTCACAAACTGCGCACCATTGAAGGGATTCAGATTGGCGAACACGGTGTTGGCCAGGAACCGGCCATCGAGTGCCGCGTTGATGGCCAATACCATGCCACCGACTCCGGCGGCGAAAATCGCCCCGAACCAGAGAGCCTTCTTGCGGTCGCGCGTCAGCAGGAGTAGAAAAATTGCCGCGGGGGCGGCCACCATGGTCTGCTTCGTGAACAACGCCAATGCCGCGCATAGGCCTGCGATCCACAGCGACGGCTCTCCCCGGACGTGAAACCGCGAATATTGATAGAAGGCGGCGAGCGCCAGGAACGCCGCCAATGTGTCCACCTGGCCGGCGGTTCCCCAGGCTCCCAGCAACGAACTGGAGGCCGCGGCCAGTGCTGCAATCCACGCCGCATTCCGGTCGCCGGTGTAGAGCAGCGCGATGCGCCAGCACAGAACGATCAGTCCCATCAGGGCCGCGAAGCTGATCCAGCGGCCTGCGTGGACGGCCGAAAATCCGGCCCGGATCAGGGCGGACTCGAGCCAATAAAAGGCCGGCATGTAGGCGCACACCGTGAAGGGGTAATGTTTCAAGTCGTAGTACAGCGTTCCGTCATGCGCCAGCATCAAGGACTGCGCCGCAACCACCGATTCGGGCGGAGACAGCTCGTTTTGGGCCCACAACATGGTGGCGACGTAGCACAGGAGCACCATGGCGGCTAGCACCGATGCCACCCACAAGCCGCGCCGGAACCCCTGTTCTACGGGCGAGGCGAGCTGCGTCGCGGAAAGCTCAGTTGTGGACGCAAGAGCCATTGCTTCCTATAGGTTCGGCAGAATCCGGCCGATACTCCAGAGTGGTGAATGTCCGGTGAAGTTCTCCTCGTACGGCCCCCTGGCCTATCTCTTCGTGCTGCTGTCGCTGGCGCCGTCCGCGGTGTTCCTGTGGCGCAATAGCGACCTTCCCGGCTTTGGCGATCTGCACGACGACAGTCTCTACTACGTTTCGGCGAAATCTCTGGCCGACGGCGGCGGCTATCGCGTCGAGAGCCTTCCGGGGGAACCGTCGCAGACCAAATATCCACCGCTATACCCGCTGCTGCTTTCCGTCGCCTGGCATGTAGACTCAGAGTTCCCCAACAATTTGCCGATAGCGGCCTGGATTTCGTGGCTCGCGCTTCCCGCGATCATGCTGCAACTGCTGTGGATCTTCCCGCGCCTGGGCGTCGACCACTGGCGGGCATGGCTGTTGATCGCGCTGGTGGCCGTGAATCCTTACATGCTGGTCTTCAGTTCGACGCTGGTTTCCGAGCTGGCCTTCACCGCGCTGCTGCTGGCGACGATGCTGCTGACCGAGCGCGCCACGCGCGTCGCCGCCGTCACCGCGGGCATGATCGCTGGACTCGCGTACCTCACCCGGTCGGCGGGCATCGTCTTCCTGGTGGCCGGGCCGCTGTATCTGTGGACGCGCCACAAACGCCAAGAAGCTGTTATGTTTGCGTCCGCGATGTTGCCATTCGTTGCCGGCTGGACCATCTGGACACGCTTGCACCAGGTTCCTACGGGCGATCCCGCACTGATCTATTACACCGACTACTTCCGTTACGAACTCTACTCGATTTCTCTGCGCGACTTGCCGCTGTTTGTCTGGAGAAACGTGGATGCCCTGCTGCTGGGGCTCGGATCGCTGGTGTTGCCCAATGTGGTCAGTTCATTCGCCATCAAGACCGTGGCGCAAGTGATCGCCGTCGCGACGATTTCAGGCGTGATTCGCATGGTTCGTCGGGGCCAGGGGCTACTTTACGCGCTTGTCGCCGCGGGAAGTTGCGCCCAGTTGCTGGTGTGGCACTTCCCTCCCAACGAACGCTTCGTGCTGCCGTTATTGCCTCTGGTACTGGCCGGGCTGATGACGGAGATGGAGCATTTTGCCACCATGCTGCGCGCCGGATTGCGTCATCGCGATGCCGCGCAGCGCGTGGTTGCCGCGGGCATGCTCCTGGCAGTGGCCAGTATCCTGGCCGGCGCCGTTGCGCTCCAGGTTTATGTAGGCCAAGTCCTGTTGCCGGAACAAGAGACCGCCCATCGCGCGGCCAATAAGGACCGCGTTGCGGCCTATGACTGGATCCGGAACAAGCTGCCGCAGGATGCACTGCTGCTGAGCAGCGAAGACGGTTTGATTTTCCTGAACACCGGCCGGCACGCCATGCGGCGCACGCTGCCCCCGCCCTACTGGTATCGCGAAGACCACGCCAAAATCGTTGACTGGATGAGCAACTTCCGGACCTTCACCCAGGAACATGGATTGACCTACTTCGCCTTTTCAGGAGTCGATTTCCGGCAAGGCATCACCAGCGACGATGCCAACGCCATCCAGAAGTCCATCCGGTCGAACCCGGATCTGCGTCCCCTGTATCAGACCGAGACCGCCGCGGTCTATCGCCTTCATTAGCGACGACGCACTGCCAGGTAGATCACTGCTCCGGCGAGTACGATCACCAGTCCCGGCCACGTGGTCGCGGGCCGGTAAGCGAACAGGATCACAAGAACCACCGCGGCCCCCAGGATGTAAAGCGCCGGCGTCACCGGGTAGCCCGGTACACGATAAGCACGCTCGGCATTGGGCATCTTATGCCGCAGCCGGAACACCGCCGCGATCGTGAGGATATAAAAAATCAGCGCCGCCGAGATGATGTAGTCCAGCAGGTTGCTGTACAGATTTCCGTAAGCGCCAGTCGCGGGATTGTACGTGCGGGGCAACACCAGTAGCGCCGACCAGGCTCCCTGCATCCATAGCGAGTGACCCGGCACCCGCGCCGCGTTGAGAGTCGCCGCACGCGGAAAGAACAGGCGGTCCTTCGCCATGGCGTAGTAGGCGCGCGCGCCCTGAAGCACCAGGCTGTTAATGCAGCCGAAGGTGGAAATCATGATGGCGATCGCCATCAGCGCGGAACCGTAGGCCGGGAAGATTCGTTCCACCACCGCGGTAGCCACGCGATCCGAGGGTGCGTGCTGGATCGCGGGCATCGGCAGGACCAGCAGATAGATCACGTTCGTGAGCACGTACAGCAGCACCACGAAAGTGCAGCCGATGACTAAGGCTTTCGGCAAGTTCTTTTTCGGATCGCGCACTTCCCCCGCGATGAAGGTCACGTCGTGCCAAGCGTCGGCTGAGAACAGCGATCCCGATTGCGCTACCCCGATGGCGATGATCAGACCGAATACTGTGCCGGCGGCTACGCCCAGCGCGGGATCGAACGCGCTCAAGGCGAAGGGGGTCGAGAAATTGGTCTGGATCGCTTCCGCGTTGCGGCCCAGGAACAGGCCGGCCAGGATCAGCGCCGCGATCGCCGAAACTTTCGCCGTGGTGAAAACGTTCTGCACGATCTTGCCGTATTCCAGCCCGCGCGAGTTGGTCCAGGTGAGCAGCCCGATCACAGCGATACCCACAAGTTGGGCAGTGGAGAGCGAAAACGCATAGCCGGTGGAGACGTGAATCGGCGGAATCAGGTAGTTGCTTTCCGAAATGGACGGAACCAGAACAGACAGGAATCGCGCGAAGGCCACCGCCACGGCGGCGATGGTCCCGGTCTGGATGACGGCGAACAAAGTCCAGCCGTAGAGGAATCCCCACAGTGGCGAATACGCTTCGCGCAGGAACACGTAGACCCCTCCGGCATGCGGCAGCAGGGCCGCGAGTTCTCCGTAGGAGAGCGCCGCCAGAATCGTGAGCGCCGCGGTGACGGCCCACGCCACCAGCAGCCAGCCGGGACTGTTGATCGTCCGCGCCATGTCGGCCGAGACGATGAAGATGCCCGACCCGATCATGGTGCCGATCACCAGCATGGTCGCGTCGAACAGATTCAGGCCGCGTACGAATCCGGTGGTTTCGGTAGTGGGCGAGTGGGGCATCGGCTTCACAGTTCCGCCAGTTCTGCCATCTTCGCGTACTTGGGCTCCGCTAGTATCTCGCCGACGCGCGCTCTGAGGCGCGCCAGATCGTCCTCGGTGAGCGCCTTCAGGTGTCCCTTGTAGATCGGATGATCCTTCGAATAAAGAGATATATGTTGCCCGCGAATCTGATGGATTTGCTCACGCGACCGCCCGAACAGATGCAGATGCATCTTCGCTCCGCCCGGATCGTCGAGGCCCCAGTTTCCCAGGTCCTCGTAGTTCATTCGCTCAATACCAAGCACGTCGTACATCGCTTTGCCCGCCGCCATTGAGATGCGCATGAACGCCACTGCCTCTTGCCATGTCAGGTCCGACCGGTCCGTGACCGGCTCCTTTTTCACGACTACTAAATGCCCGCCATCTTCGCGGCAATTCAACGGGAATTCCGGCGCGACGATTTGGAAGTACCGATCCTCGTAGACACAGCGTCTCCCCGTATCAGGCATTTCGTCACAGAGTAGCACCGTAAGGCCGTTCTGAATGCTATTGCAGTTACAATTCGCCGGGTGTGCCGCCCCAAGTCGCGGGATCGACATCCGCGATCGACTGCGAAAACTTCCAGAGGCGACCGGCGAAATCCTCCACAGCATATTGGCGCTCGCCATAAGGATAGTCGGCAGGCGGGCGTACGACCTTGGCGCCGTGCTCGACCGCACGCGCGCAGTGCTGATCGACATTCCCGACCCGCACCATCACGGAGTGTCCGAGATCGCATCGCTGGCCCTCGGCCAGTTCCGTTAGAACGACAGCGCCGTCGCCGACGTTCATTTGCGCGCGATGATTCCCTATGCGCAGACGCAGCGTGAAGCCGAAGGCATCGCACAACCAGTCGATTGCCTTGCCGATGTCCGGATAGCCCAGTTCCGGAATCACGGTGCACGCGGGTATCGACCGGTTCGTCAGCATTTCAATACGCCTTGGCGACGACCACCCGGCGATCCACCGTCTCGCCGGTGACAATGCACTTCCCCGGCCCATCGTATTCATCCACCTGAGGAATATTGCGAATCGTGGCTTTGAACGACTTCAGCCGCGCGTCGCATGCCGGGTCGTCCTTCAAATGCGCCATGACGAATTTGCCGCCACCCTTCTCGGCAGTCACATCGCGCAGGATCGATTCGATCTCTTCCATCGAATTTGCTACGACGGTGTTGTCTTTGAGCCGCTGCTTGGCCGCAGCGTACAGATCCTTCTGCACCGCGTCCAACGTGGCTTGGACGCGAGTCTTCAGTTCCGCTTGCGCAATCGGTTCCTTCGCTCCCGTATCGCGACGCTTCAGAACGATGGTCCCCGCCGCCAGATCGCGCGGGCCGAGTTCCAGCACGATTGGAACGCCGCGACGCTCCCAGTGGAAAAACTTCGCGCCGGGATTGTGCCCTTCACGATCGTCCACTTCCGCACCGACATCTTTCGCCATGCGATGCGCGGCTTCGAGTACCGCGCCCTTTTCCTCGTCCTTGCGGTAAATCGGAACCAGAACGCTCTTGACCGGCGCAAGTTTGGGCGGAATGACCAGCCCCTTGTCGTCGGAGTGGCTCATGACTAACCCACCGATCAGGCGAGTACTCACTCCCCAACTCGTCTGCCACACGTAATCGAGCTGGCCTTCTTTATTCTGAAACTTCACATCGAACGCCTTGCCGAAGTTCTGGCCAAGATCGTGGCTGGTGCCCGCCTGGAGCGCGAGACCATTCTGCATCATCGCCTCGATCGAGTAGCTGTGCAGCGCCCCCGCAAATTTCTCAGAGTGCGTTTTCTTGCCCTTGATCACGGGCATCGCCATTACGTCTTCCGCGACCTCGGCATAGATGTCGAGCATCCGCAGCACTTCTTCCTGAGCTTCTTCGTGCGTCGCGTGCGCGGTGTGACCTTCCTGCCACAGGAATTCTGTGGTGCGCAGGAACATGCGAGTGCGCAGCTCCCAGCGGATCACGTTAGCCCACTGGTTGACGAGCATGGGAAGATCGCGCCAGCTCTGGATCCACTTGGCGAAGAAGTGCCCGATGATGGTCTCCGACGTGGGACGAATCACGTAGGGCTCTTCGAGTTCCTTGCCGCCGGCAATCGTGACCACGGCCAGCTCGGGCGAGAAACCTTCCACGTGCTCGGCTTCCTTCTTCAAAAAACTCTGCGGGATCAGCAGAGGGAAATACATGTTCTTGTGCCCGGTCGCTTTGAAGCGGTCGTCCAGCTGGCGCTGCAACTGCTCCCAGATGGCGTAGCCGTTCGCTTTGATGACCATGCAGCCTTTGACGATTTCCGCCGGTTCCGCCAGGTCGCCCTGGAGCACCACGTCCTGATACCACGCCGCGAAATCGGCGCTGCGAAGAGTGATAGGTGATTGAGCCATTGTTTTTTAAGATGGATTAACGTTAGTGTCTCATCCCGGAAGGCAGCGGTACACTGAGGGCAGAATGGCAGTCCGCCCTTTTTCCAACGAACCTCCTATAGACTTCACGAAAGAAGCGAACGCGCTACTCATGCGCGCGGCGATTGAGAAGGTCCGCGGCGAGCTAGGCCGCGAGTACGATCTGGTGATCGGCGGCAAGCGCAGCAGGACATCGCAGAAGATCAAGTCCCTCAACCCCGCGCGACCTGCCGAGGTCGTCGCCGTGCACCAGAAAGCCGGTATCGAGCATGTCGAGCCCGCCATGCAGGCTGCGCTCGCGGCGTTTGAATCGTGGAAGAACGTGGCGGTGGAGGAACGCGCGGGGCTCTTGTTGCGAACAGCGGAAATTGTACGCAAGCGTAAACCGGAGTTCAATGCCTGGATGGTCCTGGAGGTCGGCAAGAACTGGGACGAAGCCGAAGCCGACACCTGCGAGGCGATCGACTTCCTGGAGTTTTATGCCCGCCTGGCTCTGCACATGGCCGAAGCGAAACCTGCCGTGCAGCTTCCCGGCGAAAGGGACGCCCTGCGGTACATCGCACTTGGCGTGGGCGCGGTGATCCCGCCGTGGAACTTTCCCCTGGCGATCATGTGCGGCATGACGGTCGCGTCGGTGGTGTGCGGCAATACCGTGGTGCTCAAGCCCTCCAGCGATTCGCCCACGATAGCCGCCAAGTTCTTCGAAGCGCTGGAAGAAGCCGGCCTGCCTCCCGGCGTCGTCAACTTCTGCCCCGGCTCCGGCGCGACCTTCGGAAACGGGCTGGTGGAGCACCCCAAAACGCGCTTCATCGCGTTCACCGGCTCGCGCGACGTGGGACTCGATATCAACGTGCGCGCTGCGCAGCATCGGCCCGGCCAGCTTTGGATCAAGCGCACGATTCTCGAGATGGGTGGCAAGGATTCGATCGTCGTCGCGGCGGATGCCGACCTGGACGCAGCCGTCGAAGGCGTGGCGACTTCGGCGTTCGGATTCCAGGGGCAAAAATGCTCGGCCTGCTCGCGGGCCATCGTCGACACAACTTTGTACGACAAGTTTCTAGAGAAATTGACGGCCCGCGTGGCGAAGATTCGCATCGGGGATCCGGCTGAGAATGCTCCGGCGGGCCCCGTGGTCAATGCGGGCGCGCTGA
>Ga0207695_10008637_pt1 | contig 12718 bp, 14 predicted proteins | sample KBSC54metaG_FD_184354 | JGI IMG/M metagenome (GOLD analysis project Ga0207695, IMG submission 184354) | Corn rhizosphere microbial communities from Kellogg Biological Station, Michigan, USA - KBS C5-4 metaG (SPAdes) (version 2) | ecosystem: Host-associated > Plants > Roots > Rhizosphere > Soil...
CAGCATGTGCCCGTGGAAGGGCACGGCGCATTATCACAGCATTGTTGTCGACGGCGCCGAGAATAGGGACGCCGCCTGGTACTATCCCGATCCCAAGCCGGCGGCGGCCGAGATCAAAGACCGCATCGCCTTCTGGCGCGGCGTCGAGGTCGGCTGAGCTGCGGCTATGGACGGCGCCGGCGCGATCGCCGATGTGGCGCGTGTCCGCGCGTTGCTCATCGAGGCAGCGCGCGCCGGCGAGCCGTACAGCTACTCAGGATTGCTCAACGCCCTCGGCTTTCGCTTCACCCGGCCGAAGATGCGGGCACTGATGAAGACCCTGGGCGCGATCGACGTGGCGGGGCTCGCCGCCGGCGAGCCCGAGCTGGCGGTGCTGGTCGTGCGCGAATCCGATGGGCTGCCCGGCCAGGGCTGGTGGACCAGCGGCCATGCACTGGCGCTCGGCTACGAGGGCGAGTGGGAAGGGCCGGAAGCGCGCGCGCTGGTCAAGCGCCTGCAAGCGGAGGCCTTCGTCTATTGGCAGGATCGTCCATCCGCAGCATCGAGGGCAAAGCGTCGCAAGAAGGTGTAACGGTGATGAGGCCGGTGGCTGATCACCAGGCTGACGTCCTGAACGAGCCAACTGATCGGATCGAGCGATTTGGTCCCCCCATCAAAGCCGCCGTCGTAGCTGAGCGTGACGTGCGGCTTGGGCGAGGGCCCCTTCGAAAGATGCAATCCCTGCTCGGCAAAGGCCGCCAGGCAATCATCGCTATATCGTTCCAGGCCTTCGATTGTTTCGTCATAGCCGGGGAGCAGGAGCGATTGGCGCGCGCCGATGACGAGTTGCTCGAAGACGACACCGAAAGGTTGTGACCTGGGCTTGACCGCCTCCATGGCCCGATCGATCCGGTCGACGATCACATCCGACGGCGGGCCGAACCCGAAGAGCGAGATATGACGGCGCTCCGGTTCGACCATGCGGCCACCCAAGCCGTGAAGCGCCATCGCGTCATGGATCTCGCGGCTGAGATCAGGCGGCACGAAGGTACAAAGAAACAGGACATCTTGGTTGATCATAGCAACTGGCTAACAAGCCGAATCGCGATCTCGCAACGACAATGTTCTATTTATGTTCCATTTCGGTCCAAACTACTGCCCGAGCGCTGGGCGTCATGCGGAACGGAGCTAATCGACGCTGGTGTCCGTGATCTCGGGATGGGCGCGGTGCAGCCGGGCGAATTCGACGACCTGCTGGCCGACCAGCTCGAGCTGCTTGGCGGCGCCGGCGTCGGTGCAGACGCCGTCCTTGAACACCCCGCCCGAGCTGTTGATCGTCGCGCCGAGCGGCGTCGGCCAGCCGCGCAGCGAGTGGACGATCGAGCGAAGCGTCGAGAGCGTGCTGCCGGTCGCCTGCCAGCCATAGGCGGTGACGATCAGCCCGACCGGCACGCCGTCGAGATAGACCCGCTCGTCGCGCGCGGTTTCCTCGAGATAGTCGATCGCATTCTTGACCAGCCCCGAGATCGAGCCGTGATAGCCCGGGCTGGCGAGGATCACGCCATCGGCCTGGCGCACCGCGGCGAGCAGCGCGGACCCTTCGCTAGAACGCTGTGCATCCTCGGTGCCGTAATGCGGCAGCTTGGCAAGGAACGGTCCGTCGAAATGATGCACGTCCGCGCCCGCCTCGCGCGCCGATGCCAGTGCGATAACGAGGGCTTGCTCGGTCGACGAGGCGCTTTTGGTCGTGCCGCCGATGCCGACGATGCGGAGCGGCGGCACGCGCGCCATCACAGCTTGCTCGTCAGCTCGGGCAGGATCTTGAACAGATCGCCGACCAGGCCGAGGTCGGCGACCTGGAAGATCGGCGCCTCTTCATCCTTGTTGATCGCGATGATCGTCTTCGAATCCTTCATCCCGGCGAGATGCTGGATCGCGCCGGAGATACCGATCGCGATATAGATTTCCGGGGCGACGATCTTGCCGGTCTGGCCAACCTGATAGTCATTCGGCGCATAGCCGGCGTCGACCGCGGCGCGGCTGGCGCCAACGGCGGCGCCGAGCTTGTCGGCGAGCGGATCGATGAACTCGTGGAACTTCTCCTCCGAGCCGAGCGCGCGACCGCCCGAGACGATGATCTTGGCGCTGGTCAGCTCCGGCCGCTCGCTCTTCGACACCTCGGCCGAGACGAAGCTCGACAGTCCGGCATCGCCCTGCCCGCCGGCCGCCTCGATGCTGCCCGAGCCGCCCTCGCGCGCCGCCTTGGCAAAGGCGGTGCCGCGCACCGTGATCACCTTCTTGGCGTCGGCCGAGGTGACCGTCGCGATCGCGTTACCGGCATAGATCGGGCGGGTGAAGGTGTCGGCGCTCTCGACCGACATGATGTCGCTGATCTGCATGACGTCGAGCAGGGCGGCGACGCGCGGCGCGATATTCTTGCCGTTCGACGTCGCCGGGGCGACGAAGGCGTCGTGATCGCCCATCAGCGCGACGACCAGCTTGGCGACATTTTCGGCGAGCAGATTGGCATAGGCCGCATCGTCGGCGACCAGCACCTTCGACACGCCGGCGATCTTCGCCGCAGCATCGGCGACCGCGCCGACGCCCTGGCCGGCGACCAGCAGCTCGACGTCGCCGAGCTGGCCGGCAGCGGTGACCGTCGCCAGCGTGGCGTCCTTGACGGCCTGACCGTCATGTTCGACGAGGACGAGCGTCTTCATGCCGCCACTCCCATTTCCTTGAGTTTGGCGACCAGCGCATCGACATCGGCGACCTTGACGCCGGCCTGGCGCTTGGCCGGCTCGACGACCTTCACTGTCGTCAGCCGCGGCGTCACGTCGACGCCGTAATCCGCCGGCGTCTTCTGCGCGAGCGGCTTGGACTTGGCCTTCATGATGTTGGGCAGCGTCGCATAGCGCGGCTCGTTAAGGCGCAGGTCGGTGGTGACGATCGCCGGCATCTTGAGAGACACCGTCTCGAGACCGCCATCGACCTCGCGGGTTACTGCGACCTGGTCGCCATTGATCTCGACCTTCGAGGCGAAAGTGCCCTGCGACCAGCCGAGCAGCGCGGCGAGCATCTGGCCGGTCTGATTGCTGTCATCGTCGATCGCCTGCTTGCCGAGGATGACCAGCCCGGGCTGCTCCTCGTCGACGATCGCCTTCAGCAGCTTGGCCACCGCCAGCGGCTCGATCGAGAAATCGGCGACGACCAGGATCGCGCGGTCCGCGCCCATCGCCAGCGCGGTGCGCAGCGTTTCCTGGCTCTTCTGCTCGCCGATCGACACTGCGATGATTTCGGTCGCGGCGCCCTTTTCCTTCAGCCGGATCGCTTCCTCGACGGCGATCTCGTCGAACGGATTCATCGACATTTTGACATTGGCGAGATCGACGCCGGTGCCGTCGGACTTCACCCGCGGCTTGACGTTATAGTCGAGCACCCGCTTGACCGGGACCAGAACCTTCATTGCTTCGCTCCAAACCTTTGCCGTGCGGCGCCTCAGGCCGCTTGCTTCACCTGCGCGACGATCTTCCTCGCCGCATCGCCGAGGTCGTCGGCGGATACGATCGGCAGGCCCGAGCCCGCCAATATGGCCTTGCCTTGATCGACATTGGTGCCTTCCAGCCGGACGACCAGCGGCACCGACAGATTCACTTCCTTGGCGGCCGCGACAATGCCGTCGGCAATAATGTCGCAGCGCATGATCCCGCCGAAGATGTTGACCAGGATCCCCTTCACCGCGGGATCGCTGAGGATCAGCTTGAACGCCGCGGTCACCTTCTCCTTGGAGGCGCCGCCGCCGACATCGAGGAAGTTGGCCGGGAAGGCGCCATTCAATTTGATGATGTCCATCGTCGCCATGGCGAGACCGGCGCCGTTGACCATGCAGCCGATATTGCCGTCGAGCTTGATATAGGCGAGGTCGTATTTGGACGCCTCGATCTCGGACGGGTCTTCCTCGGTCTCGTCGCGCAGCGCTTGAATGTCCTTGTGACGGTAGAGCGCGTTCGAATCGAAGCTGACCTTGGCGTCGAGCACGAGCAGCCTGCCGTCGGGCGTCTCGACCAGCGGGTTGATCTCGAGCATCGCCATGTCGCTGGCGATGAACGCCGCGTAGAGCTGCTCGGCGAGCTTGACCGCCTGCTTGTTGAGATCGCCGGTCAGCTTCAGCGCGAAGGCGACGGCGCGGCCGTGATGCGGCTGGAAGCCCTCGGCCGGATCGATCGTGATGGTGCGGATCTTCTCGGGCGTGTCATGGGCGACCGTCTCGATGTCCATGCCGCCCTCGGTCGAGACGACCATGGCGATGCGGCCCGATTTCCGGTCGACCAGCATCGAGAGGTAATATTCCTTCGCGATGTCGGCGCCGTCGGTGACGTAGAGCCGGTTGACCTGCTTGCCATGCTCGCCGGTCTGGACGGTGACCAGCGTGTTGCCGAGCATCTCGCTCGCATTCGCCCGCACCTCGTCGACCGTTTTCGACAGCCGAACCCCGCCCTTGGCGTCGGGGCCGAGCTCCTTGAACTTGCCCTTGCCGCGGCCGCCGGCGTGGATCTGAGCCTTGACCACATAGAGCGGTCCAGGAAGCTTCTCGGCGGCTGCCACCGCCTCGTCGACGGTCATCGCGGCATAGCCCGCGGGCACGGGCACGCCGAATTTCGCAAGCAGTTCCTTGGCCTGATATTCGTGGATGTTCATGTCTGGATGGAGCCCCGAGTGACCGGTATCGCGCGCGGCTAAAGCACAGACAGCCGGCGATTGCCACCCCCCTGGGAGGGGAGCTGCACAGCCTACTGGAGGAGGGAGGGGAGTTCAAAATTTTGGTCAGGCGGGCTCTGGCCGATCGGCCCGCCATGGCGGCTCGGCGGGCTCGGGAGGCGCCAGCTTGCGGCGCAGCAGGGCGAGGATGCCGGAGACCATCGCCTTGTCGATCCGGTCGAGGCTGCCGCTGGTCGGGCGATGGTCCCAGCCATGCTCGCGCCGGGCGATGACGTCCTCCAGTATGTCGCGGTGGACCGAGATGACGGTCAGCGTCACCCAGGCGAGGCGGAAGGGCAGTGCGGCGACGCCCTCGCGCGCCGAGCCGAGAAAGCCTTCGGCGTGGCTCGCCAGCCGCTGGGCCAGCACCGCCAGCCGCTTGCGATAGGGCGGCTTCATATGCTCGCCCGGCGGGATATCCATTTCCGAAAGCCAGCCGTCGGGCAGGTAGCAGCGGTCGCTGGCGGCATCGACGCTGATGTCGCGGGCGATCGCGGCCAGCCGGCAGCCGATGCCGAGATCGGCGGCGCGGCCGAGCGTCGCCGCGTCATCCGCAGCGACCCCGCAGGCAATCGCTGCCATCACCGCCGGCACGCCGGCGACGAGATGGCAATAGCGGAACAACGCCGCCTCGTCGTGCGGGCGGAAGTCCGCCGCGTCCATCGCCAGCCCGTCGACCACCAGCCGTGGATAATCCGCCGGGATGCCGGCCTCGGCGATCAGCAGCGCCAGCCCATCGAAGGCCGCGTCGCCGCTCTTGCCGCCGTCGAGCGCGATCGCTGTCTTCGTCCGAAACTGGTCGAGGCCGGCCTCCAGGTCGGGGCCGCGGACGAGATCGGCGGCGGCGCGGCACCAGGCATAGAGCAGCCAGCCATGCTCGCGCTGGCGCCGGCCGAGCAGCTTGGTGGCAAAGGCCAGGGATGGCGCGCGGCTGGCGATCGCGCGGTGGGCCGCCGCAACCAGCCGGCGACGATCCCGCCGCGTGCTCATCGGGCCCTCCAGTCTTGACGCCAACGCATAACCACCCGCCGATGCCACAGTGACTGGTGCAACAGTCACACTGCCAGACGCGAGCGGTGGAGCGGTGCCGGCCAGCGGCAGGGCGATTAGGTGCCGACTCAGGCCAGCGCGGGTTGACCCGGCCGCCACGGGGCGCGACACTGCTGCATTCCCCGGGGCGCCGCCGCAGCGGCTGAGAGGCGGTTCACGTCACCGCAACCCGTCGAACCTGATCCGGTTGACACCGGCGGAGGGAGGGAGCGGCTTCTCATCCGCGCCCGCCTTTCGGGAGGAGAGAGGCGCGATGGATACGATTTCGGTCCTGACCCTCCGGCTTGCCGAGGCGATCGGCATTTATCTTGCCGCGGTCGGCGTCGGCGGGTTGATCCGCCGCGACCGCTGGCAGGGCATCATCGCCGAGTTCGAGCGCTCGCCGGCGCTGACCTTCGTCACCGGCGGGATCGTCTTCGCGATCGGCGCGGCAATCTTCGGCGTGCATCACACGCTGCACGATCCACTGGCGGCGATCGTCACGATCTTTGCCGCCGCGATTCTGATCAAGGGCCTGCTGCTGGTCGCCATTCCCGATGCGCTGTTCGGGCTGGTGCGGCCGCTCGCCGGCCTTATTCGTGTCTGGCCGATCATCGCCTTGCTGATCGGCGTCGTTCTTTTCGCGCTCGGCTACACCGGCCGCGCTACTGTTGAGATCGTTTGAAGGAGCCCCCGATGGCCGATGTTCCCGCACGCACCGAACTCACGGTCACCACCGGGCCGATCCGCGGATCGCGCAAGATCCATGTCGGGCCGCTCAAGGTAGCGATGCGCGAGATCGCGCTGGAGCCGTCGTCGGGCGAGCCGCCGCTCCGGGTCTACGACTGCTCGGGCCCCTACACCGATCCCGATGCGCGGATCGACATCATGGCCGGGCTGCCGGAGCTGCGACGCGACTGGATCCGCGCCCGCGGCGACGTCGAGGAGGTCGCGGCGCGCGAAACCCGGCCCGAGGACAACGGCCTGACCGGCCCGGATCGCAGCGGTGGCGTGACGCCCTTCCCCAACACCCGCCGGCGCGTGCTGCGCGCCAGGCCTGGGATGAACGTCAGCCAGATGCACTATGCACGGCGCGGCATCATCACGCCGGAGATGGAATATGTCGCGATCCGGGAGAATCTCGGCCGCGAGCAGATGCGCGACGTCATTCGCGACGGCCAGGACTTTGGCGCGGAGATTCCCGATTATGTGACGCCGGAGTTCGTCCGTGACGAGGTCGCCCGCGGGCGCGCGATCATCCCCAACAATATCAACCATCCGGAATCCGAGCCGATGGCGATCGGCCGCAACTTCCTGGTCAAGATCAACGCCAATATCGGCAATTCGGCGGTGGCGAGCGATGTCGCCGCCGAGGTCGACAAGATGGTCTGGTCGATCCGCTGGGGCGCCGACACGGTGATGGACCTGTCGACCGGCCGCAACATCCACGACACCCGCGAATGGATCATCCGCAATTCGCCGGTGCCGATCGGCACGGTGCCGATCTACCAGGCGCTGGAGAAGGTTGGCGGCATCGCCGAGGATCTCAGCTGGGAGATTTTTCGCGACACGCTGGTCGAGCAGGCCGAGCAGGGCGTCGACTATTTCACCATCCATGCCGGCGTGCGGCTGCCCTACATCCCGCTGACCGCGAAGCGCGTCACCGGCATCGTCAGCCGCGGCGGCTCGATCATGGCGAAATGGTGCTTGTCGCATCACAAGGAGAGCTTCCTCTACGAGCGCTTCGACGAGATCTGCGAGATCATGAAGGCGTACGACATCGCCTTCTCGCTGGGCGATGGCCTGCGCCCCGGCAGCATCGCCGACGCCAATGACGAAGCCCAGTTCGCCGAGCTGGCGACGCTGGGCGAGCTGACCCAGATCGCCTGGAAGAACGACGTCCAGGTGATGATCGAGGGCCCCGGCCATGTGCCGATGCACAAGATCAAGGCCAACATGGACAAGCAGCTCGCGGCCTGTGGCGAGGCGCCGTTCTACACATTGGGGCCGCTCACCACCGACATCGCGCCGGGCTACGACCACATCACCTCGGCGATTGGTGCTGCGATGATCGGCTGGTTCGGCACGGCGATGCTTTGCTACGTCACGCCGAAGGAGCATCTCGGCCTGCCCGACCGCGATGACGTGAAAGTGGGCGTCGTCACCTACAAGCTCGCCGCCCATGCTGCCGATCTTGCGAAAGGCCATCCGGCGGCCAGGCTGCGCGACGACGCGCTCAGCCGCGCCCGCTTCGAATTCCGCTGGCGCGATCAGTTCCACCTGTCGCTCGATCCCGACACCGCCGAGCAATATCACGACCAGACGCTGCCGGCCGAGGGCGCCAAGACCGCGCATTTCTGCTCGATGTGCGGCCCGAAATTCTGCTCGATGAAGATCACCCAGGAGGTGCGCGACTTCGCCGCAAAGCAGAACGCGCCAGCCGACAGCTTCCTCGCCGCCCAGCCGGTCAGCGAGGATGAAGTCGTGGCCGGCATGGCCGAGATGAGCGAGAAATTCCGCGAGAAGGGCGGCGAGATCTACCTGCCGGCTGCAGACTAGCCGTGCGCCACGCGTTTCTTCGGCGGCGGTGGGCGCAGGCGGCAGGCGCCGGCCGCGGCGGCCTTGCCCGGCGATGAGATCGTCGGCGGCTTGAGGTGCGCCTGGGCGACCGAGATCGGATCGGTCTGCTCGTCGATGATGCCGCCGTCGGGGCCGAACCAGCGCGTCGAGATCGGCGCCGAGGTGCGGTCGTGGCAATCGATCAGCTCGATATTGCGCTCCTCGACCGCGCCATTCGGTTTCGGCACGACATAGCGAATCCGCCAGACGGCGTGCTGCATCCGGTGCCAGTTGAGCGAGTTGCGATCGACCTCGATCGGGCCGCCCGGCGCCGTGCCGACCGTCGTCCAGCGCCCGCCCTGCGCCAGCGCCTGGCCCGCGCCGGCGATCAGGAACAGCGCTCCTGCCGCGATGACATGCTGCTTCATTGCCCGCCCCCCGTTTTCAGGCCGTCCGGCCGTAACTTGCCGCCGCCTATACCAGTTTCCCGGGGGACGTCCTATCGCTCGGCGCGAAGCGCGGCGCGAACCTCCATCAGGATTCGCCCGGCCCAGTTTTCGCCGGTCGCGTCGCGGCCGACGCCCCAGAAATCGTCATAGGGCGAATCCTCGACGATCTCGGCCTCATCGGTGGCGAGCAGCCGCTCTGCGAGATCGGGATGCTGGTCGTATTTGGCGCGATCGGCCCTGCGCATGATGTCGCGCTTGACCGCCATCCAGTCCGCGCGCGGCAGCTGGCCGTTGGCGAGAAACCAGGACCTGGCCGCCGCCTTGCGTCGCGGATCGGGATACGCCGACAGCTGCTTGGCTTCGCCCGGCGTCGCCGCATCGCGGATCGCCTGGCGGTACCGAGGGTCGAGCGACTTGTGGAACTGGTAGTAGTGCTCGACCGTCGGCCATTCCTCTCCGTCGAGCAGGATCGGCGAAGGGTAGAAGTGCGATAGGAAACCGAAGTCCGGCCGATCGCGCCTGAAAAACAGGACGCGGCCGTCGGCGGGGATCGGCGGATAGTCCATCGCAGCGCCGGCGCTAACTTCGCTCGCCATAGCGCCGCGCGATCCAGGCGCAGACGATCAGCTGGATCTGGTGGAACAGGATCAGCGGCAGCATCACCCCGCCGATCATCGCCGCATTGGCGGGCCCCGAGAACAGCACCCGCGCCATCGGCAGGCCCGAGGCGAGCGACTTCTTCGACCCGCAGAACAGGATCGCGATCTCATCCTCGCGGCTGAAGCCGAGCAGCCTGGCGCCATAGCGGGTGATCAGCAGCACCAGCGCCAGCAGCAGCGAGCAGATGCCGACCAGGATGAGCAGCGTCAGTGGTGGGATCTGGCTCCAGATATGCGCGTTCACCGCGACCGAAAAGGCGCTGTAAACCGCCAGCACGATGGTGCCGCGGTCGGTGAAGGTGAGCAGCCGCTTGTTGCGCGCAGCCCATTGGCCGAGCCAGGGCCGGAGCAGATGGCCGATGGCGAAGGGGGCGACCAGCTCGCTGGCGATCTTGACGATGCCGCTCGGCGAAATGATGCCATGCGCCGGCGTGATCAGCCCGACGATCACCGGCGCTAGCGCCACGCCCAGGATGTTCGAGGTCGCCGCGGCTGCGACGGCTCCTGCGACATTGCCGCGCGCGATCGAGGTGAAGGCGATCGAGGATTGCACCGTCGAGGGCAGAGCGCAGAGGAACAGCAGGCCGAGCCAGAGCTGCTCCGGCATTGCCGGGCGGAGCGCCGCGTGCAGCCCCAGGCCGAGCAGCGGGAAGAGAATGAAGGTGGCGCCGAGGATGGTGAGGTGGAGCGGCCAATGGGTCAGCGCCGCGATCACCGCGCTGCGCTCCAGCCGCACGCCGTGGAGGAAGAACAGCAGGACGATCGCCGCGGTCGTGACGATGTCGACGACATGCGCCCAGCCGCCCTTTGCCGGCAGCAGCGATGCGACGATGATCGCGCCGAACAGGCTGAGGATGAAATAGTCGGGCGCGAACCGGCGGATGGCAGCAGGCATCGACAGGTCCGGCTGTGAACGGGTGCCCCGGATAGCGGCACGCAGCCGCAATGACCAGCCGAGCGACGGCGCGAAGAGAAAGGTCGGGAAAGTGGGGGGTTTCTGTTGCCCGGCACCCCCCGGGCCGCTGGATTCCGCTTCTGTTGCCCGGTGCGGACCGAACCGCGTTCAAGCTTTGTAACCTAATCCCGTGAGGGACTTAGTTACGCAGCAATCGCGAGCGCCTCGTTGTCGTTGGCACTTGTGGTTTTGAACGGTTTTACGGCGCATTCAGGCCGGGCAAAAATACCGTCTTTCAACACACGTCGATCCTGGTTCGGCCCCGTCATCCGCCGTCTTGCGGGCGGTGGGTGGTGGAGCCGCCGGGTACTGCCCCCGGGTCCGCTGCGCCTATTGCACGGCATCATTTATCGCCATAGCCGCTCCGAAGATCGGCGTGGCAAATATAGGGCATCGCCGGGAAATTACAAAGTCCCCCGCCTCAGGGGGGTTTCGCTCGGCGCATTGCGGCCTATATCGGGGCGATGCTGACCCAGCGTTCACGCTATGCGATTCGCGCGCTCCTCGCGCTGGCGAAGACGCCCCCCGGCCTGCCGGTGCCGCTCCGGGTGATCGCCGAGGAGGCGCGGGTGCCGCGCAAGTTCCTCGAGATCATCCTCACTGAGATGAAGCGGGCCGGCTTCATCGAGACGACTCGCGGCAAATCCGGCGGCTATCGCCTCGCCCGGGCGCCGCATCTGATCTCCTTCGGCGAGATTATCCGGGTGATCGAAGGTCCGCTAGCGCTGGTGCCCTGCGTCAGCCGGACCGCCTATCGGTCCTGCGCCGATTGCGTCGATGAAGCGACCTGCGCGATCCGCAAGGCGATGATGGTCGTGCGCGACGACACCGCCCGGATCCTCGACGGCACCAGCCTCGCTGCCGCCGCCAGCGATCAGCTCGCCGCCGCCTAGGGCGGGAACCGGCTCAACTGCTACCAGGTACCAGCTCGATCACCCGAAAAGCGCCCTCGAACGGCGGGCGTGGGATCGTCAGCCGCCAGCGCCGTGGACCGACCCGCTCGACCAGGCCGACCAGGCTGCGCCCCTCGTCGACGCCATAATCGAACGGCCGGGATTCATCGCCGACGGCGAGCGCGCCGAGGAAGGTCAGCTGCGCGCCTGGCCCCGGGAAGATCCGGCCGATCGGCCGTTGCGGGCCCTCTAGCCGGGCGAAGCCGAGAATGCCGTGGCCGATTGGATTGATCCGGCATTGTGCTGCCGGCTCGGCCGAATAGCCGCCGCGCGCGCCGCTGCCGGTTCCGAATGAGATCGCCCGGCAGCGATAGTCGCCGGCCGGCGGCATTGGATTGTCCAGCCCTGAATCGGGGTCGAGCAAGGCGCCCTCGGCGGTGATCGCTGCGCTATTGCCCTGCTCGCGCGCCTTGGTGAGCGCGGCGACCCACTCCTTGCGCCAGTCGCGCATGTGCTCGACGTCCTTGCGCGAGATGATCGCGTGCCAATCCTGCGGCGCTGTCTGACTATGGGCGCAGCCGGCGAGCGCGAGCGCCAAAAAGACCGGCAGGATCCAGGGACGGGGTCGCGCCATTGCCGCCGCTCTCGCTTCCATCATGCCGCGGTCCTGCGCTCGCGAAACGGCCCTCCCGACTCCGCTGGCCGGGAGGGCCGCCTTGTGCGCTTGTCGCCGGATTGCGGCAAGCGCCCGATCACGGCTGGCGGGTTGCTCTCCGGTCAGCCGCGATCATTCACCGGCTCAATAGGTGCCGGCGAAGCTGCGGCCGAGGATGTGCGGGCCGTTGTGGTCCTCGTCCTCGGCGTCGTGCCAATGCTTCTGCGCATCGTCATGGGTGCGCGTCAGGCGCACCTTGTTATGCTCGACATTGGCGACCCAGCTGGTCGGGATCCAGTGATGCCGGCCGCCGGCCTCCTGGTCGCGCTTGGTCAGGATAATGCGCTCGCCACGCACCTTGTCGACCGTGCCGACATGCTTGCCGTCCGAGCTCTCGACCTCGGCATGCTCCTGGATATTGGCGATATGGCTGCGCTGGACGTCGCGCTGGCGCCGCCAGCTGCCGAAGTCGCTGTCGAAGCGCGACTGATTCTCGCGACGATAATCGTCGTAGTCGCGGTCGAAGGCCTCCATCTGGCGGTCGCGCCAGGTGCGGTAATGCGGATCGCCGAAGCGCTCGTCGCGGCTCCAGTCATTCCGGCTGCGGCCGTAAGCGCCCCAATTGCCATAGCCGTAGTTGCCGAAGTCGGCGTCGCTGGCGCCAAAGCCGCGCTCGCGATCGCGCCAGCGCTCCTGGCCGCGGAAGCCCGGTTGGCCGAAGCCGCGATAGCCGCGGTCGCGATGCTCCTCGCGGTCGCGCCAGCTGTCCTCGCGCTCGTCGA
>Ga0207695_10008649_pt1 | contig 12707 bp, 15 predicted proteins | sample KBSC54metaG_FD_184354 | JGI IMG/M metagenome (GOLD analysis project Ga0207695, IMG submission 184354) | Corn rhizosphere microbial communities from Kellogg Biological Station, Michigan, USA - KBS C5-4 metaG (SPAdes) (version 2) | ecosystem: Host-associated > Plants > Roots > Rhizosphere > Soil...
TCTGATCCGCGTGTATGGCAGCGAAACTGTTTTGGCCAACCTCACAGGTGACGGGAAGCACGTCCGCATTCATCTCGTGAACTACGGGAGGCGCGGAGCTGACGGCTTGCGAGTGCGCGTGCGCGGGAGTTATCAAATCGAGCAATCGGCGTTCTTCGACAACGATTCAAAAGCGGAAGAATACACAGTCACCGACGGCGGCACCGAGTTCAGCATTCCACATATCGACGTCTATGGAGTGGTGGACCTCATCGCCAAGCCGTGAGAATTCCGTACGGGGATGATCTCAATCAATTCGGAGATCTCCTGCTGCCCGAGGCATCGGGCCCGCATCCAGTAGTCGTTGCAATTCACGGCGGCTTCTGGCGCGCCAGGTTCGACCTCGATCACATGGCTCCGGTCTGTGCGGACCTGGCACTCCACGGCGTCGCGACCTGGAACATCGAGTACCGCCGCATCGGCCAAAGCGGAGGCGGTTGGCCCGGCACCGCCCAGGATGCGCTCAAAGCCTTTCAATATTTGGAGACCCTCGCGGCCGTCCATCCGCTGGATCTTGATCGCGTGGTCCTGCTCGGCTTTTCGGCGGGCGGCCATCTCGCGCTCTGGATAGCCGGTCAAAGAGACCGTCCAGCGATATCGGGAGTTGTGTCGCTGGCGGGGGTAGCGGATCTTCGTCTTGGCTCGGAAATGCGGCTGAGCAACGGAGTGGTAGACGAATTCATGTCCGGCGGCCCACTTGACGTTGCGGCATCGCCGATTTTCCTACTGCCTACCGGGGTGAAGACCAGGCTCGTCCATGGCGCCAGCGATCTTACGGTGCCCATCGAGATCGCCCGGCAGTACACGGCCGCCGCCATCGCCGCAGGCGACGATACCGAGTTGATCGCGCTTCCCAATACCGATCATTCTCCGCTGATCGACCCGGACTCAGACGCTTGGCGTGTGGTAAGGGACGTGGTGTTCGCACTGCTGCGGCGCTATTATCACTGAATGATCAACCGACGTCAATTGCTCGCAGGCACAGCCGCGTTCGCAGCAGCATCAGCAGCCCAAACCACCGGATCACCAAAGAACATCGCCATCTCCAGTGCGAACGGACTCATCGCCACTGCCCGCGCCATGCAAATGCTCAACGCGGGACATGACACGCTCGATGCAGTGGTCGCCGGCGTCAACATGGTGGAGCTCGATCCGAACGACGACTCGGTCGGCTACGGCGGCCTGCCTAATGAAGACGGAGTCGTAGAACTTGATGCCAGCGTGATGCACGGCCCGACGCGCCGTTGCGGCGCCGTCGCGTCCATTCGCGGAATCAAGACGCCGTCAAAGGTCGCCAAGCTGGTGATGGAGCAGACCGATCACGTGATGATTGCCGGCGATGGCGCACTCCGGTTCGCCAAAGCATGGGGCTTTAAGGAAGAGGATCTGCTGACCGAGCACTCGCGCGTCGCCTGGCTCATGTGGAAGCAATCTCTCCAGGACAAGCAAGGGCATAACAATTGGACCGACGGTCTCGACGCGCCGCCCAAAAAGCCGAGTGCCGCTATCCGTGAGATGTTCCCGCAGATGACGGATGAGCAACTGGCCTACGCAATGCAACGAGCGGAGCATCGCATCACCGGCACCATCAATTGTCTGGCCCTCAACCCGAAAGGCGAGATGTCCGGAGTGACAACAACCAGCGGCCTCTCCTGGAAGATCGCGGGGCGCGTCGGCGATTCGCCAATCATCGGAGCAGGATTATTCGTCGACCAGGAAGTCGGAGCGGCAGGTTCAACGGGACGAGGAGAGGAGAACATCCGAGTCGCCGGCGCACACACGATTGTCGAAAACATGAGACACGGAATGCCGCCAAAAGAAGCGATCCTGGACACGTTGAAGCGAGTTTCGCGCAACTACGATCACGACCTTGCGCGCCTAGGGCACTTCGATCTCCATTTCTACGCGCTTCGGAAAGATGGAGAGTACGCGGGCGGGACGCTCTGGAATGGTCAGAAACCCGACGGCAAATGGATGCGGAATTTCGCCGTAAACGATGGCCAACCGCAGAGCCGTCTGGAACCTTGCATCTTCCTGTACGAAAGCGCGAAGCGGCCGAAGAGTTAAGTACCCGAGCTAGAAGATCTTCGGGCCGCGCGTTTCCAGCAAGTTGGCCTGACCGGGACTAAAGGACTCGGCGCTGCGGATCGATAGACTCGTACTATGAAGGGATGGTCGTCCGCTTGAGATCGCGCCTGTCCTGGGTATTCTGCATCCTTGGCATCATCGCGATGGGAATCGTCTCGAGAATCGTTCACACGGGATTAGCGATCTTTGACAAGTACCTGGGCGACGCATTGTACGCGACGATGGTCTACGGGATTTTGCGGCTGTTATCGAGGACTGCGGCGTCGGCCGTGGGCGCGATGCTTGTAATGACCTCTATCGAGTTGTTTCAACTGACAATGATTCCGGCCCACATGCTTTCGAGTGAGCACTTGATGATGCGGATTTGTGCTCGACTGATGGGTGTAGAATTCAGCTTCCTGGATCTGCTCGCGTACGGAGTGGGTATCGGGTGCATCTATCTCGTGGATTCCTCCCAATGGAAGGGTGAAGAAGATTCCGCCGTTTAACCCGCGAGGCCCGGTGAACTGCGGGTCCGTGTCAGCTCGCTGCATCTTACGGCATGGTGGAAGAATCCTGCCGGGTGGTTCCGAAGTCCGGCCGGAAGAAGTTTCACCCGTCCGTATCGTCGCTAACCTCGTGGAAGTGGCTCGACGAACAGTATGCTCGAAAGATCCCTGCCGGGGGCCTCGACGGCGGTAACTGATCACAGCTAGGCGCGACAGCATATCCATTCCGTCGCGCACTGCTCTGGCGGCCGTGCCGCTTAGCTTGCAGTACACTCCGCAAGCTCGGTCTTATCGACAGTGAGGATCTGCGATATGTTCACTACGCTGGCCTTCCGAAGGTTGGCCTCGCCCTTCTTCAGAAGCACGCTGCCCGGTGCATTCGCCCTGCTCAGATTTGACGTAATGAGGCACACCGCGCTTGTTCCAATCGCGGTGCGGTTGAAAACATCATTCTGCACAACTATGCAGGGATGCCGCTCCGCAGGCGCCGAACCGGTAGCAGGTCCGAAATCGAGCCAGTACACTTGCCCCTGCCGGATTTCGCTCACCAGCGATCCTTCACCGTTGGCCCGACTTTGGCCTTGATTCTTTTCAGCAGACCTTTTTCCGCCGGCTCCAACGGGCCTGCGTAGACTTCATTCAGCCGGAGCAGCATCTGCTCCTGTCGCTGTCGCCTCAGGAAATCGCCGACTGCCAGTGCGAAGAACCGGCTGCGGCTAAGCCCCAACAACCGCGCTGTCTCGTCCGCTTCCTGCAATAGTTGGTCGTCTATGGAGATGGCTGTCTTCACTACTACCAAAAATCATACCGTTCTTCGCACGTCACGGTAATACCCGTCCACTTAGTTCCCAACAAGAGCCGCTCTGGAATCTTGCATCTTCCTGTACGAAGGTGCGAAGCGCCTCCGCTTTAGAGGATCACTGCCTGCGAGCCCTTGTGGAGCAAGTCTTCCGCGCTTCTGTTGAGCACGATTGGCGAAATCGCTTTGCATTTGGAGTATTCAGGCGAGGCGGCGATCAGTCAGACCGGCATCGCCCCACATCGGTGTGGTTGGAGACGATACAGCGGGCCAATTCTGCTTGATCGATATGCATGTTCAGCCGGGAGGAGGCTTCCTCCGCAGGAGCGGCGCGGTTGATGCGCATTTGATCGCCGGCCGGGAGAATTTCCTCGTCCATAGCTGGACGAGGATCTCGCAGCGCCATATGGAATCGATCGAGCGCTCTTATCCGAGCGAGGTGCCTCAACTCCCCAGGTACTTCGCTAGCCACCCGAGCAATTCCCCGTAAAAGAACCGGCTATCCTCCCCATTGAGGATCCAATGATTGGCATTCGGGAAAACAAGTAGCTTGCTCGGCACCTGCAAGCGCTGAAGAACCGACCAGTTTTCCAGCGTATTGTTCATCGGCACACGGAAATCCCGCTCGCCCACGCTCAGCAGGATAGGTGTCTGAAAATTCTTCGCATGCCGGATCGGATTCTGTTCGCGCCACACCGGTCCCTGTTCCCAAACCGGACCGCCGTTCGTTACTTCGCGGCCGTAGATCGTATCGCTAGTGCCCCACTGCGATTCCAGGTTCACCAACCCCGCATGGCTGAAAATGCATTTATACCGCGTAGTAGTGGCCTCCAGCCAATTGGCGAGATGGCCGCCATAGCTCGCGCCGCCTGCCGCCATTCGCGTGCCGTCGATAAACGCAAACTGTTTCACCGCCTCATCGGCCGCTTCGTTCAACTCGATGCCTGGGCCTTTCAGCGGATCGCCCTGAATATCCTGCGCGAACTTCTCGCCGTAACCAGTCGAACCCACGTAGTCCGTCAGCAGCACCACGTAGCGCGTATTCGAAATCAGGTGGTAATTCCAGCGGAGCACAAACTGATCGCGGTACATCGCATGCGGCCCGCCGTGAATCAGAATCACCAGTGGATACTTCTTATGTTCATCGAACGCCGCCGGCAGCGCGACATAGCTGTGAACATTCCGGCCCGTGCTTGCCTTGAACCAAAACTCGCGCAGTGGAGGCAGATCGTACTCAGCGGCTTCGGCGGAGTTGAAATCGGAAAGAGGGCGGTGCCGCTTCGCCTCGGCATCCATCCGAACTAACTCCATCGGATTCGCCGCGCTCTCCCAATTCCCTACCAGCACCGGATTGCTCGACGCCCCAGCCACGGCTAGCCCGGAATACACGCCGGTCTTCGGGACAATCACAGGTTCCACAGCGCCGCCCGGCGACGGAACGCGGAGCAGGTTCTCGTGACCAGAGTCCTCCGAAGTCAAGTAGATCATCTTGCTATCCGAGGTGAAGCCGAACCCGCCCACCGAGCGGTCGAAGTTTTTAGTGACCACCACCGGGTCGCCGGTTCGAGGCCAGGCGAACATCGCGATGCGTTCTATTCCGTAGACCTTGCCCTCCTCATCGCTGTAAAGACAGTAAAGCGCTTTACCATCCGGCCGGAACAAGGGTTTCGAAAAGTTGCCGCGGCCGTTCGAAATCAGCTCCGCCTCTCCGCCCACCGCCGGCGCGCGATATAGGGCGGGTTTCACCTCAGCGAACGCGGATTGATTTCTGTTCGCGGTGGCCGTAAACACGATGGAATTGCCGTCGGGAGCCCACTCAGCGAAAAGCGTTTCTCCTGAGGCGATCTGCACGCCCCCGAAACCCTTCCCGGCGGCGAGCGTCGAATGCGCTAGCAAGTCTTTTGCCGGACCGGCGGGCTCGAGCGATTGAACAAAAATATGCGGGTGAGTGTCGTCGAGCCATCGATCCCAAAACCGAACGGGAAAGCTCTCATAGACCCGGGCATTGTACCTGCGGGCTTTACGCTCACCCGCTATCCGTTTGTTGTCATCTTCGCTCATCGCCCCAGGGTAGACGGCGCTTTCGAACAACAGCCGCTTGCCATCTGGACTGAACTTCGGGTTTGATGCGCCTTTGCTCAGGGACGTGACGCGAACCGCCTCACCGCCCGCCGCCAGATCCAACAGGTAGATCTCGGCGGATTCTTCGCTATCGCGCTTGCTGCTGAATGCGATTTTGCGGCTGTCTGCACTCCACGTCACACCGCTCTCACCGCCCTTCGAGGAAGTGAGCCGCCGAGGCTTTGCGCTGCCGTCGGCCGGCACAATCCATAGATCGGAAACCTGCGCCTTTTCCTCATAGGAAGGCTCAGTCACCTGGAAGACCGCCCACTTGCCATTGGGGCTAAGAGACGGCGCACCGACACGCTTCATTGCCCACATCGCCTCGTGCGTCAAGGGACGCTTACCGCTCAAGGCCACCGGAAGCAACAAGACCACCCATGCGAGCTTCATGACGCTGAGAATAGCAAATCGGAGCCTCAACACGATAACTGCGAAGCAATCACACCTGAATCACCTGAATATCCTTTAGAACCAGTGCGTATTCCGTGGATGCTAAACCAGAGTCACGAAAGCAAGCCTTCAGATTTTCCGAGCCCCGCTGCGTCCGGCATCAACTTGATTGCGGTGCGAAATCACCATGACCTGATTCGTTAGTACGCCATGCCCATGACGGCCAGAATGCAAACGATCAGTTTCATCAAGCGAGAATCTCTCTCGCCTTAGCTTCCAATGCGTCCGATATTGCCTGATCGGATACGAAGGTCTTGATAATGCCCGGAATTTGGGCGTCGACGGTGACATCCTTGTCCGTCACGGCCACGGTGCCGCGGATAGTGGTCACGAAGATTCCCTTCCGGCCCTTAAATGAAAAGCTCATCGTCGGTCCGTTCCATGTCCTTTCCTCATCGAGAATCTTCACCGACCCGGCAGGAATGCTCCGGATCAGATTGTCGATCGATTGGTCGACAATCTTCATCGCGTCTTCCTGGCTCTTGTTGTGTACGACAGTCACGTGCATTTGTTACTCCTACGAACAAAGTTGCCGGGGTCAACGTGCCTCCGGTGACTCTCTTATCGCATGTCGCCCCTTTGGGTGATTTGCGGTTGCGCCGTAAGTTACTGAATAAGAGAGGCTTCGCTTCGGAGAATTGTCGTGATCTCAGATTTGGCAAGTTTGGGGACTGCGGAACTTTTAAGGAACAGGCGCAAAACGGACTCGCGGCCTGGGCTTGCGTGTTCCTCTCTAATTTGGCACGGCGCCTTCGCGGCCTTTGCGCTTTTGAGGAACTCGCGCAAGACGGACTCGCTTCCGGCGGCTAAATCCGCTGAGTTTCTCTTTCGTTTGATGTCGCCGGAAGCGGCCTTTGCGCTTTTGAGGAACTCGCGCAAAACGGACTCGCTTCCGGCGGCTAAGTCCGCTGAGTTTCTCTTTCGTTTGATGCCGCCCGGAAGCGGCCTTTGCGCTTTTGAGGAACTCGCGCAAAACGGACTCGCTTCCGGCGGCTAAGTCCGCTGAGTTTCTCTTTCGTTTGATGTCGCCGGAAGCGGCCTTTGCGCTTTTGAGGAACTCGCGCAAAACGGACTCGCTTCCGGCGGCTAAGTCCGCTGAGTTTCTCTTTCGTTTGATGTCGCCAGAAGCGGCCTTTGCGCTTTTGAGGAACTCGCGCAAAACGGACTCGCTTCCAGCGGCTAAGTCCGCTGAGTTTCTCTTTCGTTTGATGTCGCCGGAAGCGGCCTTTGCGCTTTTGAGGAACTCGCGCAAAACGGACTCGCTTCTGGCGGCTAAGTCCGCTGAGTTTCTCTTTCGTTTGATGCCGCCCGGAAGCGGCCTTTGCGCTTCTAAGCAGATTTGCAGCGCGCTGCGAGGAGGCCCGTCGCCTGAGCGATGTCGATGTCCGCGATCAGCAATCCTTCCTTACCGTAAGGCTGGTAGCTGAGCAGCGTCCCGTCGGGCCGCACTACCGCTGAAGTTGTCGGCGATCCAGCGCTCGCGCAGTTTACAGTCGCGAAATAACAGGTGTTCTCGGCGGCGCGGCACAAAGCTGCTTTCTCATGGAACGAATTCGCGGGATCAGCGAAACTCGATGGCACGTAACCGCCGGGCTCCGCTTCGTGAAAATGAGGGTGGAACACGATGTGCGCGCCGTGCCGGGCGGCCCAACGGACCGTCTCCGGATAGCGCCAACCTTCGTGGCAAATGGCGACACCGAATGTCAGCGGACCGGTCTGGAAAACGCGCCTCCCGGAACCGGGCGAATAGACACCCTCCTCGGAGGGGTCGATCTGGACCTTGTCTTGGAAGCCGGCGATCGTTCCGTCTCGATTGATCACCAGCGCGGTGATCAAAAGGGAACCATTGACGACGCGTTCCGTGCCGAGAACAACCGCGAGATTTGCGTTTGCGGCGGCTGCTGCAATGACGGACCAGGCGCGTTCGAGGAACGCAGAATCGGGCGGCGGCACCGATTTCCCTATTCCCCGGTAGCCGGGAATGAAGCATTCCGGAAAGCAGACGAGATCGGCACGCTCGATAGCCGTTTGAGCGATGGCTCGTTCGGCCAATGTGACCGACTCCTCGGGAGTCGCCGGAAACCGGATATTCGCGAGGGCGATTCGAAACATGTTCACGTGGCAATCCCGATTTTTAGCTACGCAAGAACGCTGCGGCGCTTTCCGTATCCGAAATAAATCATCAGGCCGACAGCCAGCCAGACAACGAATCGAATCCATGTTTCCAGCGGCAGCCCGAGCATCAGGATAAAACAGCAGACAATCGATAAATAGGGCAACAGCGGGACGAAGGGCGCACGAAAACCTCGCGGGCGCTCCGGCTGTTTTTTTCGCAGAACGACTACACCGGCCGAGACCACGACGAACGCAAAGAGTGTGCCGATATTCGTGAGGTCGGCGAATGTGCCAATATCCCAAATGGCTGCGGGGATCGCGACAAAGAACCCTGCGATCCAAGTACTGAGGTGTGGTGTGCGGAACTTCGGGTGGACCTTCGAGAATGCGTCCGGCAGCAGCCTGTCGCGGCCCATGGCAAACCAGATGCGCGCCTGACCATACTGGGTGACCAACAACGCGGAAATCATGCCCAACAACGCGCCTGCGGTCACCCAGCGGCGAGCGCCATCGAGTCCAAGATCTTTCAAAACATTCGCCACTGGAGCCGCGTTGTCCAGCGTTTTCCAATTCGCCACACCCGTCAGCACGACGGCAACGCTAACGTAGAGCAACGTGCAAACAACCAGCGTCATCATGATGCCGAACGGCAGCGCCCTCTGCGGATTTCTGCACTCCTCGGCCGCGGTAGAAACGCCGTCGAATCCCACATAGGTGAAGAAGACAATAGCCGATCCCGTCAAAACTCCGGAGAAACCATTCGGCAGAAAAGGATGCCAGTTATCAGGCTTGATGTAGCGCGACGCTGTAATGACGAAGACCATGATCGCGACGATCTTGATGATCACCATCACATTATTTGCCGCCGCACTCTCGCGAACACCGCGAACAAGCAGCCAAGTGAGGAACATCACCATCAGAACAGCCGGCAGGTTCAACAATCCACCGGGCACAATCTGCCCATTCTGGACCAACGGCTCGGAAAGCGCTTTCGGTAAATGGAAACCGAAGAGGCTCTCCAAAATGTCATTGAAATACGCAGAGAAACCGACAGAAATCGCCATGCTGGCCACCGCATATTCCAGAATGAGATCCCACCCGATAATCCAGGCGATAATTTCGCCGAGAGTCGCATACGCGTACGTGTAGGAACTGCCGGCGATGGGAATCATCGAGGCAAGCTCCGCGTAGCACAGGCCTGCCAAAGCGCAAACGATCGCCACGATCAGGAACGAGAGCGCAATACCTGGACCTGCGCCCGGACGTCCGAGCGTAGAAATAGCATTGGGCCCGTGCAGCAAAAGATCGAGCACGGGCGCATTGAAAATGGACGGCACGGTGAGGGTCTGCCCCGCCGCCGCCGTCCCAGTGAGAATGAAGATGCCGGTTCCGATGACGGAACCGATACCGAGAGCGGTGAGACTCCACGGACCGAGCGTTCTCGACAATCGCATCTCGGGCTGATCTGAGTCCGCGATGAGTTTGTCGATGCTCTTGGTCCGAAAGAGCTGGTTCACCGTTTCCGTTGGCCCTTTTGGAGCTTCTTGACCTTCTTCTTATTGTCCCCGCGAGCTACGCCGGAGGCGCGTTTGGCTTTCGGCGCCGCCTTCTTGCGGGCTGCGCGCTTGGCAACTTTACGTTCTGCTTTGTCGGTGATAGATGTAGTGTTCATTCGTCGATTTTGATTCCCGCGTACTTCGCTATTATCTTCTTCAAACCATATCCAGGAAAGCTGACCGTCAACTTTGTATCGTCGCCCTCGCCCTCCTTGCGTAACACCGTACCCCGCCCATATGACGGATGTTGCACGGTGGAACCTGCGCCAAACGGTTTCTTCTTTACCGGAGGCCTGGCACCTAAAGCTGGTTTTGCCGCCGGCACTTGCGCGACAGCCGGTTTCGCCGCCGCAGGCTGCACTCCACGTTCGTTAAAAAACTGGGAGATATTCTCTACCGAGTTATACGTCTTCCCGGTGTACACATTTTTGCGCGCCGTCTCCCTGACGTAAGCCCGCTCGGCCAGCAGGTCCATCTGTGAAATACCCGCCGCAGCACGCAGGCGGTCCAGCAAATCCTTTGGTACTTCGTTCAAAAACCGCGACGGAATGCTCGGTTCAGACGGTCCGCCGCCCCACTTACGCCTCGATCGCGCCCACGTGAGGAACAGTCTCTTTTCGGCCCTCGTCATGCCAACGTAGCACAACCGGCGCTCTTCTTCCATTGCGTCGGGAGTGCCAACGACCGACCGGCTGTGCGGAAAAAGGCCCTCTTCGAGTCCGGCGATGAAGACAATCGGGAACTCGAGTCCCTTCGCATTGTGCATCGTCAGCAGAGAGACTTGCGCCTGCGTATCGACCTGGTCGGCATCGGAAACCAGCGCCGCATGATCCAGAAATTCGTTGACGCTCTCTCCACGCTCGGCCGCTTCCAGCGCCGCATTCACCAGTTCGTTCAGGTTCTCGCGGCGTGTTTCCGATTCCGGCGTCGCCTCTGCCTCGAGCATTTGCAGATAACCGGTGCGATCGAGAATAAGCCGCAACACCTCCGCGACATTGTGCGTCTTCGTCGCATCTCCAAGCTCTTCCATGGTGCGGCGAAACACGTTGAGCGACGCCTCGGCGCGCCCTGGGAACATGTGTTCGTCGAGCATCCGGCCAACGGCGGACCACACGCTCAATCCGTTTTCCAGCGCATATTGTTCGATCTGCTCAACGGTGGTTTTACCGATCCCGCGAGCCGGCACGTTGATGATGCGGAGAAGGCTGATGGAATCCTGCGGGCTGGCGACGGCCTTGAGGTAGCTGAGAACGTCCTTCACCTCGGCCCGCTGATAGAAACTGAATCCGCCGACTACGATGTACTTTCGGCCATAGCGCCTAAGCGCTTCTTCGATCTGCCGCGACTGGAAATTCGTGCGATAGAGAACAGCTACGCGCTCCGTCGGGTCCTGCGCCAGAAATTTCTCAATAGTGTCGGCGATGAAGAGAGCTTCGTTTTCCGCGTCCAACGCTTCGTACAACCCGATCTTCGTGCCTTGGCCGGAATCGGTCCAGAGCCATTTGCCTTTACGGTTCTTATTGTTCGCCACAACCGCGCTGGCGGCTTCGAGAATGTTCTTCGTGGAGCGATAGTTCTGCTCCAGCCGGATCACTTTGGCATTGGGAAAATCGCGCTCGAAGTCGAGAATATTGCGAATGTCGGCGCCGCGCCAGCCGTAGATCGACTGGTCCTCGTCTCCCACGACCGCCACGTTGTGTTTGGCGCCTGTGAGCAATCGCATCAGCTCATACTGGGTGCGATTCGTGTCCTGATACTCGTCGATCATCAGGAATTGAATGCGCCGGTTCCAAGCCTCGCGAACTACCGCATCGTGACGCAGCAATCGAACCGATTCGAGAAGCAAGTCGTCGAAATCGAGAGCGTTCGATTGCCGCAGCTTCTCCTCGTATTTCTCGTAGATCACGGCCAGGCGCGACAGTTTCGGATCGGTGGCGCGCTTGTAGAAATCCTGCGGAGTCTCCTGCTGATTCTTTCCGTGACTGATGGCAGAGAGGGCCGCGCGGTACTTCATGAATGTCTCATCGAGACCCAATCCGCGGTAAATCGATTTGATGATGGAGATCTGATCGTCGTCGTCGTAGATGTTAAAAGTTTTTGTGAAGCCGGGCCGGATAGCGGCCAACCCGGCCCCATCGCGGCGCAGCAATCGGACGCAGAACGAGTGAAATGTAGAGACCAGCGGGGTGCTTGATTCGCCAGCCTTGGCGAGCAAACTGATGATGCGATTCCGCATCTCTTCAGCGGCTTTATTGGTAAACGTGACTGCCAAAATCGCAAGCCCAGGGACGCCATGTTGGTGAATTAAATGAGCGATGCGATGGGTGATGACGCGAGTTTTCCCGGACCCGGCTCCGGCTAAAATCAGGAGCGGACCTTCGACGTGCGCAGCGGCCTCGCGCTGTTGCGGATTAAGACCTTCCAGGAAATCCATGAAAGAAAAAACTCGGGGGCAGTCCTGAGTTTAGCATGGGCAGTTGCCGGACGAATCGGACGTGGCTAGCGCGGGAGCAGTGGCATACACGCCAACTCCAAGGCTCCCAACCTGGGTAGTGTTTTTCAACACGCGCATTGTGGTCGTAACTCCCGGAGTAACTCCGGAGGGGACCACGGCGTTGATCCGATTCGCGGTGGCGTACATGATGGGCGCGGGAACGCCGTCGAAGGTCACCTGCATACCCGCTAACGAAGCGGTAACCTTGCCGGACGAGTCCACCTGGCCGGCGGTGCTCGACGTAACCATCGGCCGAGGGGAGACGCGGTTACGGTGCCGTTGCCGACTGTACCGGTGGTGAGCAAATATTCGGTCGCGTACATTGCCGTAAGGGTCGTGGTGGCCGTGCCCGCGGTCACCGTGCGGGTTCCCGAAGTATTGCCGTCCTGCCACACAGTAAAGGCGTACTCAGCGGATCCTGTTGCACCGCTCTGGCTCGCAGCAGCGGCGAGAGTGTGAGTGCTCCCCGCTTGCCAAGCGGAGTTTGCTGGGGTGAGATAGTCCGCTCCCTCGACCGTGACGTGCCTGCCGGACGGCTGTGAATCGATGGTGGT
>Ga0207695_10008654_pt1 | contig 12701 bp, 12 predicted proteins | sample KBSC54metaG_FD_184354 | JGI IMG/M metagenome (GOLD analysis project Ga0207695, IMG submission 184354) | Corn rhizosphere microbial communities from Kellogg Biological Station, Michigan, USA - KBS C5-4 metaG (SPAdes) (version 2) | ecosystem: Host-associated > Plants > Roots > Rhizosphere > Soil...
GGCGCCTGACGTGCGCGCCATGGGCCCCGATCAGGCCGCCTTCCTGGACCAGCCGGTTCCGCTCTACATCACCTACCTGACCGCCGCGCCCTCGCCGGGCGGCGTCGCCTTCTTCCGCGACGTCTACGGCAAGGACGCCGCGATGCCGGTTCCGGGGATCGGCCGATGAGCATGCAGACGCTCGAGCGGCCCTCGCCCGCGCGTCCGCCGCCCTGGATGCAGGGCCCCCTGGCGGCGGCGCCCGGCGTGCGGCGGCTGACGCTGGATGGCCGCGAGGCGCTGTTCTGCGAGCGCCGCCAGCAACTGTTCGAACTGCCGCCAGGCCTGGCGTCGCTGTTCGATGAGCTGGCGAGCGCGCGCAAGGAGGCCGACGCGGCCGCGGAGCAGGCGCGCGCCTGGGTCGAGGGCGGCTGGCTAGCGCCGCGCACGCTCTTCGAACGGCTTGCCGGGACGCGGGGCGAGGTGTTGCCGCTGCGGATCGGCGCTCTCCAGGCGCGGGTCGAGCTCCGCGCGGACCGCGGGGACTGCATCGGGCCGATGCTCCGCGAGGTGTTCGGTCAGTTCCGCGCCGCCGTCGGCGCGGACGCCGTCCGACTGGACGTGGTCGGCCTCGGCGGCGCCTGGTTCGTGCTGGGCGAGCAGGTCCCGATCCGCGTGCTCTCGGCGGCGCAGGTGGCGCCCGAGATCAAGGCGATGCTCACCACGGAGCTCTGCCGCCGCACGGGCGGGGGCGGCCTGCTGCTGCACGCCGCGATGCTTGAGCGTGACGGGCGGGCCCTACTGCTGGCGGGCGCGCCCGGAGCCGGCAAGAGCACCCTGAGCGTCGCGCTCGCGACGAGCGGGTTCGGGTACCTGTCCGACGATGTCGTCGCCGTCACGCCGGAGGGCGACTTCTGCGGGCTCGCCTTCAGCCCAGCGCTGAAGCCGGGCGCATGGCCGCTGCTGGACTCCCGGATTCCGGCGATCCCGGCCCTCGCGATCCATCGACGGGCGGACGGGCAGGCGGTGCGCTACCTTCCCCTCGGCGCGATGGCGCGGGGCGCCGCCGCGGCGCCGGCGATGGCGGTGCTGCTCGACCGCTGCGAAGGCGCGGCCGCGGCGCTTCAGCCGCTCGATCCCTTGTCGGCCCTGACCGAGGTGCTGGCGTCCGCCTTCTCGGGCGAGCACCGGCTGCGCGGGGAAACCCTGGCGCTGATCGCCGAACGATTCGCGGCCATGACTTGCGCGCGGCTGGTCTATTCCGACCTCGACGAGGCCGTGGCGCTGCTGCTCGCACACTTCGCGGCCTAGCGGCGCGCGCTGTTTCAGCGGCGAAATGGCTGGACCGGCCGGCGCGTGCGCGGAATGCTGTGAGCACGACTGCCTAGAAACCGAGGGGGAGACGATGCTTGCGAAGCTGCTGGGGGCGCTGGGCCTTGGCGCGGGCCTGCTGCTGGCCGGAACGGCCGCGGCGCAGGGCGGGACGGCGCTGCCCAAGAACGCCTACGCCGACCCTGCCGCCTGGCTCTGCCGGCCCGACAAGACCAGCGGCAACGCCTGCGCCGTCGACCTCACCACCACGGTCGTGAAGCCCGACGGGAGCGAGACGGTCGAGACCTACAAGGCCAATCCGAACGCCCCGATCGACTGCTTCTACGTCTATCCGACCGTGTCGAACGATCCGGGCGTGGTGTCCGACATGAACCCCGGGCCGGAGGAGCTGAACGTCATCAGGGCGCAGTTCGCGCGGTTCGGCGCGAAGTGCCGGCTCTATGCGCCGCTCTACCGGCAGTTCACGCTGACGGCGCTGCGCGCCGGGATCGGCGGCAAGCCGCTGCCAGGCTCGGGCGATCCGGCCATGCGGCGGGTGGGCTACGACGACGTGGTCGACGCCTGGAACTGGTACCTGACCCACGAGAACCACGGTCGCGGCGTGGTGCTGATCGGCCACTCGCAGGGTTCGGGCGTGCTGACCCGGCTGATCAAGAACGAGATCGACGGCAAGCCGGTGCAGGCCAGGCTGGTCTCGGCGATCCTGATGGGCACGCGCCTGCCGGTGGAGGCGGGCAAGGACACCGGCCTCTTCCAGCACATTCCGGTGTGCCGCAGCCCGAGCCAGACCGGCTGCGTGATCGCCTATTCCAGCTTCCGCGACACCGTCCCGCCGCCCGCCAACTCGCGGTTCGGCAAGGTGACCGAGGCGGGCGACATCGCCGCCTGCGCCAACCCGGCCAACCTGGCCGGCGGCCCGGGCGAGCTGCACGCGTACCTGTCGAACGCGCCGGCGATCTCCGGCCAGTCGGCGCCCAGGACCGTGTGGGTGAAGGGCAAGGCCAACCCGACCACGCCGTTCATCTCCGCGCCCGGCCTCTTGACCTCGGAATGCGTGCAGAAGAACGGCTTCAGCTACATGCAGGTGCACGTGAACGCGGTCGCCGCCGACCCGCGCACCGACAGCATCGAGGGCGACGTGGTCGGGCCCGACGGCAAGGTCGCGGCCGACTGGGGCCTGCATCTGATCGACGCCAACCTGGCCATGGGCAACCTGGTGGACATCGTGGGCCGGGAAGGCCGGGCCTACCTCAACGCCGCCGACCAACGCATCGCGCCCAAGCCACGCAAGTAGGAGCCCCGGCCATGCCGAGCATCGCCGCCGTCGACGAGAAGACCGGACGCAAGTTCTACCTCGACGATCCGGACGACCTCAAAGCCGGCGAGGAGGTGACCTTCATCCTCAGCCTGCATGGCGGCGGCTCGGTGGGCGCATGGCAGCGGGCCTACTTCCCAACCGTCGACTGCAAGGAGCGGCATCGGCTGGTGATCGCCACGCCCTCGGCGGCGACCAAGGAGCCGTCGCGGCGCTGGGTGGGCGAAGCCGACGACCAGCATCTGCACAACATCGTGGACTTCGTGCTCGGCAAGTACGGCGACGCGGTCCGCTCGTTCTGGCTGGCGGGGCACAGCCAGGGCGGCATGACGTCGGCCCGTCTGCTCGCCGAGGACGCCTTCTTCAAGGCGCGGGCGGACGGCTGGCTGTCGCTCTCCGGCGGCCGCATAGGGCCGGCGGAGCGGGCGCCCGGCTTCGGCCCGCCGCCGCTGCCGGGCCGGCCGCCGATGACGCCGCCGGCGCGGCCGCCGGGAGGCCCGTGGCCGGACGCGGACCTCTCGTTCATCTTCGCGGTCGGCGAGCACGAGATCGCCTCGCTGCCGCAGACCTCGCCGTGGGCGGAGAGGTATGGCGCGGGCCCCCGCGAGCGGCGCCCCGACGTGGTCGACGACCAGCCGGGGCAGATCCACGACACGCTGCGCGACGGCCGCTCGAACCCCGGCTGGGGGCTGAGGCCGCGGCCTGGCGTGGCCGAGGTGTGGGTCTATCCGAACGCGCGCGGCGGGCGGCTGATCGCCGACGTGGTCCGCAAGGACAAGGGCCACACCGAGGGGCTGGAGCCGAACGTCACCGAGACCCTGGTGGCGATGATGGTCGCCGCCCCCGGCGGCAAGGTCCGCGCCCTGAGAGCCCGGGCGGCCTGACTCCGCGCCGGCGCGAGCGGCGGCTAGGCGGTTTCGCATAACGCGGTTAGGCTTCGGGCTACCGCGGCCACGGCCGCAGCCGGCCCCGCTACGGCGGCGGCCAACCAGGGGGACACACCATGATCGCAACCCGACGCCTCGGCCTGATCGCAGCCGCCGCGCTCGCCGGCGGCTTGGCCGCATGCCAGAAGCCCGCGGCGGCCGTCGATCCGTCGAAGGAGACCGCCGCCATCCAGGCGCAGATCGACGCCTTCAACGCCGCCGCCAGGGCGCGCGACGCCGAGAAGATGACCGCCATGGACGCCCCGGACTTCAAGGGCTACGGCGGCGGCCCGGACGTCACCGGCCGCGACGAGGACCTGAAGGCCACCAAGGCTCAGGTCGCCGATCCGGCCTATGCGTTCGTCGTCAAGGCCGAGCACACCGACGTCGCGAAATCCGGCGACCTGGCGCTGCAGACCGGCACGTTCGACGCCAGCGGCACCAATCCGGCGACCAAGGCGGTCGAGCACGTCACCGGCCACTATGTGGCGGGCTGGAAGAAGGACGACCAGGGGACCTGGCGGCTCGCCGAGGTCAGCAGCGCGCCGGCGTCCGCCGCGCCCGCCGCCGCAGACAAGAAGTAGGAACCGGGCCGAGGGAGGGGCGCGTCCCCTCCCTCGCGTTCGCGGTCAATCCCCGGCCACCTTCCGTGCGGCCAAGAAGCCCAGGATCAGGAAGATCACGAAGCCGATCAGGAACAGGAAGAACAGGAACTTGGCGACCCCGGCCGCGGCGCCGGCGATGCCGCCGAAGCCAAGCCCGCCGGCGATCAGGGCGATCACCGCGAAGATCAGAGCCCACTTGAGCATTTCGCTTCCCTCAACATTTCAAGGCCCTGCGGGGACCTCCGGCGGCTAACGCCGACCCGGCGAAGCCTGTTCCGGCCATCACCGGTTCGTGCGGTGCGCGGAGAAGCCTTGTTTCGCGAAGCGCCCGTCCGATCTAAGACGGAACCGCAGATGGCCAAGAATCCCGAAAGCCCGTTGGAGCCGTTCAAGCGCGCGCTGGCGAACGCCGCCCGCTCGCTCGCCGAGACGCCCGACCTGGAGATCGTCTATTCCGGCGAGGGGCCGCAGCTGGCCGGCAACCGGGCGGTGCTGCCGCACCCGCCGCGCGACCTGACCCCCGCCGACGCCGCGCGCATCCGCGGCCTCGCCGACCAGATGGCGCTCAGGCTCGCCCACCACGATCCGGCGGCGCACGCCAAGGCGCGGCCGGGCTCGGCGCTGGGCGCGCCGATCTACGACTCCATCGAGCAGGCGCGCATCGAGGCGATCGGCGCCAATGCGCTGGGCGGGGTGCGCGACAACCTGAAGGCGGTGCTGGAGCAGGCCTGGGCCAAGCGCTCGTTCAACCAGATCGAGGCCCTGGCCAATCCGCCGCTCGCCGACGTCGTGGGCCTGATGGTGCGCGAGCGGCTGACCGGCGAGGCGCCGCCGCCGATGGCCCAACCGATGGTCAACCTGTTCCGCGACGAGGTGGAGGCCAAGGCGGGCGCGGACCTCGACAAGCTGGCGTCGAGCATCGCCGACCAGAGGGCCTACGCCCGCATCGCGCGGGCCATCATCCGCGACCTGAAGATGGGCGACGACCTCTCCGACGCGCCCGACCAGCCGGACCAGGACGAGGACGGCGAGGAGGGCGAGCCGGAATCCTCCGAACAGGACGAGGGCGAAGGCGAGGGCCGCTCGCCGCAGCAGACGGCGATGGACGAGAGCGAGGCCACCCACCGCGAGAGCGAGGACGCCGACAGCCAGATGATGGAGGCCGAGGAGAACCCCGACGCCGACGACACCGACGAGCCGCCGGACATGGGCGAAGGCGAACAGCCGGCGCGCCCCGAGTTCTCCGGCGAAGGCAAGGTCGTCACCTACAAGGTGTTCACCACCGCCCACGACGAGATCGTCGCCGCCGAGGAGCTGTGCGACGGCGAGGAGCTGGGGCGGCTGCGCGCCTATCTCGACCAGCAGCTCGCCAGCCTTTCGAACGTCGTCTCGCGGCTCGCCAACCGGCTGCAGCGCAAGCTGCTCGCCCAGCAGAACCGCAGCTGGAGCTTCGACCTCGAGGAAGGCATCCTGGACGCCGCGCGGCTGACCCGGGTGATCGTCGATCCGACCTCGCCGCTGTCGTTCAAGGAGGAGGCCGACACCGAGTTCCGCGACACGGTGGTGACCATCCTGATCGACAACTCCGGCTCGATGCGCGGGCGGCCGATCATGGTGGCGGCGGTCTGCGCCGACATCCTGGCGCGCACGCTCGAGCGCTGCGGGGTCAAGACCGAGATCCTCGGCTTCACGACCCGCGCGTGGAAGGGCGGCCAGGCGCGCGAAGACTGGCTGAAGGCCGGCAAGCCGCCGCAGCCCGGGCGGCTGAACGACCTGCGCCACATCATCTACAAGTCCGCCGACGCGCCCTGGCGGCGCGCGCGCAAGAACCTCGGGCTGATGATGCGCGAGGGCCTTCTCAAGGAGAACATCGACGGCGAGGCGCTGATGTGGGCGCACCAGCGGCTGCTGGGCCGCGCCGAGCAGCGGCGCATCCTGATGGTGATCTCAGACGGCGCGCCGGTGGACGATTCCACGCTCAGCGTTAACTCCGGCCACTACCTCGAGCGGCACCTGCGCGAGGTGATCGCCGAGATCGAGAGCCGCAGCCCCGTGCAGCTGATCGCCATCGGCATCGGCCACGACGTGACCCGCTACTATCGCCGGGCGGTGACCATCGTCGACGTCGAGCAGCTGGCCGGCGCCATCACCGACCAGCTCGCCGAGCTGTTCGAGGAGGAGCCCGGGCGGCTCACGCGCAAGGCGCAGGGCCTGCTGCAGCCGCCGCCCAACACGGAAGGCCCGAAGCCCACGCTGCGCCGCTCGACGTTCAAGGAAGTCCGCCGCGCGGTGGCGTGATCCGCAGGCCTTTAGAGATTCTGTGGTTGCACGCGGCGGCCCGCGGCTATTCGATCTTCCGTCAACGGAAAGACAGCGGAGGATGGCCATGCGGCAGGACATATCGGTCCCCACGGCGGAAGGCGACATGCGGGCCTTCGTGTTCACCCCGGCGCGGGGCAATGGACCCTGGCCGGCGGCGATCATCTTCATGGACGCCCCGGCGATCCGGCCTGCGCTGTTCGACATGGGCCAGCGGCTGGCCGACGCCGGCTACTACGTCCTGCTGCCCGACCTCTTCTGGCGCGCCGGGCCCTATCCGCCGCTGGACATCGCCAAGGCGCGGGCGGGCGATCCCGAGATGGGGGCGCTGTTCCAGAAGCTGCGCGGCTCGACCGACGCCGAGAAGCAGATGGCCGACACCCGGACCTGCCTGGACTTCCTGGCCAAGCAGCCGCAGGCCAAGGCCGACAAGGTGGGCGTCACCGGCTACTGCATGGGCGGCTCGATCGCCTTGCGCGCGGCCGGGACCTTCCCGGACCGGATCGTCGCGGCGGCCAGCTTCCACGGCGGCAACATGGCGACCGATTCCGCCTCCAGCCCGCACCTGCTGGCGCCCAAGATGAAGGCCAAGGTGCTGGTGGCCGGGGCCGACGAGGACGGCAGCTTCGACGAGGCCCAGAAGGAGCGGCTGGACGCGGCGCTCTCCGAGGCGGGCGTCGAGGCGCAGGTCTCGATCTGGAAGGGCTGCCGCCACGGCTGGGTGCCCGCCGACATGCCGGTGCACAACGCCGAGGGAGCCGAGCGCCACTGGCAGGAGCTGATCCGGCTCTTCGACGAGACGCTGAAGGAGAAGGTGGCGGCCTAAACATCCCCCCGTCCTTTGCGGGACAGGGGAGGAGCGCAACGAAAAAGGCCGCCCGGAGGCGGCCTTCTTCGGAATCCGAAGTATCGGGCTCAGGCCGCCGGCTGCTCGGCGAGCTTGGCCTTGACCTGGCGCTTGATGCGCCGCGCGCGGTGCGAGAGGTCGCGGTCGCTGGCCTTCAGCAGGAAGGCGTCGAGGCCGCCCCGAAAGTCGAGCGTGCGCAGCGCAGCGTTGGTGATGCGCAGCGTGAAGGACTGCCCGAGCGTCTCGGACTGCAGCGTCGTGGGCGACAGCGCCGGCAGGAAGCGCCGCTTCGTCTTGATGTTCGAGTGGCTCACGTTGTGGCCGACCATCGGGCCGACACCGGTGAGTTCGCAACGGCGCGACATGGCGAATGACCTTCGCGGGAATTGGAGTGCGGCGGGCCGGGCCCGCGGGAGCGGGCGATATAGAGGAAGCGCTCGCGGGCCGTCAAGGCGAGCGGCCTGCGGCGCAGCGCGCCGGACGCCACTGGACACCTGGCCGATTGTGTCCCTTCTTCCTTGAGATACAATATGTTGCGGTGAACAAAGGCCGAATCGGGCCGAGTCAGTGATTCGGTCATGCTTTGTTTTGGCCGCGTTCGCGCGCCTGCCGAGGAGGCCCGGTGAGCCCACGCGCCCTGCCCGCGCTTCTGGTCCTTGCAGCCATGGCCGCGCCCTCCCCGGCCCTGGCGCAGGACGTCGGGGTGAAGGCCCTGTTCAGCTATGTCGGCGACTGGGACGCGGTCGCCGCCGGCGGCCGCTCGAACTCGGCCACCTACGCGCACGCGCTGGCGGCGGGTTTCACCGGCCCGATCGGCGGGGGCTGGAGCTGGACGGCGCAGGGCGCCTGGACGGCGGGCGCGAACCTCTCGGCGCGGGCGATCGGCGACGTGCAGGGCGTGCAGGGGCCGTTCAACACCGGCGATGGCCTGTGGCTCTACGAGATGAAGGCGACCTACCGATCCGAGGCGCTGATGTTCCAGGCCGGACGGCTCTCGGCGGGCGACGCCCTGCCGGGGGTCGCCGGCATGAGCCAGTTCGTGAACTCCGCCTTCTCGTCCAACGGCGGGGCGATCACGCTCAACGATCCGGGCCGGGCGGCGACGCCTGCGGCCACCTGGGGCGCGTGGGGCAAGGCGCAGGCGGGACCCGTGGAGCTGCGCGGCGGGGCGTTTCTGTCGGATCCGCGGCGGATGACGCTGGACAAGCACGGGCTCGACTTGCGCTTCCGTCCCGCCGACGGGGTGCTGGGCTTCGGCGAGGCGGTGGCGCCGGTGGGCGCGGGCTTCCGCGCCGGGCTCGGCGGCTATGGCGACAGCGCGCGCTTCCAGACCTTCGACGGACGCACGGTGCGCGGCGATGCGGGCTGGTACCTGTGGCTCGAGCGGCCCGCGGCGGAGAAAGGCGAAAGCCTCAGCGGCTTCGCCATGCTGCAGGCGGCGCCGCGGCGCGACCGCAACCTCGAGCCGCTGTTCCTGATCGGCGGGGTCACCTGGCAGGGGTTCAACCCCGCGCGGCCGTCGGATTCCGTGTCGCTCGGCGCGACGACGGGCGAATTCAGCGGACGTAGCCCCCTGCGCGGCCACGAGAGCCTGATCGAGGCGAACTACCGCTGGGCGGTGAACGAACACCTCGGGCTGAGGCCCGACGTGCAGTGGGTGATCTCCCCGGGCGGCAAGGGCGGCGGCCGCGACGCCCTGGTGGTCGGCGTGCAGCTGGAGGCGGGGCTCTAGCGGACAGCCATTGCGCCGATCCGCAGACCGTATTACTGACTGACCGGTCAGTTACCTGGAGAGCCACATGCGCTCCGCCGGCGCCCCGAGGTTCCGCCGCCGCAAGGCCGACCGCCCGGGCGAGATCGTGGCCGCGGCGCTGGCGGTGTTCGCCGAGAAGGGCTTCGCGGCGGCCCGGCTGGAGGAGATCGCCGCGCGCGCGGGCGTCTCCAAAGGCGCGCTCTACCTCTACTTCGCAACCAAGCAGGACCTGTTCCGCGCCGTGGTCGAACAGGCGATCGCGCCCAACATGGAGGTGGTGCGGGCGATGATCGCGGCCCACCCCGGACCATTCTCCGAGCTGCTGCGGCTCGTGCCAGAGCGGATCGCGACGCTGCTCGAGACCCTGCCGGTGGGCGGGGTGCTCAAGATGGTGATCGGCGAGGCCGGCAACTTCCCGGAACTCGCCCGCGTCTGGCACGATCGGCTGGTGGCCCACGCGCTGGGGGCGCTCTGCGACGCCGTCGCGGCCGCCCAGGCGCGCGGCGAGGTCAAGGCGGGCGACCCGAGAACCTACGCCCTGCAGCTCGTCTCGCCGCTGCTGATCAGCGTGATCTGGCGCGAGACCTTCGAGCCGGTCGGCGCGGCGGCCTTCGACGTCCGGGCCGTGGCGCGCCAGCACATGCAGACCATGCTCTCCGGCATGCTGACCCAGGAGGCCCCGCCATGAAACGCCAACGCGTGCTGGTGGCGGGCCTGATGCTGGCGGGGCTCGTCATCGTGGCCGTCTTGGTCCTGTTGCCGCGCCTTGGCCGCAGCGCGGCCCTGACCGGCTACGTGGAGGGCGAGCCGCTCTATCTCGCCGCGCCCATGTCAGGCACGGTCCGGACGATGGCGGTGGCGCGGGGCCAGGAGGTCAGGGCCGGCCAGCCGCTGTTCGTCGTGGATCCGCAGCAGCAGGCCGGCGCGGTCGAGCAGGCGCAGGCGGAGCTGGCGGCCGCCGAAGCCCAGGCCGCCGACGTCCGCAAGGGCCAGCGGCCGAGCGAGCTCGCGGCGCTCGACGCCAACATCGCGGCCGCACAGGGCAAGGCCCGCGACGCCGAGGCGACCTTGCGACGGACCACCGAGCTGGTGGCGGCGGGGGTCGCCTCGCGGCAGCAGCTGGACGACGCCCGGGCGGGCGCCCAGACGGCTGAGGCGAGCCTCGCAGCGGCGCGGCGGCAGAAGGAGACCGCCACCCTGGGCGCCCGCGCCGACGAAGTGCGCGCGGCCGATGCGCGGGTCGCGCAGGCCAAGGCCGGGGTGGCGGCCGCGATCGCCCGGCTCGGCGACCTCGCCCCCAAGGCGCCCGAGGCGGCGCAGGTCGAGGACGTTTTCTTCCAACAGGGCGAGTGGGCGCCGGCCAACCAGCCGATCCTGTCCCTGCTCCCGGATTCGCGGATCTACCTGAAGTTCTTCGTGCCCGAGAAGAGCCTCGCGGCCTACCGGGTCGGCCAGATCGTGCGCTTCTCCTGCGACGGCTGCGCGTCGGGCCTGACGGCGAAGATCAGCTACATCAGCCCCCGGCCCGAGTTCACCCCGCCGGTGATCTACAGCCAGGAGAGCCGCGAGCGGCTGGTGTTCCTGGTCCGCGCCCTGCCCTCGGCGCGGCTCAATCCGGGCCAGCCGGTGGACGTGGAGCCCCGGCGGTGAGTCTCGCCATCGACGTGCGCGGCCTGAACAAGAGCTTCGGCGACAAGCACGTGGTGCAGGACGTGGCCATCCAGGTGGCGGAAGGGCGCATCTGCGGCTTCCTCGGTCCCAACGGCTCGGGGAAGACGACGACGCTGCGCATGCTCTGCGGGCTGCTCACGCCCGACAGCGGGCAAGGGACCTGCCTGGGCTTCGACATCCTGACCGAAGCCGACGAGATCAAGCGGCGGACCGGCTACATGACCCAGCGGTTCTCGCTCTACGAGGATCTGACCATCGCCGAGAACCTGGAGTTCGTGGCGCGGGTCTATGGCCTCGACCGCCGGCGCGAGCGGGTCGACGCCTCGCTCGAGCACCTGGGACTGGCGAGCCGCCGAGACCAGCTAGCGGGCACGCTCTCGGGCGGCTGGAAGCAGCGGCTGGCGCTGGCCTCGGCCACCCTGCACGAGCCGCGCCTGCTGCTCCTGGACGAACCTACGGCCGGCGTCGACCCCAAGGCCCGGCGGACCTTCTGGGACGAGATCCACCAACTCTCCGGCCACGGCCTGACGGTGCTGGTCTCCACCCACTACATGGACGAGGCGGAGCGCTGCCACGAGATCGCCTACATCAGCTATGGCCGGCTGATCGCCCGCGGCACGGCGCAGGAGGTGGTGGAGAGCGCCCACATCTTCACCTTCACCGGCGAGGGGCCGGACATCGACCGGCTGGCGCACGAGCTTGCCGGCAAGCCCGGCGTCGAGAGCGTCGCCCCGTTCGGCGCGGCGCTACACGTGAGCGGCGCCGACAAGGCCGCCCTGGCGGCCGCCATCAAGCCCTGGCGGCGCGAGCCGTGGCGCTGGGAGGAGGTCCCGCCCTCGCTGGAGGACGTCTTCATCCACCTGATGGGCCAGGCGCAGGACAACGTCCAATGAGGGGTTTTTCGCCGGACCGGATCTGGGCCGTCGTGGTCAAGGAGTTCCGGCAGCTGACGCGCGACCGGATGACCTTCGCGATCATGCTGGGGATCCCGATCCTGCAGCTCACCCTGCTGGGCTATGCGATCAACTTCCTGCCGCGCAACCTGCCCACCGCCGTCCTGGCCCAGGAGGACAGCCGCTTCGCCCGCTCGATCGTCTCGGCGCTCAGGAACTCCGGCTACTTCGAGTTCACGCGCGAGGTGCACACCCCGGCGGAGCTCGACGCGCTGGTGCGGCGGGGCGAGGCGCAGTTCGCGGTGGTCATCCCCGGCGACTTCACCCGCCGGGTGGCGCGCGGCGACAAGGCCCAGATCCTGGTGGAGGCCGACGCCTCCGATCCCACGGCCACCGCCGCGGCCGTGGCCGCGCTGGCCGGCCTGCCGCAGCAGGCGCTGGCCGGGGAGCTGAAGGGCGGGCTCGCCGCCCGCGCCGCCGCCACACCGCCCTTCGAAGTGGTGATCCACAACCGGTTCAATCCGGAAGCGGTGACCGCCTTCAACATCGTGCCGGGCCTGTTGGGCGTGATCCTATCGCTCACCCTGGTGATGATGACGGCGCTCTCGGTCACTCGCGAAACCGAGCGCGGCACCATGGAGAGCCTGCTCGCCACCCCACTGGAGCCGATCGAGGTGATGGTGGGAAAGCTCGCGCCCTACGTGCTGGTGGGCATCGTGCAGACCGTGGTCATCCTGATCACCGCGCGGCTGCTCTTCCATGTGCCGATGCAGGGCGGCTGGCCGGGACTCAGCCTTGGCCTCGCCCTGTTCATCGTGGGCTCGCTGGCCCTGGGATTCCTGATCTCGACTGTGGCCCGATCGCAGCTGCAAGCCATGCAGATGAGCTTCTTCTACCTCCTGCCATCGATCCTGCTGTCGGGTTTCGCCTTCCCGTTCCGCGGCATGCCCGGCTGGGCCCAGCTGATCGGCGAGGCGATCCCGGTGACCCACTTCCTGCGGCTGGTGCGCGGAGCCCTGCTCAAGGGTCAGACGCTGGCGGACCAGTGGCGGGAGCTCCTG
>Ga0207695_10008657_pt1 | contig 12700 bp, 10 predicted proteins | sample KBSC54metaG_FD_184354 | JGI IMG/M metagenome (GOLD analysis project Ga0207695, IMG submission 184354) | Corn rhizosphere microbial communities from Kellogg Biological Station, Michigan, USA - KBS C5-4 metaG (SPAdes) (version 2) | ecosystem: Host-associated > Plants > Roots > Rhizosphere > Soil...
ACAATACTGCCAATAGATGTGCCGCCGCAAACAAAGAGGGTTTGTCCGGTCACGAATCCCGCCTCCGGGGCGATGAAGAACAGCGCCGCGCGCACCACGTCTTCGGGGCGACCGAGCCGCTTGACTGGAATGGCATTGATGATTCCCGGCAGCTTCGGGCTGTCCGGGGGAATGAGCTCCTGAAACATCTCAGTCGCTGCAATCGGACCGGGAGCGATCACGTTCACCGTGATGCCATAGGCCCCCAACTCCAGCGCCCAGGTGCGCGCCAGACCCAGCATGCCGGCCTTGGTTGCTGCGTAGGCGGTGCGTCGCGCCAACCCTAACACGGCGCGCGTTGAAATCAACACGACCCGACCATGATGCCGCTCTTTCATGGTCGGCAAGGTCGCTTGCATGAGCGAGAGTGCCGCCCCCAGATGCAGGTCCGTCAGCGAATGCAGATCCTCCAGCGTGACTTCCTCGAGCGCCTTCTCGCGAATTGCACCGGCATTGTGGATCAAGGTCGTGATCGGAAACCGGCGCACGACCTCGTTCGCGGCCTCGCGCGTCGCGAGTGGGTCCGTCAGATCCACCGGGATCTCGTGTAAGCCGGGCAAAGGGACTTGCGAGGCGCGCAGTGCCAACGACACGACCTGGTAGCCACCCTCTAGCAGCGACTTGCAGATCGCCGCACCGATCCCTGAGCTTCCGCCGGTCACCAAAGCGCATTTCTCGGTCACACTGCACTCCGTTTCGTCGGCGGGCGAACTACCGCTAACTCGCGCTCCAGAGCCTTTGGATCGTCCCTCCAGCGCTGATACCAATCCTGCGCAGCCTCTCCCGGATACACATCCTCGATGCCGTCCTGCAGTGCCCTGACAATGCTCCGGGCCAGGCTTGTCGCAGTCAACGTAGCCGGCAACGACGCTTCAGCGTCCACGTCATCGACCACACCGGGGAATACATTGATGACCCGAACACCTGCGGGTTGCATGTCGGCACGCAGCGATCGAGAGAGAGAGCAGGCGGCGGCTTGCGACGCTGAAAATGTACGTTTCCCGGGCGCGCTGGACAATGCGAAAAGAGATAGCAAGTTGACCCAGGCGCAAGCCCCCCGGCCGGGCTTTGCGGCCGATCCGGCGCCCCGGGCACGCATCATCGGCCCAAATGCTTGCGCCAACCGCAACAGCCCGAAATAGCTGACATCCATTTCCAACCGGGCCGACGACAGGTCGGCGGGGTCGTGTGGCGCCGAGTGGGCCGCGGCAGTGTTGATCAGAATGTCGACCTCATTCCCGATCGCAGCCGCGGCATGGTGCACCGACTGGTCGTCAGTTATGTCCAGAGCCACCAGCTGCACGCCGTCAGGCACCGCCACGGGAGGGCCGGCATGGCCAGCCCAGACGGTTTCGGCACCGGCATCCAGCAACGACCGGACCAACGCAACGCCAACCCCAGCATCCGCACTGGTCACCAGCACCTTGCGTCCTTTCGGGTCGCACACCATCTCATTTAGAAGGCTGCTCCTGGTCATGCCGGCATTCCCGATTCTCATAACACCCTCTGCAGCGAACGCGACGAGCGCTGCCAGTCCTGCCCTGTCGAGATGCGCAGTGACCTGCACTCGCGAGGCCGACGGAAGCACGTTGTCATGGAGATAGACCACCGCGCTGGGTCCGCAATCGAGCCGTACCAATCCCAGCCGAATCGGCAAATGTTGCCGGAAATAGTCATGCTGACTATGCCGCAGAATCGTTTCCGCGAGCAGCACGCCGCGGCCGTCCTGAACCTTCCAGTGCAGGGCCGAAGAGAGGCAGCGACAGCAAGCCTCCCGCGGAGGGTATTGAACCGCGCCACACTGGCGGCAGACCTGCAGCTCCAGACGACCGACAGCAGCTCCGGCGATGAGTCCCAGAGCCGCTCGACTTCGCGCCAATGGCGGTAGCGAGGCGGTCATGTGCCTCCTCCGGCCAGGATCGCAGCCCCACAGCACAGGCCGCGATCGTAGTTGATCATGCCGAAGCCGCTCACCAGGGCCACGCGCGCGTTCGGTACGGCGGCAGCACCCAGGGGTGCCCCCGTAATCTGCCGGACCGCCTCAGTAAGCCCGAGATACCCGCCAGCGGCACCCGCCTGCCCCATGGACAGCTGTCCGCCGCAAGTATTGAGCGGGAAATCTCCGTCGACTGTGAAAGCATGATCGCGAACGAACCCGGGACCCTCCCCCTTGGCGCAAAAACCGAGGTCTTCGATCTGTATCAAACTGATGACCGGGTAATCGTCGTACGTCTGCAGCAGGTCAATGTCGTCATGACGAACTCCAGCCTGCGCAAACAACTCATCGCGGTCGAGCGCCCAGCCACCGCGGGTCTGGATGGGATCGTCGGGGAAGGCATTATGCCGCTCCATTGTCGCGAGTACCTCGGCAAAACGCAGTCCGAGGTCTACCGCGCGCCCCTTCCGCATGACCAGAAACGCCTCCGCCCCAGCGCAAGGCATGACACAGTCGAAAAGATGTAGCGGCTCGGCGATCGGACGCGCCTCCATGTACTCTTGTAACGTGAGCGGCTTATTGAACAAAGAGTGTGGAATCCGCAGAGCGTTCGTACGCTGTGCGACACAGAGCTTCCCAAAGTCTTCGCGACGGGCGCCGTACGTTCGCATGTAGTGCGCGGTCAGAAACGCGAAACTTGCATTGGGTCCCCCTGCTCCGTATGGGTACACGGCGTCCTGGGAGAAGCGACTGAAGTTTCCGAGAGTATCCCGGAAGGTATCTATCTGGTTGGTATCGGCAGCGACACAAGCGACGATGCTGGCATCGCCGGACTGTACCGCGCGTAGAGCGCGTCGCAGTGCCACGACGCCGGAGGCGCCACCCATTGGAATGTTGTCGAGCCAGCGCAAAGAGAGGCCAAGGTGCTGAGTCAAACCAACCGCCGTATCGGGGGCCAGGGTGAAACTCGATAGACACAGGCCGTCCAGATCGTCCTTCACGAGGTGACTTTGCTGGAGGATACCTTCGAGTGCACGGGCAACGAACCAATGCGCACCGTCGCTGGAGTGCCGCACATAGGGAACGGTTACGGGAGCCGTCACCACGACATCGTCGTATCGCTGAGCCCTGCTCATGCGACGGCAGCCTTTTTCAATGAGCGCACATCGACGCAGCTGGGGGTCCCCAGCAGCCGTCGCCCGAGATCTTTGAGCCGGGCCCTCTGGATTTTTTCGGTGGCCGTGAGCGGCAGGCTCTTGCAAATGGCGACGTAGCCTGGCGCCTTGAAGTACGCGACTCGCTCCAGACAGAAGCGCAGCACGTCGAGCGCGTAAGCCTCACGTTCAGTGTCGCTCAACGCGCCACGCGGTACCACACACGCCATGACTTCATCGCCCCGCACTTCATCGGGAACTGCAGTAACGCCAACGCCGGCGATCTGTGGGTGCTGTAGCAGCACGCTCTCAACTTCCGCCGCCGAGATGTTTTCGCCGCTGCGGCGGATGACGTTCTTCTTGCGATCGATGAAATGGAAATCGCCATCGGGGTCCCGTGAGACGATATCGCCAGTGTGAAAATATCCGTCTCTCCAAGCCTCCGCGGTAGCCTCGGGTTCTTTCAGGTACTCGCGAAAGAATCCGAATCGGGGCGCGGCGCCGGCGCTACGCACCAACAACTCGCCCGGCTCCCCAGCACGCACGTCGTGTCCTGCCTCATCCACGACGCGATACTCCACCCGAGGCTCAGGCTGCCCGAAGCAAGCCGTTCCGACTTTCCGAGGCTCGCGATTCGCAATGACCACTGCGCCGGCGCCCGTTTCGGTCATCGCCCAGGCTTCGAGCAGTGGAAACCCGAAGCGCGCTTCAAATGACGCGTGCAGGCGCGGCGCGACCCCCGCGCCAAAACCAAAGCGCACCGCGTGGTCACGATCGCGCCTGTCTGTAGCGGCCCCGAGCAGCATTGCCGGCATGACGCCGAGATAGTGAACCAGGGTGGCTCGCGATTCGCGCACGCTCTCCCACCAGGTGCTGGGGTGAAAGCGATCGAGTGGCACGATACAGCCGCCGCTCAACAACATGGCCAGGGTGGAAAAGGCCATGGCATTCATGTGACTCATGGGCAGCGGTGTGATCAGCCGCTCCGCGGCGGGAGTGATACGGCACAAACCACCCAGGTCAGCATACCAACGCCCGGCCCAGAGGAAGTATTCGTTGGCGAGCACACATCCCTTGGGGCGGCCCGTGGTGCCAGAGGTGTACAGCAGAGCGCACTCGGTGTTGGCGTCGGGGGCCGTGCCGTCAGCGCCGGGCATGCCGCCAGCGCGAGCCGTGCTGCCGGCGCCCGAACCACCTGCATCACTTGCGCCACATTCAGGTAACAGCGCCAAATCCGGCGTCGTCACGCCAAGAGAACGTCCCGCCTGCAAACCCGCGCGCCGCAGATCCTCCACCCGCTCGCCCGGTACTACGGCTGCGCGAATTTCCGAATGCCCCGCCAGATACTCGAGCTCAGCACTCCGCCACTCCCGGCTGATCGGCACGACGGAGGCGCCGAGGCCGTTCAACGCCAACCAATGGAAAAAGAACGCCGGGCGGTTCTCCAGCATGAGCCCAACCCGCTGGCCGGCACCGAGCCCGGCGGCGGAGTACCGCACCCTGAGGCTCTCGACTTCGCGAGCCGCGTCGGCGTAGGAGAACGAGCGGGCGTCTATCCCGTACCGGGTCGCCGTGGCCCCCTCAACACACAGAAAATCGTTGGCCGGATACCGTTGGGCGCTAGCGAGAAACGCCTCATGAACCGTACCCTGAACCAAGTACATGACGAGCAGCCGCCTATAGCAAAAGTTGGATCGACGGGAGCGCCGCGTCGCAGTTGACGAGCTCGATCTTTTTCATACGCATGCGCAAGGTACCTGCCATGACCATCAGGTGGTGGTAGACCACCCCACCGAGAATCAGCTGCCGGTCCAACTGCGACTCGAAGTACATGAAGGGAGCCCGCGTCACATAACGACCTGACTGCGGATCAGCCGTCTCCACCGAGGGTTGCTGCAGTACGTGTTGGCAAAAACTGGGTTGCTGCTGGGAATAGGCGTTCGGGTGGCGCAAGCGGTCGATGCGGACCCGCAGTAACAGCTTGTCTTCGTAGCAGAGGGAGGTAAATGTCTCACTCTCGGGCTGCCCACGAGTGAGCGGCATCCAGTAGCGTGCATCGTCCGTGAGCAGCTCGTACCACTCATCGAAGCGCTTCTCATCCAACAGACGTGCTTCGTGATAGACGAAGTCGAGCAGCTCTGCGGTGCCTACCACCCCGCCCGCGGTCATGCCGCACTCCCGCCCGCGTTCATCCCGAGAGTCATGAATTGCGCCCAGGCCCGGAACTGCCCCCGCATCGGCACCTCGTTGGTCGCGCCATACGTGCCGGCAACACTGTCCGCCTCGGCGGCGGAATAGTTGCGATGCAAGCTCACCCAATCGCCGCCGCTCGTGAGGCCCTCCTGAATCGAGCGATAACAATGGAGGTCATCGTGACCCACCATGGATGTTGGAGCATTGATCAGCCTGCTATACGTCGTCGTCCGCGCCAGCAACTCCTCGGGAGCGCCGACGAGCCGGAAGGTCCAGCTTTCTATGATGGTTTGATCGACGGCGATAGGCCGAGCGACCCGGATCGCCTGGATTGCACCCTTGATGGTGAGATTTGGATAGTACACGGTGTTGTGCCGCACCTCGCCCAGGATGCGTTGCGCACGCTCCGCGCCGTAGGCCTCCCGCATGCGCCGCTCGTACTCTCCAACCTCCGAATATTTCGAGTGGATGGAGAAGCTCACGCCGGTGTAGCTGTGCCCGTTCGCGAACACCTTGACTCCCATCTTTTCGAAAAACTCGTAGCCGTTCACGAACGGCACGAACTGTTCGATGACCATTGGAGCCGGTCCCGGCGCACCCGAGGAGTCCCATAATTTCTTCGCCGTGCCGGCGGAGGACTCGTGCGCCACCATCGGATGCATGGCATCGTTCAGGTTCTCGACAAAGAGCTTCCAGTTGCAATCGTGCAGGTAACGCAACACACCACCGGCAACCTCCAGCCGCCCTTGCGGCGAGCGCTCTACCAGGTTGTCGATCGAGGTCAGGGACTCGCCGAAGTACTCCTCGAAGCCAGGCCCTTGTCCGCTCAGCTGGGCAAACACGAAGCCCCGATAGTTGACACTGGGGATCTCACGCAATCCCTGCGCGGCCTCGGAGCTCTGGAAGGCGGTTCCGTCGTAGCCATCTTTCAGGGGGATCGTGCGTATTTTGCCGTCGAGCCGATACGTCCAGCCGTGGTAGGGGCAACGCAGAACGCCGCCGAGGCACTTGCCATGCACTGCGCTGGCAAGTCGCGTGCCCTTGTGAGCGCATCGGTTCGGCAAGACCCTCACCACACCATCACTACCCCGGATCATGATGACGAGCTCGCGCGCGAGTTGCGTCGTGTAGAAATCGCCGGGCTTCGGAACCTGGCTGTCGTGCCCGACGTAGAGCCAGGCATGCCGCCAGAGCTGCTCCATCTCCAGATCGAACAGCTCGCGGTCAAGGTAGACATCGCGATGGATCTCATCCGGACGTACGAGCGCGCGGATGGCACGAGGATCATTCCGGTAGCGGCTCATGGCGCCCCCGCATCGGCTCGAATCGAGCTACTTTAAGCCTAAACCATTTCCAGGCGCGCGGCCAGCGACCCCCGTGCTCCGCAACAGCCGCTCGCGGGTCGCCCGCACCTCGACCAGTGGATCGCGACGATAGCTGGCCACTTCCGTTGCGGTGAAGAGCCTGAAGTGCGCTGGCCTGAGGCGGCTCAGACTCTGGATCATCCAGTTCAGGAGAGCGGCGAGCTCGGCATCCGACAGCCGCGACTGTGCCGCACCGGGCACCTGCACCAGAAAACGGCGCCCCTGCGCCGACAGAGCAAAGGGAGCGAGCGTTTCCCTGATGGAGGCACCCTGCCCGGCTCGCCCGAGCCGTCCGGAGTGTGGCACCCCATGCATTGAAGCATGTAGTTGATGCGCGGCTCGTAGGCATCGGCGCTCGCCCAACAAACACCCAACACGACCAGCGCGAAAGTGCCCGGCCGCATATTCCGCATACTACTTTGCGACCGCCACGATGCGTGCCGTCGAGCAATGATACGGAATGTTGGCCTTGCTGCTGCCCGAGCACCAGTTGTAGTCATTGGACTCGAATGGCGCATACAGCGGTGTGTCGCGCTCGTTGCGGTTGCAGAGACAACGCCCGCAAGTACTCTTGCCACAGCAGTCGTTGTAGGACACCACGTAGTCGCGTCCGTCGGCGGGATTGTGGCAAGTCCCGACCCAGGTGACCGCGGACTGCTCGGTGCCGGGTGGACAAGCGGTTTGCGAGCCGCCACAACAACCGCATAGATACCCGTCGATCGCACAGTGTCGCCAGTACTCGCAACTCGTCGGGTCCTGCGAATTGTCCGGCTTCGCGCCGCCCGGCTTGGCTGCTCCCTGGCTGTCGGCTGCATGCGCGCCGCGCGCCACCGGCAGGAGCAGCTGCGCGGAGGTGCCAATCAGGAATGCGCCAATCGAGCCCAGAAATCCACGCCGCGAGGTACGGTTGGCCATGGTCCGCGTGGAGCTTTCGGCAAAGGAATCCAACCATCTCATGCGCTTCACCGCCGCTATCAGGGAGTGATCAGGAGCGTAGGCGTCGTACCCACATTCTGCACCGACCGCAACCAGGCACCAGTGGTAGCATCGTACACGTCCAAGGTGGTGCTTTCGATGCAAGCCGAGAACAACAGCGGCTGCGGATCGCGTGTGACCTGGATGGAGCCGGAAGGGTTTTTCATGGCGATCTGCTGAATGCGCGCGTGCCGGGCCAGGTCGTAAACCCAGACATCCTTGCCAGGGTCCTTGTGGGTCTCGGGACCGCCGCGATGCATGATCGCATACAGCCTGTTGAGCCCGGTATGCGCTGCCAGCTGCTGGAGTCCTCCCGGCCGCCACTGCTCGGCCCGCTCCGCCGGGGTCACCAAGGGCCAGGTCGTTCCGGGTAGCAAGCCACCGTCCTTGGTGATTTCCACCGGATACATCACGGCTCCATACGAAACAAACTGCCAGGCGTCTCCGATCCGTACACCCTTCTCGGTCACCGGATCCTTGGCGACATCGAACATACGGGCCGTGCGCACCCGGGCAGTCGCGCGCCCGCTGTTGTCCAGGTGCACATTCAACAAGCTGCCATCGGCACAGATGCTGAAGAAACTCCGCGGGCCGGTCGGATAGACCAGCGCGCACCCGGCCGTCTCGATCTCCCCGGCCAGCTTGTGGCTCTGGGCGTCGACGACGGTCACCGACTGTGCCGGTGTGAAGTTGTAGATCAGGAGAAAGCGGCCGTCGTCGGTAAGCTCCGCGTCACCCATCATGGGCATGTTGGAGGAGCGCTTGGGCGGGATCGTGATTTCACCAACCGGCGCGAGACGCGTCGGATCGTACATCGTCACGACATCCGTTCGCGTGCCGCGAGTACCCCGTGAGAAATAGGTTTCCGGTGAAAACACCAACTTTCCGTCCTTGGCAAGGACCAGCCGCGAAAAGCCGTAGCCGGTGCTGAGCATTCCCAGAAAATGGCCGTTGTCACCATCCAGGAGTAACGCCTGGCCATCCGCCATGTGCGGGAATACAAAATCGTTTACCCACACCCAGTGCGGTGAGGCTGGGGGAAGGGAGACGACGGTTCCCAACGGATCGGCGGGCAACGGCGGCGGCACGGCCCACGCGGTCAGGTATCCAAGTGCCAGCAGTAGAGCGACAGCGATGCTCCCCGGGCGCGCGAAAGCGGAAGCTTTCATGGTCATTATCCCCTGGTCCACCTGTGGTCCGCCATTTAGTCCGCCATTGCGGCTGTCGCGACCCCATGCGCGCGATAGACTACACCACCTTTCATGACAAAGCTGACATGTTCGAACTGTTGGGCATCGCGGAGCGGATCACCCGCCACGGCCACAATGTCGGCATAGCGCCCTGCCTGCACCGAGCCGATCTGATCCGCGGCCCCGAGCAGATCGGCGGCATTGCGCGTAGCCGCCAGTACTGCCTGCAGCGCGGTCATGCCGTTGTGGATGAGAAGCCCGAACTCCATGGCGTGATCGCCTTCACCGAGATCCGTGCCGTAGGCGATCCGCACGCCGGAGCGCACTGCCAACGGCAGGTTCTGCTTTGGTAGCAGATCGTTGTGCAGCTCCTTTTCCGCAGTCCCCGGAGTCAGCAACTCAGGATGATCCCGCGCCGCCGCGTAGAACACCTCGTACACGCTCAGGGTCGGCACCAGATAGGTGCCGTGGGCTTTCATCAGGGAGAATGTCTGGGCGGTAGCAAACGAGCCATGCTCGACGGAGTCCACCCCTGCCAGCACCGCGTTCTCGATGGCCGGCGCGGGATAGATATGCGCGGCGACTTTCATACCGAGATTGTGCGCGGCCTCCACAGCGGCACGCATCTCGTCGTTGGTCATCAACTGCCGGCGCGGATCGTCGCCCGTGGAGGCAATACCGCCCGAGGGCATGAGCTTGATGAGGTCTGCTCCCCGACGTTTGTGCTCGCGGACTCGCTGTCGAGCTTCATCCGGACTGTCGACCCGGCCGTTATCCCATCCCTCGTGCTGGAGCTGCGCGTCGATACCGTTGCGAGGATCGGCGTGACCCGCCGTCGGGCCAAGCGGCTCGAGGGCGACATAGAGTCGCGGCCCCGGAACTTTGCCGGCGTCGATCGCCGCCCGTAGCGCCACCGTATCGTCTCCACCGCCGAGATCGCGAGCCGCGGTAAAGCCCTGCTGCAACATCTTTCTGACAAACAGCGCGCCGTCGAAAGCCCTGTCGATGTCGTTGTGAGTAACCCGGTCCTCGGTGGCGTTGAGGCGGCTCGGCAGCTTCGCGGAGACGTGCACGTGACAGTCGATGAATCCCGGCAGTACGGTGGCGGACGACAGGTCAATGATTTCCGCGCCCGCATGGCTACCGCTGGTATAGCCCGGCTCCACCGCAACAATCCGCTCATCGTGCACCAGGATCGAAACCTGATGGCGCGGAGTGTCTGAAACGCCATCGATGAGCGTCCCCGCATGGATGACAACATCCTTGGCTCCGCAAACGCCGCTCACCATCATAGCGACCAAACATATCAGCACCCGTACTTGCGTCACTTTTCGCGTCCGTCCCATAGGGCTTCGGGAAGTAGAGTGTAACGTGCCCCTGCTGCCGCAGAAACGGCGTGCAGACTTGCAAAGGCGCCTAGCGCGAGGCTGTGCCAAGCACCTCAGCGGCACCGCGCGCCTCGATGTGACCCTCCGCGGCAGTCCTATTCTGTGAACAGATCGCGCGCGCCAAAATTGCAGCCGGAAGCTGACCCATGTTATCTAATGGAGTCACTGCGGAACGGGGCAACCCGCCCGTGGCCAAAGAAGGGGGGGTTATTACGTGAAGAGGCAAGTTCTCGCCTGTTTGCTCACGTTTTCCGCTGTTGGCGGCGCGTGGGCGCAATCTCAGATCGACACAGTCAAGGTAACGGGAGGCAGCGTCCAAGGGGTCGCCGCGGGCAATGTCGTGTTTTTCAAGGGTATTCCTTTCGCCGCTCCACCCAGGGGACAAGACCGCTGGCGCGCGCCGCAGCCCGTGGTGAGCTGGTCGGGAGTCAAGAAGACGGACACCTTCGCGCCCAGCTGCATACAGGACCCGGCCTTGGCTCAAGTATTCGGCGCGCCCCCGAAATTCAGCGAAGACTGTCTGTATCTGAACGTCTGGACCCCCGCGCACTCGCCGAATGATCGCCTGCCGGTGATGGTTTGGATTTACGGTGGGGCATTCGCCGCTGGCATGACCAGCATTCCCTTGTATGATGGCACCAAGCTCGCCCAACAAGGTGTGGTCTTTGTCAGTATCGCCTACCGCGTTGGCCCGTTCGGCTTCCTCGCCCTGCCCCAGCTGGAGCGCGAAGGCAAGGGCTCGGGCAACTATGGCCTGCTGGACATGATCGCAGGCCTCCAGTGGGTGAAAAAGAACATCAACGCCTTCGGCGGCGATTCAACCCACGTAACGATCTTCGGCGAGTCAGCCGGTGGGATCGCAGTGAGCATGCTGGCCGCCTCCCCGCTCGCAAAAGGCCTCTTCCAGCGCGCCATCTCCGAAAGCGGCGGTTATTTGCAGCCGCCGAAGTTTGCCAACGAGGGCGGCCAGAACGGGCTGACGCTGAAGTTGGCGGAGAAGCAAGGCGAGCAGTTCTTGAGTGGCCTCGGCACACGCGACGTCGCGGCCGCACGCACGCTCAGCCCGGATTTGATCCAACGGGAAGCTGGACCTGCCCTGTCAGCTCGATTCTGGCCCGTGTACGACAACTACGTCCTCCCCGGTGACGAGTACGAGCTTTATGAGCTGAACCACTTCAATGACACGCCCGTTCTCATCGGCACGAACTCGGACGAGGGCGCCCTGTTCGCCCAGCCTGGAGTGACCAGCGCATCTTTCACGGCACAGGTGAGGCAAGGCTATGACGCCAAAGCGAACGCCATACTTGCAGCCTACCCGAGCAACACCGACGCGGAGGCAGCCACGAGCAGCAAGAACCTCTTTCGGGACACTGCATTCGCGTGGCCAACGTGGGCCTGGGCACGACTGCAATCGAGGGTCGGCAAGAATCCCGTGTTCGTCTACTACTTCGACCATCGCACGCCTTTGTCCCCCGACGGCGCCACACATGGCGCCGAAATGCCGTATGTTTTCGGGAATTTCGATCCGCGCCAGGGCACGCCGACGGCCGCGGATATCGCCCTTTCAGAGCACATGATGGCGTACTGGGTGAACTTCGCGAAGTATGGCAATCCCAACGGTAACGGGTTGCCCAACTGGCCTACATTCCAGGAGAATACCCAGCAAGTTCTCTATATCGATGGGACGCTCGCGGCCAAGCCGGTGCCAAACATCGCACAGTTGCAAGCGCTCAACGACTACTATTCCTGGAGACGGGCGGAAGCGCAGAAGAGATAGCCGACGAGACCTCTGCTGACACTCAAGGTCCACGAGCAGATGCGCACGGCGCTCCGCGCCGGCGTATCTCTCCTTGAATGCTCACTGGACCTGGATCGCTCCAGCACCGCAGTCGAAGTGGCGCCCGAGGGTTGGAGCTACGCGGGTTCCGAGTTTCCTTGGCTGGAGGGCTGCAAAGAGCGCTCCATCTACTACTGGAACGGGAGCTCGTTTCAAGTCGCAGCACGCTATTCCACCGCCTTGATCAAGCTGGTCCCCACCGATTGGGGGCCACCCACTTTCGAAATAGACGGCATCAAGATGCTTCCGACAGCGAAGGTCTCCCCGTACGCCGATGCGGAACGCAAGGTGGGCTGGGTGCAGCCGCGTGGCAAAACCATCTTGGATACTTGCGGAGGCCTGGGTTACTTCGCGGCGTGCTGTCTCATGGGGGGCGCCGCGGCGGTTGTTTCGTACGAGAAGAACCCCGATGTGCTGTGGCTGCGCGACCTGAACCCCTGGTCGCCCTCACCTGGCGGGGCTTTGCAGCTCACCCGGGGCGATATCGCGGAACAGATCCTGACGCTGCCCGAATCCTCGATGGATGCGATCCTCCATGATCCGCCACGCTTCGGGATTGCCGGCGAGTTGTACTCCCAGGAGCTCTACGGCCAGTTGGCGCGCGTCCTGCGGCGCAAGGGCCGT
>Ga0207695_10008660_pt1 | contig 12697 bp, 12 predicted proteins | sample KBSC54metaG_FD_184354 | JGI IMG/M metagenome (GOLD analysis project Ga0207695, IMG submission 184354) | Corn rhizosphere microbial communities from Kellogg Biological Station, Michigan, USA - KBS C5-4 metaG (SPAdes) (version 2) | ecosystem: Host-associated > Plants > Roots > Rhizosphere > Soil...
GACAGTCTCGGCTTGCCGGCCGGCGTGCTGGCCAACACAGCGCTCTACGACCATTGCCCGGAACTGATTGCCGCCTTCGTTGCGCGCGGCGACGAACTGATCGGCCACGGTCACACCAACGCCCGTCAGCAAGGCGTGCTCGACGAAGCCGCAGAACTGGCGCTGCTGCAACATTGCCGCGAGCGCATGCAGCAGCACAGCGGTCAGACACCGGCCGGCTGGCTGTCGCCGTGGATTTCAGAAACCATCGCCACGCCCGACCTGCTGCTGGAGAGCGGCTATCGCTACAACCTCAACTGGTGTCACGACGATCAGCCCACGCACATGCAGACGCGCAGCGGCAAGACACTGTGGTCGATCCCCTATCCGCAGGAGGTCAACGACATTCCGATGATCGTGGCGCGCCAGATGGACGGCAAGGATTTCGCCCAGCTCATCATCGACAACTTCGACGAAATGCTTGATCAATCGCGCAAGCAGCCGCTGGTGATGGGCATCGCCCTGCACCCCTACCTGGTCGGCCAACCTTACCGCCTGCGCCATCTGCGCCGTGCGCTGGAACATATTGCGCAGGCGCGCGACAAGGGTGACGTCTGGTTCACCACGCCGGGGGCGATTTGCGAGCACGTCGACGGACTCGAAGTCCTGAAAGCGGAGCCGGCCGTCTCGCTGGTGCAGGGGTAATCGCATGAATACATCTACCTCCGCTCAAGCCCACGAAGATTACGCCCGCGCCTGGGTGCCGCATGGTCACTTCGTCGTCGCCGGTTCGCCGCAAGGATCGCTAACCGGCCTGCGCTTTGCCGTCAAGGACGTGTTCGACGTCGCCGGCCATCCCACCGGTGCCGGTAACCCGGCATGGCTGGCAACGCATCCTGTACCGCACACCAGCAGCCCCATCGTCACGACCTTGCTGGCCGCCGGCGCCACGCTGGTCGGCAAGACCATCACCGACGAACTCGCCTACAGCATCCACGGCGACAATGTCCACTACGGCACACCGATCAATACGCGCGCGCCGGATCGCGTACCGGGCGGCTCGTCGAGCGGATCTGTCGCCGCAGTGGCCGCAGGTTTGTGCGACTTCGCGCTCGGCACCGACACCGGCGGTTCAACGCGTGTACCGGCCAGTTATTGCGGCGTGTGGGGCTTGCGCACCACGCACGGACTGCTGCCGCGCACGGCGATGGTGCCGCTGCAACCGTCTTTCGATACCGCCACGTGGTTTGCGCAGGATGCGGACGTCTTTGAACGCGTGGGCAAAGCTTTGCTGCCGGCGTCATCGCATGATTTCAAGCGTGCCCTGCTGCTGACCGACGTACTGGCGCAGGCCGACGACGTGTTCCACGACAAGATAGAAAAAGTATTCAGTGCTTTTGATGGCGCACACACGCGTTGTACGCTGGCGGACGCCGGGACGCTGGAAAACTGGCGTCAGACTTATGTCACCGCTTCCGCCTATGAAGGCTGGCAAGTGCATGGGAAATGGATCTCGGAGAATCAGCCCAGCTTCGGCCCCGCAGTCGCCTCGCGCTGGCAGACCGCCGCCGGCATCAGCGCCGACAACGCCGCGCTAGCGGTACAACGCCAACAAGACATTGCCAGACAAGTCAGCAACTTCCTCGGCCAGGACGGCGTCGCGATCATTCCGTCGGCGGCCAGCGTGGCCCCGCTGCTAACGGCCACCGGCGCGGAGGTTGATCAGATCCGCATGCGCACCTTCCGCATCACCTGCATCGCAGGACTGGCGGGTCTGCCGCAGGTCAGTCTGCCGTTTGCTACAGACGCAGGGCTGCCGATCGGCGTATCATTGCTGGGCCCGGCAGGCAGCGACCTGGCGCTGATACGGCTGGCGACGGCCTTGTGGAAGCGCTTGCAGCCCTAACGCCCTTGTCGAAAAATTCGCAGCATATTGCAGAAAACGATGAACGATATTTCTCTTCGCAGCACAGGTAAAAAAGCCGCAAGGCCCAAGCCAACGTCCAAACCGGCGGCCCGCACCGGCCGTCCCAAGGTACGCCATGACGCACTGGCAGATGCTTCCGCCAACGCAAATGGCGACGACGGCGAGGACATCATCCAGCGCATCTACCAGACCGTCTTCGCCAGTGTGATGAGCCAGCGTCTGACGCCCGGCACCAAACTGCCGGAAGCTGCGCTGTGCGAACTGTTCGGCGTCGGCCGCACGGTGGTGCAAAAGGCGCTGCAAAAACTTGCGCATGAACACATCGTCGAACTGCGTCCCAACCGCGGGGCCATCGTCGCCATGCCGACGCCGGAAGAAACACGCGAAATCTTCGAAGCACGCCGCTCGCTGGAATCCGCCGTGCTGTCACTCGCCGTCAAGAACGCCACCAAGTCCGATCTCGCCAAGCTGCGCCGCCAGCTCAAGGAAGAACACGCCGCCATGCACGACTATGCCCAGACCGACTGGGCACGGCTGGCATCGGCCTTCCACCTGCGTGTGGCGGAACTCTCACGCAATCCCATCCTGCAACGCTATCTGAGCGAACTGATCTCGCGCTGCTCGCTGATCGTGGCCTTGCACGAGCCATCGGGCTACGCCGCCTGCGAACATGACGAACACACCAGCATCGTCGACTTCATCGAAAAAGGCGATGCCGCCGGCGCCATCGCCGCCATGGAAGAACACTTGCTGGTGCTGGAACAACGCATCCATCTGGTCAGCGAGAAGTCGGCCAACAGCCTGGCGCGCATGCTCGGTATGGAGTGAACGCACGGCGTTAAATGAAAAGGCCGGGCCATTTTCATGGACCGGCCTTTATTTTTGTCTCCTGCTTCCCTGCTACTTCAAAACTCCAGTGTCGGCACCTTAGGCGTCAAGGCCTCGCGCGCTTCCGCTACGATTTCAAACGACCGCAAACGCGCCGCGTGATCGTAGATCTGCGCGGTGATCATCAGCTCATCGGCGCCGGTGTCGTCGATGAAGTTTTGCAAACCTTCACGTACGGTGTCGGGCGAGCCGACGATGGCGCAGGACAGCGAACGTTCGACGTGGGATTTTTCTTCCGGACGCCAGTAGTCTTCCATGGTCTCGCGCGGTGGATTCAACTGGCCCGGCACACCGCGCACGAGATTCACAAACTGCTGTTGCAGCGAGGTGAACAAGCGCTCGCCTTCGCGATCCGTATCGGCGGCGAAAACGTTCAGGCCGAGCATGACGTGCGGACGCGCCAGTGCCTCGGACGGCTTGAAGCGGCTGCGGTAAATCTCGATGGCCGACTTCATGAAGCCCGGCGCAAAGTGCGAAGCGAACGCAAACGGCAAACCCAGTTCCGCCGCCAGCTGAGCGCTGAACATGCTGGAGCCGAGCAGCCACAGCGGCACGTTCAGGCCATAGCCGGGCACGGCGCGCACGGACTGATACGGCGAAGATTCCTTGAAATATTCCTGCAACTCCACCACGTCTTGCGGGAAGGTGTCGGCACTGTCGCCAAGATGGCGGCGCAAGGCGCGCGCGGTACGTTGATCGGAACCCGGTGCGCGGCCCAGTCCAAGATCGATACGACCCGGATAGAGCGACTCCAGGGTGCCAAACTGTTCGGCAATCACCAGCGGCGAATGGTTGGGCAGCATGATGCCGCCGGCGCCGACGCGGATGGTCTTGGTGTTGGCCGCGATATGCGAGATCACCACCGAGGTCGCCGCGCTGGCGATGCCGGTCATGTTGTGATGCTCTGCCAGCCAGTAGCGGTTGTAGCCGAGGGCTTCCGCCTTCTGCGCCAGCTCCTTGCTGTTTTGAAAAGCTTGCGCGGCGGTGCTGCCTTGATTAATCGGCGATAGGTCGAGTACGGAAAACGGAATCATGCTGTGTCCTTGCTGACGCCCGAGCCGGGCGACTGAAATGCCTACAAAAAACGCTACAAAAAATTATGCGATCTGAACCACGAGCTTGCCGAAGTTCTTGCCTTCCAGCATGCCCATGAAGGCTTGCGGTGCATTCTCCAGACCTTGCACCACGTCTTCGCGATACTTGATCTTGCCGGCTGCAACCCAGGCACTCATGTCCTTGAAGAACTCGGCGAAATAACCGGCGCGCTGGTAGTAATCGAAAATGATGAAGCCCTGCATGCGGATGCGCTTGGTCAGCAGGTTGCGCGGCAGCGTGGCGAGCAAGGCCGCATTCGGTGCGACGCCGCTGTATTGTGCGATCAGGCCGCACAGCGGTACGCGTGCATGCACATTCAGCAAAGGCAGCACGGCTTCGAACACTTTGCCGCCGACGTTTTCGAAATAGACGTCGATGCCTTGCGGGCAGGCGTCCTTGAGCTGTTGCGGCATGTCGTCGCTGCGGTGATCGATGCAGGCGTCGAAGCCGAGTTCTTCCACGGCGTAGCGGCATTTCTCGGCGCCGCCGGCAATGCCGATCACGCGGCAACCCTTGAGCGTGGCGATCTGCCCGACCACGGAACCGACCGCACCGGTTGCTGCCGCAACCACGACGGTCTCACCTTCTTTAGGCTGACCGATGTCGAGCAAGCCCGCGTAGGCGGTGAAACCCGGCATGCCGAACAGGCCGAGCGCATACGATGGACGCGGCATGTTCTTGTCCAGCTTGGTGGCACCGGTGCCGTCGGACAAAGCGTAGTCTTGCCAGCCGGTATAGGCCATCACCAGATCGCCTTCCTGATAATCCGGATGCTGCGACGCCACCACGCGCGACACGGTGCCGCCGGTCATGACGCCGCCGATTTCGACACAGGGTGCATACGACGGCGCGTCGCTCATGCGGCCGCGCATGTAGGGATCAAGCGAGAGATAGTCCGCACGCAACAGGAACTGCCCCGCCGCCGGTGTCGGCACGGCGACTTCTTCGATGCGGAAATTCTCGGGTGCCGGGGCGGCGGCAGGACGCGACGCCAGGACGATGCGACGATTGATGCTTGGGGATTGCGGCATGATGCTTTCCTTTGGAAAAAGTGAGTCCCTGCCGACCACGATGTCAGCAGTGTTTGCTTTCAAATTTCAATGGGCGATGCGATCGACTTTATGGTGCAACCAGTACGCGCCGGGTGACATCCATCGCACCTTCGAGTGCGTCGCGACCTTTGCTCAGCTTGCTGATCAAACTCGCGCCCAGCCACAGCTGATACAGCATCTGCGCCGTCTTGGCCGGTTCCAGCGCGGTATGCAGGGAACCTTCATCGATGCCCTCCTGAATCACGCCGGCGATGCGCACCATGAAAGCTTGTGTGCCTTCATACAGGGCGACGCGCATGTCATCAGAAAGATCTGCCACTTCTGCGCTGAGTTTGACCACGAGGCATTTATGCTCGGTCATCTCGCAGCATTGCGTCTCGATCCAGTGCCCCCAGTAGGTCAGCAGCCGGTCACGGGCGCTCATTTCGCCGGGAGCAAAAATCTTGTCGAGCACTTGCAGGTATTCGTTGACGTATTGCTCGATCAGCTCCTTGCCATAGCCTTCCTTGGAACCGAAGTAATGGTAGAAGGAGCCTTTCGGAATGTCGGCTGCCGCCAGCAGCTCGCTCAAACCCACGCCGGTAAAGCCTTTCTTGGCGATAAGGCCCCGTCCTGCGAGCAGGATGGCGAGTTTGGTTTCGGCGTAGGTATCTCTCATGATTTGGCTATTTTACCCAAAAATTAGACCAGTCGTCTAAAGATCAAAAAAACAGGGTTATTCGGGCAGGCAATTGACCCATCTTCAAAAATATCAAGAAGATGATTCAAGCACCGGACACATTCTCAAGAAAGTCGCTGCGGCCGACAATGCATTCACTTACTTGATACCCGGAGAAACACCATGAAGAAGAAGAAATGGACATACGCCCTGGCGCTGACCGGCCTGGCTGTAACGCTGATGAATACCCCTCTTGCCCAGGCTGCCGAGAACAAGCTGCCGATGCCGCAGCATCTCGCCATCGATCTGCCGGCAGCGGAGATCGCTACCGATGCACGCCTACTGGCAGCGCGCCGTTACGCAGCATTCTGGAACACCGGCGATGCACAGCTGGCGCAGCAGGCGCTGAGCCCGTCGTTCATCGATCGCACGCTGCCTGTAGGGCGTCCGCAAGGCGTCGATGGTCCCTTGCAGGCGTCAGCCGGTTTCCGCAAGGCTGTGCCTGATCTGAGTGCAGAAGTGCCGGACATGACGGTAGCCGGTGATCGCGTCGCAGTGCATCTGCGCTTTCGAGGCCACTTCACCGGGGTGTTCGGCGCGCTGCAGGGTAAAGGGCAAGCCATCGATTTTCAAGCCCACGATCTGTATCGCATCCAGGACGGCAAGATCGCCGAGAACTGGCATCTGGAAGACAACCTGACGCTGATGCAGCAACTCGGCGTCATCCAGCAATAAGAACAGAAGCACATTACTCATCTACTGAAAGACTACTATGTCCGACTCTTCATTGAACAAGCAGCAAGTCGTCGTCATCGGCGGCACCTCCGGCATCGGCCGTGAAGTCGCCAAGGAAGCGGCACAACGCGGCGCCATCGTTACCGTCATCGGTCGCTCGGCCAAGGCTGCCGACAATCTGAGCGCCATCGCTGCCGACGTCACCGACAACGCCGCCCTCAACCAAGCCTTTGCCGCCATCGGCAGGATCGATCATCTGGTGCTGACTGCCGGCGCTCGCGTCGGATCGCCCAAGCTGACCGATCTCAAGCGCGACGAACTGGAACTGGCCTTCAACGTCAAGCTGTTCGGTTCGCTATTTGCGATCCAGGCGGCACTGCCTTACCTGACGCCCAAGGCGTCTGTGACGCTAACTTCCGGCCTGCTGTCTCGCAAGTTCGGCCCCGGTGGTTTGCTCAAGAGCACGCTGAACGCTGCGGTGGAAGCGACCGCAAAAACCCTCGCGAAGGAACTGGCGCCGCGCCGCGTGAACGTCGTCAGCCCCGGCGTCATTGACACAGAGTTGTGGGGCGAAGCCGGCGCAGAATCGCGCGTAGCGGCAATGGCCCGTATCGGCCAGAGTTTACCGGTGGGCCGTGTCGGCACACCGCAGGATGTCGCGCAGGCATACATGCTTGCCATGGAAAACGGCTTCGTCAGCGGCGCCGTACTTGATATCGAAGGCGGAGGATTACTGTAATGACTAACACCACACCATTGAAAAACGCGACCCTGTTTTCAACATTGCAACTGGGTGAGTCTCAGTTGCCCAACCGCATCGTGATGGCGCCGATGACACGCGCCCGTACCACGCAGCCAGGCAATATCCCTAACCAGATGATGGCCGAGTACTATGCCCAGCGCGCAACGGCCGGTCTGATCGTGAGCGAAGCGACACAGATTTCCCCACAAGGCCAGGGCTATTCGTTCACGCCGGGTATCCACACCCAGGAACAGATCGCCGGCTGGAAGCTGGTCACCGATGCCGTGCATGCCAAGGGCGGACGCATCTTCGTGCAGTTGTGGCACGTCGGGCGCGTGTCGCATACGGTATTCCATGACGGTGCTGCGCCGGTTGCGCCGTCAGCCATCCAGCCGCGCGGTACGCAAGTGTGGATTGTGGGTGACGACGGCGTCGGCCGCATGATCGATACCTCGATGCCACGTGAACTGACGGTGGCAGAAATCGCCAACATCGTCGAAGACTTTCGCCAGGCGGCGGCCAATGCGATGAAAGCCGGCTTTGACGGCATTGAATTCCATGGCGGCAACGGCTACCTGATCGATCAGTTTCTACGCACGGTCTCCAACCATCGCACCGATCAGTACGGCGGCAGCGTCGACAACCGCGTACGCTTTTTGCGCGAAGTGGTGACGGCAGTGGTCAAGGAAATCGGCGCAGAACACGTCGGGGTAAGACTGGCTCCTTACATCACCATCAAGGACATGGCCGATCCGGAAATCGTCGACACCATCCTCTACGCCGCCGGCGAACTGGAAAAACTCAAGGTCGCCTATATCCATTTATCCGAAGCCGACTGGGACGACGCGCCGACGATTCCCGAAGACTTCCGCCACAAGTTGCGCGCCGCTTACTCAGGACGCATCGTGGTGGCCGGACGTTATGACAAGGATCGCGCAGGCAAGATATTGGCTGATGGACTGGCTGACCTGGTGGCCTTCGGCAGGCCTTTCGTCGCCAATCCGGATTTGCCGAAACGCCTGCAGGAAAATCTGGCGCTGGCCGACCTCGACGGTGCGACCTTGTTTGGTGGCGATCAGCGCGGCTATAGTGACTATTCGCCGGTCACCTAAAAAGCGATGCCCAGCTCCTCCAGTGCGGCGGACTGGGCAGCGAAACGCTCTTGCAGGAAGTCCAGCAGCAGCTTGACGCGCGGTGGCTGGTGCTTGTTGCGGTGATACAGCGCATGCAGCGGCACCGGCGCCGACAGCTTGTCGGGCAGCACGATGCGCAGGCGTGCCGCGCGAACGTCATCGACGATATCAAGCGCGGACTTGTACGCATAACCACGTCCCTGCACGGCCCACTTGCGCAGGATCTCGCCGTCGTTGGTTTCGTGATAGTGGTCAAGCTGGATGGATTCGACGCGCTTGCCGCTCTGGAACTGCCACACGTTCATCGGACCGGCCGAGGTCGTCAGCACCAGTGCGGGCCGCTGCGCAAGTTGCGACAATTCCTTCAGTGGACCGAAATGATCGTCACAAGCCGGCGCCACGCAAATCACGCGGCGATTGGGCACCAATGTGCGCGCCACCATGCTGCTGTCGGCGAGCTTGCCGTAACGAATGGCGACGTCGACATCGTCAAGCACCAGATTGGCGTGCGAGTCGGTCAGCGCCAGGACGAAACGCACGTCCGGATAGCGCTGCGAGAATTCCAGCAGATAGTCCTGCAGCAGATTGCGCCCCAGATCCGACGGCGCCGAGATGCGCACCGTGCCTTGCACAAGTTGCTTGCCGGCTTGCAGTTGATGTTCGGCTTCGGTGATGGCGTCGATGGCTTGCTGGCAGTAGTACTGATAGAGCCGCCCTTCTTCCGTCAGCCGCAACTGGCGCGTGGTGCGCTCGAACAGCTTGACGCCGAGCGACTGCTCCAGCCTTTGCATGGCCGCGCTTGAAGCCGCCGGCGACAAGCCGACCTTGCGCCCGGCGGCGGAAAAGCTGCCGGCGGAAGCCGCGCTCAGAAACAGACGCATGTCGCTCAGACGATCCATGACGGAGAAAAGAAGTGGTTGAAGCGGATGATTATTACATCAACCCTGCATCAACGCGCCTGCCTGAGAAAAATCGGCCACGCAATCAGCGCGCCGACCGCGCCCGCCAGCCACACCGCCGGCCACGATTGCCAGGCCAGCAAGAGCGGTACCGCCTGCGCCGCCAGGAAGAACACCAGGAACACGCAGGTATTGCCCAGCCCCAGCGCAGTGCCGACCTGATGCGCACCGGCCAGCGTCGCCAGTTCGGTATACGCCACACCATGCCAGGCCGAGGCGCAAATGCCACCGGCGATCAGCATCAGCACGATGAGCCCCAATACCCATTGCGGCCAGCTTGCCGGCGCCAATGCCGCCAGCACGCCCAGTCCAACGAACAGCAGCACGCTCAATGCGCTGCAGGTGCGCAGATAACTGCGGCGGTTGCCGTGACGGTCAGTCCAGCGCCCGCTCCAGACCCGCATCACTGCCGCGCCGATCTGAATTGCCGCCATGGTCGCGCTGATCAGGGTCAAGCCGGCATGACCGACGTCGTGCAAGAAGATCGTTGCAAAGGTCAGCACCGACACCTGCGGAAAACACAAAATCCCGATCGCCATCGCCACGCGCCAGACTTTGATGTCACGCAAGGCACTGCGCGTCTGTGCCGGAGCATTCATGTCGGCTGCAACCGCAGGCGGCTCATGCAGCCACAACCACGCCATGGCGGCGCTGAGCAAACAGAACAGCGCCAGCAATCCATACACTGCCGCAAAGCCATGCCCCGACGCCAGTGCCGGCAACACCAGGGCACCGACACCGCCGCCGACCGGTACCGCGGTCTGGCGGATGCTCATTGCCAGGCCGCGCTCGCCTTCACGAAACCAGCCCATCACTGCGCGTCCGCTGGAGCCGTTGACGCTGCCGCCAAGCAGGCCCACCGTCAGCAAACCCAACGCCAGTTGCCACATCGTTGGTATGCCATCAATGCCGGGCACAGCAAACAAAGCCATCGCCGCCAATGCCAGCGCAGTGGTAATCAGACCGCATAGCAACACGTTGCGGTCGCCCCAGCGGTCGGTCAGCACACCCCAAGGCAATTCGCTCACCGCCACGCCGAGACCGAGCGAACCCAGCGCCAGACCAAGTTGCGTGTTGTCGAGACGATAATCGGCGCGCATGAAAATGGCAGTGACGGGGATCCCGGCAAAGGCGGCGGAAAAGCTGGCGTTGGCCAGCACACCGATGCCGAGGATTTTCCAGCGATGGCTGTCCCTCCGCCCGGCGAGTCCCTCCGTCGTAGCTTGTGCGGCTGTGTTCATGATGCGACTCCAAGGTGATTTGACACCCAGAGTGTGCCGTGCCACCATGCGTCCAAAATGACATAAAAACCTCGTTTTTGGACAACCATCCTTTTTGGACAAACTGTCATGCGCAAGATCGGCTTTTTACTTTTCCTCGATTGCAGCCTGCTTGACTTCACCGGCCCGCTGACCGCCTTCGACGTTGCCAACCGGCTCAGTGAAGAACGCTCCGGAGCGTCCCGGCCTTATCAACTGCGCGTGATGTCCGAACAAGGCGGTATGCTGGAAAGTGCATCGGGAACGGCGGTCATCACTCACCCGCTGGACCGCAGCGCATTCGATACGCTGATCATCGCCGGTGGCGCCGGTCCGCGTGAAGGCTTGCTGTCGGCGACCTTGCTGGACTACACCCGCCACGCCGCCGGCCAGGCCCGCCGCGTCGCCAGCGTCTGCACGGGAGCCTTCGTCCTCGCCGCCGCCGGCCTGCTCGACGGCAAGCGCGCCACGACGCACTGGCGCATGGCGGCACGGTTGCAGCGCATGCACCCGACGGTGCAAGTCGACAGCGACAAGATCTTCATCAAAGACGGCAATGTCTGGACCTCGGCCGGCATCTCTGCCGGCATCGACCTCGCGCTGGCGCTGATTGAAGAAGACCTTGGCGTCGAACTGGCACGCGCCGTCGCCCGCGAACTGGTGGTGTATCACCGTCGTCCGGGCGGCCAATCGCAATTTTCCAACCTGCTGGAAATGGATCCGCCCTCAGGCCGCATCCGCGAAACCCTGAGCTACGCACGCAACCATCTGCATGAATCACTGAATGCAGATCGCCTGGCGGAAATAGCCTGCCTGAGCCGCCGCCAGTTTGACCGCGCCTTCAGCGCGGAGACCGGACAAACACCGGCCAAGGCGATTGAAAAGCTGCGTGCGGAAGCGGCGCGTCCACGTGTGGAAGCAGGAGAAGAGTCATTGGAAAACATCGCCCGCGCCGTCGGCTTCGACGACCCGGAACGCATGCGCCGCGCGTTTCTGCGCGTGTTTGGATATCCCCCGCAAGCGATCAGAAGAGCGCAGCGGAAACAGGAGGCTTTGTATCTGTGAGGATGGAGTTTGCTGAAACGACGAACTAATTGATGACAGAGGAAGACTTCGAAAGCGCAATGCCGAAGGCGAGCCATCTCCGGCAAAGCGAAGCGAGCCGGTCTCGAAGTCCGCTTGAGAGTAGCCGGTGACGGCAGGTGCAAATCGGAAAAAGAAGGGAAAAATGTCTGAGCGCAGCGAGTTGTTTTCCCTTCCCGATTTGTGCCTGCCGGCGCCGGGAACCCCGAAGGGGCTACGACCCAGCGGTCGCCTTCTTTTGCTTACTTTTCTTGGCGAAGCAAGAAAAGTGAGCGGCTGCCGGGCCACCCCCGGCAAACCAAGCTTGATCGAAGAAAGAAAAGAATCAGCTACCCAAGCAAAAACAGATCAAGCACTAACCAACCTCAACCTCGTAATCTCCGAAGGCGCCAACAACCTCTTAGGCGGCCCCCAATACCCCGTCCCACGGCTGGTATACACCCACAGATCCTTCAAGCGATTCAACCCGGCAACATAAGGCTGCTGCAACGGCACAAAGAAATTCCAGGGAAAAAACTGCCCCCCATGCGTATGCCCCGACAACTGCAAATCAAACCCAGCATCTGCAGCCGCCGCCGCAGAACGCGGTTGATGCGCCAATAAAACCTTGGTCGCACTGACCGGCGCATTGAGAATTGCCGCATGCGGATCGCTACGATGATTCTCATCGAAATGATGTGCGGTGAAATCCGTCACCCCCGCCAGCACCAGCGGCGCGCCATGATGCTGCAGCACCACATGCTCGTTCATCAGGACCGTCAGGCCGAGACGTCGCACCTCTTCAATCCAGGCATGCGCATTGGAGTAATACTCATGATTGCCGGTGACGAAGTAAGCGCCGTGACGCGAGCGCAATTGCTCCAGCGGCGCTGTGTGCTCAGACAACTGCTGCACGCTGCCATCAACCAGATCACCGGTGATGGCGATCATGTCGGCCTTCAATGAATTGACCTTGTCGACGATGGCGCGCAAATAGCTGCGCTTGATGGTGGGACCGACGTGGATGTCGCTGATCTGCACGATGGTGAAACCTTCCAGAGCAGGCGACAAGCCCTTGATCGGCACGTCGATGTCGACCACGGCAGCCAGACGGCGTGCATTAGCATAGCCGATCACGGTCAACAGCAAAGCGCACCCAATGACGGCCCAGGCAGTGCTCTCCACCATGTCCGGCGTCAACGCACCAA
>Ga0207695_10008663_pt1 | contig 12691 bp, 10 predicted proteins | sample KBSC54metaG_FD_184354 | JGI IMG/M metagenome (GOLD analysis project Ga0207695, IMG submission 184354) | Corn rhizosphere microbial communities from Kellogg Biological Station, Michigan, USA - KBS C5-4 metaG (SPAdes) (version 2) | ecosystem: Host-associated > Plants > Roots > Rhizosphere > Soil...
TCGGGCCGGTATTGCAGCAAGGCACGCCAGGCGCTGAGTCGCAACACGCCGTCGCTGCCGTAGCGCAACACGCTTTGCGATGCCGCTGGCATGGCGCCGAAATCCACGCGCGTCCACTCCTCGCCTTTGCTGTGCCGGTACAAGCGGCTACCGGTATAGGCGAACGCGCCGACCGGCGTGTCGAGCGTGGTGAACGCATTGGGGCTCTGCATGTAGTTGAACGGCGGTCCCGCATAGGGAACGAAGGTTCGTCCATCGAAGCGGTAGGCATCGCGACCGACCGTCAGGTAGACCTGCCCGAGCAGACCCGTTACTTCGTACGAACCCTGGATGGCATCCGCGGGGTGGTTTGGCGACTTGAGTTCGAAACGCTCGCGCTTGCGCAATTGTGCGGTCGCGGTGTCGATCGTCCAGCGTTCCGGCATGCCGCGCGAATTGTTGACCCACAACACGCCCGACGCTGTTTCCACCACCAATGTCGTGTCGAGCTCGGGCGCCGGCAACAAGCGCGCAAGCGCCCACTGGCCGGCACTACGACGCAACACGTAAACACCCGCGTCGCCGGCCGCATACGCCAGGTCGGGATCGAACTTCGAGCGCGTGATCGTATAGGCCGACTGGTCGTCGTTGTGCACCAGAGGCACGACGCGATCGTCGTCTCCGATCACATCGATGCCGCTTTCGTAGGCGACCAGCAAGCCGCTGTCGGTGCTGGTCAATCCGAAAACCTGGCGTTTGCTCTCTCCGGCGATCCAGTCCGTGTGGCGGCCGTCCGGGCCATCGCTGATCCGCGCCAATCCGAGCGCTCCTACCGCAAGCCAGAGTGCGCCGCGATGCCACTCGCAGTCGTCGATCACGCCGCCCATGTCTTCGACATCGATCCGCGACCATGGCGACGGCAACTGCAGCCGCAACAGTTCATCGTCGGCGACGGCCCAGAGGCCGCCTTCCGCGTCGTAGTCCATCGTGCCAATGCTGTTGTGCGCAATCGCATGCTGCTCGAGCAAATGCGCGCCGGCATCGTAGATCAGCAATTTGCCGGTGCTCGTTCCCACCACGAAACCATGGCCGGGCAGCGCGTGCACGGTGTTGAAAATACCGGCTGATTCCGGCATCGGCGGCACGTCGGGCGGCAGGATGCGGCCGTCGCGCAGGCGATAAAAACCACCCACTGATACCGCCAGCGCGGAATCCCCCTGGTCGAGCATTTCAACACCGCGATGCCCGCGCATCAGATCGCCGCCGGGCACGTCTACCAAGCGTCCATTGTCGAATTGCTGCAGGCCGAAGCCCTTGCGCAATACGTACAGGCGGTCGCGATACACACTGAAGGCGCCATCGATTCCATCCGACGGCCACTGTTGGTGATGTCCATCGAATCGGTAGAACAGGATCCGGTGTTGGGACTGGAAATAGACTCCGTTCGAAACCGGCAGCACTTGCCAGACCGAACCCAGTGCGCGCGCGTCGCCCTTCAAGCCGAAAGCGTCGCGCAAATCGTGGTAAACCGCACTGCCGTCGGGCGCGGTCACGATCACCCCGAAACTGTCATAGCCGGCCAGATAGACGCGCGCATCGTTTCCGCGCGCGAGCGTGATTGCCGCCATTCCGCCGGGCAGCGGAATCGTCTGCCATTCGTGGCCCTGCTTGCGCAGCAGGCCGTCGTTGTTGCCGATATAGATGCGGCCGTCGGCATCGCTGGCCATCCCGAACAGGTACGGCGTTGCCTTGAAGTCCGCGGGAGTGAACCGCTGCAGCAACGGCTCGCCCTCAATGGCCCACGCACACGCGCACAGCAACCAGCTGCACACGAACAGTGCCAGCCAACGCAGGGTTGCGTGGAACGTATTGCCCATTTCGACAGTATGATCGCGCCGGTGCTGTGGTAGTAGGCTCTGTGTCACTTTCTGGCGCTTGGTGCATGCGCCCCACAACGCACCCGCAACGGCCATCCCGATCTATCACGCTGCATACGCAGGCTTCCAGCATGATCATGCACACACCACACACCGTGCTCAGCATCAACCTCAACAAGATTGCGGTGCTGCGCAATTCGCGCGGCGGCCTGCGGCCGGACTTGCGGCGCGCTGCCGAAACCGTGATCGCAGCAGGTTGCGGCGGGATCACCGTGCATCCGCGCCCCGATCAGCGTCACATCCGCCCGCAGGACGTGTTGCTGCTCGCTGGCCTCTGCCGCGACCGCGTGGAGTTCAACATCGAAGGCAATCCGTTCGCGCCGGCACGCGGAGAATATCCCGGCCTGTTCGCCCTGGTCGAACAAACACGCCCCGAACAAGTGACCTTGGTACCCGATGGCGATGGGCAACTTACCTCGGATCACGGCTTCGACCTGGATCGCGATGCAGACCGGTTGGCGCCGCTCATCGCCGCTTTCAAGGGACTGGGGTGTCGCGTGTCGCTGTTCATGGATTGCGACGCGCCAAGCCTTGAACGTGCAGCGCAACTCGGTGCGTCGCGTATCGAGCTTTACACCGGGCCGTATGCGGAAGCGCATGCTGCTGGCGATGCGTCGCGAGAGCTGGCGCTGTGCGTCGAAGCCACGCGACGAGCGCTCGCGGTGGGCCTCAGCGTGAATGCTGGACACGATCTGGATCAGGCCAATCTCGGCCCCTTGTTGCGCGCCGCGCCGGCGATCAGCGAGGTGTCGATCGGCCACGCATTGATCGATGAGGCGCTGTACGCGGGGCTCGATGCGACTGTCGCCGGCTATCTGCGCGTCATCGCGGCAGCGCACGACCAATGATCAGAGGGACTGCGTAAAACAAAACGCCGATGCAGAGCGAAGGGTAAGTGGCGCGCGAGGCAGGAAGCCGCAAGCGGCCGCCCGCAGGCGGCGCTTTTCCATCCAATCGCGCAGGCTCAGCGCTGGCCGTTATCGACGAAACCGATCCTGACCAGACCTGCATTCTTCGCGTCCGCCAACACATTGGCGAGCGCGTCGTAGCGTGCGTCCTTGTCGGTATCGATCCGGATCAGTGGCTGCTGCAAGGGATCGCTGTAACGCCCGGCTTCGATCTTCATCGCGCCCTGCAATGCACTGAGCGGCAGGGAACTTCCGTTCCAGGTGACTTGGCCAGCGGCGTCGATCGTCAGGTCAATGGGACTGGCGACCGGTGGCGTGACGCGCGGGCCTGCCTGCGGCAAATCGATCCCGATCCCGTAAGTCCGCACTGGCATCGTCACCATGAAGATGATCAGGAGTACCAGCATCACGTCGACCAGCGGCGTGATGTTCATGTCGGCCATTCGACCGATGCTGCTGAAGCTGCTGAAAGCCATGGCATCGCCCTCCACCGGGAGTTGCATCCACGATAGTCCTGTGGAAGCCACGATGGAAGGCCGTTCGTCGCCAACAAAAACGCCGAGGCACAGGGATGTGCAAGTGTCGCGCGAGGCAGGAAGCCGGAAGCGACCGCCCGTAGGCGGCGTTTCAATGCGAATCCGAAATTTCAGCGCTGGCCGTTATCGACAAAACCGATCTTGACCAAACCCGCGTTTTTGGCCGCTGCAAGCACCTTGGCGAGGACGTCGTATTGCGCATCCTTGTCGGTGTCGATCTGAATCACCGGCTGCTGCAAGGGATCGCTATAGCGCTCGGCCTCGACCCGCATCGCGCCTTCCAGCGTATTCAACGGCATCAGGCTGTTGTTCCAGGTGATCCCGCCACTGGCGTCGATCTTGAGGTCGATCGGCTGCGCCTGCGATGGCGGCGGTGGCTTGGTCGAAGGAATCGGCAGGTCGACGCCGACCGGATAGGTCATCGGCGGCATGGTGACCATGAAGATGATCAGCAGCACGAGCATCACGTCCACAAGGGGAGTGACGTTCATGTCCACCATCGGACCACCGCTGTTGCCGCTGGAAAATGCCATGGAACCTGTCCTCGATCCTGACTACTAGCTACTAAAAGTGGCCCTGCCCTTTCGGGGCGGAAATGAAGCCGACTTTCTGCATGCCGTTATCCTTGGCCGTGCGCACCACTTGCCAGATCGTGCCGTAGCGCGTGGTCTTGTCGGCGCGTACATCGAGCTCGGGCTGCGGCACCAGCTGGGCGGTCGTCGCCAAGCGGCTGTCGAGCAGCGTTTGGTCGACCAGTTCGTCGTTCCAGTAGAAGCTGCCGTCGGCCTTGACCGTCAGCGTGATCGGCGGATGGGTCGGCGGATCGGGCTTCTTGCTGAGCACGGCGTTCGGAAGCTTGACCTCGATTTTGTGCTTCATCAGCGGCGTGGTGATCATGAAGATGATCAGCAACACCAACATTACGTCCACCAGGGGCGTGACGTTGATCGAGGCCATCGGGCCACCGCTGTCATTGCTGCTGAAGGCCATCTTTCGGCTCCGTTACGGTCGGCGTTCGGCTCAGCGACCCATGTCGCCGACGCGCGAACCGGTGGCGAAGAAGTCGTGCAGGTCGTGCGCGAACGCATCGAACTTCGAGTTCGTCACGCGGTTGGCGCGCACGAAGAAGTTGTACGCAAGCACGGCCGGGATCGCGACGAACAAGCCGAGGGCGGTCATGATCAGCGCCTCACCGACCGGGCCGGCGACCGCTTCGATCGACGACTGACCGGAAGTCGCGATACCCGTGAGCGCGTGGTAGATGCCCCACACGGTGCCGAGCAGGCCGACGAACGGCGCGGTCGACCCCACGGTAGCGAGTACGGTCAGGCCGTTCTCGAGGTTTTCGCTCTCGCGGCTTACCGCCTGGCGAAGGGCGCGGTCGATGAATTCCGAGCGGTTCAGCGCGCCGGTCAGGCGGCCGCCTTCATTGCGCTGGTGGTGCGCGGCGGCTTCGGCGCAATCGAGCGCGATCTTCGAGAAGGGTTCGTTCTTGGGCTGCTGCTCCATGAACTGGATCGCATCCTGTGCATTCTGGGTGTCCCAGAACGTACGGATCACCTTGTCGGTGCGCGTCTTCAGGCGCGCATTGCGGAAGGCGTTGACGACCATGAAGTACAACGAACCGAATGAGAACAGGAACAAGGTGCAGAACACGACCAGACCGACGTTGTTGTCGCCGGAAATGAGCGTCTGCCACATGTGGCCGAAGCCCATGTTGTTGAAGGCTTCCGCGTTCGAGGTCGCCGTGGGGGCGGCCGCAGCGGCCGACGCAATGGTGTTACCGGTATCCTGCAGCATGGCCTAGCCCTTCGTTGATTGATTACAGTTTGAATTCGACGGGAACGCGCACGACGTCCCCCACGTTAGTGCCGTTCCTCTGGCCCGGATTGAAGCGCCATTTCATGGCGGCGTCTTTGGCGGCCCTGTCCAGATTGCGGTTATGGCTGCTCTTCTCGACCGTTACGCTGATTGGTTCGCCAGCCGCGTTCACGGTCACGAGCAGAACCACGACACCGGTGACGCCCGCATTCATTTCTTCGCGTGGGTAGTCCGGTGGGTTGTTGCGCATGAACGAGATATCGACGCTGGCGCCGATGTCCTTCGCTTGCACCGGCGGTGCAGGTGGCGACGGCGGTGGGGCCGGAGGCGACATCGGACTCTGTGTGTCCATGATCACCGGCGGTGTCGGCGGCGGCGGCGGCGTATTGACGCGCGGCGGCGGCGGCACTTCCTTCGGCGGCGGCGTCTTGATCTGTTCCGGCGGCGGCGGCGGCGGTGGTGGCGGCGGCGGCGGCGGTTCGATGATCGTCGCCGCGTGCACTTCGTCCTGATCCTTGTCGGTGTTCTGCACCGACGGCGGCACCAGCAGCATCATGACCACGGTCGCTTGCACGGCCACGGCGAACGCAATACCGCAGATGCGTCCCCAGTTCAGGGGGTCGGGCTGGTTTTCGTAGCGGGAATGGTAGGTCGGTTGCGTCATGCGCTTGGCGGCTTCGATGAACTCGGGTCGTCTCTATCGTGGCCGCGTCAGCGCATTTGCAGACGCGGGAATCTATTAGCTTATAGCAAACACGTAGCCGGTCAAACTGTCTGCCGGCGTTCTGTCGTATCCGTCACTTTTTCTTAACCGGTTTCTTGGCCGCCGTCCCTGCGCGATCGATGATGCCATGCGCTTCCGCAGGTTGCTTCACGCCTTTCTGCAATGCACGTTCCGCGGCGGCCTTGGCTTCCGCCGCTTGTCCCTGGTTGTTGTACACCTTCGCCAGGTTCAATGCAGCCTCGCCATCGGTCGAAACAGCATCGGCTTTCTTGTAGGCATCGATCGCCTGCGGTATCTGGTTGGTGAAATAGTAGTCCTCGGCCAGTACGGTATAGACCTCCGGATTCGGCTGCAGGATTCCCTTCTGCAACCCCTCGTTGATCACGGCCGCGCTGTCGTTCTCGCGGCCCTTGATGTTCGAGTACAACGCGTAGAGCTTGCGGTAATCGTTGGCATCGGTCAGCAAGCCGCGCTTGCGCGCGTCGTCGAGTTGCGCGGCGGCCTTGTCCGACTTTCCGGTCTGCTGGTAGATCGCAGCCAGGTTCATGATCGCGGCCTTGTCGTCCGGATGCGCATGGGCGATGCCTTCGGCGATCTTCTCCGCGCGTTCGGGCTGCTTGAGTTCGACATAGCTGACCAGCAGCATCTGTTGTTCGTTCGGGTCGGGTTGGGTCGAGCCGGCAAGCGATTTCTCGAACGCCGCCGCCGCCGCCGCATAATCCTTCCGCGTGTACGCAACGCGGCCACGGATTCCGTTGTACTCGGGCTTGTCCTGCCTGGTTTCGGCAATCACGCGGTCGAGCGTCGCAAGGCCCGCATCGGGCTGCCCTGCGGCGATCTGCGATTTCGCCACCTGCAGCATCATCATGTAGTACTCGTTGTTCGACAGCGCGTTCTCGGCCAGCGATTTCTGCAGGAATTCGACGCCCTTGGCGTTGTCGTGCTTGTCCAGGTACGCGTAGCCGACGGCTTGGTACGCGACCGCGCGATCGTAGTGGTTGGCATCGTGGTTCGCCGCGATCTTCTCGCCCATCGCAATGGCTTCGTCATCGCTCTTGTGGCTATTGACGAGCGCCAGCAATTTCGTGATGTCCGTGTCCATGTCCGTGCTGGAAATACCGAGCTTGGGATCGACGCGGGTAGCGTTCGGAAATAACGGAACCGCCTTTACATGTTTCTTGGTGGACATCTGGGACGTATCGGGCATGTCGTCCTGCGCCATCGCAACAGACGCGAAACAGGCCGCGATGGCGAGCGCGATGGTCGCCTTCTTCAATGTCTGTTGGAAGCGCATTTAAGGATCCCTGCTTTGGGCGGCGCGATGGCTCCGGGTCTGACAGCCTAATCGGAATTGGTGCTTTTACTCAAGTCGGGCACTGCGACGCGACGCGGCGCGCACGTGCATCTAGCGTTCGTGCGCTCGGATGGGGACGCCTCAACCGATCAGACGTCGAGGTTGCTCACCCGCAGCGAGTTGTCCTCGATGAAGTTGTGACGCGGGTGTAGCGGCGCGTTTGCGAACCATGGGTTCGCGCGCCGCCGAACGCCGAGGACAGGAATCCGAGGCCAGGCTGCTGGCAAGGCCACGATGGCCGAGCCTGCAGCGACTCGAGCCGCGCGGACACAGCCATCACACGTCGAGGTTGCTGACCCTCAGCGCATTGTCCTCGATGAAGTTGCGGCGCGGCTCGACCACATCGCCCATCAGCGTCGCGAAGATCTGGTCGGCAGCCACTGCATCCTCGATGCGCACTTTCAACAATCGACGTGTCTCGGGGTTCACCGTGGTATCCCAGAGCTGTTCGGGATTCATCTCACCGAGGCCCTTGAAGCGTTGGATCGTGCGGCCTTTCTTGGCTTCATCGAGCAGCCATGCGTGCGCTTCGGCGAAGCTGGCGATGGGTTGGGTCTTGCCCGCGCGACTCACGCTGGCTCCGGCCTGCAACAATCCATCGAGTGCGCGCGCGAAGTCGCCGATCGGACGCAATTCGCCGGCGTCGAACAGACTGACGGGCAGCGTCTGGGAGACCGACATGCCATGCTGCTGGCGCTCGACAACCAACGCCGCCGAGTGCGCATCGTCGGCCACGAGTGCGCGAAGAACGTATTGCGGGCGTCCCAGCCGTACCGCTCCGAGCCGTTGCTGCAATTGCGCAAGCCACGCGTCACGGGTATCGGTTTGTTCAAACAATGCAGCGCTTGGTGGCGGCAGTTCCAGCATCGCGTGCAACACGGTGCTGTCGAACCGATACGCATTGCGCGCGATGGCATCCTGCGCGGCGACCAGATCCAGCAGCAATTTTTCCAATGCGACGCCGGTGATCGGAGGCGCCGATTCACCGGGGCGCAGCTCAGCGCCTTCGACTGCGTTGTTCACCAGATACTGGTTCAACGCCGCGTCATCCTTGAGATACAACTCGGTCTTGCCCTGCTTGATCTTGTACAGCGGCGGCAGGCCGATGTAGATGTGTCCGCGCTCGATCAGTTCGGGCATCTGCCGGTAGAAGAACGTCAGCAGCAGGGTGCGGATGTGCGAGCCGTCCACGTCGGCGTCGGTCATCAGGATGATGCGGTGGTAGCGCAGTTTGTCGGGGTTGTACTCGTCCTTGCCGATACCGCAGCCGAGCGCGGTGATCAGGGTGCCGACCTCGGCGCTACCGAGCATCTTGTCGAAGCGCGCGCGCTCGACGTTGAGGATCTTGCCCTTGAGCGGGAGGATCGCCTGGGTCTTGCGGTTGCGGCCCTGCTTGGCCGAGCCACCTGCGGAGTCGCCCTCGACGATGAATAGCTCGGATAGCGCGGGATCTTTTTCCTGGCAGTCGGCGAGCTTGCCGGGCAGGCCGGCGATATCCAGCGCACCCTTGCGGCGGGTCAGGTCTCGGGCTTTGCGCGCGGCTTCACGGGCGCGGGCGGCATCGACGATCTTCTCGGCGATCGCGCGCGCCTCAGTTGGATGCTCTTGCAGGAAGTTACCGAGTTTTTCGGCGACGATCGCTTCAACAACAGGTTTCACTTCGGACGAAACCAGCTTTTCCTTGGTTTGCGACGAGAAGCTCGGGTCCGGCACCTTGACCGACAGCACCGCGATCATGCCCTCGCGCATGTCGTCGCCGGCCAGCGCTATCTTCGCCTGCTTGGCGATGCCGGACTGCTCGATGTAGGTGTTCAGAGTGCGGGTCAGAGCGGCGCGGAAGCCGGCCAGATGGGTGCCGCCGTCCTTCTGCGGAATATTGTTGGTGAAACAGAACATCGTTTCCTGGTAGGCGTCGGTCCACTGCAATGCTATCTCTACCGTGATGCCACTCTGCTCGCCAGAGGCCGAGATCACCGACGGATGCAGCGGGGTCTTGAGCTGGGCGAGATGCTCGACGAAACTGCGAATGCCGCCCTCGTATTCGAACAGGTCGCGCCTGCCTTCGCCGCGCTCATCGACCAGTTCGATCTTGACGCCCGAATTCAGGAACGACAGCTCGCGCAGGCGCTTGGCCAGGATGTCGTAGTGGAATTCGGTGTCGGTGAAGATCGCGGTGGCGGGCTTGAAGCGGATCTGGGTGCCGCGTTTTCCGGAAGCGCCGATATCTTTCAACGGAAACAGCGGCTCACCGAGCGCGTATTCCTGCTGGTTGTGCCGACCATCGCGCCAGATATCCATCCACAGGTGTTCGGACAGCGCGTTGACCACGGAGACACCAACACCATGCAGGCCACCCGAGACCTTGTAACTGTTGTCGTCGAATTTACCGCCGGCGTGCAGGACGGTCATGATGACCTCAGCCGCCGAGACGCCTTCTTCCTTGTGGATGTCGGTCGGAATACCGCGGCCGTTGTCGGACACTGATACGGAGCCGTCTGCATGCAAAACCACCTCAACGCGATCGCAGAAACCCGCCAGCGCCTCGTCGATCGCGTTATCGACGACCTCGAAAACCATATGGTGCAGGCCGGTGCCGTCATGGACATCGCCGATATACATACCCGGCCGCTTGCGGACGGCCTCCAGTCCGCGTAGGACAGTAATTCGAGTGGAGTCGTAGGTATTGGCTTGCTTGCTTTCGTCGGGCGTCTTGTCGTCAGTCATGCTGAGCTGGGCCTTGGGAATACGTCAGTGCAACGCCGATAAGGCGCCGCTTTTGAGGGTGTGCGGACAAGCATTAATTATAGCAGGGAGCGAACAGCGCCCTGTTCCACGTGGAACAGGGTTGGCTGGAGTCCTGATGCCGCAAGCCCCGGCGGCGGCTCGGTGCCAGTCAACAGGATTTGCGCGCCGTTGGAGGCAAGGTCGAGCAATACGCGTTGCTGATGCTCGTGGTCGAGTTCCGACGCCAAATCGTCGAGCGCTATGATCGGCCACTCGCCACGCGCAGCGGCATAGGCGCGCCCTTGGGCGAGCACGCAGGACAAGGCGACAAGTTTTTCCTGGCCTCGTGACAAGGCGTTTCGCCCCGGAAGACGCTCGAACTCGATCCGCCAATCGGCGCGATGCGGCCCCGTTCCGCTGTGGCCCAATAGCAGATCACGATCACGCGACTGCGCCAGCGCCTCGCCAAGCGACTGCACGTCACGACGCCAGCCCGGCAGGAACTCCAGCCGCATTGCGCCCAGTTCCGGTAAATACAGCGCAGCGGTTTGTGCGAGCAATGGCTCGAGCTGTCCCATGTGCAACGCGCGCATCCGGGTCACTGGCTCACCGGCTTCTTCGAGCTCGCGATCCCAAGGAACCAATAGCTCGGGGTGAGGGCGGCTCTTGAGCAAGGCGTTACGCTGCTTGAGCGCCCGCGCATAGCGTCGCCAGACGGGCAGGAAGTCTGGTTCCACGTGGAACAACGCCCAGTCGAGGAATTGCCGCCGTTGTTCAGAACCGCCTGCAATGAGCTCATGGCTACCGGGGTCGAAGGTCAGTACAGCCAGCGCGGCGCACAATTCAGCGAGGCTGCCAACGGATTCGGAGTCCAGCCGTGCTTCCCATTCGCGACCGGAGTGTCGTAGTCCAGCGCGGCGGCAACGTCCATCTTGTTCTCGCCACTCTGCAAAAACCTCCAGGTTAGGCTGGCCGTGGCGCACCAGACCGTCGCGTACCCGACCACGGAAGGAGCGGCCATTGGCGAGCAGATGCGCTGCTTCCAGCAGGGTCGTCTTGCCTGCGCCATTGCCGCCGGTGATCAGGTTGATCCCTGGCGCCGGGCACAGCTCGGCTGCCGCGAACCCGCGAAAGCGGGCCAGGCTCAACCGTTCAAGCAGCATCTTTGCTGCCGATCACGAGATCACAGCCGTAGCGGCATCACCACGTGGCGGCAGCGGTCGTTGCCGGCCTCGCGCAGCAAGGCGCTGGAGTTGGCGTCGCGCAGGGCGATCAACACGGTTTCCTCGCGCAGGGCGCCCAGGGCATCAAGCAGATAGGTCACGTTGAAACCGACCGCCAAGCCATCGACCTTGGTGTCGGCCTCGACCTCTTCCTGCGCTTCTTCCTGTTCGGGATTGTGCGCGACCAGCAGCAGTTGGCCGGGGCTGACCTCGACCTTCACGCCGCGATACTTCTCGTTCGACAGGATTGCCGCGCGCTGCAACGCCGCGCGCAGGGTTTCGCGATCGACCCGCACTTCCTTGTCGGCACCGATCGGAATTACCGCGTCGTAGTCCGGGAAACGGCCGTCGATCAGCTTGGAGGTAAAGGTCACGTCCTCACGGCGCACACGCAGGTGGTTGCGGCCAACTTCCAGTTCGACCTCGCGATCGCCGCCTTCAAGCAGGCGTTGTAGCTCCATCACGCCCTTGCGCGGCACGATGATCTGTTTGCGCGATTGCGCGCCTGTCGCCAGCGGTACTTCGCACATCGCCAGCCGATGCCCATCGGTCGCCACGCAACGCAGCGCGTTCTCGCGCAGATCCAGCAGCAGGCCGTTGAGGTAATAACGAACGTCCTGCTGCGCCATCGCGAACGCGGTGCGCTCGATCAATTCCTTCAGGGCCGCTTCGGGAACGCGAATGCGTTCGACCAGTTCGATGTCCTCGATCGCCGGAAACTCATTGGCCGACAGCGCAGCGAGGGTAAATCGGCTACGGCCGGCTTGAAGGGTGATCTTGTCGTCAGACTGGCTGACGGTAATCCGGCTGCCGTCGGGTAGGGCGCGCACGATTTCGAACAGTTTGCGTGCCGGAATCGTGGTTTCGCCATCTTTCGCGTCTTCGACCGCCGTACGGGCAACCATCTCGACCTCAAGATCAGTGCCCGTCAGCGACAACTGCCCGTTTTTCACCAAGGCAAGCACATTGGCCAAAACCGGCAAGGTATGCCTGCGTTCGACCACATTGACGACTTGCTGGAGCGGCTTGAGCAGAACTTCGCGCTGTAGGCTGAAACGCATGTACGGCCCCAAGATTGATTGTTGTAAAGATAAGAAAGATTGGTGGTGGTGGTGTTTAAGAAATCGCTTTATAACGATCTTATCTATTTGTTTTTACTATGTTTTGTAGCTTCCGAATGGCTGTGCGTGAAGCTGTTCCTTTGGTGGGAAAGCCTGTGGATATCTTTTGTCCCCATCCGTGATCCCCAGTTTATCCACAACTTCATTCGGTCAATTTTCGAATCAGCTTTTCCCAGTCCTCGCGCAGCTTGCCGTCGGTCTCGATCAATTCGCGCACTCGCTTGCAGCCGTGCAGCACGGTCGTGTGGTCGCGGCCGCCGAATGCATCGCCGATTTCCGGCAGGCTGTGTTCGGTCAATTCCTTGGCCAACGCCATCGCCACCTGCCGTGGTCGCGCGAGCGAGCGCGTGCGGCGTTTCGATGT
>Ga0207695_10008666_pt1 | contig 12689 bp, 9 predicted proteins | sample KBSC54metaG_FD_184354 | JGI IMG/M metagenome (GOLD analysis project Ga0207695, IMG submission 184354) | Corn rhizosphere microbial communities from Kellogg Biological Station, Michigan, USA - KBS C5-4 metaG (SPAdes) (version 2) | ecosystem: Host-associated > Plants > Roots > Rhizosphere > Soil...
TCGCTCGAACCCGGCCACCGCATCCACCCGGTCCCACACGCCGTCGGCGACCACGAAACACAGATCCGTCGTGCCGTCCCGCGACAGCACCACGGCCGACCCCGCGTCCTGCAGGAACCCCAAATTGCGGAGCGTCTGCCCCAATCGCCGCGCCTCGTCTTCCTCGGCCGAACCGTAGTAATAGACCACGTCGCGCGCCCCGATCGCCGCGTTGCCGACATTCAGTTCGCGATGGAGAACACGGTGCGCATCGATCAGCCGGACCTTGATCGGGAAGCCGCCGACCACGTTCGCAATGCGCCTGCCGATCTCTTCGAAGCTGTAGATGGTCTCCGGATGGTCCCAGCCGCCCTCGCTCAGCACGAACGAGACCAGCGTCCCGGCGGTGCCTTTCGAAAGCAGAACCGTGGTGCCGCGATCATTCAGGAAGCCGATGCTTTGTAGCGCCCGGCCGAGCGCTTGCGCCTCTTCCCGTGTCGCGGAATGCAGAAAGTAAACTTCGTCTTTCCGCCCGACTGCGGCCCGGTTCAACTGCGTGCGCGGCCGCATCGCCAACTGCACCGTGGCCGCGACAATACTCGCCAGCAACAGGACGCCGATGACGTAGCCCGCCGCCTTCTTGTGCCGGTCCGTCAAGCTATTCGGTGGGCGTGACGTAACCGCGGCGCCACGCAAGCCGCAGCGGAGGAGTGCCGGCCGGCGTTTTCACTTCGACCCGCACTTTGCGGTAGCGGCCGTCGTTCGCGTCGTTGCTGGGGAAGTACCCCAGCATATATTGATTGCGGATCTCGTCGCTGAGCTTTTCCATGGCGGCCGGCAGTTCGGAGAAATTGTGAATCGTGATCATTCGTCCGCCGGTTTCTTCGGCCATGCGTTCGAGGCAGCGCGCTTTGGTGAAGAGCCCGATGGCATAAACACGCACATCGGCTTCGCGGACCAGCGAGAGCGCTTCCGATTCCGAGTACCGGCTGTTGTTATCTTCCCCGTCGGAAAGAACCAGCAGGACGCGGCGCGGATTCGTCGCCCGGCGCAGTTGCTGCACGCTCAGGAACATCGCGTCGTAGAGAGCCGTCCAGCCATGCGCGTCCATGCCCTCCAGATCGTGCAGGATGGAGTCGGGCTGCCGCGTGAAGGGCGACAGCAGGCTTGCGGTATCGGCGAATTGCACCAGGAAGAATTCGTCATTCGGAACGGCCGTCTGCAGAAACTGTTGTACGGCGCCGCGCGATTCCTGCATGCGCTTCTTCATGCTGCCGCTGGTATCGAACACGATGCCCGCCGAGACCGGTGCATCGGCAATCGAAAAAGCGGAGATCTTCTGCTCCACGTTGCCTTCGAAAAGCCGAAAATTATCGGCGTTCAGGCTCATTACATTGTGATCCATCGGATCGGTCACTGTAACCGGAATCTGCACCAGCCGCGCGTCTACGCGAAAATTGGAAGGCGGCAAATGCGTGGCGGCGACCGGCCGCGCGCGCGAGGTTAAATTCACTTTCGGCTGAGCAGCGGCGATCCCCAATATCCCGAGAAATATAACGGCAACGAGGCGAAGTCTTGAGACACCCATGTGTACCCCTCCACGGCAACCCGGCATCGGCTGTCATCAACTTTGGAGCTAGTATACATAAATCAAATCTGCTTCGGGACTCCGTTTTGGGTTGAGTGTCACTCTTCGCGGAGGGCGACCATGGGGTCGACTCTGGTGGCGCGGCGCGCGGGAATCCACGCGGCTGCGAGCGCGGCAATGAGGAGGACGAAGATCGCGCCGGCCAGCGTTGCCGGGTCATTCGGACCGATGCCGAAGAGAGACGCGGCCAGCACGCGCCGCAATGCGATGCAAGCGATCGCGCCCGCAACCACGCCGATTCCCGCGAGCTTCAGTGCGCGGCCCGCAACCATCCGGAACACCAGCGTGCGAGGGGCGCCCAATGCCAGACGGATGCCGATCTGCGCGTGATTCGCCGTCACCATATGGGACAGGACTCCGTACAATCCGACCGCGGCCAGCAACAGCGCAAGCGCCGCGAACCCGCCCAAAACCTCCATCTGGAAGCGCTGCTTGGCGAGCGAGCCGGCAAGCACGGAATCCAGGGTGCGCGTTCGGGGAACGGCCGCGGGATTTACTGCGCGGATGGCTGCGCGGACAGCGCTGCTTGCGGACGCGGGCGGGAGCGCGGTCCGCACCACCACCGTGCCGCCGTTCAGAAGCGGACTCAATGACTGCTGCGTGTAGCAGGTATAAGCCTGCGAAAACGACGGCGCTGTCAGGCCATCCTCGTGTAAATCGCCCGCGATGCCGACGATCGTCAGCCAGTGTTGCGCCGGGCTGAACGAATCGAACCAGATGCGCTGGCCGAGAGGATCGCGGGTGCCGAAATAGATGCGCGCCATCTCCGAACTGATGATCGTCACCGGTTGGCTGCTCTCCGTATCCTGCTCCGTGAAATCGCGGCCGCGCAGCAGGGGAATCCTCATCGTGGTGAAATAGCCGGGGCTGACGATGCTGTAATTTGCGTCGGCGCTGGCGAATTCCGTGCGGCGAGCCTCGATGAAAAAGTGACCGTCGGGCGAGCCGGATTCGATCGGCAGGTCGCGAGTAGTGGCCGCCCCTTCCACGCCGGGAATGGCTCTCACACGCGCCAGCAGATCGCCATATCGCGGAAGAAGGCTCTCGCCTTTGTGGCCTTCGAAATTGGTATCGGCTGCCAGCACGTGATCCGCCTGGAACCCGGGGTGGATCGAGCGCAGATTGTAGAAACTGCGGACCAGGAGTCCCGCGCCGGCGACCAGCACCAGCGACAGGCAGGCTTCGGAAATGACCAGGACGGCCTGCGTGCGATGGAAACGCTTGCCCGCGGTGGACGTGCGCGATCCGGCCTTCAACGCTTCGTTGACGTTCATGGCTGAAGCGCGCCAGGCCGGTAGCAATCCGAACAGCAGTCCGGCGGCGACCGAGACGAGAAGGGCAAACCCGATCACTCCGCCATCGATTGCGATTTCTCCGGTGCGCGGCATATCCCCAGGCAGCAGCACGCGCAACAGGTCCATCATCCAGGCGGCCAGAAGGACTCCGCCGACTCCCCCCGCGACGGCCAGCAGCAGGCTCTCCGTCAGCATGTGGCGAATCAGATGACGCCGGCCCGCACCCAGGGCGGTACGCACCGCCAGTTCGCGAGCGCGTGCGGTGACTCGCACCAGCAGCAGGTTGGCCACATTGACGCAGACGATGAGCAGCAGGAAGCCGACCGCGCCGAAAAGCATCAGCAGCGGCCGCCGGACTTCGCCCGCAATATGCGACACGAGGGAAACGAGCATCGCATCTTTCCCCTGGAACGGCGATGGATACTGCTGCTTGATGCCGCGCTCGACCGCGCCGATATCCGCCCGCGCCTGCTCAAATGTGACTCCCGGTTTCAGCCGGCCCACGACCCGCCAGTTATGGCCGGTGCGGACGCCGAACCCGGGGTCGCCGAATGCAGTCTGTGGCAACCACAACTCGACTTTTTCGGGATAGCTGAATCCGGGCGGCATCACGCCGATCACGACGGGGGACGTGCCGAACACATGAATAGTGCGGCCCAGAACGTCGGGACTGCCACCGAACGCGCGCTGCCACAAACCGTAGCCGATGACCACCGCCAAGGGTCCTCCGAGCGTCTGCTCTTCGGCCGAGAACGTCCGGCCGATGACGGCATTGCTATCCAGAACGCGGAAGAAATCGTCGCTGACGGCGGCGCCGAAAGTGCGCATCGGGGCATCCACGCCGGAGACGATCGCGACATCCGCCTCATACGCGCTCATCGACGAGAAACTGCGGTTCGCGCTCCGCCAATCCAGAAAATTCTGAAAGGCCACCGACATGGGCCTGCCATGGTCGTTCATCTCGTTCACCCAAGCGAGGCGGTCGGACTGGGCGTACGGCAGGGGATTGAGCAGGACGGCCTTCACGACACTGAATAGCGCGGTCCCGGCTCCGATTCCCAACGCCACAGTAAGGATTGAGATGGCGGTCAGGCTGGGTACGTGGGCGAGCGAACGCACAGCATGTCGGATGTCACGGAAGCGCATACCATACGGCCGGGCACTCCGCTTGCCATCCTAACTCGTTCAAAATACGAACGCGACCAGACGGCAGGTGTGCGCTTTTGAAACTCCGCAGACAGCGTCTACTCGGTCCTCAGTGCATCCACGGGCGCCAGGCGGGACGCACGCCGTGCCGGCAGATACGCGGCCAACAGCGCCACCGCAATCAGCACCACGGGCACGGCGGCGAAGGTCGTAGCTTCGCGTGCCGTCACGCCGAACAGCAGAGTCTTCAGCAGGCCGGTGAGCGCCAGTGCGCCCCCCATTCCGACGACGGCGCCGATCAGCACGAGGCGCATTCCACTGCCCAGCACCTGCCTAAGGATTCGCCCCGGCTCCGCCCCCAGCGCGACACGCAGGCCGATCTCGCGCGTCCGCTCGGTCACCGAGTATGCCAGCACTCCATAAATTCCCACCGCAGCCAGCAATAGCGACACCAGCGAGAATCCGCCGAACAGCAAGGCGCTGAATCTCTGACGCGAGAATGTCTCGCGGACTACGGTTTCCATGGTCCGCATCTGCGCCACCGGCTGCGCTGAATCGATCCCGTGAATCACGCGCCGCACAGGCTCGCTGAGGCTCAGCGGATCTCCGTTTGTGCGCACCACGAAGGTCATGCCGTTGTAGTTTAGGTGGGCATGGATGTAGTATACGGTTGGGCTCGGCTCCTTATCGAGCGCCCCTTCTTTCACGTCGCCAACTACGCCAATGATTTCGCCGTTGGGATTCGTCTTGTCCATGGCGACGCTGATCTGCTGTCCTAACGCCTCCTCGCCGGGCAAATATTTCGCCACGAAGGCCTCGTTCACGACGAACCGGTAGGGCGAATCCAGCGTGTTGTCGGCCGCAGTGAAGACACGGCCTCTCTTCAGCGGGATGCCGATCGTGCGGAAATAGCCCGGCATCACGGTGCGAATCGTGCCGATCGCTTCTTCACCAGGCTTTGGCGCCGGCCGTCCGGCTATCGTCACGTCCGTGCCCGCGGCCAGTCCGTCGAAGGGCAGGTAACTCACCGCGGTGGCCGATTCTACGCCCGGCAGTTTTTCCATCTGCTCCACCGCGCGCGTGAAGAACTGCGTTCGCTGCAGCGGCTCTTTATACCGCGCCGTCGGGATCAGGACGCTGAACGTCAGCACGCGCGACGGGTTCAAGCCCGGCTCCACATTCTGCAAACCAACCAGGCTGCGGAAGAGCAGTCCGGCACCGGCCAGCAGCATGACCGAGAGGGCCACCTCCGCCGCGACCAGTCCGGCCCGCAGACGACCGGCGCCGCCCACGTTCGAGCGGCCCGCCTCGCGCAGTCCGCGCGTCAGGTCGATACGGGAAGCCACCAGGCTGGGGGCCAGTCCGAAAATGACTCCCGTTGCCACCGAAACACCGACCGCGAAAAGGACGATGCGGTAGTCGACCGCGATCGCAACATTGCGCGACAAATCCGCCGGTGCGAAGGCCAGCAGTCCGAGTACGGCCCACCGCGCGAATAGCACGCCGAGAATTCCACCGGCCAGTCCCAGCACCACGCTCTCCGTGATCAACTGCCGGACGACGCGCCACCGGCTGGCTCCGATCGCCACCCTGACGGCGATTTCGCGGAGACGCGACGTGTACCGCGCCAGCAGAAGGTTAGCAACGTTGGCGCAAGCCACAGCCAGCAGCACGCCCACGGCGCCCAGCAGGACCAGCATGGATGTTTTCACTTTGCTCACCAGCGATTCACGGAGCGATTCCACGTTGACCCGCCAATTGGCATTGAATACCGGGTACTCGGTCTCCAGCCGCTGCGCGATCCCGTTCATCTCCGCCTGTGCCCGATCGGGTGATACGCCGGGCTTGAGGCGCGCCAGGCTCATCAAATACCGCCCGCTCCGCTTGCGATAATCGCGCGCCGGATCCAGGCCCAATGATTCCCACAAATCCGTGTCGCGATTGCGGAAATAGAACCCGGGCGGCATCACTCCGATGATGGTGGCGGGTTGCGACCTAACCTGCACGCTGCGTCCGATCACACTCGCGTCTGCGCCCAACCAGCTTTGCCACAGGCGATAACTGATCACGACGACATTTGGCGCATTGGGCCGGTCCTCGGCCTCGGTGAACAGCCGCCCGCGCAGCGGCTGGACGCCTAGCATGGGCAGCATCTCCGCGCTCATGTACTGTACTGCCAGCTCTTCCACACGGTCGCCATCGGCGAAAGCCGCGCGCCCGTCGGAAAACACGGCCATATTCTCGAACACGGTATTCTGCGCCTTCCAATCGCGGTAATCGGCCGGCGATACCACGTTCCGCATTTGAGCGGGCCGCTTCAGGTTGGTTTCCCACACCATCATCAGCCGGTCCGGTTGGCGATACGGTAGCGGCTGCAGCAGAAGATTGTCCGCAAGCGTGAAAATCGCCACGCTAGCTCCGATGCCGAGCGCCAGCGAAAGAATCGCCGTCGCTGCAAAGCCCGGATTCCGGCGCAGCCCGCGAATCGCGTGCCGAAGATCCTGCCAGTAGTTTTCGAGCGTCATAAACGTGGACTCCTCGCGCATCGATTCTTTGGCCACGGCGATGCCGCCGAATTTCAAGCTGGCATCTCTCCACGCCTCCGCCATTTGCCATGCCGCGGCGGACGTTGTCCGCCACGTGCATTTGGAAATGCGATTCGAACTCGTCGGCCAATTCCCGTTCCCGCTGTCCTTTATGGAACAGGCCTGCCAATCGAAGCAGCGAGCGGCGCAGCATCCTCATATCAACTCTTTCCAGTGGATTCTTCCGGGGTGAAGAATTGCGAGATGATGTCGGCCGTTTGTTCCCACTGCCGGGCTTCTTTCCTGAGCTGGGCGTGACCTGCGCGTGTGAGCTTGTAGAACTTCGCCTTGCGATTGTTCTCCGACACGCCCCACTCGGAGGCGATAGAGCCCTCCTGTTCGAGTTTCAACAGCGCGGGGTACAACGTCCCGTAGTTCAGCATCAATCGATCGCCGCTGACCTGCTCGATCCGCCGGGCGATTCCATACCCGTGCATGGCGCCCATCGCTTCCAGCGTCTTCAACACCATCAGCGCCAACGTTCCCTGCCAGACATCCTGTTTTCTGTCCATGTATGGTTTTCCCATATGAGTATGCCGCCATTCATATGGGAATGCAATAGGGAGAGGCCTTCGTCCGCCATTTGACTCGCGTGCGCTGCTTCGCTATCCTGGATTTTTCGCGGTAGAGGTGCGGCGGCCATGAGTAGCCGGGGTTGAATTTTCCGATTGCCTTCGGAAAACCCGGGCGAAAGGGGTCGATTTTCCGCCGAAATCGGAACGGAAAGTGCGATTCCTTCCGGTTGGGGAGCCAGGCTAAATCCTGCTCACTGTCACTCGTTTCTCAGACGGGTGGAGCGCTATCGGGATTGAAGACGCGCCGGTTGTCCGCGGCGTTCTTTCCTTCCTTGTTCGCTCCCCACACATATATGAACGTTTTCGAACTCACGCGCGCGCTGATCGAAATCGAATCGATCACCAACAACGAAGAGCGGGTAGGCCGGTACGTCTACGACTATCTGAAGCCTCTGGCGGCCCACTATGGTGGCCAAATCGAACTCATGGAAGTGGAACCGCGCCGCTACAACGTGTTCGCGCACTGGGGCGATCCGTTGATCGTCACGCTGTCCACGCACATCGACACCGTCCCGCCATACGTTGCCTTCCGCGAAGACGACGAGCACATCTGGGGCCGCGGCGCCTGCGATACCAAGGGCATCATCGCCTCCATGATCAAAGCCGTGGAAGCGCTGCTCGATGCCGGCGACCGCAATTTCGGACTCCTCTTCGTTGTGGGCGAGGAGCGCAACAGTGCCGGCGCGTACAAGGCCGGCCAGCATCCGCGCGGTTCGCGCTTCATCATCAATGGCGAGCCTACCGAAAATCGCCTGGCCCTCGGATCTAAGGGCGCGTTGCGGTACGAAGTGTATGCGACAGGCAAGATGGCGCACTCGGCCTATCCCGAACTGGGCGACTCCGCCATCCACAAACTCATCGCAACGCTCGCCGATATCCAGCAGATCGCGTTGCCCGTCGATTCGCTGCTCGGACCCAGCACGCTCAACATTGGCACCCTCGCCGGCGGACGCGCACCTAACGTGATCGCGGACGAAGCACGCGCCGATATCATGATTCGGCTGGTCGGCGATTCTTCCGAGACCAAGGCCGCACTGTTCCGCGCCGCCGAGGGCCGCTGCGAACTGCGCGAGGTCATCGAAATCCCCGCGCTGCACATGAATCCGATCGACGGTATCGAGACCACGGTCGTGGCGTTCACCACCGATATTCCGGCGTTTGGCGGCGTGTGGGGCGAGCCCTTTCTTCTCGGACCGGGCACCATTCACGTGGCACATACGCTCGAAGAGCGCGTGCCCAAAGTTCAATTGATCCAGGCGGTCGAAATTTATCAGCAGATGGTTAGACAATTATGCAAACGCGAATCGAAGTAGGCATCCTCGGCGCCACCGGCATGGTGGGCCAGCATTTCATCAAGTTTCTGCAGGGCCACCCGTGGTTCGATCTCAAGTGGCTCGGCGCGAGCGATCGCTCCGCCGGCAAGAAGTATAAGGACGCGATGACATGGCACCTGGGCGTCGTCCCCGATTCGGTCTCGGACATCACCGTCGAGGAGTGCAAGCCCGGCAACGCGCCGCGCCTTCTGTTTTCGGCCATGGACGCCGGCGTCGCCACCGACATCGAGCGCGCCTTCGCGCGCGCCGGCCACGTCGTCGTTTCCAATTCGCGCAATCACCGCATGGAGGCCGACGTGCCGCTGCTGGTGCCCGAGATCAACGCCGATCACCTGAAGATCATTCCGAATCAGCAGCGCGCCCGCGGCTGGAAAGGGCAGATCGTCACGAATCCGAATTGCTCCACCATCGTCCTCACGATGGGACTCGCGCCCATGAAGCAGTTCGGTATCAAGAAGCTGATCGTCACCACTCTGCAGGCGATCTCCGGCGCTGGTTATCCGGGCGTCGCGTCCATGGACATCGTGGGCAACGTGATCCCGTTCATCGGCGGCGAAGAAGACAAGATGCAGCAGGAGACGCAGAAGATTATGGGCGAATTCCGCGGCGACCGCATCGAACCGCTGGACGCCAAGGTCAGCGCACACTGCAATCGCGTGGCGGTCGTCGATGGGCACACTGTCACCGTGTCGGTGGAGTTCTCGGCCAAGCCGTCGGAAGCCGATTTGCGCAACGCGATCGACACGTTCCGCGCCGTGCCCCAGGAGCGCTCGCTGCCGAGCGCCCCCCCGCGTCCCGTCATCTACATGGAAGAGGCCAATCGGCCGCAGCCTCGTAAAGACGCGGAGCGCGAGCGAGGTATGGCCGCCTTCGTCGGTCGCCTGCGCACCTGCCCCGTGCTCGATTACAAGTTCGTTGCTCTGGGCCACAACACCATCCGGGGCGCTGCCGGTGCAGCCGTGCTGAATGCCGAACTCATGCATTCGGAAGGGATGCTCGACTGATGATCGTCATGAAATTCGGCGGCACCTCCGTGGAGTCCGCCGCCGCAATCGAACGCGTTGCCGGGATCGTGAGGTCGGTGGAAGCCCGCCATCCCGTGGTCGTCGTCTCCGCCATGGGCAAGACAACGAACAAGTTGCTCGCCATCGCCGCCGCGGCCATCAAGGGCAAACGCGAAGACTACATCCGCCAGATCCACGACATGCGCGATTACCACTCGCGGGAAGCCCGCCTCGTGGTCCCGCTGGCCGATCGCGCCGCGCTGGATCGTACGCTCGACGAGCACTTTCAGGAGCTCACGGAACTCGTGAAGGGCCTGGCCGTCCTTGGCGAACTGACGCCACGCTCCATCGACGCCATCTCGAGTTACGGCGAGCGCCTCTCCAGTTACATCGTGACGCTGGCCTTCCGCCATTTCGGCATGAAGGCCGAACACGTGGATTCGCGCCACGTCATGATCACGGATAAGCGCCACACGCACGCCGCGCCGAATTTCTCCGAGACGTACGCGCGCATGGCCGCCGCGATTCCGCCCCTGGCCGCGCACAGCGTGGTCGTGATGGGCGGCTTCATCGGGTCCACCGAGGACGGCGTGACTACCACGCTGGGCCGCGGCGGGTCCGACTACACGGCGTCCATCGTGGGCGCGGGCATCGCGGCCGAAGAGATCCAGATCTGGACGGATGTGGACGGCATGCTGACCGCCGATCCGACGATCCTCCCCGGCGGCCATCGCGTTAAAACGATTTCCTTCGCCGAAGCGGCCGAGTTGGCCTATTTCGGCGCCAAGGTGCTGCATCCGGCGACCGTGGTCCCGGCCGTCGAGAAGGACATCCCGGTGCTGATTCTCAACTCGCGCCGTCCGGAAGTCCCGGGCACCCGCATCGTTTCCGAGAGCGTGCCCTGCGACAACGTGGTCAAGTCGATCGCCTGCAAGCGAAAGATCTCGCTGGTCAACATTCACTCCACCCGCATGCTCATGGCGCATGGTTTCCTGCATCGCATCTTCGAAGTCTTCGACCGTTTCGAAACCCCCGTGGATATGGTCGCTACCTCGGAAATCAGCGTCTCCCTGACCATCGACAACACCGAGCGCATCGAGGAGATTCTCACCGAACTCCGTCAGTTCGCCGAAGCTGGAGTCGAAAAGAATCAGGTGATCGTCTGCCTGGTCGGCGACAACATCCGCAATACCCCCGGAGTGGCGCGCCGCGTTTTCCTGGCGCTCGACGACATCAACATCCGCATGATTTCGCAGGGCGCGTCGCGGTTGAATCTCAGCTTTGTGGTCGACGAGTCCGACCTGCTCCGCAGCGTCACGGCGCTGCACGACGAGTTCTTCAGCGAACTCGACTCGGCCGTGTTCGAACGCAACGAGGCCGTCCATGCCTGAGCCCCGCCGTCTCGCCATCGTCGGTTACGGAAAAATGGGCCGGCTGATCGAACAGCTTGCGCCCGAGTACGGCTTCGCGGTCTCGCTGAAGCTGGACGAGTTCAACAACGCCGGCTTTCAGGGTGTGACCGCGGACAACTTCCGCGGCATCGACGTCGCCATCGACTTCTCCATTCCGTCGGCTGTCCTGCGCAATGTGGAAGGCATCGCGGCGCTCGGCGTCAATATGGTGATCGGCACGACCGGATGGCAGGAATACGCCGATGCCGTCACCGCCGCCGTAGAGAAGCACGGAATCGGACTCGTCTGGAGTCCCAACTATTCGGTCGGCGTCAACGCGTTTTTCCGGCTCGTATCGGAAGCGGCGAAACTGCTCGCGAGCCAACCCGAGTACGGCACGTGGGCCTGGGAGATCCATCATTCCACCAAGAAGGACGCCCCCTCCGGCACTCTCCTCAAACTGGTTGAAGAGATGAAGAAGTCCGGCTACGCGCGCCCCATCGACGTCAGCAGCAATCGCGCCGGCGCGCATCCCGGCACCCATGAAATCGGCTTCGACTCGTCGTCGGACACCATCGTCCTGCGCCACACCGCCCGCAGCCGCGAAGGTTTCGCCCGCGGCGCTCTGAAAGCCGCACAATGGGTGGTAGGCAAAAAAGGATTTCACGAATTCTCAGAGATTGTATTCTCAAGCTGATCGCTGAAAGCTGATAGCTGACGGCGGTGGAGGTGGTACATGTTTACAGGATGCGGTACAGCCCTGGTCACTCCGTTCCGGCGCGACCAGAGCCTCGACGAAGAAACGCTGCGGCGCCTGGTAAGCCGCCAGCTCGATGCCGGCATTAATTTTCTGGTGCCCTGCGGGACCACCGGCGAAAGCCCGACGCTGACACGCGCCGAGCATCTCCGTGTCGTCCAGATCACGGTGGAAGAAGCCAAGGGCCGCGTCCCAGTCGTGGGCGGCGCAGGCGGATACAACACCGCCGAGGTAATCGAGCTCGCGCACGAACTCGAGCGCCTGGGCGTCGACGGCCTGCTCAGCGTCACACCCTACTACAACAAGCCCACCCAGGAAGGCCTCTACCAGCACTACAAAGCAATCGCGACGTCCACGCGCCTGCCCATCATCGTGTACAGCGTGCAGGGCCGCACCGGCGTCAACGTCGAACCGGCCACCATGGCGCGCCTCGCCGAGATCGATAACATCGTGGCGATCAAGGAAGCATCCGGCAACATCGGCCAGATGGCCAACATGGTGCACGAAGTGCCGTCGCGCATCGACGTGCTGTCAGGCGATGATGCGATTACGATTCCCCTCATGGCCCTCGGCGGACGCGGTCTCATTTCCGTCGTGTCCAACGAGATTCCCGGCGAGATGGCCCAGATTGCGCAAGCCTGCCTCCGCGGCGATTTCGATACCGCCCGCCAGATTCAACGCCGCTTCCTGCCGCTCATGAACGTGAATTTCGTGGAATCGAATCCCATCCCGGTGAAGGCTGCGATGGGCCTCATGGGCCTGCTCGATCCTGTCTACCGGCTACCGCTCGTTCCGCCCGCTGCGGCTAACCTCGCGAAGATCGAAAAGGTGCTGGCGACCGTCGGACTGCTCGGGAGCGTGCCGGTTGCAGGCTGAGATCGAGCAGCTTTTCGACAATAAGCCCGAAGCCTACAGCGACGAGCATTTTCATCTCTTCACGTCATTCAAGACCGCGCTCAACCAGGGCCGCATCCG
>Ga0207695_10008670_pt1 | contig 12688 bp, 9 predicted proteins | sample KBSC54metaG_FD_184354 | JGI IMG/M metagenome (GOLD analysis project Ga0207695, IMG submission 184354) | Corn rhizosphere microbial communities from Kellogg Biological Station, Michigan, USA - KBS C5-4 metaG (SPAdes) (version 2) | ecosystem: Host-associated > Plants > Roots > Rhizosphere > Soil...
GCTGTTCGCCTGCGAGCAGTGACAGCGCCTTCGTCGTGACCGTCAGTTTTTCAACTCTCGCAGTTCGTTCGACGCTGTTTGGGTTGAAACTCGAGTCACACGCGGAGGCCAAGAGAACAATGAACGCGGCAATGCCTCGGCGGGAACGGTACATCACGTCTCTCCAATCTGGTATCGTTCGGCAGCCCGACTAGCATGATGCGCTGGGCGCGCAGCGAAGCCTCGTAGCTCTGCGTCCTTGGATTTCTCCAAGTTTGCCTTTGTCGCGATCCAACTAACACTTGGAGACGACTTGCCGATCTGGTTGTGGATGGTCCCGCGAATTCAGACAGTCCAGCTACATCGTCCGGACGATGGTCCATCTTTGTGAAACACCGCAGCCCTGAACAGCCGACTGCACTAGGCGGGTCGACAATTGACGAACTGTCGAAAATTGGATGGTCGATGCTCAGGGCGTTGAGCGCGTGCAAAGAAACGTGACACAGTAGTTACCGCCGTGTCGTCCATCACATATTCGAAATGCGTTTGATGACGCGCCGCAGCGCACTGCGCCACCATCAACTGTGTCGTGTCTCGAAAGCACTCAGTGGATGGGCGCGAATCCCTGCATTCGGCGCGACGCTATTCTCGCTTCAAGAACCCCAAGTCGCGGAGCATGGACTGCAGTTCATTTCCGCGACTCTTCCCAGGTCAGCTTCGCGAGGCGACGGCCCATTTGGGTGATCTTTGGCTCAGCCACGCCGAGTCTTGACCAGGTCTCTGGATTCGTGAGGAGGCTGCGCACTGGACTGATGTGAAAGTCCTGGGAGAAAATCACTCCATTGGGAGCGAGCGAGTGAACTAGTCCGCTCAGCGCCTCGTACGTGCCTTTAGCGATGTCGCAATCGATGTATGCGAGTGCGATGGGAGCTGAGACGGGCTTAGCTGCAAGCGTCTCTGAAAACCAACCGGGATAGGTCGTGAATGGCGCGTTCGAGCCGCACCGTTCGAGGTTGCGCCGAACGGTGGTCTCTGGAGATGCGTATTGGCCGGAGTACTCCCATTCGCCGGGAACATTCGACACGTCTTCTACTCCTTGGAACGAGTCGTAGACGTGAAGAGAGCACTCGAAACGACGGGCGAGGTGGCTGAATTTCGCAGTGCTCCCGCCGTTCCAACAGCCAGCTTCAACAATCGCCTGACCCGGAGCGACGCGCCCCTGAGCGAGCGCGACGCTGATGTCGGCCATCTCACGGGGGGTATGACCGTGAAGAATCAGCCAATCGACTCGCAGAAAGGCCGCGAGGAGCGCGATGCGCTCCCTCCCACTGAGGCGCGACTCTCGGAGAATGAGTGGCCAGTAGCCCCATACAAACCACGACAGCTTGACGCGCTGCCGAATCAAGGGATCGTGTATGAACGGCAGAATCGCAATTGAATAGAGCCGACGTGCGATTCCATCGCGGGCTCCGCGAATGTCGGTCGTCACTTTCATTTTCTCGTTGAATCGTGGAGGAGGCAGGACATTCTACGCGTCACGATGAGATCCGGTGCAAGCGTAGGCGGCTTCGAGGTCAGCACCAAGAATCTCCCAGCTGAAATGGCGCTCGACATAGCCGCGCGCATTATGAGAAAGGAGGTCCGCCAACGAAGAGTCACGCAAAAGCCGCAGGGTCATGTCGACGAATTCATCTTCTGACTCGGCGATCATCGCGTGTACACCGCTTTCCATTCCGAGTCCTTCCGCTCCGATCTTGGTGGTCACGATTGCTTTGCCCGAACTCATCGCGTCAATCAACTTCAATCGCGTGCCGCCTCCGTCGATGACCGGACAGACGAAAACGGCACCTTTGGCAATCCACGGCCTGATGTCGGCCGGACTGGGAACCAGAGTAATCGCTGACTCGGAGAGTGCCCACTCCTTGATTTCGCGGACCGGATCTTTGCCGGCAAGAATAAGCTGAAGGTCGGGCAACTGCTGTTTGAGCCGCGGCCAAATCCGATTCTTGAAGAAGCGGAGACCGGAGACGTTCGGATACCACCTCAGCGATCCAGCGAAGACGAGAGTACCCGGCTTGGCGACGCCTGGGTCCGGAAGGAAATAGCTCGTGTCCGTGCCGTTCGCGACGACGTGCACGTGTGCCGAGGGGCATTGGACGCGGAGTAAATCACCGTCTTCGCGCGAAACGACCGCGTTCACGGCAACTTCGGCGCATAAGGTTCGTTCAAGCGCCTGCTGACGTCTCGATTGTGTCGCGAGAAAAAGTCGCTTTGCCGGGTTCGGCTCCGCACGCGCGCGGCGCTCGATCATTGCCGATTCGCAATTGTGGTGGTTCAGGAGAATGCGGTGGTTTCGGGCCGCTGGCACGAACACCGCGAGGTCTGACGAGTCGATGTGGACTAGCGCATCCGGATTCCCGTTCAGAATATCGGACCAACGCTGCAGTAACGCGTCGGAACGATATATTTCACACGCGTAGGGCAGTGTTTGCATCGTATTCTGGAGCAACCCAGTCCACCACTGTGGACCCTTCCAGGAATACGGCAAGTCCCATATTTCCAGCTCCGCACAGACTTTTCGCAGCTCCGTGGAATACGCCTCTATCGCCGTGCCGCGCACGACGGGACGGTTGAAGGCAATAAGCATCGTCTCGTGACGACGGCTCGCCTCGCGCAGCAAATGAAAGCTTCTCTGCGGGGCGCCACCGCGCGGCGGAAACGGAAGGAAATGCGAAAGCCAAATCAACTTCATCTAATCTTGGTCTCTCGGAGGAGTTTAGCGTCACTCGCGTGCCAGCGTACTACAGATACAACGGCGTGATGTGGACAGGACACCGCCGGCGATTGCCCCACTTAATGCTCCTTGACACGCCTTGATTCGCAGATGTCGAGTTTTAGTATATGCCTCTGATATGACGATTGACCAGTCAGAGTCGAGCGAAGCCTCTCGCCCGCGCGCTTGATGACGGATGCTGAATCCATCTACCGGCGCTCACCCGGCTGGTTGCAGACCCTCCTGCTGAATGCCCACGCGTGGCGCATCGAACGTCATCGATACGGAGCGCTTTACCGTCGTGCGGTTCGCGACCTAATCGCGAGTGAGCGGTGGCCCGCCGCTAGCATCCGCGCGCTTCAGGACAGCCACGTTAGCCATCTCGCCTCGTGGGCATACGCCAATAGCTCGTTCTACAAGCGCCACTGGAACGCCGCGGGCGTCAAGCCTGAAGACATAAAAGGCGTCGCCGATCTCACCAGACTTCCAGTGATCGACAAGACCCTCGTGCGCGCGCACGAGGAAGACATGTTGACCCGGTCGCATGCGAGACGTGATTGGGTAAACGGCCACACCAGCGGCACCACGGGCTCGCCATTATCCGTGTGGTATGATCGGCAGACCTGCATCATGACCAACGCGGTCGATCGCCGGCAAAAAATTTGGGCGGGTATGCAGGAGACTGACTGGATCGGGATGTTTTTGGGTCGCGTCATCGTTCCACTCGATCAAGTGCAGCCGCCCTTTTGGCGAGTCAATCAAGTTCAGCGGCAAGTTTGGTTCTCTAGCTTTCACCTGAGCGACGCGAATCTAGAGGAGTACTTTCATGAGATTCAGCGTCGGGGATTGCGTTTTCTCGAGGGCTACCCGTCGACGTTGTACATTCTCGCGCGATTACTTGACCGCCGTCGCGAAACACTCCCGATGCGGGCGGTGTTCACTTCGTCGGAGACGCTGCTGCCCATTCAACGAGAGACAATCGAGTCGGCGTTCGAGTGTCAGGTGTTCGATTTCTTCGGTCACGCCGAACGAGTCGTATTCGCAGCCGAGTGCGAGCTACATGAAGGGAAGCATATCGCCGAAGAGTTCGGGGTCGTCGAAGTCACAGACGCCGCGGGAACTCCGGTGCACGAAGGTGAAGCCGGATATTTGGTCGGAACAAGTCTCTACAACGAAGCCATGCCGTTATTCAGGTACCGCACCGCCGACGTGAGCGCCATTTTGCCTGAGCCTTGCCGCTGCGGCCGAACACTTCGGCGAATTCGCGACGTGACGACCAAAGCGGAGGACATCGTCCTTACGCCAGATGGCCGGATGATTTCGCCTTCCGTCCTCACGCACCCATTCAAGCCATTAGTGCAGGTACTGAAGTCGCAGATCGTCCAAGAACGCCTCGATCACATCACGGTGAAGATCGTCCCGTCATCGGAATTCTCTCCGAGCGACCGTGCGCATTTGATTCATGAACTGAAGTCGCGGCTCGGAGCAAACATGTCGATTGACATTGAGCTCGTTAGCGATATCTCACGCGAGCAGTCCGGGAAATATCGTTGGGTAATATCTCACGTCGCACATGACCGAAAAGTTGCCTGGGACTGAGGCCTTCGGCTCCGCAGGGGCAATTACGATCAACTCTCGACCCAGGCAAACGGCGACTTTCAGTCCTTCTCCCGGGTCTGACGTATTCGTCTGAACCCCAGAACGATCAACGCGTTGATTCTGGCGGCATAGAAGAACTCGTAAAGCACCACGGCAAGCAGCGGCTTGAATCGAGCAACTGAGAACCGTCGTCGATACGCAACCGTCGCGCTTGGCACAAGTAGTGTGAGCCCCAAAGCGATGCCGACACGAACCCAAGCTGGGGCTGGCGCAAACGCCAAGATGGCGACGGCAACAACCAGCGAGATGATATGAAGAATCATCATCGCCGTCACCTTATCAATTAATTCGTATGAGGCAGTACTGAACATTCCAAGCCCCCGCCATCGTTCTTTGCGAAAGAACGCCGGCAGCGTCTTGGCGTTGTCCAGGTGCGCCGCCTCGAGGCGAGGATCCGAGACGAGTCGTCCACCGGCGCCGCGAATCCGAAAGCAGATCTCCGTGTCCTCGTCCGTCTCGCACGCCTCATTGAAACCACTAACCTGTTCGAACATTGCCCGGCGCACTGAGAAGTTGGCTGAATTGATCCAGGTGCGAACTCCCTGGCCGCCATCGTCGTGCATGCGGTTCCAGACTGCTTCGACCCAAGTCGGATTTTGCGGAAGTACCACGGTACAACCGGTTGCGTCCGCGCCACTCTCCGCAAAGACGGCTACGAGCCGATCGAAATAGTCGGACGGGACTACGCAGTCGCAATCAATGAAGCTGATGATCGGCGCCGTCCCATGCCTCGCTCCGAAGTTCCGAACCGCGGCGATCGTACCGGAACTGAGCCGGAGCACATGCGCACGATCTCGGAAATCTCTACTCAGCACTTCATAGGATCCATCAGTCGACCCGTTGTCGACGAGCCAGACCCGCGCCGGGCCGTAATGCTCAGCGGCCGCCGTGACCGATCCGACGGCATCATTGAGGAATTTGAGTTTGTTGAATACGGGTATGACGATGTCGATCTCCGGCCGCCCATTGCGTGCCACGTCGTCGTCCGACATGCTGCTGTTCAACGTCCAGGTCGGCCATCATGGACGCTGTTCGCTCGAACGGCATCGCAGATCAATCCGGGCAAGGCTCGCTCGATCGAAATCCAGTCGAAGCGATCGGCGACCGTGGCGCGGCCGGCAGTTGCGAGCGCTCGGCGCCGGTCTCGATCCTTTAACAACTCTAAACAGCGAGCCGCGATGTCCGTCGGTGTATCCGCGAACTCGAGATCCACGCCACCGCGCAATCCCAGCCCCTCGGCGGCGAACGAAGTCGACACAACGGCACGCCCGCGTCCAAGCGCCTCGAGGATCTTGATGCGTGTGCCTCCGCCAATTCGTATCGGAGTCACCACCAGCGATGCCTCGTCATACAGTGGCGCCAAATCCGCCGGCGATTCATGCACGATGCATCGTGGATCCTTGAGAACCTCCGCCAGTGATCCGATCGCTCCATAGCCCGCCACGCTGAAAGATACGTCGGGCTTCTGCTGCCAAATCAGTGGGAGGATCTCGGTCGCGAACCACCGAATTGCGTCGATGTTTGGTCCGTACCCGAGCGTGCCCACGAAGAGAATCGTGTTTGCAATGGCCGGTTCCGGGCTCGGAGTCTCAGGGACGGAGATGCCATTCGGTATGACCGAGACGCGTTCACGATCGGCTGGCGCAAAGAAGCTACGATCCTCCTCCTTCGCAACGACGACGCGCATGAATCGTTTGGGCAGTGATCGCTCGTACCGTTGATCTTTCGCTGCGTCGAACAGCTCGATCGGTTTTCTTGAATGCCATCCCGAAGAAGCGACGCGCTGGCGCGACAGGTGGCTCAGCAAATCATCGACGTCGACGATGATTCTGTCGAAACCGGCAGCGAGAGCATGCTCCGCCATCCACGATTGAGTCGCATAAACGACATCGAACGATGTCGAGCGTTTGACGCTCCTGAGCTGATTGACCAAATCGCTAGACCACACGTCGTGCACAAACGAGGGGAGTGGCGAACGCAATCGCATATCAGCGGATCGGAGTTTCCGGAGGAGCCGCCCCCAGGAGTGATCGGGCACCGGTCGGTGAGCCAGAACCTGCCTTCGCGGGATAGTTGAGACAGCCGAACATCCCGAATTCGCGAGAAACGCTTCCTCTTGTTCGCGGATTGGGACCGTGTCGTACGCAATGACTGCTTCGTCGTGCGCTTTGGCGATTCCCCGTGCCAGATGAAAGACGCGCTGTCGAGCGCCAAAATTCAGTGGCCAGGGGAAAAGTTTGGCCAGAAATAGTACCCTGAGGTGCGCCGTTGGCTCGTTGTCAGGGAACACTGGCCGAATGGAACCTTGGTGAGAGAGAACCCGGTTGAATCGCGGGGCGGGAAGGTATGAGCCACGCGGACACACTTGCCGCGGCCTCCGAAAACCAGATTAGCCCCACAAATTGAATTTCAAAATGTGCCAGAACGCCGCGATCCCATCCTTCCAGTTGATCTTCTTGCCCTCCGCGTACGTACGTCCAGCATAGCTGATTGGCACCTCATAGATGCGTGCATCTCGCTTTGCGAGGCGGGCGGTGATCTCCGGCTCGAATCCAAATCGATCCGACGTGAGCTGAAGCGATCGAGCGGTGTCTCCGCGAATCGCCTTGTAGCAGGTCTCCATGTCCGTCAGGTTCAAATTCGTGAGCATATTGCTCACGCGCGTGAGTAGCGTGTTTCCCACCGAATGCCAGTAGTACAGAACTCGGTGTGGGCCGCCGAGGAACCGCGATCCAAAACAGGCGTCCGCTTTTCCGTCGACGATCGGCTGCAGGAGGACGGGCCAATCTTGGGGATCATACTCCAAATCAGCATCTTGGACGATTATCACGTCGCCGGTGCTGACCGCGATTGCCGTTCGAATAGCCTTGCCCTTGCCGCCATTGCGCGGCTGAAGAATCAGCCGATCGATGAGACCCGCCGAGTGCAGTTCAATCAATCGCTCTCGTGTGCCATCCGTCGAGTAGTCGTCGACGCAGACGATCTCCTTGGCGATTGGCACCCCGTTCACACGATCCAAGATGGTCTCGATGGTGTTGCGTTCGTTGTAGACTGGAATCAGAACCGACAGCCGCATGCTGGCAGGGTCGAGCGGTGTTAGCGCGCGCGGAATCGAGGCGAGTGTAAGGCGGGCATCAGTTCCCATATTGTCGCGGGTTGCAGTCGAGGGAAATAGAGCGAACGGTCTGGCAAACGAAAAGACGAGCGTTTTGACGACGGTTTGGGGTTTGTGACTGGCTCCGCCATCGGTCGATTAGTCCGAAACATCCGACCATCAACAGCTCCATTCGGGCGAGAAGCCGCCGGCGGCTGATCTAAACCGCACGAATCGGCAATTACGCATGTGGCACCCGTGCACCACTTTCGACGCGTCCAATCCACGCCCGGTCGATTCGTCCGCCCGCCCCCGCCATGGCAAGTTGATGCGAATTTCGGTGCCCCGGGAGGCGCGAGCGGACGATGGATGCTTTATACGACCCCGTAACTCATTAGCAAACATGAACAACGACACCGACCCAGCTTGGACCAGGACTTTGATCTCCTACGTGATTTCGAGGCGGCTGCAACGGGAGCGCTGCCACAGTGTGCACTGGTTCGGGAAATGCACCTGCAGTAACTGCTTAGGGCTTGGTCGACGCGACGGTTCGGTCGACGGTTGCAATCGACGGTTGCAGATGTAGTGGCAGGCAAGCACGCCGTGGGTCCCGTTCCATTCCGTTCATGGCACGCCGGTCGTGAGGCTGGTTCGCAAAGCGCGGGATCTCCAACAAATGGAGATCGCCTAGCTGCCGGAGGAGGGCGCCTGTATACGGTGGCCAATACAGATGTCGTTCGCAGGGCGGTGCAAGTGTTGGTTCGGGCAACGGCCATTGAGGGCGATCAGTGAACCCCACAGCGGTTCGGCCTCGATTGGTCATCACAGTTCAAAGGAGAAACCATGCGTAGTTCTAACCCCCGCCGGGCAGCCTCGACGCTAGCGTCGCTCGCAGGCCTCGCCCTCATTCTGTCCGCGTGTTCGGAGACAACCGCTCCAACGTCGCTGCGAAGCGGCGGAGGCGGCCCGTTGTTCACCATCGGCCCGACGGCTAACGTCGGCCCGGTCCAGGTGACTCTTGCCAGCAGCGCCGCTACCCAGTTCTGCAGCGCTGGAACAGTCACTCACGGATACACGATTCCGGCGTCGTACGCACCGCTCGCCGGATGCGGAACGGCCGTCGATCTGCAAAGCGCGCTAGGCGTTTATAACCCGGGTTGGAGCACCAACCTGACTGGAAGCTCTTGGATCGGCCCCGTTCTGGCTAGCGGAACCTCCAACGAGTACAAGGCGAACCCGGGTACATACGTGTTCCAAACCACGTTCTCCATCCCGGCGGGCGTAACGAACCCCGTCCTCAACGACACGCTGAAATCCGACAATGCGGTCGCAGTGTATCTGAATGGCCACAAGGTCGAGCAGCAGGTCATCTCGGATTGTGTTAGCAATCCATGCAACTGGGTCGGAGCATTCGTCATCAGCGATGCCAACGCGGCTGACTTCGTCATCGGTGGAACCAATACGGTCACGGTTCTTCTCGTTGACACGCCGAACGGCGGCACCCCTGGGAATAACTACGCGTGCATCTTCCCGCCGCAGACGACCGGGTCGCACGGCTTCACGGGCGACAACGCAGTGCCCACGTCGCCAGCGCACGTCGTAGCGAATTGGACGGCGACCATGACCGCGACGTCTGGTTGCGAGAATCCGACCGGCCTCGATTTCCACGGCACCGTGAGCTGGGTCGTTCCAGTGATACTTCAGTGGTGCTCGCCTGGCTTCTGGAAGAATCACCTCGATGCTTGGAGCACTGCTAACCAGAATAAGCTCTACAGCACCTTGGTTGGCGCGGCTCCCTTGAAAGCCGGCAGCCCGAGCAACCCGACGCTCCTTCAGGTCGTCTCGAATCCGCAGATTTTTGGTGGACCGGCGACGGTCAGCGTTGCCAACTACTTGAGCGGAATTGCTTTCGGATCGAGCGTTGGCACGAGTGCCGATGACTCAAACTGCAACGACGGCGTCCTGCTAACGGGACCGATTAGCTGATCGCAGTTGATCGAACGCAGATGGCGAGGGGCCCCTCTTCGGAGGGGCCCCTTTCTTTTCCCTTCCGCACGTCCGTCTTAATGGACGAGCCGCGGGATCGACGGTTCCCGTGACAAAGCCTTGAGCATTCCGGTTGGGCTCCGCGGGGCTCTCGTCGTCTCACCTACCATTGGAAGCATCCGCGGAATTGCGCGCTTGGTTCGATCAACCATCGGCGAGAGCGTTTCGCGCCGACTCGAGAAAGGCGTCGCCGAAGCGCTGATCTGGTTCGAGGTGACAGCCCTCCGCCCACTCGTTCCACGCATTCACAAATACCAGGGGTTCCACAGGATCCCATTCCTGCGCCAGCTCCATGCAGCGGCGAAGGTCTGCCGCAAAAAGCTCGGGAGTCGCACCAGTTATGACGACGCCTTTCCTTCCCCGGCGCGGCGTGTTGTCCCAACCGACAAATGCGCATGGCGCAGCGCGTCCTGCGTTGCGCAGATCGCGGAGCGAATCGACAACCTCCGCGTAGTCGTACACCTTGAGACCGAGATCGAAAATGCCGCGTTTGAGATTCCGCAGCGCTCGCTCGCGCGTGATCTCGCCGCCGACGGCGCCGGGTAAAACGCCAAGATGGGGCGCGAATGTCATCGTCGCATCGAAACCAAATTCGCGGCAATCGACTCCCGGACAATGCGAATCGACGCCCATGAAGAACGGGCGCGGCAGACCATCTCTCTGTACCGAAGCGGCGATCCGATCGAGCGTGCCTCGAGGATCGCGTAAGTGCTTCGGGCGCCAAATCAGAAATAATGGTCGCCCGTGTTGGCGGATATAGCGCGGATCAGCGAACGCTCGCGCCAGAAACCGTCCGTGCTCATCGTCGTCCGCGGCTGAGTGATCTTGCGGCATCAAGATCTCTCGCTCCTCACCCGTCCAGCGGCGACTCCACGGCTCGTTCGCCCAGCACAAACAGAACGGAAAATCTGGTTCGCCGCTGCTCAGCACTTCATCGAACGGTCGATTCAGCAACCGGCGACCCGAGAACCAGTAGTGATAGTAGCAGAATCCATGGATGCCATTTGCCTGCGCCAGGGCAGCCTGTGCTTCACGGGTTTCCGGCACTCGCAGGTCGCAGAATCCCAAATCCGCGGGCAGTTGCGGCTGGTAGTGCCCGCGGAACAGCGGACGCGCCTTTGTCACGTTCGTCCACTCCGTGAATCCCCTTCCCCACCACGCGTCGTTTTCGGGAATCGGATGAAACTGGGGCAAATAGAGCGCGATCGCCCGCACCGTTGCGGTCATTCGCTGGCGATTGCGATCACCGGAGCCGATCGCACCACCAGTTGGCACCCGAAAAGCAGCGGCCATCGCCGGATCGCGCGCCCGAGAAACGCGGCGCGCGTAGCGCGCTGAAAGCGCCGCCACGGCATCCGCTCGATGTAGCATTGAAGGTCGACACCCGCGGTCACGCGTTGCTCCTCGATCGAAATTCCTGCTGAGTGAAAGAGGTTTCTCAGCGTCACTTCGGTGAACCAACGAAGGTGCGTCGCGTCCATGATCCCCCATTCACGGTAATCGAACCGTCCGCGAAGAAGTTCGAAGCGGACGGACCAGTGGGCGACGTTCGGGACCGAGGCGACAACGCGCCCGCCACGTACCAGCGCTGTCTTTGCTAGCCCCAAGACTGCGGCGGGTTCAGCAAGATGCTCTAGGACGTCGGCAAACAAGACGACGTCGAACCCGCCCAGTGTCTTGATGAGACTTTCTGAAAGCAGCTCGCAGCGAACGTCGATTCCCCGTTCGCGTGCGCGAGCCGCACGTTCCTCGTCAGGTTCGACTCCGACGATGGTCACACCCCGATTGGCAATGAGATGAAGCGAGACGGATCCCGTACCACAGCCAACGTCGAGGACTCGCGAGCCCTGCGGAATCATCGCCGACAACACGCCGACGACTTCATCGGGCTCGTTCGGCTGGCCATCATAACGCAATGGATTCACGCGCTCCGCTACGAAGCCGAGTGAACTGCTATCCGGCGGGGAGGTGGGCGTCCCACTGCTAGGGTGCGACAAGGTCTCTCCTAGATCCGGAGCCGACCCGATAAGGTCCTGCCACCTTATGCGCTCCGACGACCGTTGGTGTGCTTGCTCGGTGGAACGGCGGCCACAGGGGAAGCAAGCTTCGCGGCACTCCACTTCGTGTTCATCTGGGTACCGCCATAGAACTGCATCTTCTCGAAGACCTCGATTTCCAAACGCTCGCTCGACGTTACGTGCCTGTTCGTCTCCGAATCCCAAATGAACGCCTGAGCATCGTACACGCCCGGCGGCACGTTCATTTGGAGAGTGAGCTCGTATTCAAACTCACCTCGCACGGGAAGAGGAATGCCGCGCTGAAAGCCCGTAACCGAATGCACATCGTGGCCCGTCTTCGGGTCGACGATTCTGAACGCCGGTGTCCACGCGCGCGGCGGATCATTGACGTCCGCGGTCCCGTGCACCACGACTGTCATTTGCTCGCCCGAAAAGACGGCGAGCCCATCGCGGGCAACGATCCCGTGGAATTGAATTCTCGCATCCGTGACCAGCGCCTCGCGCCGGTTGAGATTGAGCCCGTGCAGGTATTCATCGATGCAGTGTTTGGCCGTCCCCGATGTCCGGACGGCGCCCTTTTCGAGCAAGATCGCCTTCGTGCACAGCTCCGCGATCCTGTCCAGTTGGTGGGACACGAGGACCACGGGCGCACCACCTTTGGCCATTCCTTGAACGCGTCCGAATGCCTTCGCCTGAAACTCGGCATCACCGACGGCGAGTACCTCGTCGATGATCAGGATGTCGGGTTCGAGATGCGCCGCTATCGAGAACCCGAGGCGAGCATTCATGCCGCTCGAATACCGCTTCACCGGCGTATCGATGAAGTCACCAATCCCAGAAAACTCCACGATCTCGTCGAACTTGCGCTGAATCTCAGCTTTCCGCATACCCATGATCGCGCCTTGCAAGAACACGTTCTGGCGTCCGGTTAGATCCTGATGAAATCCGCCCGAGACTTCAATGAGCGCACCGATCTTTCCATTCGTCCTCACCAGCCCAGCGGTCGGCTCCAGGATTTTGGTGAGCAGCTTGAGCGTCGTCGATTTTCCGGCGCCATTACCGCCAATGATGCCGAGCACCTCCCCCGGCATTACCTCGAATGAGAGATCTCTCAAGGCC
>Ga0207695_10008674_pt1 | contig 12687 bp, 10 predicted proteins | sample KBSC54metaG_FD_184354 | JGI IMG/M metagenome (GOLD analysis project Ga0207695, IMG submission 184354) | Corn rhizosphere microbial communities from Kellogg Biological Station, Michigan, USA - KBS C5-4 metaG (SPAdes) (version 2) | ecosystem: Host-associated > Plants > Roots > Rhizosphere > Soil...
GGCCCGGCGCTCGGCGGCGGCGCGGGCCTGGTGGCGTGCGCCGACATCGCCGTGGCCAGCACGGACGCGAGGTTCGGGTTCACCGAGACGCGGCTGGGCCTGATCGCCGCCACCATCTCGCCGTTCGTGCTGCGGGCGATCGGCCCCGGCCACGCCCGCGCCCTGTTCACGAGCGGGGAGCGGTTCGACGCCGCCCACGCGCTCGCGATCGGGCTCGTCCACCGCATCTGCCCGCCCGCGGAGCTCGAGCACACCGTCGCCGACAGCATCCTGGCCTACCTGGCGTGCGGGCCGGACGCCGTCGCGGCGTCGAAGCAGCTCGTCCGCGACGCGACCCGCTCGCTGACGCTGCCCGACCTCGCGGAGCGGCTGGCGGTGACGCGCGCCGGCAACGAGGCCCGCGAGGGGCTCGACGCCTTCCTGGGCAAGCGACCGCCGGCATGGTCGCCGGAATCGCCAAGCTCCTGATCGCCAACCGCGGCGAGATCGCGGTGCGCGTGATCCGCGCGTGCAACGAGCTCGGCATCGACGCGCATGTGGTCTACGAACCGGCCGACCGCGGCGCGCTCCACGTCGAGCTGGCCGACGGCGCCACGGCCATCACGAGCTACCTGAGCATCCCCGAGATCGTGGCGGCGGGCACGGCCGCCGGCGCCGACGCCGTCCACCCCGGCTACGGGTACCTGGCCGAGAACGCCGACCTCGCCGACGCCGTCGAGGCGGCGGGCATGCGCTGGGTCGGCCCGCCCGGGTCGGCGATGCGCGCCCTGGGCGACAAGATCTCCGCCCGCGGGCTGGCCGAGGAGGCCGGCGTGGCCGTCGCGCCGGGCTACGCCGGCGACGACCTCACCGACGCCGCGCTGGCGCGCGAGGCGCGGGCGCTCGGCCCGCCGCTGCTCGTCAAGGCGGCTGCGGGCGGCGGCGGGCGCGGCATGCGCGTGGTCGACGATCTGTCGGACGTCCGCGCGGCGATCGACTCGGCCCGGCGCGAGGCGGCGGCGGCGTTCGGCGACGACCGCGTCTACCTGGAGCGGCGCCTGACCGGCGCCCGCCACGTCGAGGTGCAGGTGCTGGCCGACGCGCACGGGTCGTGCATCCACCTGGGCGAGCGCGACTGCTCGCTCCAGCGCCGCCATCAGAAGATCGTCGAGGAGTCCCCCTCCCCCGCCGTCGACCCCGACCAGCGGGCGGCCCTGGGCGCGGCCGCGGTGGCGATCGCCTCTGCGGCCGGGTACACCGGCGCGGGCACCGTCGAGTTCCTGGTCGCCGACGACGACACGTGGTGCTTTCTCGAGCTGAACGCGCGCCTCCAGGTCGAGCATCCCGTGACCGAGGCCGTGGCCGGCCTCGACCTGGTGCGGGCGCAGCTCGAGATCGCGGCCGGTGAGCCGCTCGAGCTCGAGCAGGACGACGTCGACCTGCGCGGCCACGCGCTCGAGTGCCGCCTCTACGCCGAGGACCCCGCGGCGGGCTTCGTCCCCGCGACCGGGCGGCTGGCGCGCCTGCGGCTGCCGGTGTGGCCGGGCGTGCGGGTCGACGCCGGCGTGCGCGAGGGCGACGAGGTCGGCGTGCGCTACGACCCGCTGCTCGCCAAGGTGATCGCCCACGCCGAGGACCGCGACGCCTGCATCGAGCGGATGGCGGCGGCGCTGGCCCGAACGACCGTGCTCGGCGTGCAGACCAACCTCGGCTTCCTGCGCTGGCTGCTCGACCAGCCAGGGTTCCGGGCCGGCGCCGCCGGGATCGACTTCGTCGAGCGGCGGTGGCGGGCAGAGCTCGTGCCGCCGCTGCCCGACGAGGTCCGCTCCGCTGCGCTGGCCGCCGGGCGCGACGACATCTGGCACGCCTTCGGGCCGCCGCGGCCGGACGTCGAGGTGGCCGACGGGCACGTGCTCCACGCCGGCTGGCAGTACCGGGTCGCGGCCGACGAGGCCGAGCCGGGGCCGCTCGCGGCGGCCGACGGCTCGCTGCACGCGCCGATGCCGGGGACGGTGCTGCGGGTGGACGTCGAGGAGGGCCAGGACGTGGCCGCGGGCGAGCCGCTGGTCGTGCTCGAGGCGATGAAGATGGAGCTCGCCGTCTCGGCGCCGGCCGACGGGACGGTCACGGCCGTGCTGGTGGCGGCGGGCGACCTGGTGGCGCGCGGGCAGGCGCTGGTGGAGCTCGACGGGCCGTGAGCGGACCGGTCACCGTTGTCGAGGTCGGCCCGCGCGACGGCCTCCAGAACGAGGCGGCCGTCGTCCCCGCGGCCGAGAAGGTGCGGCTGATCGAGCGGCTCGCCGACGCCGGCCTTCCGGTCGTCGAGGCGACGTCGTTCGTCTCGCCGCGGGCCGTCCCCCAGCTGGCGGACGCCGACGAGGTGCTGCCCGCGATCCGGCGCCGGCAGGGCGTGCGTTATCCCGTGCTCGTCCCGAACGTGCGCGGGCTCGACCGGGCGCTGGCCGCCGGAGCCGACGCGATCGCCGTCTTCACGGCCGCCTCCGACGAGTTCACCCGCGCGAACATCGGCATGACGATCGCCGAGTCGCTGCTCGCGTTCGCGCCGGTGCTCCAGCGGGCGCATGCGGAGGGAATGTGGACGCGCGGATACATCTCGACGGCGTTCGGCTGCCCGTACTCGGGTGAGGTGCAGCCCGAGGTCGTCGCCGGGGTCGCCGCGGCGCTGCGCGGATTGGGCTGCGAGCAGATCTCGATCGGCGACACGATCGGCGTCGGCCGCCCCGAGCAGGTGCCCGCCGTCGTCTCCGCGGTGGCCGGATCGGTGCCGGTCGAGGAGATCGCGCTGCACCTCCACGACACCGGCGGGCTGGCGCTCGAGAACGTGGCGGCCGGGCTCGAGGCCGGCGTGCGGGTCTTCGACTCCTCGGCGGGCGGCCTCGGCGGCTGCCCGTTCGCGCCGGGTGCGCCCGGCAACCTCTCGACCGAGGCGCTGGTCGGGTTCCTGCACGACCGCGGGCACGAGACCGGCGTCGATCTCGATGCGGTGCGCGAGGCGGGCGCATGGATGCGGGGGCTGGTGGGCCGGTGAAGGCGCTGCTGCTCGACCTCGACGACACGCTCATCCCCGACTACGCGGGGTTCCTGGCGGCGGTCGACGACTGCGCCGCCGCGCTGGGCGGGCCGGCCGGCATGGGCGTCGTGCTGCATGCCCGGGCGCGCGTGCTCTGGGGCCAGGCCCCGGATGCGGCGGCGCTCGAGATGCGGGACATGAGCTCGTGGGAGGCGCTCTGGGCGCCCTTCCCCGCCGGCACCGAGGAATGGGCGGACGGCTTCCGGCTCGGCGCGTGGCACGAGGCGCTGGCCGAGCACGGGGTCGACGACCGCGAGCTCGCGGAGCGGCTGGCGAAGGCCTATCGGGAGCACCGCCATGCCGCGTGCCGGCCGTACCCGGAGACGGTTGACGTGCTCGAGTCGCTGCGCGGGCGGATGCGTCTGGTCGTCGTCACCAACGGCACCGAGGAGCACCAGCGCGCCAAGCTCGACGCGTCCGGCCTGACCGGGCACTTCGACGCGATCGTGACGTCGGGCGCGGTGGGCGCGTCGAAGCCGGATCCCGCGATCTTCCGCACCGCGCTCGACGCCGTCGGCTGCGGCCCGGACGACGCCGCGATGGTCGGCGACAACCCCCTCCGCGACATCGCCGGCGCCCAGCACGCCGGCCTGCGCGGCGTCTGGATCGACCGCAACGGCGGCGACGCCCGCGGCGTCGTGCCCGACGCGACGATTCGCGAGCTCGGGGAGCTGGCGGCGCTGGGTTGGTGGTAGGCGGGCGGGGGTCGCCGCGCCCTTGCCGGGCCCGATCGGCGCCAACCGTCACATGGTTATGGCGGAGTGTGGCGCGTGAGGACAGCGTAGGGTGCCGCCTGTGAGGCAGGCACTCACGATCGAGGCGGGTATGGCCAGCTCAGCGCCGAGATCGACCCGGCGTCGATCGAGCCGGCGATCATCGCGGCCCAGCGGTCGCGAGGGAGCGTGATACCTCCCAAAACGGGCTCGGTCCGCCTCCAGTTCGACGTCACGTTGCCTGACGACGTTCTGGCCGCGGCTGCCGACGCTCTCAGACGACACCCGGACGTCGCACTGCGCGCATACGGTCGGCGCGTCGATCCGACCCTCGGGTGGCTCGACGGGTTCGAGCACGTCGAGCATCTCAGCCTCGACCTCCGGCATGCGACGAGCTTCGACGTCCTCGCGGGCTTCCGGAACCTCCGGTCACTGGGCCTCGGCCAGACCCGGTCAAGGCGTCCGGCGCTCGGGTTTCTACGCGACTTGACGCAACTCGAGGAACTGGGGTTAGAGGCACATGACCGAGACTTCGCAGCAGTCGGTGACGTGAAGTCGCTCCGGCGACTCGCGCTCCGCGTCCCACGCAGCAAGACCCTCGACCCTCTCCGCGGCCACACGAACCTCGAGGTGTTCGACGGCGGCATCCGCGATCTGTCGCCAACAGCTGAGCCTGTACGACACGCGGCCAGCCGACCGCCGGCCCGACGTGCTCCTCGCGTGCCGTCGGCTCAACCGTCTCGTCGCGAACGACACCTATCCGGCGAGCCAGAAGGACGCGCTGCTCGCGGGTTTCACCGGCGAGACGCTCGTTCTCCGGGGGATGGGGACGTTCGCGGCGACATCGGCGACGTCATCGTCCGGTGTCACCTGGTGATAGCGGACTGTGGCGCCTGGGAACCGGCGCGCGGCGCCGGCCACCGCAGCCCGTCGCCGCGGTCCGGGGCTACGGTGCACCGGTGCCCCGCACGTGGCTTCAGATCCGGGTCGAGCTGCTGGGCGGCCGCGACATCGTGTGCGAGCCGCCGCCGGGCCGGGTGATGATGGTCGGCCCGAGCCACACGTTCGCCGCGCTCGCGGAGGCCGTCGATGCGGCGTTCGCGCGCTGGGATCTGTCACACCTGCACGGCTTCGAGCTGGCCGACGGCCGGTTGATCGGGTTCCCCGACGACGAGTTCGAGACCGAATGGCTGGACCACGAGGCGCTGACCGTCTCCGCGGAGGTGTCGCCCGGAGACGAGTTCCTCTACACCTTCGACTTCGGCGACGACTGGCGGCACCGGTGTCTCGTCCTGCCGGAGAAGGTCGATCCACGAGAGGAGTACGGGGCGTCGCCACGGCGGCCGGTGGCGATCTCGGGATGGGGATGGATCCCCGACCAGTACGGCCGCGAGACGCTCGAAGACACGGAGTGAACCGGCCTCCACGGCGCCCCCGAACGCGGTGCTCCGCCCGTCCTCGGCGGGCTACTCCGAGCTGACGGTGACCTTCTGCATCGTGACCGGCTCGGTCGGCCGGTCGCGGCCGTCGCGATCGACGCTCTGGATCGCGTCGACGACGTCCTGGCCGCCCGTCACCTGGCCGAACGCGGTGTGCTTGCCGTCGAGCCACGGCGTCGCGTCGGCGGTCACGATGAAGAACTGGCTGCCGTTGGTGTTCGGGCCGGCGTTCGCCATCGCGAGCGTCCCCCGCACGATCGGGTGGCTGTTGATCTCGTCGTCGAACCTGTAGCCCGGGCCGCCCGTACCGGTGCCCTCGGGGCAGCCGGCCTGGATCATGAAGTCGGGGATCACGCGGTGGAAGATCAGCCCGTCGTAGAACCCGTCGCCGGCGAGCTTCTCGAAGTTCGCCACCGTCTCGGGCGCGTCGTCCGGATAGAGCTCCAGCTCGATGGTGCCCATGCTCGTATCGATCGTCGCGGTCTTCGCCATGCTGTCCGTTCCCCCCGGTCGTTGATCGCTCGAAGAGCGCACCATAGACCGCGGCGCGCTACACCCCGGCACGCTCGAGCGCGGGAATCGCCCCCAGCAGCTCGTACTCCTCACGGGCGGCGGCGACGTCGCCGGCGAGCTCGAGGCAGCGGGCCCGCTCGAAGCGGCAGCCCAGATCGGCGAACGCCCGCGTGGCCCGGTCGAGCGCGGCCTCGTCGCCGGCGATGCCGCGGGCGCGGTCGAGCTGCGCCATCGCCCGCGGCAGCTGCTCGATGCCCGGCGCCGCGACGGCGTCTGCGAGCGCCGCGTCGAACTGGTCCCAGCGGCCGAGCATCGCCAGCGCCTCGGCCCGCACGGCGAGCGCGTTCGGCCGCATCGTCGCCAGGTGGCGCAGCTGGTCGAGCGCGAGCTCCGGCTCGCCCCGGCCCACCAGCGCGAGCGCAACCACCGGGTGGAACTCCGAGACCGGCACGTAGCCGAGCCGCTGCTCGAGCTCCTCGGCCCGCTCCGGCTCCCCGCGCAGCAGGTAGATCGCCGCGGCGATCCCGCTCGCCCGGGCCGGCGCCTTCCCGGCCCGGCGGCCGCCGCTGCGCCGGTAGAGCGCCAGATAGCGCTCGTATGCCCGCAGCGCGGGCTCCCACCGGTCCCAGTAGAAGAGCGCCTCGGCCACGTCGAGCACCGGCCGGGCCTGCCAGTGCGCCTCCTCGTCGGCGCCCGGCTCGCCGGCCTGCTCGCCGGCGCGTACGGCCCCCGCGTAGTCGCCCACGAGCGTGCGCGTCTGCGCCGCCTGCGAGCACGCGTCCATGCGCTCCTCGCGGCCGCTTCCTTCGGGGAGCGCCAGCTCGAGCCGGCGGCCGGCCAGATCGCGCGCCTCGGCGTAGCGGCCGAGCGCGAGCAGCAGCACCGCGATCGCATCCATCGCCGCCGAGCGCAGCGTCGGCCGGTTCACCCGCTCGCCGATCGCGAGCGCCTCCCGGCCCGCCGTCAGCCCCTCCTCGAGCGCCACCCGGTCGCTGCTCTCGTAGCGCCAGCGGTAGAGCGCGCTCGCGACCAGCAGCCGGCCCTCGATGATGGGCAGCTGGGCGCTGCGGGCCTCGATCAACCCCTGCCTGATCGTGTCGGCGATCGTCGTGCGGATCGGCAGGTCCTCGAACCACGAGCCCCAGCGAGTGGGCATGTCGACCCACTTCCAGCGCAGCCGGGCCAGGTCGCCCGGATCGACCCCGGCCGCCTCGGCATGCTCGAGCGCCTCGCCGTAGGCCTGCATCGCCTCCTCTGCCTCCTCGGTCATCCAGCGGGCGTCGCCAACCGCCTCGGCGGCCTGCGACCGCTCGCTCTCGCCCTGCGCGAGCGTCTCGGCCAGGGCGGCCTGGCGCAGCGCGAGGCCGTGCGCGTAGATCATGCGGGCGTCCGCCGCCGCCGCCAGCAGCAGCCGCACCGCGTCGGCCCGCGCTTCGTCGGCGCCCAGGCCGGCGGCCGTCGCGTAGTGGCTCGCCAGCGTCTGCCGGCTTACGACCGGGTCGCTCTCGAGGCAGCGGGCCAGCGCGAGGTGCAGCCGGGCGCGCTCGGCCCGGGGGATGCTCTCGTAGGCGACGTCACGGATCAGCGCGTGCTTGAAGACCTGGCCACCGCCCGGCTCGGCGAAGATCATGCCCCGCTCGGCCAGCCGGCGCAGGGTGCGGCCGAGATCGGGCTCGTCGGCCAGCGCGGCCAGCTGCGTCTGCGTGAACCTGCGGCCGATCACCGCCGCCCGCTGCAGCACCACCTTCGACTCCGGCGGCAGCAGGTCGATGCGGGCGCTGATCACGCCCTGCACGGTCTCGGGCACGCGCTCGGCGCCCTCGTCCGTCATTGCCAGGATCTCCTCGAGGAAGAACGGGTTGCCGCCGGCCAGCGCCACCTCGCCGTCGTGCTCGCCGCCGAGGGCCGTCGCCAGGCGGCGCATCTGCTCGGGCGGGAGCGCGGACAGCGTCACCGTCGTCTCGTCGCGCATGCCCGAGCCCCAACCGGGGTGGCGCACCAGCAGGTCGTCGCGGGCGATGCAGAGGACGACGAGCGGCACGCGGGCGTCGCTCCGGATCACCGACGACATCAGCTCGAGCAGGGCCGGCTCGGCCCAGTGCGCGTCCTCGATCACGACGAGCGTCGGCTGGCGCGCCGCCATCGCCAGAAGGAGCTGGCGCCAGGCGTCGTGGCCGCTCTGCGCGTCGCGCTCGAGGTCGTCGTGCTCGCGGACGACCCGGCGCCGGTTCGAGACCGTGCGCAGCAGCTCGTCGATCCACTCCGGCGTCGCGTCGGGGACGAGCGCGTGCAGGAAGCCGGTGACCCGGGCGATCGCGTCGTCGGGCGCGTCGTCGGGGCGCACGGTGGCGGCGCGCAGGAGCACGTCGCGCAGCGGCGCGTACGGCCCCGCCTCGCCGTAGGGCAGGCAACGGCCGACCCACACGGCGGGCGGCTCGTCGGCGCGCTGCAGCTCGACGACCGCCTCCTCGAGCAGCCGGCTCTTGCCGATGCCGGGCTCGCCGATGATCGTGATCAGGTGCGGCCGGGCGTGCTCGACCGCCCGCTCGACCAGCGAGCGCATGAGCGTCAGCTCCGAGTCGCGGCCGACGAACGGCCCGAACGCGCGCCGCCGCCGCCGGTAGGAGCCGACCGGCGCCATCCGCTCGACCCCGAACGCCGTCACCGGGCCGGCCCGGCCCTTCACCCGCAGCGAGCGCGGCGCGACCGTGCGCGCCAACGGCTCGACCGCCCGGAAGGTGCGCTCGCCGACCAGGATCTCGCCGGGCTCGGCCGACTGCTGCAGGCGCGCGGCCAGGTTCACGGCCTCGCCGGTGACGAGGAAGTCGCGGCCCGGGCTCGTGCCCGTGACGACGAGGCCGGTATTGATCCCGATCCGCAGGCCCAGCTCCATGCCGCGGCGCTCGGCAAGCATGGCCAGGCGCGAGCGCATGACGATGGCGGCGCGCACCGCCCGCTCGGGATCGTCCTCGTGGGCGACCGGGACGCCGAACACGGCCATGACGGCGTCGCCGATGAACTTCTCCACCGTGCCGCCGTAGGCCTCGGCCGCGCGGGAGAGCTGGTCGTACACCTCGCCGAGCAGCCCGCGCAGGGTCTCGGCGTCCATCATGGTCGAGAGCTCGGTCGAGCCGGCCAGGTCGGCGAAGAGCACGGTCGCGAGCTTGCGCTCGGCAGCGTCGCCGAGGCCGAGGGCGCGGCCGCAGTTCGGGCAGAATCGGGCGCCCTCGGGGGGCAGGGCACCGCAGTTGGGGCAACGGGTGGCAGTCATCGTCGTGGTGGGTAGGATGCCCGAGGCCGGCCGACCGGCCGTCCGCCCGGGATGCGAATCACCACCGCCAACACGTCGCCTCTTCGAGCCAGCGCCGACGTGCTGGTGGTCACGGTGACGAAGCCTCCCACGCTCGAGGGGGTCGCTGCAGAGATGGACGCGGCGCTCGGCGGGACGATCGCCGACCTGATCAAGGCCGGCGAGATCCGCGGGGCCCGCGGCCAGGTGACGGTCATCCATACGGGCTCCGGCGTCCGCGCAAGGCGCGTCGCGGTCGTCGGCCTCGGCGCGACCCCGGAGGGTGACGACATCCGCCACGCGGCGGCCGCCGCCGCCCGTGCGGCCGCGACGGCCCGGGCCAGGACGATCGCGTTCGCCGTCGACACCGTGCCGGCCGGCCGCGACCTCGCCAGCCGCTGTCTCGTCGAGGGGGCCGTGCTCGGCGACTACCGCTTCGACAGGTTCCGCACCGGCGCGGCCAAGGAGCGGCCGAGCCGGCTCGACACGGTCACCCTGCTGAACGGCAAGCGCCGCGCCGGCGAGCGGGCCGCGGTCGTCGCGACGGCCGTGAACCGCGCCCGCGACCTCCAGAATCTGCCCTCGAACCACCTCGGGCCGGAACAGCTCGCCGAGCGCGCGCGGTCCATCGCCGTCGAGCACAAGACCGTCAGCGCGACCGTGAACGACCGCCGCTTCATGGAGCGGCGCAAGATGGGCGCGTTCCTGGCGGTCGCCGCGGCCGGCGGCCCGCAACCGGCGCTGATCACGCTGCGCCACAAGCCGGCGAAGCCGGCCAAGGGCGTCGTCCTCGGCCTGGTCGGCAAGGGGCTCACCTACGACACCGGCGGCTATTCGCTCAAGCCCGCCCGCAGCATGAGCGGCATGAAGTTCGACATGTCGGGCGCGGCCGCCGCGCTCGAAGCGACCGCGGCGATCGCCGAGCTCGGCCTGCCGATCGAGGTCGTCTGCGTCGTCGGCGCCGTCGAGAACCTCGTCTCCGCCACCGGCATGCGCCCGGACGACGTCGTCACCGCCGCGAACGGCAAGACCATCGAGATCACGAACACCGACGCCGAGGGCCGGCTCGTCCTGGCCGACTGCCTGTACCACGCCCGCCGCCAGGGCGCGACGCACGTCGTCGACCTGGCGACGCTCACCGGCGCGATGGTCGTCGCGCTGGGCGACTGGCACGCCGGCGTCTTCGCGAACGACGACGCGTTCGCCGAGCGCATCGACGCCGCCGGCGAGCTGGGCGGCGAGCACGTGTGGCGGATGCCGCTCCACGACACCTACAAGCGGTTCATGCGCTCGGACGTCGCCGACATGCGCAACGCCTCCACGGCCGGCAAGGGCGGGGCCTGCTTCGCCGCCCGCTTCCTGCAGGAGTTCGCGGGCGACGGGCCGTGGGCCCACCTCGACATCGCCGGCGTCGCCGACATCGACGCCGACCGCGGAGACGGGCTCGCCAAGGGCGGCTCCGGCTGGGGCGTGCGGCTCTTGGTGGAGCTGGCCCAGTCGCTGTGCTGAGCTTCGATCTCTCCGACGAGCACCGCCTGTTCCGCACGACGGTCAGGGAGTTCGCGGAAGGGGAGATCGGGCCGCAGGCCGAGGCGCTCGACCGCGAGGGCCGCTTCCCGCTCGACCTGGTCGCGAAGGCGGCCGAGCTCGGGCTCATGGGCATCCCGATCCCGGCCGAGTTCGAGGGCGGCGGGGCCGACACGCTGGCCTACGCGATCGCGATCGAGGAGCTCGCCCGGGTCGACCAGTCGTTCGCGATCACGGTCGCGGCGCACACCTCGCTCGGCACCCAGCCGATCAATCTGTTCGGCAGCGAGGAGCAGAAGCGGCGGTGGCTGCCGCAGCTCGCGTCCGGCCGCCGTCTGGCGGCCTTCGGCCTGACCGAGCCCGGGGCAGGATCCGACGCCGGCGCGACCCGGACGACGGCGCGCCCGGAGGGCGGCGACTGGGTGGTCGACGGGGCCAAGATGTTCATCACGAACGCCGGCACCGAGATCTCGGCGCTCGTCACCGTCACCGCCCGCACCGGCGAGGACGAGATCTCGAACATCGTCATCGAGAACGGGACGCCCGGCTACACCCAGTCGGCCCAGCTGAAGAAGATGGGCTGGCGCTCGTCGGACACGCGCGAGCTCGTCTTCGCCGGCTGCCGCGTCCCGGAGGCGAACCTGCTCGGGCCGCGCGGGAACGGCTTCCGCCAGTTCCTGGAGATCCTCGACGGCGGCCGCATCAGCGTCGCCGCGCTCGGCCTCGGGGCGGCCCAGGGGGCGTACGAGATGTCGCTCGCCTACGCGCGCGAGCGGGAGCAGTTCGGCCGCAAGATCGGCAAGTTCCAGGCGATCGCGTTCAAGCTGGCCGACATGGCGACCGAGATCGAGGCCGGCCGCCACCTCGTCTACAAGGCGGCGTGGCTGAAGGATCAGGGCCGTGACTTCGCCCAGGTGGCCGCGATGGCGAAGCTGTACACGGGCGAGCTGTCGCGGCGCGTCTGCAACGAGGCGGTGCAGATCCACGGCGGCTACGGGTTCATGGACGAGTACCCCGTGAGCCGGTTCTACCGCGACCAGAAGGTGCTCGAGATCGGCGAGGGCACGAACGAGGTGCAGCGCCTGGTCATCGCTCGCGGCCTGGGTCTGTGAGCGTCTCGGCAGGGGTGACGGCGGCGGGCGCCGTGCTCGTCTGCGCCGTCTTCCTGGCCACGATCGTCTCCCGCATGCTGCCCCCCGGCCCGGGCCGGCGCCTGACCGACGAGACTGCGCTCATCCTCGGCTTCGCGGCGCCGGCGCTGGCGCTGCTCTCGCCCTGGCTGCACCATCGCCTGTGGCCGCCGGCGGCCGTGATCGCGGCGGGCTACGGCGGCTTCTACCTGGTGCGCATGCGCCAGCTGCGGCGGGCGAACCGCGACGGCGTGCGGCTGCTGCTCGGCCTCGACAAGGACGCGTCGTTCGGCGAGGTATGGCAGAACGCGGAGCGGCTCGAGCCGAAGCCGGTGACGAACCTGGGCCGGCTCGTGATCGCCGGCGCGGCGGCGGCGCTGATCGTGGTCGGCTATGTGATCGGGCGCTACGACACCGCCCTGGTGGCCCTCATGCTGGGCGCGGCCGACACGACGCTCCGCCCCGCCTACCACCGCGCCCTCGTGAAGCGCGTGCGCGAGATCGCCCGCTGAGCGGGGTCAGACCCCGAACGGATTGCGGTGCACTTCCGTTGCACTTCCGTTCGGGGTCTGACCCCGAACGCTTGCCGTTGCGGTCTTCGCGGGAACCGTGCCGGTCACGGGGGCGTCCAAGACGGCATGAGGCGCCTCCCACACGTGGTCGTCATGCTGGCCGTCGCCCTGGGCTGCTCCGCGTGCGTCGGATCGGCGCACCCGGCGCCGAAACCCGGGCCGACCCGGTTCGAGGTCACGTACATCGCGCCGATCGGCAATCTCATGGGGGCGAGCTCCCTCCACCGTCCTCGCCATCATCTCGTTCGATGCGGGTCGCGAAACCGCGCGCTCTGCGCCCGCTCATCTACTACACGACCCGAAGGCCACGAACCTGCCGGCCGAGCACGTGGAGCACGCCCGCCCAGTTCGGCGTCACAGGGACGCTGCGCGGACGGCAGATCGACGAGCCGGTCGCACCCGTTTGCCAGGGCTCTGCGCGCCTCGCGGCCGCG
>Ga0207695_10008679_pt1 | contig 12682 bp, 12 predicted proteins | sample KBSC54metaG_FD_184354 | JGI IMG/M metagenome (GOLD analysis project Ga0207695, IMG submission 184354) | Corn rhizosphere microbial communities from Kellogg Biological Station, Michigan, USA - KBS C5-4 metaG (SPAdes) (version 2) | ecosystem: Host-associated > Plants > Roots > Rhizosphere > Soil...
TGCCTCTTTGTTTTTACGGGCAGCTATCAGGGCAGCCTCGTTACAAACGTTGGCAATCTCTGCGCCGGCAAAACCAGGAGTTTGAGCTGATAATTTTTTGGCGTCGACACCTTCAGCCAGTTTAACAGGCTTTAAATGCACTTTAAATATTTGTTCGCGGCCGAGCAAATCTGGTTTATCGATAGACACCTGCCTGTCGAAACGACCCGGGCGCAACAAAGCCGAATCCAATACATCCGGACGGTTGGTTGCTGCCAGGATGATAATACCTGAATCGGTACCAAAACCATCCATCTCAACCAGTAACTGGTTCAATGTATTTTCACGTTCGTCGTTGCCGCCAACGATATTATTTTTTCCCCGGGCACGACCAATAGCATCAATTTCGTCGATAAATATGATACATGGCGCTTTATCTTTTGCCTGGCGAAACAAGTCGCGTACACGTGATGCACCTACACCTACAAACATTTCCACGAAATCGGAACCTGATAGGGAGAAGAATGGCACCTGTGCTTCGCCGGCAACAGCTTTCGCTAACAGCGTTTTACCAGTACCCGGCGAACCAATTAATAGCGCACCTTTAGGGATCTTACCACCCAGGTTGGTATATTTCTTAGGGTTTTTAAGGAAATCCACGATTTCCATTACTTCCTGTTTAGCTTCTTCCAAACCGGCTACATCGTTGAATGTAACGGATACTTGCGCTTCTTTATCAAACAGGGTAGCTTTTGATTTACCGATATTAAATATCTGGCCACCCGGACCACCGCCACTGCCACCTGACATACGGCGCATAATAAATATCCAAACAGCAGCAAACAATACCACCATAATGATACCTTGCACCAGCCAGTTTCCTAAAATACTTTCGTGCTGGGTAAATTCAATGGGCGTTCTTTGCCCATCTGGCAAATCTTTCTCAGCAGCAGCTACCGTTTGTTTCAAACTTTCGTAAGAAGCGTCTGTAAATTGATACTGCGGCCCGTTGCTTGGGCTGCCTGTGAACGATTTCTGGTCGCGCACCTCGTTATATTGAGGTTTGCCAATGGCATCTTTTTTAATATAAACTTCCACTACTACCAGGTCGCCATTTTTATAGGCAACTAATTTTTCGGCATCGTGATTTTTTAATATCTGTGATTCAAACTGTTGATAGCTTATTGTTTTTATAACAGGATTGCTTGACAAATATCCAACCCCCAGCAGCACCAGAATAACGATGGCATAAAGCCACATAATATTAAATTTTGGCGGCTTGGGAGCCATTTTTTTATTAGGTATCTTCCGAATAGGTTTCGGACTTTCTGATTTATTATCTTTCATCTCCATTTATTAGATCAAACTTACGATCATTAATTTATTATTTGTTAGGGGAACCGGGTACAAGACGCATGTCTTTACCATTCTGTGACTGACTTTTTAAGCGCTTTTGTAAAATTTGATCTCAGCATCACCCCACAGGTCCTCTACGCCATAAAATTCGCGCTTGTCGGTCCTGAAAATGTGCACCACTACATCTATATAATCCAGCAGTATCCACTCCCCATACTCAAGGCCTTCTTTGCGCCAGGGGTCCTGTTGTGTTGCTTTAAAAATTTCTTCTTCTACGCTATTAGCTATAGCTTTTACTTGTGTGGACGAATCGGCATGGCAAATCACAAAGTAATCAGATACCGAACTAAATATATTTCGAAGGTCTAACCTAACAATATCATTTCCCTTTTTCTCCTGTATACCGTATATAGCCAGTTCAGAAAGATAAGCGGACTCACTTAGCACTTTGTTTTTTACCATCAAAAAGAATTAGTTTTGAACAATCTAGTTTATATTATAATACATTGCAAAATAACATATTTTCAGGATTATTTGTTGGACAAAATTTAATCACAATTAAACAAGTTGACTCAACCAACAATTTCCTTAAGAATTCACTGTCAAATTCCAAGCCATTTCCTGAAGGAACGGTCATTATGGCAGAAGGCCAGTATGCAGGCCGGGGTCAGCAGCAAAACCGCTGGCATAGCGAAGATGGTAAAAACCTGACATTTAGCGTCCTGCTCAATCCCTCTTTTTTGCCCCTAAGCCAGCAATTCGACCTTACAAGGACTGTAAGTTTAGGCATTATCAACGCACTATCGCCGCTTTTAGGTGATGAGTTAAGGATAAAATGGCCAAATGATATTTATTATGCTGACGGCAAACTCGGCGGTATACTTATAGAAAATATTGTACAAGGTGGGAAAATTAAAAATTCAGTAATTGGTATCGGGTTGAATATTAACCAGGAGAAATTTCCATCAGAAGTACCAAATGCGGTATCCTTAAAACAAATCTTACTCAGGGATTACGATTTAAAGTTATTATTATCGGACATTTGTAAAAATATTGAGGCGGTGTATCTTAAACTTAAGGCAGGTCATTTTGATCTGATAAGGAAAGATTATCTTGCCCGGCTTTATTGGCTGAATGAGCAGAAAATGTTCAAGGCCGATGGGAAAATATTTGAAGGAGTAATTGAAAGTGTGCGCGAAGATGGTGTCTTGATTTTGAATAACGAATCAGGAACTTCAGAATACACACAGAAAGAAATTGAATTTTTAAACAAATAAATTTAGAATGAAAAAACTATTGCTTTTGATGACCGTGTTGCTGATCAGTGCGGCCTCTTATGCGCAAATAGAGTCGCCGGTAAAATGGTCGTACGCGGCAAAAAAATTGAACAACAACGAAGCGGTAGTATTTTTACGCGCTACCATACAAGATGGCTGGCATATTTATTCATTAAATGTTGGTGATGGCGGTCCGATCAAGACCTCATTTAAATTTACCCCTTCAAAGGAATACGCTTTAGCAGGTGCTGTGTCTGAGCCTGCACCAATAAAAAAATACGAAGAAGCTTTCAAAATGAATGTGACTTACTTCGAAAAAACGGTTACTTTCCAACAAAAAATAAAACTAAAATCAGGCAATGTGGCTGCTATAAAAGGTCAGCTCGAGTACATGACCTGTAACGATAAAAAATGCCTTCCACCGGAAGATGTTGATTTTTCAATTCCATTAGGTAAATAAAAGCCTTATTGAAAATGACATCTTCGATCTCAAAAAGCTGTGTAAAAACCATATGGTTGGCCCTTGTTACGGTAATTATTCTATCGTTTTCGGCAACCAACCAGGCACACGCCTTCCAAAAAAAGCAGGCCGACACGGTTTCTACCAGCGATGTGCAGTTTACAGATATACCCACAGCGGCTGACAATGCAGCTGTACGTAAAAAAGTTGCTGCCAAGATTGCAAAAACTGCAGATTCTTTGAAAAAAGCAAAAGCCGGAGCTGCAAGCAAAACCGCATCACATTCTTCTTTATGGAAGATATTTCTGATAGGGCTTGGTTGGGGATTTACAGCTTTTTTGATGCCGTGCATCTACCCCTTGCTGCCATTGACGGTAAGTTTTTTCCTTAAGCTTGGGGGGAGCAGAGTTAAGGCTGCAGGATTCGCATTGTTTTATATGCTTTCTATTATAGTGATCTATGTATCGTTAGGCATGATATTAAGCATCCTTTTTGGACCAGATATTTTGAATAATATAGCGACAAATGGGGTTTTCAATATCATAATATTCCTATTGTTGATAATATTCGGAATATCTTTTCTTGGTGCCTTTGAGATCACATTGCCTAGTTCTCTTGTGAATAAGGTAGATACGTTGTCAGATAAAGGCGGCATTATCGGTATATTCTTCATGGCTCTCACACTCGTGGTTGTTTCATTTTCTTGTACCGCTGGTGGCGTGGCCGGAGCATTGGCTAGTGCATTCAGTAGTGGTGACAGGCTTTCTCCTGCTATAAGTTTACTTGGATTTTCTACAGCCCTGGGTCTACCATTTGCCATCGCTGCTTTATTCCCTTCACTAATGCAAAGCCTGCCAAAATCAGGCGGCTGGTTAAATGCGGTGAAAGTTGTACTGGGTTTTATTGAATTGGCTTTTGCTTTAAAATTCCTTTCTAATGTCGACCTGGCTTATCATTGGAATTGGTTTGATCGTGAAATATTCTTATCTCTATGGATAGCATTGGGCATATTGCTGGGGTTATATCTTATTGGCAAGATCAAACTTTCACACGATAGTGATCTGCAATATTTATCAGTATCAAGATTATTCGTATCCATTGCTGTTTTTTCTTTTGTCATATATATGATACCAGGACTTTGGGGAGCGCCATTAAAATCAATTAGTGCTCTTTTACCACCTATGGCAACTCAAGATTTCGACCTTTCGAAAAGCCCTGATGGGGTAGGGATAATATCTTCGCCAGCGCAACAACCTTCGATAAAGGAAAGGAAATACGCTAATAATTACGTTCGCATAAGAACCAAGGGGCTCGATGCATGGTATGATTATGACCAGGCCTTACAAGTGTCTAAAGAATTACATAAACCCATCATTATTGATTTTACAGGATTCGCGTGTGTTAATTGCCGAAAAATGGAGTCTAATGTTTGGGTTGATCCTGTTGTGTTTAAACACTTGCGAGATGATTTTATACTACTGCAACTAGTTGTGGATGATAAAGCAGAATTGCCGACAGTAGAACAGTTTACATCCACGTACAGTGGCAAAAGGATAACCACACTTGGTGGTAAATGGGCCGATCTGGAATTGTCGAGATTTAACGCCAACGCTCAGCCGTTTTATGTTTTGCTCGACAGTGATGGCAACCTTTTAAAAGACAAAGACGGTAAAGAAATTCAGCCTTCGCCGGCAGATTATAACGTCGCCAGCTACATTAAATTCCTCGAAAGCGGTATCAATGCTTACAAAAAATAGCACAGAGCCAAAAATAAATGTAAATTCGCGCTGAAAAATGATAGTGTTATAATAACACAAATCATATTTCAATTGGATTTTTTGCGTTTATTATTGCAGGGCGGGCTCTAATCCGTCGTACTACCAAAAATGGCTGACATAAAAAATATCGGACTTTATACTTCGGGCGGTGATGCGCCGGGCATGAATGCTGCCATACGGGCAGTTGTACGTACAGCTTTGTTTTATAACATCAAGGTTACCGGCATCCGCAGGGGATATGAAGGTATGATCACCGGCGATCTGTTCGAGATGGACCGCAGGTCGGTTTCAAATATTATTCAAAAGGGTGGAACTATATTAAAAACAGCCCGCAGCGAGCAATTCCGTACTAAAGAAGGCCGCCAGGTTGCTTACGATAATTTAAAAAGCTCCGGCGTTGATGCTTTGATAGGCATTGGCGGTGACGGTACCTTTAGAGGAGCCACTGTTTTTGGTGAAGAATTTGATATTCCTATTATAGGTTTACCCGGCACTATCGACAATGATATGACCGGCACCGATTTTACCATCGGCTATGATACTGCTATTAATACCGTGATCAACGCCGTAGACAAGATCAGGGATACAGCTGAATCACACGACCGCCTGTTTATTGTAGAAGTAATGGGCCGGGACTCGGGTATGATTGCTGTTCGTGCTGGCATAGCGACAGGAGCTGAACATATTTTGATCCCTGAAAGAAAAGCTGGTTTGGCTAGCTTGTTCGACAGGCTGGAAAATGGCCGTAAAGATAAAACCTCACGTATTGTTATTGTAGCCGAAGGTGAAAACGAAGAAGGCGGTGCATTTGAGATCGGTCGTAAGGTAAAAGAGAAATTTCCTCATTTAGATACCCGTGTTTCTATCCTTGGTCACATTCAGCGCGGCGGAAAGCCAACTTGTATGGACAGGGTATTGGCGAGCCGTACCGGAGTGGCTGCCGTTGAAGCATTGAAACTGGGTTACCGCGGCGAAATGGTTGGATTGATCAACAACGAGATCATGTTTACCCCATTTGAGCACGCCATAAAACATCATACGGACATTGATCCTAACGTGATAAGAATAGTAGAAATGCTATCCTTATAAATGAAAGCGCGAATCGATAAAGGTTTTATTGACGATCACGCGGATCACTTCATCAATCTCCTGGGTTACTGTATGCAGGTGATCCATGATTTGTTTGTTCTCCGGGTTACTGAAATTTTCACGGTCAAGTATGTTAAGTAAGCCGATCATACTGGCTACAGGGCGGCGCAGTTCATGCGAGCTTAATGATGCAATATTTTTCAGACGCTCGTTCTGTTCTATCAGGGCTTCTTCCGTCTTTAGCCTTTCAGTGATGTTCCGCGCAAAACAGCCAACACCAATGATCTGATCTTTTGACGCCCTGTAAATTGGGTTAAAACTTACTTCGAAATGCTCGGGTTCTTTTGTTTTGGGATTGGAGCTCTCATGCCTGATCACATATCTTTCGCCATCAAAAGCCCGCTGATAGTAGGACCGCCATTCAGAATTGATCTCATCTGTCGGACCTGAATGCAGGTAAGCATTATCACCATCTTCAGGCACCACGCCGATAGCATCCGATATCCGCTTACGGTAAGCGCTATTCATATAAACATACTTCCCTTCCTGATCTATCGACCAGGTTAGATCCTCGGTATTATTGATCAGCGCCTCCAGGTTATTTTTAGTCCAAAGGATTTCCTCTTGCACGTGCATCTCGTAAGTAATGTCGCGCATAAACACAGTCAGACCCTCGCTTGCAGGATATACTGTGGTGTTTAACCATTTGCGCAGCGGCTTAAAGTATTCGGTAAACTGCACGCTAATCTCCTCATTCATCGCCTTTCGGTAAGCCTCTTCAAATTCCGTATCGATAATGTCCGGAAACATATCCCATATCACCGAACCCAATATTTCCTCACGGGATCTGCCGGTTATCTTTTCAAAGGCCGTATTTACGCGGATGAACCTCCAGTCGTTATCAACTATAAAAAAGGCATCGGTAATACTTTCAACAAAGCTGTTGAGTTTTTCAGAAGCCTTTTTAACCTCTTTCTCTATCTCGATATTTTGTGTTACGTCTTGACCCACACCCTGCAATTCGGAGATTTCCCCGTTCTCATCCAGTATGGCAATAAACTCCCACTTTATCCAATGACTGGTACCATCGGTATCGATCTTTTTATGCTTGAGGCTAATTACTTTGCCCGGGTTTTTGATACAGTTTTTGAATGCCTGTTCGCACAATTCGTATTCGTCAGGTGAAACGATCTTCGAAAAAGGGGCGCCGATAATTTCCTTCTCTTTATATCCCAGCGTCTTAAAAAACCAGCGATTGGCAAAGGTGAAGTTATAACCGGCATCAATACGCACCAGGAAATTGGTTTGCGAATCCACCAACGAGGTCAGAAATTGCTCCCTGCGTTTTAATGCTTCCTGCTGCAATACCTTTTCCGTTACATCCGTGGCAATGATGATGCGGCAGCTATGATTGTCATATTTTATCTCGTGCCCGGTGATTTCAGCATAGACGATCTCGCCCTTTTTATTCAGATGCCGCCATACACCTCCATTGTTAAATCCAAGCAGGCTGCTTTCGGGAATTGCTTTCTGATACAGGTAATTGTTGAACTTCGCCAAGTCAAACCGCGGGCGGATATCGCGTATGGTCATCGATAAAAACTCCTCTTCACTGTAGCCATAATGCTTCAGCGCTGCGTCATTCACCTTCATAATGCGGAGCGTGGGCAGTTCATATATCCACATCGGAGTGGGGTTGTTATAGAACAACATGCTGAAATCGCCCAATGATTCCTTCAGGTTAAAGCTGATCTGCTTTTGAGAGGAAACATCGACAATTACACTGAGAATAACATGGTGATTGGTCTGCTCATCGGTGATATACTGCTTTCTATGTTGCACCCATTTTACTTTTCCGCCTTTGGCGATGATGCGATAGGTACGCTCGGTCAATTCTTTGCTGTCTGCCTTTCTGCTTGGTGTCACCAGGTCGTCACGGTCGCGGGGATCGATGATCTCTTCCCAGAGATTGATGTTTTTTTGAAAATCTTTTGCCTGGTATCCCGTAACAGCATATATACTAGGACTGATGAACAGGTATTTCTGTGTGTCTGCATCAAAAGCCCAAACGCAATCGTTCAATGCCGCAAGAAGACTATTCAGCATAAAGTAGTGTTACAATGTTTTTTGGCAGCTTTATAAAGGTATTTATTCTGGCTAATAATCTCATAATAATTTGTCCGCTACCTCTTTCCAGGTATTTACCCGCTCGTACTCTGTGATAAAATGATTATGTGGCGATGAAAACAATAATGTACGCCCTTTAAATCCAACAAAATTACGGATACGGTCGTCTATCATGATCTGTGTGTCAACGATCTTGTTACCGCAGAAAATAATGTTCTTCCAACTGATAAATGGGAAATGCTCCGCCAGCCAATCGTGCTTATCGATCAATGAGTTCGGAAACTCCATAGCTGCTGAAACAATGTAAACATCATACTTGTCGCACAGTTCTTTCACCACCTCGATGGCTCCCGGCATTACTTTTATATCGCGGAAGAAGCCTGGTTCATGGATATAGGATTTAAGCGTTGCCTTAATGTCTTGGGGCAGTACTTCGTTAAACTCTTTGCCATCCATCTCATCAAGCCGGATGACAGTATCGTGCCTAAGTTTATACAACTCAATGAACTTGTCGATGGTATCGGCTATCACCTCGTCCATATCTATGGCGATGCGTATTTTGTTTGTCATAATTTATTGGCCACAAATTGATAAATTTTTTTAAAAAGTGCCTATTATTTAATTGATTATAAGATTTAGAAATTAAAATAAATTTTTCTACCTTTGCATCCCCGCAGAAGGAGACTCCGGGGATAATGTTGAATACATAAAACTTAAAAATGGCAACTAAAATCAGACTGCAAAGACATGGTAAAAAAGGAAAACCTTTTTACTATATCGTAGTGGCAGATGCGCGTGCTCCAAGAGATGGCCGCTTCATTGAGCGTTTAGGTTCATACAACCCAAACACCAACCCTGCTACAATTGACATTAATTTTGACAAAACTCTTGATTGGGTAAACAGTGGTGCTCAGCCTACCGACACCTGCCGTGCAATCCTTTCATACAAAGGCGTTTTGTACAAAAAACACTTACAGGGCGGCCTTAAAAAAGGTGCTTTAACCGAAGAACAAGTTGAGTCTAAATTCCAGGCCTGGCTTGATCAGAAAGAGGGCAAGATCACCGGTAAAAAAGAAAGCCTGTCTACAGCAAAACAAGATGCACGTAAAGCTGCACTGGCTGCTGAAGCTAAAAAGAAAGAAGAAAAAGCTGCTGCAATTGCTGCTAAAAACGCTCCTCCGGTTGAGGAAGTTGAAGCACCTGCAGAAGAAGAAGTTGAAGCACCAGCTGCTGAAACCGAAGCTGATGCATCAGCAGAAGCTGAAAGCGCAGAGTAATCTTATAAAAAGCTTAATAAATAGCGAAGTGGTCAAAAACGCTTCGCTATTTTTGTTTACCCCCTTCGGCTCCCCCTTAAGGTTAAGGGGATGAGTAAGGATGAAATATGATAGCAAATGAAAGACCATTTCAAAATAGGGACCATTATTAAAACCCGCGGCTTAAAAGGCGAACTGCAACTATTTGTTGACTTTGAGCAGCTGCAGGACATTAATTTTACCGCTGTGTTTTTTGGCATCGCGGGTAAACTGGTGCCTTATTTTGTACAATCGGTTAAATATCAGAAAAACACCGCCTGGCTTTACCTGGAAGATGTGGATACTATTGAAAAAGCATCCAAATTGGTAAAAAAAGATGTCTACCTTTCCAATAAACTCAAACCAAAAAAGAAAAAGACTGAGTTTACCCTGAAAGACCTAAAGGGCTTCATCGCCATTGATGAAAACGAAGGCGAGCTGGGTGAAATACTCGAAGTACAGGAATTACCGCATCAATACATTGCTACCGTTCATTACCAAAACAAAGAGGTATTGTTCCCGCTAAACGAATCCATTATCAAAGGCATCGACCTGGACGGCGGTGAAGTGTATGTTGATCTGCCGGAAGGTTTGCTGGATATTTATTTGGGGTAAGGCAATAACATACGCTACGAATCCGTAATACAGCCTAACGAATCCATACTATTTAATCAGGACGGTGATTATAGCAATTATTATAATGGTTGATAAAAACCAAGCAAAGCATATTCTCACGCCAGTTAATAATTCATACTTGAATGGATTATTAAACTCATCCGAACAAATAAGCTCATAGCGCTTTCTCTTAATGTAAACATATTCAAGCCATTCTGACAATAAAAAGTTGGCTATAACTAAAGGCACAATAAAGATTTTATGCAAAAGAAGATTTCCTCCTGAATAAAAAAAATAAAATATTTGTGCAATCACCATCAAAGACATACTGAGATTTAGTGCTGCAATATAGATAGCTCTATTGAGTATACTGCCCAAAAGCAATCCATCCATATGCTTTTTCTGGTAATACGATGTCATATAATAGATAAGGAAATCCGCTAATCTCATATACTCATATAGATTATTAATTGTATTTGGCAATAGTTGGCACTCTTCGCCCTTGTCGGTGACAACACCAACAAGTACTCCTTTACAAAATTTTGTCCACCTTAAAAACCCCATTTATCTTTATCAACATTAACTTGATTGTGATGGTGGTCTTATGATATTTTTGGTCCTCACCTAATTCATTATAATAATATGAGACCGCGTATGCATTTTGCGTATTAACATCGCGTTTAATTGACAGTGTTTTTGCCCATCTTGCCTCACTATCCTGGCCTTGTATAATTGGATCACCGTCCGTGTCCTCTACAAGTTTTTTAAACTGATTTTTACATTTTATCGTCAAATATTTATCGCGCAAGCTACTCAAAGAATTTTCAAATTTATGAGCATCAGTAGTTCCTGAAAAAACAGACATGTATGCTGTATAGAAAGTTTTAAGCATGCTAATGGCCTGCTGATCATCTGAAGTAGTTTGTGATCTTGATATCACGGCGCTAGTAACAAATAAGAAAGCAAAGATGGCTTTTTTCAAGGAATAAGGTTTTGTCTAAAAATACACAATTTAACCAATTGTCCTTCTGAATGTTGGCGATAAATTATCGTAATAAAAACTAAACCAAATAAAATCATCTGCGTAAAATGGTTTGTAAATTTTTTTATAATCCATAGTTAAAATGCTTAAATCGGCTCGCATTCCTTTATCCTTTTTGATAACCGGTATTTGCTGGGCTTTATTTAGCAACCCAATTATTACCCTATTTTACCGGCACCTGGCACCTCATGAGCAGGATTCCTACAGGAGTTTGAACGACTTGATCTTCGTGATTATCATCAGCTATGTTTTGTATGTAAAGATCAAAAAGCAGCAGCTTAAGCTAACTAAATCGGAAGAAGAATACCGTCAATTGTTTGAATCCAATCCTAACCCGCTTTGGATATATAATGAACAGCTACAATTTGTTAAGGTGAACGACGCTGCGGTTGAGAAATATGGATATAGCCGGAAAAAGTTCCTGAAGATTACGGCCGATAAAATACATTCTGTAGGAAGCGACAGCATCCTCAGCGAATATTTAAAAGACTTTCAGAGTGAGGCGCGCTTGTCCAGCATAAAAGAGCATGTGAAGGCAAATGGTGAAACCTTTATGGTGTCTATCGTTTCGTATCCTGTATTATTCCGAGACCAAAACTGCAATTTGGTGATGGCAACGGACATTACAGAGCTGATCGAAAAGGAAAGAAAGTTGCAGGAAGCTTACCAACGTATCAAAACATCCAACGAAGCGCTTATGCAGATCGCCTGGTCAAACTCGCATGAGCTCCGGAAACCGCTTTGTTCTATTATGGGGCTTGTGACACTGCTGAAAGAAGCAAGCGATAACGAAAGAGAAGAATTCCTGCGCCTGCTGGAAATATCTTCAGTCGAGCTTGACACGGTTTTAAAGCAAAACAATGAAAAGGTAGACGAAATCGGCATAATTGAGCAATCTGCTTAATTTCGGTTTATCGTTTCGGGTTATACTTTTCCTTGTGATTAAAATCAAACATTCTTGATATCGTGAAGCCCAGGCGGTATTGCCCCCGTCCATAATCTGAACTGGTATTGCTCAAGTAATTCATCTCGTTAACCGCCCGCGAGTTTGTTACATTCAGGGTAAATACATGCCCGCCGGTTACCACCTGTATACCCACGCCTAAAGGATCGCTAAAGCCGGGGTTATTATTTCTGAACGAAGAAAAAGGATGTGCGTAATCCACTACCACACTCATCAGCTTGGTTACTTTCAATCGTGCCGTAGCCGAGAGTGAAAAGATCGTATTTTCATTTCCCGGCTCATCAGGGTTTGGCAAATTATCATGCAATATTGATGGCGCTACCTGGAAAGCAAAATTGTGCGAGAATTTTCGGGCAAAGATCGCCTGTGCAAAGTACGACAGCCGGTCACTAAAAGAATTGTACGTGTTATACGGCCTCACCCCGGTTTGACCTAACACCGATATCGCCAACGGCGAGCTATCGTCACTTGTCTGGTGCAGGATAGCATATTTTAACTGACCGCTAACCAAGCCCCCAACTGTAGGAATAGTACTTCTGCCAAAATCAATATTCAGGTTATCGGTTATTCCGTACTCAAACCCAATATAAACATCTGCCACTGCATCGAGTCCGAAAAAGGTTTGCCCCCCGCCCAAATTGCCGGCTGCGTCACCAAACCGGTGAATAATCAGAACATTCAGGTTCTTCTTCTTTATCGT
>Ga0207695_10008683_pt1 | contig 12675 bp, 10 predicted proteins | sample KBSC54metaG_FD_184354 | JGI IMG/M metagenome (GOLD analysis project Ga0207695, IMG submission 184354) | Corn rhizosphere microbial communities from Kellogg Biological Station, Michigan, USA - KBS C5-4 metaG (SPAdes) (version 2) | ecosystem: Host-associated > Plants > Roots > Rhizosphere > Soil...
CCTTTTCAGAGTTTATTATTGTGCCTATCCTGATGGGTATTATCAGTGCCTGGTTTTGGCGTGACATGAATTTATCAAGTGGCGAGCTTACAGGTAAATCACTCCTTAATGGCTGTGTTACCATTGTTTTGGCGTCCATTTTTCTTGGCGAGGGCGTTATTTGCCTTATTATTGTTTCACCATTGCTGTTTGGTTCTATCATTACCGGGGCATTCATTGGCAGGGCGATGTTCCGCAGGAATAACAATACACTCAACGTCAGTATCATTGGCTTAATGCTGGCTATATTTGTTGCCGATTCATTATATGCGCACCATTATGAAAACATGGTTTCTGATACCATCATTGTCAATGCTCCGCCACAGCAGGTTTGGAAAAATGTAGTTGCCTTTAAGCGGATAAAGGAGAAAAACAAATACTGGCTGTTCAGGATCGGTATGCCCAGCCCGGTTGAGTCAACTGTGGAAGGTTACTATCTGGGTGCCAAACGCAAATGCATTTTCAGCAACGGCTATACTTTTGACGAGAAGATCGTCACTTACGATGAGAACAAAAACCTCACCTTCGCCATCACCAACCAACCCCGCGACCCGGAGATCATGGGGCATATCGACATCGAGCAAGGACAGTTTCTGCTAAAAGATAATGGCAACGGAACCACTACGCTTATCGGAAATAGCTGGTATAAACTATACGTTTTCCCAACCTGGTATTACGATACCTGGGCGCAAAGCATTACCCGTAATGTACATCTTAGGGTTATGGAGCATATTAAAGAACTCAGCGAAACGAAATAAATGTTCAGGTTTGTAACCCGGTATATTGGCTTCCTTAAATCGGTGCCGACCTTAGGGTGGCTGTTCGATGGCTTGCTAAAATTATGGGCCTTTTTCACCCAGCCATCTCTGTTGGACTGGATGGATGAGATCGAAACCGAAGTATTAAAATGGAAGCGCACCACGTCCTCCATCCATAAATATGGCGGTATGCAGTTTAATTATAAAGGCAAAGAGATTGGTCATATCCATAGTAATGGTTTGTTGAATATGCTGTTGAACCGGTCGGTAAAAGCCCAATTAATGTTGGATGACCGTATTAGTGACCATCACACTTTTAAGAATACGGGATGGATAAGTTTTTATATCCGTACTGTTGAGGATAAGGAGTATGCGTTAAAATTATTGAGGAAGGGTTACGAAAAGTTAATTGAAAAAGACCGTTATGCCGACCGCTGTCTAGCGGATTGGGGCCCCACAGGACAGGTCAATGCCATAGCGTACTGTTAGCAAGGAGCAAACTTAGCATGACACATACTTAGCAAGTGGGGTGCTGAAACAAGTTCAGCATGACAGGAGTTTTTATTATGGGTAGAAGAAATCATAATAATCCTTTAATCAAGCGAATCATGGTTCAGACAATGTGCAGTAAAACCAGCCGCACCATGGTTCGAGCGCCTCAGCATGACACCCACCTATTTGAGGGATCTTTCGATATAATTATTAAGTTTAAGCCGCTTATCTAATATCTCGGTATGAGAATTACTATAATCAGACAATAAGGCATCGGTAAAGATTTTCAACTGGTTCGAGTCCCAGTTAGATAAGTCGTCTTGAATTTCAGACCATGCCAAATCATCAAAATTCAATAATTCATCGAGTATTATATCATTTCCAATCAGATACCAGTAGTCGCTATCTGAAAACGCATGCTCCAATATCTCGCGATATATCCGTAGAATTTTTTCATTGCCAGACTTTGAATTCATTTCAGTCTTGCTTCTCGATTTAAATTGTCCACTTGAGTCGTTCAGCATATCAGTTATAGACCTGCAAACTGCAAACTCAAAACTGCTAACTGAATCACTGCCCCACCGCCTTATTCAGCGCAATGATAGCGGTTTTAAAGTGTTCACGTGCTATCAAAAACTGGATGTTCACTTTGCGCAGGGCCATGCCGGCGCTGATGATGTTGATGTCTTCTTTGGCTAAGGCTTCGGTACTGCGTGCCAGTAGTCCGGGTTGATCCATGTTGGTGCCGAGTAAGCATACCAGGGCCGATTTTTCTACCGTGATCTTCTCGAACTTCTTGCCGAGGTCGTCGATCAGCGCCTGTGAGAAATCGCTCTCCCAGATAACGATCGAAATGCTGTTGGCGCTGGTAGCCTTGAAGGTATAGCTGATGCGGTGATCGTAAAACACCTGCATTATTTGCAAGTCGCTGCCCACGTTGCCCACCATCAGGGGGTCGTAAACGTCGATGATCAGCATCTTGTCGTAGCCTGTTATCACCTCCACACGTTTCAGGGTTGACACATAATCTTTGGTGATCAGCGTGCCCGGGTGCGCCGGCTCGAAGGTGTTTTTTATGCGAAGGTTAATGCCGTTTATCTCCAACGGTTTGGAAGCCTTCGGATGAATGGCCTCCATGCCCACATCTGCCAGTTGGTCAGCGATGTCGTAATTGGTAAAGCCTACGGGTTTGCAATTATCCACTCCAACCAGCCCCGGATCGGCGGTTGAGAGGTGATACTCCTTGTGAATAATAGCCTCCTCGGGCTTTAAAATCTGTGCGATCTTACTGAAGGTGACCTCCGAATACCCGCGGTCGAACTCACGCATAATACCCTCGGTGCCTTTGGCATAACCCGTCACGATGCAGATGCAAGATGACAGGTCGATACTCGAAAATACTTCGCGGATACGCTGATCTATGGTAAAAGGGCGCATATCGTCAAAGCCGCCCAAATCGACAAATTTAGCGTTCACACCCTTATTTTGCAGGATGTTCGAAAGATTGAAGGCCGAATGCGTTTCGCCAATCGATGCCAGGATCTCTCTCGCAGCCTGTAAAATACCTTCCCTGCTCACATAGCCCGACGCCAGCACATCCACCAAATTATCCAGGTAGGTCTCCGCTTTTTTCACATGCTTTTCAATAAAAGCATCGGCAACCTTTACATCCAAACCCAGCGACTCATATTTTTTGTTGATCTCCTTCAGCTGCGCAACCAGTTGGTTCAGCAGGTGGTGAAAATCCTCGTTATTGGCAATCTGGTGGTATACACCTGGCTCTTTGGTCTTCTTATTTTCCAGCAGTAGGTTGGTAACACCCGAGAACGCCGACACCACAAACACGCGGTTATACAGGCTTTCTCCCTGGCGTTCGAAATAAATAATGTTATTTAAAACTTCGGCAAGCGCACTCATCGATGTCCCGCCGATCTTCTCAACAGTAAGCATGGGGCGAAACTATTAATTTTTTGTGAATAGTGAGTGGTGAATAGTGAGTAGTTAATCAGTTAACTGGTAATCAGTTAATCAGTTATCAATTATGAGTTTCACAAATAAAGGATGACAAGAGAGTTATGCTGAAAATGGGATCAACTTAATCAACCACTTAACCCAATCAACCACTTAACCCAATCAACCACTTAACTAATCAAAGCACCTTATACAGCACCCAATCCCCCGTTTCATAAACCTTTTGCAAGCTAAGGCGACTGTCGGATCGTTTGATGGCAGGCAGGTAACGGTAGTTAAGCTGGGTATAGCCGGTAAGGATATTTTGGTCGGTTGCTACCAGGATGTAGTTTACATAATGCTCAGGAGCTTCACTTGCACTGAGGTAGGATTCCTGGTAAGGCATTGTTAAACGTTGGATGTGATGTGTAAAGGCAACCACCTGGTAGGCGATGGCGTCATCCACCATGATCTGCGCATTTGTTGGCAACCCATTGATATAATCAGCCATTTCCATATTGTCGCTTTGCTGGTCGACGGGTGCCGGGTTGAATAATACCTTTACAAAATCCTGCTCCTCGGTAAGGAATGACCTTTTTAAGAAAAAGTAGCCGGTAATCAGTTGGAACACTACAAGGAAACTCAATAGTACCTTCATCCCAATCTGATTTTTCGATTCATGTATCTTCAGCGTAACGCAAAGCATTCCCAGCACAAGGAAGATCAGGAAATATTCCTGTGAAAGGAATATCTTATCATATTTAACCTGCAAAAACTGTACAAATGCAAATGGTGCAGCGATGGTCAGGATCTGGTAAGTGCTTTTCCTGAACAGGTAGATAGCCAGTATGATCATCGGGCAAAACAGGGCTATGCTGGCAGTCACTATCGGCGATAACTGCGATGAGTGGTAATGTGCAAAGCTGGTTGCCTGTTCAAAATTGATCTTGTCGGCCAAGACTGTCCAGGTAGCATACGGACTTTCGATAAAGTAGTTCAGGTCATTCGCGTGCGTCAGGTTCAGCATCTTATAGATTAAGATAGACGCCAGAGGCAATATGAACAGGATGATATAAATAGCAAAGGTTTTGTTCACCAGCTTACGGCGCAATGCCGGACTGTTAAAGCTCTGGTATAACCGGAAGATCGTTTCCTTTTCGCCGAGGTTCAAGCTCTGCGTTGCAATAAACAATACCAGTGGTATAAAGAATAAGTTGAGCCAGATAAATTTATAGTCGCAAAATACCAGGATCACCAAACAAATACTTGCGATTGAAATATGGAAAGTAGTATTTGACGAATAGAACCGGATGATATGGAAAAAGAACAAATAGAAAAACAGCAGCACCATGTATATGGATTTGCCCGAGCAAGCGCTGTACAATATTCCCGGATGAAAGAGGAACAGCGCAAGAAGCAGCAGCAAGTAAAAGTCGTCGTTAGTGCGTTTGATCAGTGTGGAGCACATCACGTAAAACAGCAATGCCGTACCCAATGCTGATGCAATAACAGGTGCTAATTGCGGGTTGATCCATGAGAAGAAAACCGTTCCGTAAAAAGGCAGGATAGGCGTTGTGAGGCCCATTACCTTGAGGCGGTTACCCAATCCTTCAAAAAGTATCTTACTTTTTTCAATGAAGAAAAGCGACTCGTGGTTATAATAGCCCAGCCTGTTCAGGTAAATGCCCAAAAACAGGTAGTACACCGCGATAAATACTGTGATCAGAATGAGATATAGTCGTCTCCTGTTCCTCATGAATTTATAACGTTAGTGGCACTATTAACTTTGCTCAGTCCATGCGTGGTTTTTTCCCAATAGAATGGTTTTACAATCAATTGGTATAGTCCCATATATGCCGCTGCCGAGTGCATCAGCCAGTAAACCGGGTTGGCAATCGAGAACAAGATTAGTTCATAAAAACGGCGTTTAAACACCGCCATCATATTTACGTAGATCATCAATATATTTCCAACCATCAGGTTGAATATAGACATGAACAATACCCAGTCAGGGAACAATGTTTTGATAGCCGCGAGGTTAAATACCACGTAGGCCAGGAATATGAACAGCAGGATAGGGTATACCAAAAATGTGATCGGTGTTGCGCCAACAAAGAAGTTGAACCCTATGAATCCGCGGAAACCGATTTTTTTGATCAATTTGATCGGGTTACGCATATGCACCAAATAGGTTTGCATATACCCCTTGATCCACCTTGAACGCTGACGGATCCAGTTAAACGGCTCGTTGTTAGCTTCCTCGTAAGTAGTCGAGTTCACAATAGCTACTTTATACCCCTTTGCATAAGCACGCACACCCAAATCGGCATCTTCAGTCACGTTGAACGGGTCCCATGCGCCAAGCTCTATCAACGTATCCATTTTAAAGTGGTTGCTGGTTCCGCCTAGTGGGATAGGGATATCCAATGTATCCAGCCCTGGCAGCATATAATCAAACCAGTATGAATATTCGAGCGTGAACATCCTGGTCAGGAAGTTCTCGTTACGGTTAAAGTAGTTTAAAGCGCTTTGTATACAGATGTAGTTTTCCGGCAGTTTGTTAAACAGGGTAACCACTTTTTTCAGCTGATCGGTATCCGGGATATCTTCAGCATCATAAATCGTCAAGTATTTACCGCGCGCAAAGTGCAGGCCATAGTTACAAGCTTTAGGCTTGGTTTTTGGCATGTGGAACGGCACTACGATAACCTCGAATATCGCCGGGAAATCAAGGCCACGTACCGCATTCAGCGTCAGGTCGTCATCTTCTTCAATTAGAAGTTTAATATCCAGTTGCTCGCGCGGATAATCGATACTTTGTAAGTTCCAGATCAGTTTTTTGATCAGCTTATCTTCCTTATAAACCGGCAGTAATATGCTGTAAACCGGCAGTTCTTCCTCGTTTACGTTGCGAACTTCTTCCCGGCTGACGGCCTGGTACAGCTCAAACCTCGAACCCACCAATGAAAGAAAAAGCTTAAAGATTATAGCGATCAGGAAGAACAAACTCATCGCCACGTTTACGGTAATGGTAACGCTTTTGAAATTCAGCACTAAACCGGCAGCTAATCCACCAACGATCAGAAAAATAAAGATCAATTGCCCGGTAGTGAAGGTAGTAAGTGCCGAGCTATCAGCATCGTGGTTGTGCAGCTCGAATACCGATGATCTGACATAGTCGTCGGCAATAATCACCTCGGGCTCCATATTGTAGGTCATCCGGATGAAGTCGAGAAACAGCTGGTCGCTCGGATCAGCCATCAGGGTGACTACCTTCTTTTTTTCTATGCGTAATGGAACAGCAAGATGTGCGTCGGCAAATTTAAGGTCGATCTTATCAAGTACTTCTTTATCAAACGTCTCTTCTCTTACAGGTTTAAAATCCAACCCTGCGTTGCTCATCGAGCGCTCGTAGTTTTTGCGGGATATGTAGCCGTAGGTAAGCGCTATTTTGATAAAGGAAAGATCAGTCCTGGCAGAAAAGTTTTCAATCTTTTCCCGATCAGCTGGTGTGATAAAGCCATCTTTAACCAAGAGTTCGGGAATTGATATCTTCATTTTGTAGTATAAAGGGTGTTTGTTTTATTGAGCAGCCCCAGGTGTTTTTCTGAGGCTGCTCAAATTAAATTTCAGGCGCTCTTTGTATTTTTAAATTCTTCGCAATTATTCGTTAAACAACTCCTGCGATTTCTGAACTTTTGAGCGTACGTAGAGGAATGACATTAATATCAGTACAAGTATGCCGAGCAATATGTACAGGTTATAGTTCTCCCAGAAACGGGTTAAGGCGTTTTTGGTATCTACATACTCCAGGTTCTCGCTTGATTTGTTGATATTGAATAAGTATTTATTACCGTTTACATCAGCCACACACACGTTGCTTGACAAGGTCGATAACTGCTCGGTGATCGATTTTGAAGCCGCCGTAAATGCCTCAGCTTTGTCTTTACCGGTGGCAGTAAGTACCAGCACGGCATTATTGCTTCGGCCGTAGAAAATCTGCGCCAAACCGTTCGATACCGAGTCGGATAGCGAGTAAACAGGCTTATTATTTTCGTTATTATATAAACGGAATTCCTTATTAAAGCTGATCGGCGCATCAGGGAACTTGTCCAGCATCTGGTCGTGCTGAGATAAAAGCGCCACGATATTGTATTTCTTCAGATCGGCATCCTTTACATCGTCCGAGTAAACAAACTCAGGGAAATTGTTGGAGTTGATGTTGTTGTTCAACTCATAAACAATCTCACCCATCGCGGTAGCAGCATACTTAGCAAACTCTTTGGTTACCACAATGCGGGTTGTGCCGGTGTTGAAAGCTTCAGGATATTGGTAGAAGCTCAAGTCGTTGGTGATAAACGGATTCTTCGATTCCAGGTATGATTTATCTACGTCGATCTCGGCAAAGAAGTTGGTAAATGCGTTGATACAGTTACCACTGCTTGGATAGATGCGGAACTCAGCTTCAACAGTATTGTATTTGTGGTGCTGGTAACGGTTGATAGAAACCGATGTATTCAGCTTACCCGAAGCATCCAAACGTTCACTACTGATCAAAGCGCCGTTCAGGTAGATATTAAAATACCCGCGGTCGCCAGGTGAAAGACTGCTGTAATTTGCTACAAAGTGTATCTCAACTTCTTTCGGCGTAAAACTGAAATCGCTGTTTTTGAAGCTGTAAACGTTCGTCAACGAACCGATACCTGACATAAAGTTCGGTGCTCCGCCTACTTGTCTTAAAGTCAGTTTAGAGCGGTTTTCGTCAACAGTTTTAAAGTAGTTGTTCTGTGCATTATCGATCAAAAGAAACTGACCGAATGATGAATTCAATATGTTCAAATTACCGAGGGCGGTAATTGTTTTTTCGTAACCGGTATCGTCGGCGCCAGTAATAAATAATATTTCACCCGGCTCAGTCAGCTTGGCATCAGACCGTGCAGTATCTGTATAAGTTACTATAGCCTTGCTCAGGAATAACAGGCCCTGGTTGGCTTTTGGTGCAACATTGATCAATGCTTTTTTATCGGCAGGCAGACTGTTCCAGTTGCCCACTATAATATAGTTCTTAACGCTGTCAGGAATTTGGTCAGCAGTATAAACCTTAATATCCTTATTCATTGCTCTTTTAAGCCTTGAATAAGCCCATGCCACTGCTTTTAAATCGTGGAGTGTAGGGTTGGCAGGATAAACTATCGCTTTTTTAGAATCAAAGCAATTGCTCAGGTTTACATTCTTAAAGAAGTTTTCGTTGGTTTTGATCAGCGACAGGTAAGAATAGTTCTTCACCTTTATCCACATAGCTGGATTGTCAAGGTCCTTACACTTATCATCCGATACCGTGAGCAAGGTTTTTACCTGTATCTTCAGGAACTTGTCGGCTGAAAGATCTTCAGGGGTTAAGTTGATCGTTAATTTTTCGATCGTGTCTTTGGTAAGACGTGCGCTGTAAGCGGGACGATCGTTGATAACGATATTCACAAAAGAATGATCTTTAATTAAAGCCTGGGATGGCTCGATATACAACACCAGCTTGCTTCCCTTCATTTCAACAAGGGGGCTTACTTTTAAATAGAATGAACTTGCTCCGATCATTCCATATATTGACTCGTCTTCATGTCCCATTGCCTTGAATGACACAATGCTTTGCGCTATTGATGCCGTACTTAACAGTAATGCAAGAGCTAAAAGGCTTAAAAATTTATTCATTTGTTTTGGTATTAATTGATCACGTTGAATTCTACTCTAAAATAATTTCCGTTTTCGTCGCTTCTGTAAGCAAGCTCGCCACCCATTTCATAGGTCATCAGCTTAGCTATTGATAAACCAAGCCCCAGGCGGCTCTCCACATTGCCAGATGCGTCGTTTAATGTTTTCAGTTTGTTAAACATCATATCCAGCTCTTCCTGGCCTATAGCGATACCTTCATCCATAATTTCGAAGATGAATTTTTGACGCTGCAGGCTGGTAATTACCTTGATGCTGTTATTTGTTTGTGAAAATTTAATGACGTTGGATAATAAGTTTTGGAATATCTGACCTGTAAATACGCGATCGAGTTTTACGTTGAGGGGGAGTTTTAGAATATTATCGATCAGGTGAATATTTTTCATTTGAGCGGTTTCAGACAAGCCTCTGTACACGTGCTGAACCTCAGTATTGATGTCGAATATCTCAAGATTGAACTTCATTTCCGGAGCCTCGATCTCGCGAACGTCCATCAGCTTGTTCAGCATGTATTGCATTTTCTCAGCCGACTCGCTTATGTAGCCTACAAACTCTTTCTGGTCATTGCTCAGCTTGTCTTCTTCTTCCCGCACCATATTATTACTCATGATGATGGAGCCGATGAGGTTCTTAAGATCGTGACCTGCGATATTGATAAAGCTGTTCTTTTGTTCGTCCAGCCTGCGCAGTTTTTCATACTGCATATCAATGATATTGTTCTTTTCAGAAATATCCCGGTTTTGCTCTTTCAACTGTTCATTTGATTTCTCGATCAGGATGGAAGAGCGTACATCGCGCATGATCACTTTATAGCGCGCATTAGGAATTAAACAGGAAATAATGGCAACGATAAAGAAGTACTGACCGCCATTATTAATGAATATATCTGCGCCGTAATCAGCAAACAGGTTGAAAAACAAAGTAAGCAGCAGAATAGAAACTAAAGTTTGCACTACCGAGTTGATTGGTTCCCAGAATACCTGCAGGTTGAAAAACAAGATGACCACGGAGTATAACAGGAAGTAAACGCTCAGATCCTGCGAGTTTACCAGCGTACACATGAGTGCAGAACTAGCCGAAAGCAGGAAAAACGCGACATGCAGCAATAGCCGGTATCTTTGTCCCTTGTTTTGGTAAACATTAAATAACATGTAAATTACCAGAACAATAATCAGGCGAACGATAAAAACCTGAAGCCAAAGGCCCGGAGTATAAATGAAATCAATTATACTGAAGAGAGGAAAAAGGAAAATGATAGACCAGATAACGATGTTAGTCTGGTACCAGGCCTTTTTGGTGATCTCTTTTAATAATTCGTCTTTGTTGATCTGAACAAACATTATAGTTAGTTTTCTTAATTTGTAATAAGATTAAACCAGTTGTTAATTTAGTCGCTAATAAAATAAAATTAAGTGAAAATATTGCCGTATTCAACAATGTTTATTAACAGGGTGTTAGGAATGGTTTCACTTTTAACGTTATTTGTTTCAATTGGTTGCGATGCGCAGTCGTTTAATAATCAGTCTGCTGTGTTTAAAAGAGCCCAAACTTTAGATAACGGTGTGAGCATCTCCTGGCTTGAACAGACCTGGAATAAAAACATCCTGGATAGCAACGTTGTCACAACGTCCGATTTCCGTTTATTAAAACAACTTGGCTTCAAATGCGTCCGGATTCCTGTGGCCTTCAGTCATTTTCAAACCAATAACTCTTATAACCCAAAGTTGCTTGAACACATTGATCAAATCATTAGGCTATGCCACTTATACGGGTTCAAGGTAATCATTTGTTACCATTCGGGAAATTTAGATGAAAACACCTATGTTGCTGAAAGTCAAAAGATTATTGCTTTGTGGCAAATGCTCGCAAAAAAATATTATCAGCAAAGTACGGACGATCTCTTCTTTGAACTCTATAATGAGCCACCCCACATGAACCCCGATATATGGCAAAACGCGGCAAATGAGATCATTAAAGGCGTCAGGGCGGTTGATAAAAAGCGGACGCTGATAGTGGGTGCATCAAACTTCAACAGCATTTATGAGCTGAGCCGGACAACGCCTCTAAACGATAATAATATAATATATACTTTTCACTTTTACGAGCCCTTTTTCTTCACCCACCAGGGAGCGGAATGGATAGGCGACCAGGTGGCAACGATCAATGTGCCATTCCCATATAACGCTTCAACTTTTCCACCTTTGCATCCAAGAGCAAAAAACACCTGGGGCGAAACCAACTATTATCAGTACCGCACAGACGGCAATGAACAGTCGGTAAAAGATAAATTACAGATTGTTAAAAACTGGGGTATTAAATATAATGTTCCCTTATTATGCGGCGAATATGGTGCATATAATAAATATGTTGATGAGGCTAGCCGTTGCCGGTACATAAACGCTGTAAGACAAACGTTAAAGGCGATACATATACCCGGAATATTGTGGGATTATAATAGCAATTTTTCCCTTTTTGAAGGTAAGCCATCGGTCGCAAATCTGCCTGATTGTATGAAAGATGCGATAAGCCAATCGGGCAAAAACTAAAATGAATACTTTAGTATTTACTTATTATAATTAGTTACCTTTGCACACTATTGTATAAACATGAGATTTTTTGAAGAGCAGCGCAGAGAAGTTATGAAGCATATTGAAAAATATATGCTCCAAAAAATCAGTGAATATCTGAAGCCTGTAGAAACTATATGGCAGCCATCTGATTTTTTGCCCGACTCAACCCGCGAAACCTTCTTTTCAGAGATCAAAGAATTACAGGAAAGTGCAGCAGGCTTATCATACGATCTGATCGCGGTTTTAATTGGCGATACCATTACGGAAGAAGCTTTACCGACTTACGAGTCATGGCTAACTATGGTTGAAGGTGTTTCAATGGATGAAGAGGGTGGCTGGATGAAATGGACACGTCATTGGACATCAGAAGAAAATCGTCACGGCGATTTGCTCAATAAATATCTATACCTGTCGGGCCGTGTGAATATGCGGATGATGGAGGTATCTACCCAATATCTTATTGCCGATGGGTTTGACATCGGTACAGGCACAGATCCTTACCGAAATTTCATTTATACCTCCTTCCAGGAGTTGGCAACTAATGTTTCTCACCGTCGTGTAGCTTCGCAAGCGAAAAAAGATGGTGATACCCTGCTGTCAAAAATGTGCGGTGTTATAGCTGGCGATGAAGCTCGTCATGCCAAAGCTTATAAATATTTCATAGAAAAGATATTTGAGGTGGATCCAAGCGAAGCAATGATTGCTTTTGAGGATATGATGCGTAAAAAGATCGTAATGCCGGCTCATTTTCTGCGTGAAGTAGGATTAAAAGTTGGTCAGACCTTTGGCCATTTTACCGATGCTGCACAACGCTTAGGTATCTACACCGCAATCGACTATGTAGACATCCTGAAAGAACTGATAGAAGACTGGCACATTGAAAGCGCTAAAGATCTGAACGAAGGCGGCGAAAAGGCCCGCGACTATATCATGAATCTCCCTAATCGCTTACTGCGCGTAGCCGAACGCATGAAAAACCCGATGCTGGAGTATAAATTCAGCTGGATAAACGGGTGATTTTAAGTCTGTAGTCTTAAGTTCTGAGTCGAAAGTCCGTTTCCCTAGGATTTATTAAATACCCCATGTCATTTCGAACGAACGGGTTGGGAATATGTAGTGGCCGTGAGGAGAAATCTTATACG
>Ga0207695_10008688_pt1 | contig 12668 bp, 6 predicted proteins | sample KBSC54metaG_FD_184354 | JGI IMG/M metagenome (GOLD analysis project Ga0207695, IMG submission 184354) | Corn rhizosphere microbial communities from Kellogg Biological Station, Michigan, USA - KBS C5-4 metaG (SPAdes) (version 2) | ecosystem: Host-associated > Plants > Roots > Rhizosphere > Soil...
GATTCTGGGCCCGTCTTTTGTTTATTCCAGCGGATGCGAATGTAACGGGGAAAGGTGGGAGAGGGTCTCTGCCTGTCCAACAACAAGCCGAGCCTTGCGCGCGCTAGTAGGCATCAACCGCTCGCGGTTGCTTGGCAAGCCGCTCCTCCCCCGCCTGAGTTGTTTTGGTAAAGGACCGCTGTAGCTCCGTGGCCTTGGCCCCGTCTGGTGGAGCGTCTGTCTGACGAAACTTGCGGCATCGTCTTGCGCGGTAAATTCGGCCAGGGGTTACGGGTTACCCAGGGCGGTAGGTGGGGAGCCCGGCGCCACGCCTTCGAACGATCCTACTTGCCAGTAAAATGCCGCCGAGGGACAAGAGAGTAGTGGTGTCGACACTCCCGCCGCCATGGCCTCCACCCCCCGACGTACTCGCTGCATTGATCGTCAAAGTCGCTGAGCTACTCACACTTCCGCCTGTGCCTGTGCAGGTGAGTGTGTAGGTGTTCGTACCCGCGGTATTCGGCGTTACGGTCTGAGTTCCGCTATCGGTTTGCGATCCTGACCAACTGCCCGAAGCCGTGCAACCGCTCGCGTTAATCGCATTCCAGGTGAGCGTTGCAGAGGCGCCAACGGTAATGGTCGTGGGACTCACAGATAGGGTCGGCGCGGCCGCAGGGAGTGAGGCAAGGGCGGCATCGATTTGGATAAAGCCGTGGCCATTGTCGTAGTCATAGCCCTGGCCACTTACCCTGGGTGTCATTGGCAACGCAGTACCCTGTAGGGCACTCATGATCTGAGTGGCTGTCAGGGCAAGGTTGGCCTGCAACATGAGCGCCGCTGCCGCGGCGGCGTGGGGTGCTGCAGCCGACGTTCCTAGGAAGATCGGGTAAGCGGCGTTGTTCTGACACGCGGCGATCGACGTCGGCAAGTTGTTAGTCGGGTTGCTCGGCGGGTAGCCGCTGTCTTGCATGTTGGCGCCGAGCATGGTGTTGTTCACTCCATCGGGAGCAACGAAATCCGGCTTCTGCCGCACTTGAGGGGTGCCGAGTCGATTACCCGAAGAGTCGAACAATATGGGGTCGCCGCCCGCCGACGAATAGCTTTCGAGCGTCGCCGGACTGGTGCCACACTGCGGCGTGTAGTAATAGAACGCCGCGCCGACGGCTGCGGCCGTGGCGGCCCCCGGATGCCCCTGGATGGTGGGGCTGTTGGTGTTATAAGGCGAGTTGATCGCAGCTCCCTGGGCGCCATCGGCGGACAGCAGGAATTTGATCCTGCCGGGCGTAGCCGTGCTGCCGTTCACCAATCCTATGGTGAGATTCACAGTCACCGCCGACGTGTAACCGCCGGCGTTGGCGGGGTTACCGATAATGAGAAATTGCACCGGGTCATTACCCAGGCCGCTGCCCCCGGTGCAGGTGACGGAATTCGGGAAGGAGTTGTTGTCCGTGACTAAATCCGAACCGGCGCCGGAGAGACATAGATCAAGTGAACTTGTGGCGCCACCGCTTTGCGGTGAACCCGTCACGTAGGGCTGGTCCCAACCGACAACTAAGAAAATGTATTCGCCGGGATAGAGTTGGGGAATGCTCAGGGGTAGAGATGTGGTTACAGTGGCGCCGCTGGGGTCGAAATTCAGCAGTTTCTCGTTTGCCTGCGCCCCGGTGCCATTGACGGGAAAGCTCGGAGTAGTGTTTTCGTATGAGCTGCGGCCATCGTTACCGGCCGAAGAGAAATAGACCACGCCATCGGCCGCGACCGTATTGACGGCTTGCGCGATGAGCCCGTCCTGAAAGAACGGCTCATCCGGGTAGCCAACGTCATCGTCGATTACCTTAGCCCCGGCCTTCGCGAGAGTCTCGATGCCGTTCGCAAAATCAGCCTCACTGTTGACGGCTGTGTAAAACATCAAGGCCGCGTCCGGCGCGACAGCGTGAACGATCTGCAGAATCGCACGACCTTCATCGGTGAAGGGGAGTTGATAAGGCTGCCCGTATTGTAAGCATGGAGCTTCGGCAGCCTGACCGGTGCTGACGTCAGTGGCGAGGGTCACGCCCGCCGGTAAGGCGCTCGTCGAAGCTGCCTGCCCTGTCGATGGCTGTTGGTCATCCTGATATCGAGCCGTGTACCCAAATGGAGCGTATCCGGTGTAGCCGCTCGCGGGCACACCGCTCCCGGGTTGAGCATATTGTGCAAAACAATTGAAACTATCGGATAACACCCCGACAGTGATGCCCGCCCCCGTAAGCGATGGATAGGTGGTTCGGACGGCAGCGCTCTTTTGTGCGAAATCGCCCTGCGTGGCGACCATGCTCGAGCGCGTTCGGGGCATCGCGGCCCGCGCGAAACGTAAGCCGCCGAGCGCTGCGGCATTGGCTATCTGGTTAACCGGTAACCAGCCTCCAACATCGTTGGAAAAAACCGAGACATCGCTCATACCCAGCTTCTGCAGCGCGCTCTTGAGAGTCTGCGGGTCGCCAGTGGCGATAGCGTCAATCGATACTTCGGGTGTGTTAAGAGGGGATGAAAGCCTAAATCGCGCCGCCGGATTCATCGATCGCAGGTCGCTCAGAGGATGCTCGGTTGAGAGCGACGGGTAGCGCTGCGCGATCTGTTTCAGGGAGCCGTCGACCTTGGCAGAGGGTGCAGATGGAACACCGCTTTGCTGAGGAACACCGAACACGGTGAGGCGCGCAGAGATTGAGGTGGCTGCCGAGGCCTTTCCTTGGGCGAGGGCGGTGGGTCGCTGCGCCGCTGCGGCGGCTTGGAGCGCGGCAACTAACATGACACCGGCTCCTAACCAGCCACGATTTGCACTCATCCGTCATCTCCCGGCGCGTCGGCGCAACACAGTTTGCTTGCGATCTTCCGCTGGCGCTCAGATTCCGTCAACGTCGCTCGTTGGCGTCACATCAGAGAACTGTTTTCCATCGTGAGACCATGCTCCACATGGACCTGCTGCAACGAGAGGCTAGTGAGCGGAAGGATTGCCTCGTTTGGTTTGTAGGACTGTAACATCTTGTAACGGATCGTCGTTGACAGGGTGAGCGGCGCCGGTGGCTCGGATTCATCGGATTGCGGGTGAGCCTGTTGATCATTGTCGGCGGCCTCGGGACGCTTGTTGTCGTTGCCGTGTGGATGCGCCTCTTCCCACCACTAAGGAAAGTCGATCGTCTGGCGGATGCGTTGTCCGCTGACGCCGTGGGCCCACAGGATTAGTTGCATTTGCCCCCGGTCGGCCCGCGCATTCACCGCGGGCCGTCGTAACCAAATCACCTCACTACGACAATAACTGCTCGTGGTGGCCCGTACTCTGCCAGGGCTGCGCCGACACCTTGTTGCACCGCCAGATGCTGTACCGGCGCCAAGCGAGGCACCTTATTGCTAAGCCGCAACATGAATTTCTGAGAGACCTATCTCTGCCGCGTTGCGATTAAGCGTGACGAGCGCCAAGGTTGCTATAAGTACCTAACTCCTAACATGGCCGCCGGCTGAAGGTAAGGTGAACCAACTTAGGTAAATGCTCATGATGCTTTGCGACGCACTGACTCGGAGCCTGGGTCACAAACTGCGCGGCGGTGCGGCAATCACGCTAGCCGGCATGCTGTTCGGAGTGCTGCCCCGCAGCGCGTCGGCTGATGACTCCCCAACGCCGCCGCCGGTAGCGACTGCGGAGCAGATACGCGGAGATGCAATCTCGGTAGGTGGCGGCTATGCCTGGCCATCACGCGAGCTGCAGACTACTGGACGGGGATTCACGGGCTCGCTGATCTACAGCCATCCCTTCGGAAATCACCTGGGTCTTGAAGTTAATCTCAATGGCTCTATTTTCGAGTCCGGCGTCCCCGGTGGCACCGACTTCTACCAGAAGGGCCTCAACCTCGATCTCGTCTACAGCCTCAACCAAAGGCAATCCTACTTTCTAAATCCCTTTGTGCTCGCCGGGATTGGCGGCGCCTACGACGATTTCCACCCCGACACATTGGATCGTGGTGTCTTTTTGACGGAGGCCGGCTTGGGTGTGATCAGCTGCCCCCTGTTCAAGAACGGGCTGCGCCTGCGCGCCGATTTACGTTGGGTGCACGACCCCAACGAAGGCGGCCACAGCGAATACCGCAGCCTAATTGGCATTTTTGTACCGCTGGGCTGGGTACAAGCGCCGCCCGCACCACCCCCGCCAACCATCGAGGTTCGCGAGGTTGTGAAGGAAGTCATCAAGGAGGTGCCTCGCCCTTGGGTTGACTCCGACGGCGACGGCGTGGACGACGACCACGATCGATGCCCAAACACTCCGCGTGGCGCTCGTGTGGACGCCAACGGCTGTGTCATCGCCGCCCAGACTATCGAGTTGCGCGGTGTCACCTTCGATTTTAATGAGGCGACGCTCACTCCAAATGCCGAAACCGTGCTCGATGGGGTGGTGCCGGCCTTCACCGGCCAGCCGTCACTGCGCGCTGAGGTTGCCGGACACACCGATAGTCACGGTACCGCTCAATACAACATGGAGCTGTCGCAGCGGCGAGCCGAGAGTGTGCGTAGATACCTAATCGCGCAGGGCGCCCGTCCGGAGCAGCTTACCGCGCGCGGTTATGGCAAGAGCGAGTTGTTGATCGATCCGGAGAAAAGCGCAAGCGATCGTGAGCGCAATCGACGAGTCGAGCTGCGGGCTAGAGGACAACAGGAGTGAAGCCCATGAGAATCAACAGCATCGCGTGGCGAGTAACGCTGCTGCGCGTGACTGCGCTGCTGTTGCTCGCAGCAGCGCTCGTGGCCTGCTCGGCCAATGGACAGCTGGCTTCGAAGACCACTCTGAGCACAGACCCCGGCAGCGGCAGCAGCAGTTCCTTGGGCGCAGGCGGTAACGACCCGGAAAACAAAATCTCTCCTCCACCCAACGTGACGGTCTCCGTTAACCCGCAAGCCCTTCAGCCGGGGGACGCTTCGACCATTACCTGGACCGCCAACAACTCGACTGGGTGCGTGGCCAGTGGCGCATGGTCGGGCCAGCAGGCGGTCGCGAACGCGGCTGGCGTTAGCACCGGTGCGCTGAACTCAACCGGCACTTATACCTATGCACTGACCTGTACCGGGCCAGGTGGCTCGGGGAGTAACTCGCAGCAGGTGTTCGTTGGTGCGGTCAGCGCACCGATAGTCAGTTTGCAAGTCGCGCCAGCCGCAATTCAACCCGGTGACTCCGCAACGTTGACCTGGTCGGCCACTAACAGTACCTCCTGTACGGCCACAGGGGGGACGGGCTCCGATGGTTGGACGGGCGCGCTAGCTACGCAAAACGCCGCGGGACTCAACACGGGACCCATCGCTACGGCAGGTGAGTACTCGTATAACCTTACCTGTAGTGGGCCTGGCGGTTCCGGCTCTGCCAGTCAGATTCTGCAAGTACAGAGCTCTGCGCCACCGGCACCACCGTCGATCACTTTCAGCGCGCAGCCGACTCTGCTGTCTCCCGGCGGGTCGACTACGCTCAAGTGGAACGCTGCCAACGCAACATCCTGTACGGCGAGCGGCGGCTCGGGCAACGATGGTTGGAGCGGCTCTGAGCCCCTGTCGAGCAATGGCACGGCCGCCGGGCCAGTCAGCGCCGCCGGCAACTACACGTACACGCTCACTTGCACCGGCAGTGGTGGAACAAACAGCCAGAGCGCGAGTGTTGTGGTCAGTTCCAGCTCGACTCCGCCGGCAGTTACGGTTGACATGAATGTAAGCCCCACGGCGGTTACCGCTGGTCAGTCTGCGGTACTGAGCTGGACTAGCACTAATGCGAGTAGTTGTGTCGCCTCGGGCTCATGGAGTGGCGCTGAACCGACTACAGGCTCGGCGGTCAGCACTGGAACCCTAGCTACTGCGGCGCTGTATTCCTATACACTGACGTGTACAGGGCCCGGAGGAGGTTCGAGCTCCACAGCCACCATCACGGTCAATCCTGCCCCCGCGGCTGTTACCGCCTTCGCTGCAAACCCGACCGCCATTCAGGCCGGACAGTCGACTACTCTTTCTTGGTCCACCAATGGCGCGAGTGCATGTACTGCCGGAGGCGGCACGGGATCGGATGGTTGGAACGGATCGGAGCCAACATCAGGTTCCGGTGTTTCGATTGGCCCCCTCAATACGCCCGGCATCTACATTTACAGCCTAACGTGCACTGGACCGGGCGGTAGCAGCGCGCCCAGCTCGGTTACTGTCACTGTGACATCGGGGAGTGCAGCTCCATTACCGACAATCACGACCTTCGTTGCCGTCCCCACGACGATCCAAGCCGGACAGTCCACTATACTCACTTGGGCGGCGATCAATGCGACCTCCTGCACGGCAAGCGGCGGCAGCGGCGCGGATTCGTGGAGTGGCACGGAACCGGTGGCGAGCCTCGCTACGGTAATTGGTCCATTGAATACCGCAGGCGCCTATACATACACCCTGAGCTGCACAGGTCCGGGTGGCACGAGCTCAGCAAGCTCGGTGACGATTACTGTTGGTGCCGCGACACCTGCCCCAACTATTGGAACCTTCCTAGCAACGCCCGCATCGCTGCAGGTCGGACAGTCGACAACGCTTACGTGGTCTACCGTCAACGCCACCTCATGCGCGGCTACGGGGGGTACTGGATCTGACGGCTGGGCGGGCACGACCGAGCCCCCCGCCAGCCGGGGCACTGCGATCGGCCCGTTTACGCAGGCTGGCACGTACACGTACACGCTGACTTGCAGCGGACCGGGCGGCGCCAGCGCGCCGTTGTCAGTGACCGTAAACGTGAGCTCCGGCCCCCCGGCAGCCACAATTACTTCGTTTACGGCGACTCCGTCAGCGGTCCAGATTGGACAGTCGGTCACTCTTGCCTGGACCACAACTAATGCAACCTCGTGCACCGGTACTGGAGGCACACTCACGGATGGGTGGGATCTATCAACACGCGGAACGTCGAGCGCGAATACCACGCTTGGGCCACTTGCTGCTGCGGGTACCGTAACGTACACGCTAACCTGTACAGGAGCGGGGGGCACCAGCGCTCCCAGCTCGGCGACGGTTACGGTCAGCGCCGGCACACCGCCTGCGACGATCGGCGGATTTACTGCATCACCCGTCTCCATAACCACGGGAGGAACGACGACACTCAGTTGGACTTCCGCCAATGCGACTACTTGCGCGGCGACAGGCGGCGCGCTCCTGGATGGGTGGGCAGGCGTACAACCGACTTCCAGCGCCGGCGTAACCGTCGGGCCGATCAACGCCGCAGGCACCTACACGTATACCTTGACGTGCACGGGCACTGGGGGCGTCAGCCAGCCGTCAACCGCGACGGTGACGGTGACTGCGCCAACCCCTCCTGCGGCCGTGACTTCCTTTACAGCGACACCGTCCACGATCCAAGCTGGGCAGTCGACAGTGTTGAGTTGGACATCAACTAACGCAACATCTTGTGTGGCGAGTGGCGGCGCCAGCGGGTCTGGATGGTCGGGCGCTGAGTCGACCTCCAATGCCGCTCTCACCGTGGGTCCCATTGCCGCGGCAGGTACTTACATTTTCACACTAACTTGCACGGGTCCGGGAGGGACTGGTGCTCCCGGGAGCGCCACCGTCACGGTAAATCCAGCGCCCCTTGGACCTCCGGTTGTATCACTTAACGTGAACGGTGGATCCAGCGCGAATATCCAACCTGGGAGTTCGTTAAACTTTACGTGGTCAGCAACCAACGCTACCTCGTGTACAGCCACCGGGGGTACTGGTACGGATCAGTGGACCGGATCGCGAAGCGTTACGAGCACGGGATTCTCTGTCGGACCGGTCAATGTCCCAGGTATCTATACCTACACGTTAAGCTGCACGGGTGCAGGCGGCACTGGCAGCGCGAGCGTGCCGGTAACGGTTCTTTCCTCGACAGCGATCAGTTGCGGGCTGAGCACTCCGAGCCAGGCGCTCTTAGCACCTGCGGCCTCCGCAACGGGTGGCGTCAACGGAGTATGTCTGTTGGGCTGTGGTGTCACAAATCTGTCGAATCTGACGGATTCGAACCTGACCAATTACGCCACTATGAACGTGAAGGTAAGTATCAAGGCGTCGGCATATGCCAGAGTAACGGATTCCACGACGACATATCCGCCCGGACGCCAGGCGGGCTTCTTGGTAGCCGATCCGAACGCGCAGTTGAGTCTCACGCTACTCCAGAACGTCAACATTGTCACATTGTTGAATGGAACGGTCCAAGAAACAGCCACTACGAGCAACCAGCTTGGCCTACAGACCATTGGACTGGTGAGCCACGACCCGAACGAGGCCTTCGTAGGCTTTACAACGACCAAGCCCTTCAATGCGGTGGAAGTGGATCTCGGTCAGTTAGCGTCGGTGCTCGCGACTTTGAACGTCTACAGTGCGTGTGTAAGTTTGCAGTAGCGGAGTGAGGAACACAGCAGAGGCACAGGGGTGGCATCGGCGTCGGATTGCGGCGCCGGCGCCATACCTTTTTTAGGGCATACTACAGGGATGCAAGCCACCCCCCGTGAATACGAATTCGCTGTGCTCGGCGCTGGCGCCATCGGCTCGATTCTGGGCGCACACCTGGTCCGCGCCGGGCATTCTGTCGCTATGCTGGCACGAGGCCGTCGTGCTGAGCAGGTCCAAGCCGAGGGGCTGCGCATCACCGGCCTCACGGACTTCACCACCTCGGTACCGGTGCTGTCCGACCCAAAGGAGCTGCGCAGCGCCGGCGCTCTAATTGTTGCCACGAAAACACCGGGGACGGCAGCGGCGTTGGCGAGTCTTGCCCACGCCGATATTGATGTTGCCCTGTCCATTCAGAACGGACCCCTAAAAAACGAGCTGCTTGCCCAAGCCTTCGGCGAGAATCGCGTGTTGGGTTCCTTGGCTGATACAAGCGGGGAGCTGTTAGCGGATGGAACGGTTGTGTTTACCCGCAACGTAAACATTTTGATCGGTGAGCTTAGCGGCGGAGCAAGCCCGCGCTCGCGTCAGATCGCAAGCCAGATTGACGCCTCGGGAGTCCGCGCGGCCGCGGTTGAGGATATACGAAGCCTTGAATGGTCCAAATTTGCAGCATGGGTTGGGCTCATGGCTCTATCCGTGACCACCCGCACTCTGACCTGGCGCTATCTCAGTGACCCCGATTTGGCACTCATACTGACGCGGCTGGTGCGCGAGATGGGGCAATTGACCCGCTCTTTGAATATCCAACTCACAGATGAGTCGGTGCTTCCGGTCGCGACCCTATGCCAGACGAATGAGGACAGCGGCGCGGAGATCGTGATGAGGGTGGGACGCGAGTTCGAGTCGAAAGCACCCGGGCATCGCATGTCGGCGCTGCAGGACTTCGAAGCAGGTCGGCCGCTCGAGGTTCACGAGACGCTCGGCTACGCCTTACAAAAGTCGGGGCAGGTGGGCCTAGAGTTGCCTCTGCTTGAGACCTTTTACCATGTGGTTGCGGCGTTGGATCGGCTGCGAACGACGCCGCGCGCCTCTGCGTAATAGCGAAAGCCGCCGGGACAAGGTAGCGCCCTGAAACGTTTCCTAACGCCTTCATAACCGCCACGGCGCTACGCTCGAGCCAGAACGATCTGCTAGGGCAGCACGACCGTGAGCAATATTCCCGTGGCTTTTCTTGTGCTCGGGGCATTCTTTTCCCTCTACTTTGTGGCCGCTTTATGGCGTTCACGGCCTCTGGAGCGCTGGCGGCGTGCCGCACGCCGCGAGTAGTACCGCGGTTTTCTTAACGGGATTTTGTCTAGGCACAACCGTAACGGTCCGTACGATGCAGGAGGTGAATTGACCAGCCATTGAGGGAGGCTTTAATGAGGATTCAACAGCGCCTGCGCGGAGCTATGCTGTCTGCGCTGGCCGCGAGCGGCGTATCGCTCGCCGCACAGGCTGGCACGCCGCCTGTGGGGACCAACGTCACTATCACCGAAGCGTACGGGGTCATCGTTGGTTTGGTAACGAACGCAGACAAACTCCCCGTAGCACGGGCGACCGTGACAGCAATACGGCGCGACGGAAGTGGCATTCGCGCTACGATTTCGGCTAGCGACGGTACCTATTCCTTCGCCGATCTTCCATCCGGTTCATGGGCCATTACCGCGGAGGTTGACGGCTATCCCACCGTGTCCGTACCCGCCCTAACCGTTGTAGCCGGTAAAGCGACGCGCTACGACATTGTTATGACTGGAGCTCCTGTCGCAACGGCGCCCGCCGTCGCCGCTAAAACTCCCGCGAATGCACCTCCGACAAGCTCGCCACCTGCGGCAATTTCGCCACCTGCGGCAATTTCGGCACCTGCGACAATCTCGGCACCTGCGGCGACTCCTGCACCTCCCGCAACGCCGCCGGTGGTTCAGACTGTGCCCACCGCTCTGACGTCGCCCGATACCACTGGCGGGGTGGACAACTTCACACCTTTTGCTTTCGGTGATTTCACCTGGCTGAACGGCAGTCCCCGTAATCATCAGCCCGCGTTTGATACGAAATTCTTCACGCCGGACATCCGCTTGGATGCCAGCTTTATTGAGGAGTTTGCCCATCCGAAGGACCATACTATCGTGGGTTCCACCGAAGCCTTTCGGTCGGGAGAATTCCAGCTCGAGCAGGTGAGCTTCGGCGGTGACTTCCATTGGGACAATGTGCGCGCGCGTTTCCTCTCGATGTTCGGTATGTTTGCGACAACGACCCCGCGCAACGATGCCAGCGCCGGCTATCACTTCAACGTGAACCACGGTCTCAACATCGACGCGGGCGTCTTCGTGTCCTACATCGGGCTATTCAGCTACTATAATTATGACAACTGGACCTACCAGCCGTCCTACGTGTCCTCGAACACGCCGTGGTTCTTCAATGGACTCAGAGTGCAATGGTTTCCGACCAACAAGTTAAAGATCGAGCCCTGGCTCATTAATGGCTGGCAGTCCTACGCCAGATTCAACGGCCACTTAGGCTTCGGCGGCCAGATTCTGTGGATGCCGAACGACTCGCTCAAACTCGTTTTTAACAACTACGGCATCGGCGAGGACAACCTAGGTTTGCCGCACACGGAGCGTGTCCATACCGACGACAGTATCGAAGTGAAATACTATGAGAACAAGGAGAACGGACGCGGCCCCTCCAAGATGGCTTTCTCCTATACGGTCGACTGGGGTTGCCAGTACGGCGGCGGGATTAATTGCACCGGCGGCCCGAATCGCAGCCAATTCTTCGGCATGATGTTGTACAACCGCGTCTGGTTCGATCACGACAAATATGCGATCACGCTCGGCGGCGGATTCATGAGCAACCCCGGCCGCTATCTCACGCTCTTGCCGCCTATCAACGGCGCGGATGCGGTATCCGGTTCGCCGTACTTCACCGAGAACCCCGGCCAAACGGCTAACATGTGGGATACCACTCTCAACCTACAATACATGCCGAAGGAGTGGATCACGTTCTGGACCGAGGTCGGTTACCGGCATTCTAACGTCCCGTACTTCACCGGACCCGGCGGGGTCACGCCTCCGGGCGGTAATACCGGTTCACCGGGGAACTATGTCTGCTCTTCCGGAGCCACGGCGGGAACCAATAACCTGCAACAGGCGTACGCTGACTGCGGCGGCCCGAACTCCGTCTGGTTTCCGGACCTGCAAAAGACTCAGGCCAGTTGGTCGGCGGGCATATTGGTCAAGTTCTAAGGGTCCGCCAGCGCGCCGGCAAGTGAGCGCTCCCGGCGCGCTGCGGAGGTCTCGGTGAGCCGGCGGGTGCAGCAATGCACCGTGTTTGACTAACGCAGGCCGGCTCGTTATATCGTGGTGATCGCCACCGACCCGCTCGCGTCACAAGGCGCTGAACCGGAGAAATTGAGCCATGATCCGCCCCGCCACGGCCACTGACGCCGCTGCGATCGCTGAAATTTACAACCACTATGTACTGCACACGGTCGTTACGTTCGAGGAGGAGACTGTTTCGACTGAGGAGATGCGTACGCGCATAGTCGAGACGCAAGAGGCCTCCTATCCCTGGCTCGTCTATGAAAAAGACGGGCAGGTCGAGGGCTATGCCTACGCATCGAAGTGGCGCGCGCGCCGGTCGTACCGTTACTGCGTCGAGACCACGGTCTATCTGGATCAAAAAAGGCTCGGTGGTGGCCGTGGCTCGCAACTATACGGGCGGATGCTTCCAATGCTAAAGAGCGCTGGCTTTCATGTCGCCGTTGGCGTCATCGCGCTCCCTAATCAAGGGAGTGTCGCGCTTCACGAAAAGTTCGGGTTCACGCAAGCGGCGCACTACCAACAGGTCGGTTGGAAGTTCGAGCAATGGATTGATGTGGGATCGTGGCAATTACTGTTGTGAGCTAGTCGTCTTCAGTCTTGCGTTCCGGTCCCGGTCGCTTGGCGAGCTTGCGTTGCAACGAGCGGCGATGCATCCCCAGAAGTCGGGCCGCCGCGGAGACATTGCCGTTAGTTTGCGCGAGCGCTTGATGAATGTGCTCCCATTCGAGCCGACTGAGAGGTGTCATTGTGGCCTGCGGCTCCGGCGCTGAGTCCTCCTGCGCCAACAGCGTCCGCAGGATCATCGCCGCGGTAGTGGGTTTCAACAGATAGTTGTCGGCGCCACGCTTGATCGCTTCCACGGCGGTAGCGACGCTCGCGTATCCTGTTAGCAATACTATGCGCATCTGCGGGTGCGAGCGGCGCAAGGGCTCG
>Ga0207695_10008692_pt1 | contig 12667 bp, 13 predicted proteins | sample KBSC54metaG_FD_184354 | JGI IMG/M metagenome (GOLD analysis project Ga0207695, IMG submission 184354) | Corn rhizosphere microbial communities from Kellogg Biological Station, Michigan, USA - KBS C5-4 metaG (SPAdes) (version 2) | ecosystem: Host-associated > Plants > Roots > Rhizosphere > Soil...
GATCCAATAGACGCCTTCCATGAGCGATCCTCCGCCATAACGCGGAGTGATTCTTGATTTGCTCACTGAATCAATAGGCTGGTTAGGTCTTCACCCTAGAGTCCGGCGGAGGCCTAAGCGGCGGGGGGCGCAGCTTCCGTCGCGGTCGCCGCGGCTCCGATCCCCAGCGGCAAGTCGAGTTTCTCGGCCATCAGCAGGGTCATCAGCGCCTGGACCACGCCGCCGCCGGCGCCCGCGCCGCCGCCGTCGATCTGCACCTTCGGCACCACGTCCACGCCCGACGTCTCCAGCGCCTCGGCGAAGCGCTCCGCCACCTGGCGCGCCAGCTGGTAGCGCGGGCCGCCGGAGGCCGCGACCTGGCTCTCGATGGCCTCGGCCTGGGCCAGGCCCACCTTGGTGACCCGTTCGGCCTCGGCCGAGGCGAGGGCGACGATCTTCTTGGCCTCGCCTTCACCCAGGAAGCGCATCTGGTCGGCCTCCGCCTTGGCTAGCGTACGGGTCTGCTCGGCCTCCTGCTCGGAGCGCGCCAGGTTCGCGCGGCCCTGGTTCTGCTGCACCTTGATCGACAGCTCGGACTCGGTGATCGCTGTCTGCTGCTTGGCCTGGGCCTCGGCCTCGCGCAGTTCGCGCTCCTTCTGGGCGGCGAACTTCTGCCGCTCATAGGTGCCGACCTGCTCGTCGGCGATCTGGCGTTGGCGCAGCTGCGTCAGGATGCGCTCGATCTGGTCGTCGCCGCCGACGTCCGGCCGCGGCGTGCCGATCAGCACCTCCTGGAGCTCCAGGTTGTAGACCGCGAACTTGGCCTTCATGTCCTCGGACGACAGCGACTGGATCTCGCTGCGGTCCTGCAGAAGCTCGATCAGGGTGCGGGTCTGGCCGATGTTCTTAAAGTAGGCCGAGACCATGGGGTCCAGCGTCTGCTCGACCAGCTTCTTGATGTCGCCGAACCGTTGGATGACCAGCGGCGCCTTGCGGTAGTCGATGTGCACCACGACCGAGACCGGCAGGGTCGGCTCGAACGCGTCCTTGGTGATCAGCGACACCTCGGCCAGGTTCTCGTCGAACTTGTGGCTGCCGATGGCCTGGGCCTCCCACTTCAGGATGAAGTTGGTGGTCGGCACCATGGTGATGCGACCGGCGTAGGTGTTGAAGGCGTACTTGCCGGGCAGCAGCGGGTCGCACCAGACGCCGCGGTGGCCGGTCTCCACCAGTTCGCCGTGCCGGTAGGCCTCGCCCGAGGTGTCGACGCCCAGGGCGCCCGTGTAGGACACCACCACACCGACCTGGCCCACTTCGACCACTGTCTTGGGGATCGGCTCGACCGTCGCGAAAAGACGGTTGATGTAGTAGGTGCCCTCCACCAGCACCTGCAGTTGACGCCCCTTGCGGCCGCCCGCCGTGAGGAACTTCTCGGGCTCCTGGAAGGCGTTGTGGAAGGTCGCGGCCTCCGCCGAATCCTCGCCCACGGTGGGCGCGATGATCTCGCCGGAGTTCAGTCCGGGACCGTCATGGACGGTCACCACGCCGATCTGGTCGTCCGCGTCCTTGATGACGACCGGCTCGAAGCCATCGCGCGCGTCGATGATCTCGGCCATCTGGTCGAGCAGGGCGGCGTCCGCGCTGTCGAGCTTGAGCGCGAAGGTCTGGTCTTTGGTCACGACGACGAACTGCGCGAGATTGATGGCGTAGGAGCCCTCGCGCAAGATTTTCCGCTGCGGGCCCTTCTGGCCACCGGCCAGCAGGAAACCGCGCGCGTCCTGGAAGTCCGTGTCCGCCGGGTTGGCGGCGAGCGTCTGGTCGGCGCTCAACGGGCGCCCGTCGCGGGCGAAGACATAGCCGATGCGGCCCTGAGGAATGGTCACCAGGGAATGGACGTGAAGCCGGTATTGGAACGGCACGAAGAGGTGCAGGCCGCCACGCAGCACGTCGGGCTGGAAACCGGCTTCGCCGTTCAGGGCGATGATTCCGGAGCGGATGGAGCCCCGTCGGCTCCACAGCTTCTCGACAACCGCGACGCGGTTGTTGGCGATGTAGCGGATCATGCCCGACGCCAGCGTCAGCACGATCAGCAGGATAGCAGCCGTCAGCACGCCGGCGACCGGCGCGTAAGAGATCAGATTGTTCATGATAGCCCCTGTTGGGCGAGGTCTGGCGTTCATCTGTCGCCACGCTCGCACCGGAAAATATGGGAAGGGTCCGAACTCCGGTGCAGGGCTCAGCGGCCTGATCGCGCAAAAGTGAAGCTTGTTTGCCTAGGCCGGCGACAGCGGCGGCGGCAGGGTTCGGCGGCGCGCCCCCTTGCCGCGCGCGCGTTGATCCACCCGCAAGTCCGCAGTTTCGGAGAAGCGCCGGCCCGGGCCGCGGGCTAGGACCGGACGTCGGAAAACGGAGGGTCCCTTGAGCAGCTTGATACGGCAAGTCCATCGCTGGCTGTCGCTGGCCTTCACGGTGGGCGTGGTCGCCAACCTGATCGTCTACTCCCTGGCGGGAAGGGGCCATCAGCCGGCCTTCTGGTGGAACCTACTGGCGCTGATCCCGGTCTTCCTGCTTCTGTTCAGCGGGCTGTACCTGTTCCTGCGGCCCTATTTCGCCGGGCGGCGGCGCGCCCCGGCGTGAGCGCCGCAAGGCTGGCCACGCTCAGTCCCGCAGCAGCGGCAGGCTGAGCCCTGAGACTGGCCGCGCCCCGAGGATCTCGCGGCGGAAGCGGTAGAGCTCAGCGGGGCGGCCGCCCGTTTCGGCGTCCATGCGGCCCAGCCCCTCCACCAGTTCGGCGCGCTCCAGGGCGCGGCGGAAGTTCTGCTTGTGCAGGGGCACGCCGGCGATGGCCTCGACGGCCCGTTGCAGAGCCGACAGCGTGAAGGCCTCGGGCATCAGCTCGAAGACCACCGGGCGGTACTTCAGCTTGCCGCGCAGGCGGCTGACGGCGGTCGCCAGGATGCGGCGATGGTCCGACAGCATCGGCTCGCCCAGCGCCGCGGCCAGCGGGGCGGGGAGGGCCGTGGCGGCCTCGCCGCGGTCGCGGGCGGCCTCGCGCGCCAGGCCCGCCTCATAGAGCAGCTCATAGCGCTCCAGCACCCGCTCCTCGTTCCAGGGCGCGCCGTCGAGCGCGAACAGCAGGCGCGCGCGGCCCAGCCGCTGCGGCTCGCCGTCGGCCCAGCGGCGCAGCGCCGCCTCGATCAGCCCTAGCGCGGCGGGGCGACCCTCACGCCAGTCCTCGTAGGGGAAGAACCGCGACCACGGCCGCCATTCCGAGCCCGGCGCATGGGTTTCCACCGCCGCCGTCGCCAGCGCCAGGTAGCCCACGGAGATCACCCGGGCGTGGTCGGAGGCGTCGCGGCCTCCGAGCGGCCCCATGTCGGCCAGCGGCGCGTCGCGGCCCTTGTCGCCGAAGGTGTAGAGCTGCTCGACGTAGCCCAGGGTGAAGCGGGTCTGGGCGGTGACGAAGGCGCGCATGGCGAGCTCGAAGGTGCGGTGGCCCAGGGGGTCGAACGGGCCGAAGGGCAGGCCCTCGGCGCTGGCGCCCGGCGGGCGCACGGTCAGCACCACCGCGTCGTCGGCCTGGATGGCCACCACCACGGCCGAGAGGCCGATGACCACGCTGTCGGACGCCCCGCTCATTCGGTGTCGAACGCCGCGGCGACGGGGGTGTAGCCGGCGGCCTCGGACAACAGGTGGAAGCGCTCGAGATAGCGCGCCTGCGCCGCGGCCGGCGGCAGGGGGTCGATGGTCAGGCTGTATCCGCGCGGCGGCGCGTCGAAGAAGGCCAGCGATTCCTGATGATTGAAACCGGCCAGCTGGGTCGCCTCGAAGAAGGCGCAGGCGCGGTCGGCCTGCTTGATCAGGGCCTTGATCGGCGCCGGGGTCTTGGCCGGCAGGCCGAAGCGCAGGTGGATGGCGTGCTCCAGCCGTTCCTCGAAATCTTTGTAGTTGACGCCGAGCGCGGCCTTGAACGGCGAGATCATGTCGCCGATCACATATTCCGAGGCGTCGTGCAGCAGGGCGGCCAGGCGCCAGCGCGGGGCCGTGTCTGGCTGGATGTGGGCCACGATCTCCTCGACCACCACCGAATGCTGGGCGACGGAGAAGGCGTGCTCGCCGGTCGTCTGGCCGTTCCAGCGGGCGACCCGGGCCAGGCCGTGGGCGATATCCTCGATCTCGATGTCCATCGGCGAGGGGTCGAGCAGGTCCAGCCGGCGGCCGGACAGCATGCGTTGCCAAGCCCGCGGCTCCTGTGGCGTGCGACGCAGCCCTTTCCTCACGAATGCATTCCCTCCACAGTCAAGGTCGTGACGTGACGTATGCCCTGACAAAGATCAATGTGGGCCCTAAGGCTCGCGCCGACCATTTCGGAGCATAGGCGCGCAAGCGCCGAAGTTCACGCAAAGGAGGAGCCGAACAGATGAGCTGGGCTCGCATCATGGCGCCTCTGTCCGGCGGGCAGGGGGATACGGCGGCGGTCGCCGCCGCGGTCATGCTGGCCGAGCCCTTCCAGGCCGAGATGGTCGGGGTCTACACCCCGGCGGACGTGGCCGACGTGATGCCCTGGATGGGCGAGGGATTCCTGGGCGGCGTGCAGACCACGGCCCTGGAATCCCTGAAGGAGGCCGCCCAGGTCGGCGAGAAGCACGCCCGCGCGGCCATGGAGACCGCGACCTACGCCAAGAGCCGGTTCGTCGTGCTGCAGACCCCGGTCTGGGCCGGACTGTCGGCGGAAAGCCGGCTTTCGGACGTGGTGGTGTTCGGGTCCGAACCGGCGCGCGGCCGCGGCCCGCTGGCGGAAGCCTTCCAGCAGATGCTCGCCGACGAACAGCGGCCGGTGCTGATCGCCCGCGAGGGCCTCAAGATCGGTGGCACGGTGGCGGTGGCCTGGGACGGCGGCAAGGAGGCGAGCCGCGCGGCGCGCCTGGCCCTGCCGCTCCTGGAAAAGGCCGCCAAGGCGGTCATCCTGGCCGCGCCGAAGGCCAGTTCGCGCAGCTTCGACGCCGAGCGGCTGCGATCCTACTACGCCGCCCGCGGCGTCCAGGCCGAGGTCGATATCCTGCCGGACGCCGGCGACGCCGCCCCGGTGCTGCTCTATGCGGCGCGGAAGGCCGGGGCCGATATCCTGGTGGCCGGCGCCTTCGGCCATCCGCGGCTGCAGGAATTCATCTTCGGCGGCACGACGCGCACCCTGTTGAACTCCGACACGCCTTCGCTGTTCTTATCTCACTAGCTCTTCCACGAGGACTTCCAATGACCCTGTCGCGCATCGTCATGCGGCTTGCCCGCAACCCTGGCACCGAGTTCGCCGGAGGCGACGACCACCGGGGCTATGCTCTGACCGCGCCCCTGACCGACGACGGCCATCTGGACGAGGCCGCCTACGGCAAGGCGCGAGACGCCTGCACAGTGCGCCGGTTCTCGCCCGACGAGGACCCGGCCGACGGCCGGCTGGCGCGCAAGGGATCGCGCTGGTTCTTCGACTATGACGACGGCGAGGCGACCGACGACGAGCCGCTGCATCGCCTGGGCGAGCACCGTTTCGCGGTGGGCGAATACGTGACCGTGACGGACGAGGACGGCCGGCCCCTGACCTACAAGGTGGTGGAGGTGCAGCCGGCCGGCTAGCGCCTCGATTCCGAAGCCCGCATGCGCTTGCGGCGGGCTCGGACGCGGCGGGCGATCAGCCGCCCGGGTCCTTCCACGGCCGCAGCGCCTGGGCTTTCCGCGTTTCGGCCTGGTCGATGCGCTGGCGTTCGGCGAGTTCGTCGCGCCGCGCGCAGATCCGCTTGGGGAACAGGGTGCCGAGCACCGGTTCGGTGCGGCAGACCAGTTCGTCCGGGCGGGCCACGCCCGGTTTCTCGGGCTTGGCCCCCACGACCGTGACGGGGCTCACCGCATTTCCGGTCTTGGCGGCCGCGGCCGCGGTCGACGCCGGGGGCGCGGCCGGCGCTGCGGCCGGTTCGGCCTGGGCGAACAGGATTGCGGCGGCGAGAACAGCACTGATCATGAACGACCCCCAAAGGCTCCGGCGGAAAGTCTAGCTCAAATCGCCGGCTTGTCAGTCCCCGCCGGTCAGCCCCGGCCGGAGGGCTATCGGACCCACTGGAGCCTGGACGCCGCCAGCGCGATGAGCGCCACGCCGCCCAGGGCTGCGAGACGCTCGCCCCGCGGCGCCGCGCGCTCGGCGACCAGCCACAGGGTCAGCGCCGCGAGCCAGGGCGCGCCCATCAGTCCGGTGGCCGCCGGCAACAGCATCAGCGGCGCGCTCGACCCCAGGCAGGGCAGGCCGTAGCGCAGGCCGGCCGCCGCCGCCCGCCACCCGCCGGAGCCGTCCGGCGCCTGTCCGCGGGCGGCGCACCCGGCGAGGCAGGCCCGCTTGGTCGGCAGAAGCTGCGACAGGCCCACGGCCGCGACCGCCAGGTTCGCCAGGCCGCGGTCGCGAAACCCGCCGCCGGACAGCACGCCCGCCCGCTCGCCGGCCCATTGCAGTCCGGCGGCCGCCACGGAGACCAGCAGCCAGAGCAGCAGGTAGCCGGCGGCGAAGGCCAGCACCCGGCCCGCGCCGCGCGCGCCGGCGGCGCCGACCTTCAGCAGGGCCGGCGCCGCGGCGGGCAGCATCATGGCGACCGACATCGCGGCCCACATGGCCAGCACCTCGCCCGCCTGCGCCGGGGTCCAGGTCGTGGGGCCCATGGCCATGCCGGGCATGCCGGGCATGTCGGTGGCGGCGCTCGCCGGGCCGGGCGCGCTTGCGAGATAGATCCAGGCGAGCGCCGACACTGCGCCCAGCGCCGCGAGCGCCGGCAAGGCGCTGTTCTCGATGAGCGGCTTGGGACGCGCGGTCACGGAGGCCATGGCGCCCTAGCGGTCGTACTCATCGCGCCGGCGTACCCAGAACTGGCCTCGGCCGCCCTCGTCGCGTCCCTTCGGCGTCAGGTCGAGATAGTTGTAGGCGGTGTTCATCAGGTCGATGCCCCGCGCATAGGTCGAATAGGTATGGAACACCTGCTCGCCGTCCGTGACGAAGACGCTGATGGCCGCCCGGTCCGCCCCGCTGGGCGCGTTCGTCCCGTAGTTGAACAAGGGGGCGCCGCTGGCGATCTCCTCGGGTGCGAACGACACCCCGATATCGTGGTTGAAGCTGGTCTCGCCCGACGATAGCCACCGGAACGTCCAGCCCATGCGACGATGGTAGGCCGCGAGCTTGGAATAGGGCGCCCGTGAAATCGCCACCATCGAGGTGTCGCGCTGGTTCAGGTGGACGATGACATCGTTGAAGTTGTCGGCCCAGAACGAGCAGTGCGGGCATCCCACGTCGTCCTGCGGCGCGAACATGAAGTGGTAGACGATCAGCTGGCTGCGCCCGGCGAAGAGCTGCGGCAGCGTCTCGACGCCGTCCGGCCCCTCGAACTGATAGGTGGTCTCCACCGCCTCCCAGGGCAGCGCCCGCCGCTCCCTGGCAAGCGCCTCGCGCGCCTGGGTGAAGGCCTTTTCCTTGACCAGCAGGGTCCTTCGCGCGGCCAGCCATTCGTCGCGGGGCACGACCTTGCGCAGTTGCAGGGACAGGGACATTGGCGATCTCCGGGCGGCGCAAGCGAATGGCGGCGGCCGCAGCTCAAGCCGCGGCGCCTGGCGGGCCCAGCAACGCCGCCTCGCGGTAGAGGTCTAGGGTCTGGGGTTGGGGCAGGTCGAGACACAGCGGATAGAGGCGGCCGACGAACGCGGCGCAATAGGGGCTGTCGCGGTGGGCCTGATGGGCCGCCTCGTCCTTGAACAGCATGTAGTGGATGAAGTCTGCGGCGTCCGGCCCTGTCCGATAGGACCTGTAGACCATGGTCCCGGTCTCGTTCGCCTCGATCGCCGAGATGAACTCGTCGATCGCCGCGAGGGCGTCGGCGACCGCCTCGGGCCGCACCTTGAAGGGGACCATCGCGGCGACCATGCCGACGCTCTGCGCGCCGGGCTCGCCGCCCTCGAAGGGCCGTCCCTTGCCGGTCTCGGCCAGGCTCTTCAGGCTTTCCAGGTAGAACGCCCAGACGTTGAAGATCTCGCTGTAGAAGGTCGCCGACTCGCCCAGGCCCAGGTGCCGCAGCTTCAAGAGGGTGGCGCCGTCCCCCTGCGGTTCGAGCTCGAAGCGGATCGTCGTCCCGACCCAGTCGCGCCGGTTCTTGAAGCCGTTGGATCGTGGATGCAGCGAGTCCACGCACCACCATTCCACCAGCCCCGGCCGGTTGGTCTTGACGCGCACCGCGGCGTGGAAGCCGGCGGCGGGAAAGCGGAACTCGCAGAAGCCGCCGGGCTCGGCGTGGATCACCGCGTTGGTGGTCCACCAGGCGTCGCCGCGCTCGGCCAGCAGGCGGCGCACCGCCTCAGGGTCGGCGCCGATGACGATGTCGTGGGCGAAGTCCGTCATGTCCGCACCCTGGCTTGAGTGTTCCTGACCGCGGCGATCATCGCCGGGCCGGCGGCCGGGGCAATGTGCATTCAGCCACATGCCGGCGTGCGGGCCTTGTGGAAGTGCACAATGGCGCGGACCGGGGCCGCTGAGGCCCTTGCCCTTGCCTCAGGATCGGCAATGATCCCGGGCTTGTGAAATCCTCCACCGCAACGGGCTGGCATGGACGACGTCGAGAACTTCAGCCGGACCTGGGCCGGGCGGGTCGCGGCCGATCCGCTGGCCGCCGAGGTCATCGAGACGCTGTGGATCCGGCGGGAATCCTTCGCCGCGCCTGTGCTGCAGCGCGCCCGCAGCGAAAGCCCGGTGATCGACGCCGTCGTGGCCGGCGATTTCCCGGAGACCCTGGCCCATGTGCTGGAGCATTTCCGCGCGCTGCTGGCGCTGCCCGCCGCCCGGGCCCAGGAACTGGGCGACGACCCGATGGGCTTCGTGCGCCGCCACGGCGTGCGCCGCGCCCAGGGCGGGGCCCCGCTGCAGGCTGTGCTGCAGGCCTACAGGACCGGCCACAAGAGCTTCTGGGCGGCGATGTCGGCGCTCATCCAGCAGCTCTCGGGCGATGCGGAATCCGGCATGCGCGCGGCCATGCTGCTGTCGGAATACTGCATCGACTACACCGACCTGATCAGCCGCATCGTCACCGACGCCTACCTCGAAGAGGAGGCCAAGCTCGCCGAGGAGCGCACACGGCTGGGGCTGGCGGTGGTCGAGGACCTGCTGGGCGGGGCGGCGCCTCGGATGGAGCAGGGCTGGCGGCTGTGCAACGAGCTGGGCCTGGCCGACGGCCTGCCGATGGCGGTGGCGGTGGCGCGCTGGCGCGGCGACGGCGACGGCGCGTTCGCCGCCCGGGCGCTCAGCCTGCTGGCGCGGGGTGTCGAGGCGGCGCTGCCGCGGGAGGGCTTCGGCCGCATCGTCGGCGTCCGGGGCCTTGAGGTGGTCGCCGTGGTGGCCGCCCCGGCGGCGCCGGGAGAGCGGACCACCCGCGCCCTGCGCGACACGGCCGCGAGCCTGTCGGCGGAGGCGGGCCCGTTCCGCATCGGCGTGGGCCTGGACGTGGCCGCCATCGCCGACCTGCCGGCCTCCTTCCGGCAGGCCTTGATCGCCCTGGAGCTGGCCGCCGGCGAGGGGGTGTCGCACCTGTCCGAGACCGGGGTCGACGACTATCTGCGCCGTACGGCCGACGCGACCGCGCGTCAGCTCGCGCCGCCGCTGCCGGTCACGTTGCGCGACGGCGAACTCGGCCGCACGATCGAGGCCTTCGCCGCGGCCGACCTCAACGTGAAGGCCTGCGCCCGCCGTCTCGGCGTGCACAACAACACGGTCTATCACCGGCTGAACCAGGTGCGCCGCATGACCGGCGCCGACCCGCGGACCTACGCCGGCCTCAGCACCCTGATCACCGCCCTGACCATCGCCCGGGCGCAGCCGGCGGGCTGAGCGCCCCAGAGCACGATGGGGTCAGGTGGACTCGCCTGACCGCTGAATCGCGCTCTGGAAACAAAAGCCTAGACCCTGATTCAGCGTCCAGGTCGCTTCGACCTGAACCCATCAGGGTCTAGACGCCGCCGTTGCGGCGGACCAGGCGCTTGACGTCCTCGGACACGTTGTGGCGGGCGTGCTCGTGGGCCTTGAAGACCGCCACGGTGATCGGCCCCACCTTCGGACCGGCGGCCTCGTAGCCCACCGAGCGCCAGCCGTCCTTCAGGTCGTCGCGCGCCAGGATATAGGTGGACCGGAAGCCGCGCCGCTCAGGCGACAGGGCCTGGCCGCGCAGCCGCACGTCGCGGGACATGCGGACCGTTGCGCCGTTCTCGCCGGCGTTCACGTTGATGCCGGCGACATTGACGTCGGCCTTGTCGTCGTCGGCGTTGATGTGGATGCCGGGCAGGTCGATGTGTGCGTGGTCGCCGCGCCGATCGCTGTCGTCGTCGTCCTTGGAATCGCTGTCGGTGTCCTTGTCCGGCTTGGCGTGGACGCGGGCGTCGTCGGCGGCCTGCTTGGCCACGGCGGCGGCCGAGGACGCCACGGAGCTTGCCATCTTGGCGCTGATCGCCGCGGCCTTGGCGTCGGCGGTCTCGGGTCCAGCCTTGCCGGACGCGGCCTTGCCGTCCGCCGCCTTGGCGTCGGTCGCCGTCTTGTCGGTCTCGATCTCGCCCTGCAGTTCCGCCTCGATCGGCTGCAGCGCGGCCTGGTAGCTGCCCGAGACCGGGATCAGGCGCAGCGAGACCTCGTCGCCGTCGCGCGTGGTGTAGAGGCAGGTCTTGCGGTCGGGCGCCATGTTGGAGAGCTTCAGGCCGCCCTCGTCGCTGGGGCAGTCCAGCGCCACGCGGGCGGTCGGCGAGGGGACGGGCGCGCAGGCCGCGAGGCCGCCCAGGACCAGCCCGCAGGCCGAGATGAAAAGCAGCGACTTCATGAAAAAGGGCTCCGGTCCGTTCAGCAGGAACGTGCCCGGAGCCCCTTCAAAAGGCGAGTGAATTCGCGGTAACGGCCGCCGCCGCCGCCAAAAATCCGCGTTCTTTCGGCCTGGATGCGGACCGTGGCCGCGACCGCTTGACAGCACCTGGGCCTGGTCGAATTCTATCTGCGCCGCGGGACGGACGCGCGAACCTTGGACCTCAAGCGGGGCTTGCGATGCGGATACTGGTGGCCGCAATGGCGGGACTGGTGCTGGCCTGGACCGCGACGGGGGCCGCGGTCGCCCCGGCCAAGCCGTCGCTGGACGGCCACCAGATCGGCGCGAGCTTCCGCGACTGCCCCGACTGCCCGGTCATGCGGGTGCTGCCGCCGGGAAGCTTCATGATGGGGACCCCGCAGCCGTCGCCGGACGGCAGCACGGACGAGTGGCCCGTGCACCGGGTGACGCTGGCGCGGCCGCTGGCGGTGGGCCAGTTCCTGGTCACCCGCGGCCAGTTCGCAGCCTTCGTCCGCGCGACGGGCTACAGGGCCGGCGACTGCCAGCACTGGGACGGCAACCACTTCCAGCCGCGGCCGGGGCTTCGCTGGGACACCTTCCCCGGCCAGGACGACCGCCACGCGCTGGTGTGCGTCAACTGGGACGACGTCCATGCCTATGTCGCCTGGCTGGCGGCGAAGACGGGCAAGCCCTACCGCCTGCTCAGTGAAGCGGAGTGGGAGTACGCCGCGCGCGCCGGAACCTCCGGCCTGCGCTACTGGACGGGGCCGCCGCAGGCCCAGTGCCGCCAGACGAACGCCGCGGACCTGGCGGGCCAGGCCGCCGAACCGGCGCTGAAGGACGTTGCGCCCTGCCGCGACGGCTGGGCGCGCACCAGCCCGGTCGGCGTCTTTGCGCCCAACGCCTTCGGGCTCTACGACATGCTGGGCAACGCGCTCACCTGGACCGCGGAGTGCTACCAGAACAACTACGAAGGCGCGCCGACTGACGGCTCGTCGCGCAGCACCGGCTGCACCGTACCGATTGGCGACTGGAAGGTGCTGCGCGGGTCGGGCTGGAGCAGTCCGCCCCAAGTGCTGAGCGCGGCCGGCCGGGACGTCGAGCACCCGGCCTCCCGCGGCGACGCCTTCGGCCTGCGCGTGGCGCGCGGGGAGTAGACGCTAGGCCTGGCCCGGCCGCGAGCCCGCGCCTTCGCGCCGGGCGAGGAACGCCAGGCGCTCGAAGAGGTGCACGTCCTGTTCGTTCTTGAGCAGCGCGCCGTGCAGCGGCGGGATCAGCTTGGTGGGGTCTTTTTCCTTCAGCGCGTCGGCGTCGATGTCCTCGACCATCAGCAGCTTCAGCCAGTCGAGCAGCTCCGAGGTGGAGGGCTTCTTCTTCAGGCCCGGCACCTTGCGCATGTCGTAGAAGATGCGCAGCGCCTCGGCGACCAGCTTCTGCTTGATGCCCGGATAGTGCACCTCGACGATCTCGTTCATCGTCTCGGGCTCGGGGAAGCGGATGTAGTGGAAGAAGCAGCGGCGCAGGAAGGCGTCGGGCAGCTCCTTCTCGTTGTTGGACGTGATGAGCACGATCGGGCGCACCTTGGCCTTGATCGTCTCGTTGGTCTCGTAGACGTAGAACTCCATCCGATCGAGCTCCTGCAGGAGGTCGTTCGGGAATTCGATGTCGGCCTTGTCGATCTCGTCGATGAGCAGGACGGGGCGCTGGTCGCTCTCGAACGCCTCCCAGAGCTTGCCCTTCTTGATGTAGTTCTTGACGTCCTTCACGCCGATCTCGCCCAGCTGGCTGTCGCGCAGGCGGGTCACCGCGTCGTACTC
>Ga0207695_10008697_pt1 | contig 12665 bp, 8 predicted proteins | sample KBSC54metaG_FD_184354 | JGI IMG/M metagenome (GOLD analysis project Ga0207695, IMG submission 184354) | Corn rhizosphere microbial communities from Kellogg Biological Station, Michigan, USA - KBS C5-4 metaG (SPAdes) (version 2) | ecosystem: Host-associated > Plants > Roots > Rhizosphere > Soil...
CGAGATCGCCGAATATCCCCGCAGCGTGCTGGATGTGCTGCGCCAGCCGATGGAGTCCGGCCACATCGTGATCTCGCGGGCGGCGCGGCAGGCGCAATTCCCGGCACGATTCCAGTTGATCGCGGCCATGAATCCCTGTCCGTGCGGACAGTATGGCGACAGCCAGGGCCGCTGCCGCTGCACGCCGGAACTGGTCAAGCGCTACCAGTGGACATCGCCGAAGTTAGCCTAATAAATAATCAAAGTAAGACTCAAACTTCGAACTTCTCGCTATCCCACAACAGGGGTGACCAGCATCAATCCCCTGTCTCTGTGGAGAAGCTACAACACTCAACACGACCTAGTTATCCATAAAGTTATCCACAGCAACTCGTAAAACCTCTTAAGCAGAAGAGCTTTGAGTAATGCAAAAATTTGGAAACTTCATTTGTTCAAAAACCGCAATGAAATAAAAGTACACCAGCCGGAGAACCAGGTAACACCGCCAGGCAAAATTTCAACATTTTGCAAAATGCGAGTTTAATGGTATACGTTATGCGTTTGACAATACCACTCTGAAAATTATCAAAACCATCACTTCTCGTCAGAAATTACGCCTCATTGCTCGTTTTTTGCTCATCTTAGGGCTTTCCCGCTGTGGAGGATGTGCAGGAAAAAATCTTGCGCTCGACAAAATCTGTGCCTAAACTCAACTCCGTTCCATCTTATAGGCCCTCGATTAAATGCGAGTAATTTTCCCAACCCTCCTTTTTTCTTGAAAAATTGCCGTACGGAATCTGTGGTGAGCTACCCACGCTACGAGCTTTTAATATTGCAATAAATACAATTATGTTGCTTTTAGAAAAGTCTTGTTTCCTGCTGTTTCCGGAAGAGTATTGCCAAGAATTTTCTCGAATTTCTTCTTTGCAACGATTTCCAGCGACCGGCAAAGGAGTGAATTACGCTCACCTATGGTTGAGCTACCCCCCCCCGATTTCATTTGCAGCCTTGTTAAGGGGGGGTGTTGGGCCGGTTGGTGATGCCAGGTCCGGCGTGGAATGAAGCGCAGAAAGAAAGAGGTCCCGGGTCTTAGATACCCGGCGTTGAACAACTGAATATCTGCACAGAAAGGGATGGCATGAAACACTGCCCGAAAAAGAAAAAGCGGCGAATTACATAAGAGTAATTGCCGCTTTTGACTCAAGGAAGTTGCCTTCACAAGAGGTGTAGGAGCCTTGAAGGTAACTTCCCCGAGTCCACTGGTCAAGTACCAGTCACACCATTTTTAAGTTTTCTAAGCGCAATTCGCGCAGAGAAAGGGGAAGTTATGCGAGCACCAAAGCACAAAATGGGCACCGAAGAATGGGCCCAAGCCATTTTCAGCTCCAATCCAGCCCGTGAGCTTAAGGGGCCATCTCGCCGGACCCAGCTTCACACATACGATTCGAAGCATCTCGGCATGATAAGAGTTCAGGGACGCAACGAATACTGTTCCTCCCTGGCTATCGAATACCTCATGGAGTTGGGGTACATCCAGCAAGCAAAGGCACAGCCTTTCAAGACATCAATGGAAGAATTCGGCCGCGAGATTTTTCCTGATTTCTTGATTCGAGTGCCGAGCCTCAAGGAGCTCCGCCTTTGCGTCATTGAGACCAAGGCGCATCGGTTCCTCTCGCCGGCGAAACTGTGGGAGCTTGACGAGCTCGGGGCAAAATTTGGCGAACTGAACATCGCCTACATCGTATGGACAGACGCCACGCCATTGAGCAAACCTGTGCGCGACCACCTCATGCATATGCGTATGGCAAGCAACGCGGATATTCCGCAGACTGAAATCCGAGAACTGCTTAATTGGGTTGACGCGCAAGGCGCGAGAGCCACCATCGGCAACCTCCCCCCCGACTCGAAATTTGACAGAGACACTGTCTATGCTGCGGCATGGAAAGGCCTCGTGTATCTCCCGCTGACGAAGCCTCTCACATTAGACACACTCATCTCCACCACCGAGCAAGACAACATCATCGGTATGTTCTTGGGAGGCAGCAAGGGTGCGGATGAGTGGTGGTCGGCCCTAACGAACTACTAAGCGGGGGACACATGAATACCCCTAGGCCGTCGCAATTCGCGATGGAAGCAGGAACTCGCCTGCGTATGGGAAGCATCGTCTTCGAAATCAACGAATTAAAGGGTAGCCGCGCGGTCATCGAACACTGCGCTACGCACGAGCGTAAGTGGATAAATTTAGAAACCTTATGGGCCGCCTACAAAAAGGGGGATTTAGTTCCATATGCGGATACCGCGTCCATTGCCTCGGAAGACCTGCAGGAGCAGATGCAGGACATCTGGAAAGGTCTCGAGACAACGGGTGGCATGCTGGCCTTTGGTGAGAAAGCTCGTCACTTCGGTTTGAAATGCCTCGCCTATATCCGAGAGATGAAGAAGCTCGGCCACACATCTATGCGGCCGACAAACATCAAAAAAATCGACTACGAACGGTTGACAAAGCAGAAGCATGACCAAAATCCACCTAAGCTATCGACGCTCTATACGTGCGAAAGAAAAATCGACCGCGCAGGTGGCGACTTACAAGCGGCCTTTCCTCAGTTCTCACGACGTGGCGGAAGAGGAAAGTTCCGTGTTGCAAGGGCAGTAAAGGAAGCAATCGATAAGGTCTTGAGAAGACTCGCGGCCAGCAACGCGAAAGTTCGTTTCACCGAGGTACATAAAGACGTTCAGCACGAGTTAAACGAGACGGTGGGCGTTGAGCAGGCACAAGCACTGCGACCGTCGCTGACAACTGTGACCCGGGAGACGAAGCGCTGTCTGGGAGAGTTCGAAATCTGCAGGCGGAACAAGAGCCTCGCAGTAGCAAAGGAGGAATTCCGTGATTGGTATCCGCGAGACCGAGCCACCTTTACCGGACAAGTGGTTGAATGTGACGATAAGGACTCCGGTGTTTTCGCTGTCGACTCTAGGACAGGACTTCCGTACGGAAGGATTTGGATTACCTCAGCTGTTGACCAATTTTCTAATGTCCCGACCGGGCTGAACATTGGCTCCGGCGCTCGAAATACCGAGTCTGCAATCAGAACGGTGATTAATGCTGTTATGCCTAAGCTGAGGGGAAATGGCGACTATGCTGAAGTCCAAAATGAGATTCCGTACATGGGGCGACCTTCGCTCATCATTTTCGATAACGCCAGCTACAACCATACGCAGGAGGTGGCAACCGCAGTCATAACAGTTGCAAATGCAGCCACCGAGTTCGCTCTTCCAGGAACTCCGACTGAGAAGTCAACAATGGAGAATTTCAACGGCGTGTCGGTGGGCTTTTTGGAAACCCTACCAGGATATGTGGGGCCGAAGAAGCATGTGCGAGACACAGTCGAAGCGGGGCTGAGCAGTGCGATATTGACCACCGAGGAATTCAGACGGAGATTCATGAAGTGGGTGTATGACGTTCATTGTCATACGGCCGGCTATGACGGCTTCACGCCGAAGGAAAGGTACATGCGGGGGATGGAGGGAAGGCGTGCACGCTTACCGGGGAACGTGCACGACATTGAACTAGCAGCACTGAGGCCACATTCCGTGCAGCTAAGGCCAGTTGGCGTCGAGTTTTATAACGGGCTCAGGTATTACCACACGGCCTTTTCGTTATGGCAGAAGTCCTATGGCAAGTCGTTGCGTGTTGAGTTCCGGTTCGACCCTGATGACTTGAGTTTCATCTGGGTGAAATATCCGGAGGGTACTGAGAACACGACTCGTAATCCACCTCCGCCGCGATGGCTTCGCGTGGCTAGCGCGAATTTGGCCTACACGACTGGCCTGACGCTGTTCCAGCACAAGTTGATAGTGAAGATGGCCCGCGAACGCCGCAATAGCCACCCGGATATGGCGCTCATGCTTCGCTGCCGTGAGGACCTCATCAACCTGACAGCGGAAATGCGCACATCCAAAAAGCTACGCGAGCGCAAAGTGGCCAACCGAGTGGGTGACTTGCCACCGCTGCCTACAGTTGACGGAGGCACGGAGGCTAGGAATGAAGCAGCGGCGATGGAGGATAGGCTAATGACCGACCTTGAGGCGAAGCTGCGAGAAATCGACGAGGTTACGCTAGAACAGGAAGATGAGGAGGAATGGCGAGACCCTTCCGAACCGACTTCCGCCTTTGAGTAGTCGCAATGAGCTAATGAACAATGCCGGGGCGACGGGGGGCTATCCCCGCTTCTATTCCGCCCCAAGTTGAGGATAAAACTATGAATTCCCCTAAGTCTACCAAGACACAAAGGATAGAAGACGAGGCAAGTATTGTATCCGCGCGGGATAAATGGCGAGGCGCAGACATCAACGCACGACGGCTTCACATGGCGAGCTCACAATTTTTCGTCAGACATCCACAATGCTCAGCTGCAATCAGTGAAATTCGTCTCATCGCTGAGAAATGCAAATTGGAGAAAAAAGGAAGAGGCCTGCTGACCATGGCTGGCTCTGGTGCTGGCAAGACATATCTGGCGAACTACATACAGGACACAATGCCACGCGATGACGAAGGAGATGTCAGTAAGGTACCAACAGTGTACTTCAAGATTCCGTCTGCTCCTACTCAGCGGGGTCTCGCCGCAGCACTCCTTACCGCGCTTGGAGACCCGAGACCGAAAGGGAGCGCTGCCGAAATGTCAAAGCGCGCAGAGATACTGATGTCCAAGGTCGGGACTGAAATCATCTTCATTGATGATATCCAAGATATTCCAGAAAAGCGTGGAGTAAAAGGTGTGGTTCAACTAGGCAATTGGATTCGAGACCTCATCGATGGCTCCAAATGCCTTGTTGTTATGCTAGGCACATTCGCTGCAATTGATGTGGTGCGCGGCAATGACCAACTGAACCGACGCGCTATGAAACATCAACGCATTGAATATTTCTCGATGACCGGCACAGACAACATTTCCCGGACCAAGCGCTTTCTGGACAACTTGGACAAAGCTCTGCCGCTAGCCGAGCACTCTAAACTCGTCGATTCTGACATCGCATTGCGCTTCATCTATGCCACGAATGGCGTCACCTCCCTGATGTTGGACGTGGCAAAAGAGGCGGTCGACATTGCAGTCTCCAACGAAAGAGAGCACCTGATTCTGCAGGATTTGGCAAAGGCGTTTGAACGCCTTTTTGGAGAACATCACCGCGACACTAATCCATTCAGCGTCCAGCTTCCTCGTGCTCTCACTCGGGAGGATGAGTTATTCCATCACTGGTATGACACGTCCAATCCGGCGAAAGAACCAGAACCGAAACATCAGCTGCAGCCGAAGCAGAAGACACCAGCGATGGAGGAAACGAAGGCCGTACAGAAGCTGGCCAAGAAAACACCAGAACCAGCTCCCGGAAATGCTCCCCAACAAGAGCTTGTAGATAAGGTCACTGGGGCCGAAGTCGAGATAGCCTTGGCATAACCGTTCTACATAATCTGCGTCCCCCTAGAGGGTCGAGTTATCTGATACCTCATCCCTCCATACTTGGAAGAGGTATCGGAATGCAAAACAATAACTAGATGAATAAACAAGCAGCCACTGCAACACGTCTATTAGTACGTCTCAACGCTAGCCATTATCCAGACCGACAGGACTTCCTCATGCGTTTAGCTGCCGCCAACTTGCTCACCGTCCACGAACTCTCATCGGTTCTGGGCGTGGCGTATTACATGTTGGTTCAAATCGAGGCTGAAGAGCTCAACGGTCTGATGCGCGGCGAGCCTATTCAGAAGCAATATAACAGGAGTGGTCTTCGCCAAATGGGGAAAAATGCACGCATATGTCCTGCGTGCATTGCCGAGGACCTACCGGCGACGGCGGCGATGAGTGCGCACCTTCCTATTCCGTGCGACAGGCATAATCTGATGCCTATTGACGAATGCGGACACTGTAAGAGCACACTTAGTTATAAACGGCATCAGATTAAGTCCTGCAATTGCGGCTTTCCGCTGGCAAGTTCGAAGCAGATTTCTCCTCCAAACTGGCTCCCTGACTTTTTTCGCAAGTATTTTAGCGGTGACACGCCTGTAGCAAACGAATTCGGCGATGACGACAGGCAGAATTGCCACGTAGCAGCAAAAGTCGTACGCGCGCTTCTATCGAAACCGGAAACTAAAATTCCCTACGCCTGGATTTCGCTCACCGAGTTCTTGTCGTTTGAGAGCTTCGTCACCGAATGGCCGACGACCTTGAGAAAATTCATTTATTCGCTACCAAAACAAGAGAAAAATGCATACACCAGTGCGATTGCTGTCCGCATAAACGGGTTGAAAAATGTCACCCTTGCCAAGGCAGCCTACAGTATCTGGGATGAAGTGCGTTCTGACTCGGGCGATTCCACACGGCTTGTCCTCCGGCAAAATACGTCCATAGCAACAGTCTCTCTCGAAGAGGCCTCGGATATTTTGGGCACCGACGTCAACTTTACGTTGCATCTCTGGTGGGCTGGCTGGTTCCATGCTGCAGAACTTGAAGACGACTTATGGACGCCTCGCTTTGACCCGAACCATCTGACCGACACCTTAAACGGGCTGCGAAATCGCTGCCTGCCGGGCCGCGAGTCAGAACCAAATCTGCGCCACATATGGAGTGAATTCCGCAAGAAGGCAGTCCGACCGTGCGCGCACCTTCGCACGATGGCAAGCAATCCTGCGGACTGGCCTCTCTACTCAACCGTGGTGAATTCTAAAATTGACGATATGACTTCCCGAGTGTCGAGATGGACAAGTCTTAGCAATGAACTCTCCATTGCAGACAGGCTTTTTTATGCTGCGGTGAAATAAATGTTTCTCGTCCGGCCAGCTCCATTTTCGGATGAATCGCTATCCTCCTGGCGACAGCGAAGCGGCATGGCAAATGGATTCAGAATCTACCCGCGGCCTTCCTCATCCTCTTACGTGCTGGAGCCTGACGGGTATCCGAAGGACGGAGAAATGGAATGGTTGAGTGAAACGAGTCGCCTGCCCCAAAACACCATTCAGGCACTGTGCCTTGATAACGTCGGACAGCGGATATCTGCTCGGCTAACAATGGCTAAGCGACGGCGATGGGTGGTCCCATGCAATGTAAAAGGTCCCTCAGATGGAAGAAGCACGTGTTGCCCGTTATGCCTCGCAGAGGATGCTACCCCGTATTTCCGGCTGGCGTGGCGATTCGCGTTCATGACCCATTGCCCTCGACATGGTTGTGTCCTTACCGAAGCATGCTCCACTTGCGGAAGTCCTGTGTGGCCGGCATCTCAACATATTCTTCTGAGCCGGCAACCCGTCGAGCTATCGAGATGTCAATGTTGCGGAGGAATTCTAGGAGGTAATAAAAGTATCGACAGAGAAATGCAGGGCATTGCCGATGCCCTCTGGCTTTGTGCGACGACTGACGCTGTGCCAAGTTCAATGCCGCAAGTAGCCAATGCGCAAGAATTATTTGACGCACTTTGGACAACGGCTCAACTTCTTCTTCGGTCCGGCGCCCAGCGAATTTGGAAATTCTTGCCCGAGTGTTTGGCCGCCAGCGCGCCAACGGTTACGGGAGCTCATTATGTTGAGCTGTTGCCAGCGCAGCAACGAGCCAAAATAATCAGAGGCGCCTACTGGCTCCTCGCTTCTTGGCCAAACAATTTTTATGAGGCTGCACGAGCGGCCCAAATATCCAGGCTACATTTTTCCAGCAATTGGGCCATTCAGCCAACCTGGCTTTCGTCCTTCATCAGCGAGAAATTGTCGGCGAAACGACTGAGAATATCTGAGAGTCAGGTGGTCACTGTCATTAAGCACTTTGAGGAAAACGGACTTGCGGTAACGAAATCCAGTCTACGACGCGCCCTAAATGTGTCGGAAGCGAAAGCCATCCATAAGTTGGTAAAGCATCGACATCGCGCTACACAAGAGGAATTCACTACCCTATGTACCGCCATCGAGCGGCGTATTGAGGTGACACCTCGCTCTCGCGACCAAAGGGCCACTCTCTGCCGCGACTATCTCATCTTTTTACTAAGCGTACTGAGTGACACCTGTGTTGAAACAATATGCAAGATGTCCCACGAAGAGGTCGAAGCGCTTATACAGCGGCTTCGTGACCGGAGCGTTGCCAGCTCTACGCCACCTGAGTTCTTTATCGTCCTTGCCTACGCAAGGACTTTGGCCCACCAAGAGGAGCCTCTCATTCGAAGCAGGAGTGCTAATGCGCGGCGGCGCTTCACAGGTCGGTTTGGAGACGAGCTATCAGGTTGCACCGTACGCGACCGATTTGCGAAACTGATACCGCAGGAGCTGGATAGGAATCTCTGGAACAGTGTGGACGCATTTTTGGGAATCTATCCCAGCAGCGAGAAGTAGTTTTCAGTCCGTCGCTTACCGAGCTCTAGCACCAACCAACTAAGTAGCTTGGCTGTTCTAGGCCAAGGGACGAAGGTGTTGTCGTGCTGCCATGACTACAGTATCAACCGACTCGCTTTTTCTCCGAAATCCCTCAAGCTCAGAAGGCGGCATCGATAGAGCCAGCATCAGGTTTGATTTTTTTTGAATACGGAAAATGTCTTAAGCCATAGCTGACGAGTCGCCAATCGTACATTTCCGAGAATACCTCGCAATCCAAACATTACCCTTGGCCTTGACTGTGGATGTGGTGGGAGCCACCCGGCCGCAGGCCCAACATGCACAGTGATACCTCGTGCAAACGATTCCTGCTCATATGGAGAACCACGATAAAGAATGGCGTCGGCTTTCATCGACAGCTCTTTGTAAAGTTCGTTATCTGTCGCGCAAGAGTACAGCAGTGCCACAGTGAATGTTTCTTCACCGCTTGTTGCGGTAGCCAGGATGTATAGAGCGCTTTCATCAGGCTTCCCAACTTCTACAGACCAACCGGCATTTCTCAATGGTCGAACGACGTCGGTTATGCAATCTTCTGACAAGATGGCTCTGCGAAGCAAAACACCGTCGTCTGTAGCCAACTCCGGGACAAGACGCCCTTGCTCATGGAATTTTTTGATTTCATACTTTGCCAACATAGACTGCAAGTGACCACGTAATAGAGCTTGCTGCCAAAGAAGCTCTCCATCCTTATCCATTGATGGGAAGAACAGCGACACCTGGTTTGAGTTGTCATGCCAAGACTCAATAACACCAAGAGTAGCAATCGCAACGACCAACCGTCGGAAGTTGGCACCATCCTGCCATTTGGATGACATACCATGTGCAAAGAGATGCCGATTTAACCAGGTTAGACCGTCGTATTTTTTGGTGTCCTGAAAAAACGAGGATTTTAGCCACCGTCGAAAAGTCTCGAAAGTAAAAACTCTTTCATCTTGGCTAAACAGATACTGGACCGTTCTGTAAGCGCTAGGTACCCATTGGCCGTAGAAATGAAGTTTTGCTGCCAACTCGATAGCACGGTCCACGACCCTGTCGATTTCGTCCAGAATCTTGGCGCCGTCGCTAGCGCCCGCGATTCGCTTAACCGCCCCCTCAAGAATCGGTATCAATGCGGCGATGCTTGAAGCGCGACTACCGCTGTAAAAGCCTAGGTAGGCCTCGCGAATTAACGGTGCGAACTCAGAAAGAATGCGCGATTTCGGTAAAAGCTGCGCGATACATACAGCCTGAAAGGGCAACGTGTAGATGGTTGAGGTGTGATATTCAAATTTCCGGAGCGCATCTTCTCGGTCACGTTGCACGACGTCCGCCAAGAGAGGAGCGACATCTCCGCGTGAAACCCATAGCGGCGAAAACCATTCCATCTTAGCCCATAATGCCGCTTCTCGATTCGCATGCCCAAGATTTGTGACCCACTCTGGGTCTGCTCCAATTTTATGGAGGGGAAAACAGGCGGTTTGCTCTCCTGTTGATAAAACAACGGCCGGAGTAAGCCGGAAAATACCAACGTCTTTAATCTCGAGCGAATACACAGGGAGTCCCATCGTTTCAGCTCTCTCACGAATCTTTGAAAGTTCCACGTTGCTCGAGTCGGGTTGAGCTGCTATCCACTTCCAAAGTGCCTCGAACTTTCCCTCTATCTGATTCTTGTGCTTTCCCATTTTTGCTCCAAGCAATGGCGTAACTTGCTCCGCTTCCCTGAATGATTCGCGTGCTTATCTTACTAACTAAGACACTCGACTGAGGAGTTCTAATAGCTTTGTAAGGAATTTAAAACGGCGACGCTGGGATTATCTAAACAACGGATTTCCAAAAGAAAAAATTGACGTTTTGAATATTCGCGTGTGTTCGAAATATAGTAGTTGTAGATGGCTGCATATTGTGAGAAAACCGCCCTTATAAAGGGAGAAATTTATGAGGGCGGTTTTTTGATAGGAAATTCTTCTGCAGACATGTACGGTGCCCTACAGAGCATTGAATCACTAGGGGCAGAGCTGCCTTTCCTCCGTTTAAATCATAGAACTTGCATCGCGGACCAAAAAACGCTCCGCTACTAGTCCAAATTCCGCACTGGCCCACCACCAGGGGCCCCCGCTCCGCGCATTATTTCGCGATGAAAAGATTTGGTGATTTGGGCCCAAGGCGTATCAGCCCATTATTCAGAAATCGAATTCTCCCTTCCTCTGCCATCGCATGGAACTTCCGCTTGAGTTTGCGCCGTATCAGACCTCTCATGAATAGGGATTGCGGATATGTCTCCCAACGCTGGGTAGAGCTTCAAGAGCAGAGCCAGCATAGCGTTCAGTAGCTCCACGGCATCAGTGGTGACCGCCGGCAGCAGGCGATGGGTTATTCGCGGAATTCTATGGAAACGGTGCAACGGGTTGAAGCACGTGACGAAGTTGGAATCGCGGATAGCGCCCCAGTGCCCGTGTGCATATGTTGAGGTCCAGTCGTAATACTTGTCGTAGACATCCTTCGTTCCTCCCTCCATGGCCAGCTTTCGCAGGTTCAAATTGGCCCAGTGTCCAGTATTGACGTCCACAAATTCCTGCCATGTATCTTCGTTGGCCATCTGGAAGAGGGCCTCTTGGTCCATGAACTCGGGCACCGTACCGTCTCTAATTTCTGTCTTCAGGAAGGCCAGCTTTGTCTGTCCATTGCCGAAGTTTCGATATTCATACCAAAGCGCTTTGTCGTCCTTTGCGGCGAGGTACGCGAACGAGATGTAGAGTTCAGCCAAAGTCCGTAGCCCAATACGGCCGGTAATCGAAGACGCTCTGGACGGGCCACACACCTCACCTGCGACCGAGAGCGCGTAGAGCATGATGCCGAAGGCGCCATCGTGTCGATAATCAATAGCTGTGGTGGTCGTTGTATCGACAAATCCATTGAGCAGGTTCAGCCGTAGCGCAACGAGGTCTTCCTGCTTAACCTTCTTTTCCAGCCGCACATCATAGTCCGTCTTTTTTGACGAGTCGACGCACCCGGTTCTCTGATAGACCTCATCCCAGAAGTCAGTCATCCACTGCAGCGGCGCTTTCATTGACCTTAACGCGCCTTCGGTGGACCGAATGAGTGGTCGAATCTGTCGCAAATCTCCAGATTGTGGGAAATCGAGAATCTCCTCGACATCCTTCTTCATCGTTTCCGGGAATTGCATTTTTCCGAAAGCAATTGAGAGGTACACCTTTAACCATCGAATATCAGTGCTCACTTCAGACTGGTGGTCTACTGCAGGTGCTATCGCGGCGGCGAGGATATCCCAATGGGGTTCTTCGGTAGGGAAGCAGCGAGCCCAGTGTTCGTGGCCGGGAATAGTTGTGAGTGCTCCTAAGGTTGCAAGTCCAGGAGTGCAATCTGACCAACTGCTCAAAAGTGATGCAAGGTCATCAAATTTCTCGTTTGGGAGCTTGGCGAGTTCTGCCATCTCGACATCACAACCAGGCGGCTCAATATCAGTGGGATTGGCCGTTGTTGCTGCCTTTACTCGTTCTTCGTAAGGTGGAAGATTTTTCAGGCACCATTGCGTGACAGCGCGGAAGCACGCTAGATACTCTTCACGTGGCAGTGCTTGAGCGACGGCAAAGGCCCATAGCATTTCAGGTGCGCCGTCATCCAACCAAGAGTTCTTCGTGGTGGGGAGCATATTTAAGGGCGGCACCATTTTTTTTCCGACCTTTTGATGCTCAAATATCGACGAATAGTTGAAGTCTTGGAATTTGGTTTTCTTTTTTGATGCCTTTGTACTCATCAAAGTCTCCGTTTTTTCCGAGCTACGAACTTTAGGTAAGTAGGTCCACAATATCGTCCTCAGAGGTTCGGTTTCTGAACTAGGCGGCCTTTTTCTTCATCGTAAAATGAGACTCCCCGCAAAGACACGTGAGCGCCTCAGCCTCACCAACGTCGGGTGTGATGTACAGAGTCGAATTGCATTTCTGGCATGTGAATAAATTCTCAAGTTCTCGAAATGCTTTTACTACATATAAAAAATCATCCCTATGCATGTTTGCCCACTCGTTATAGTGGACCAATGCATTGAGCTGCCACTGCTCAGCCTGGCTAGCTTGCGTTGCCAAGTTGAATGACTCTTCTCGAGCCACGATTGCAGCCGTCTTCTCGGATTGCCCCCAAGATTCAGTAGCCACTCGTCCCGCCTTCAGAAGCTTCTTCATCTTGGCAATTGCATTAGGAAGCAGCGCTCCTAAGGTGAATTGCATGTCACCCCGAAATTCAACACTAGCTCGAAGTGACTGGCACAGTTCCTTCGATAAATATTCAA
>Ga0207695_10008700_pt1 | contig 12661 bp, 12 predicted proteins | sample KBSC54metaG_FD_184354 | JGI IMG/M metagenome (GOLD analysis project Ga0207695, IMG submission 184354) | Corn rhizosphere microbial communities from Kellogg Biological Station, Michigan, USA - KBS C5-4 metaG (SPAdes) (version 2) | ecosystem: Host-associated > Plants > Roots > Rhizosphere > Soil...
CAGTTTCGATTCGTCGGCGTTGGCCATGCGGGCTCCGGTGGACTAGACTTCCGTTTACGTTAACGTCAGTCTACCCATGAGCGCATCTCCCAGTACGGCCGCCAGGAACAAGGCGGCGAAGACGCCGGCCGCCAAGGGCGCGGCCAAGAGCTTCACGATCACGGAGCTGGCCGCCGAGTTCGACGTCACGCCGCGGGCGATCCGCTTCTACGAGGACGTGGGCCTGCTGGAGCCGACCCGGGCCGGGCGCAACCGCGTCTATTCGCAGCGCGAACGCACGCGCCTGAAGCTGACGCTGCGCGGCAAGCGCCTGGGCCTGAGCCTGCAGGAGATCAAGCAGCTGGTGGAGATGTACGACTCGCCGTCGGACACCCGGCCGCAGCTGGAAGCCTTCCTCGCCGTGCTGCGCTCGCATCGCCAGCAGATCGAGCTGCAGCTGGAGGACATCCGCGTCACGCTGGAGGAGATCGCCCAGCACGAGGCGCGCTGCGAGCGGCTGCTGGAGGCCACCGGCGGCGCTTCGGCGCCGGCGCCCGCGCCCAAGCGCGTCGCGCGCGCGTGACGCACGCCGGAAAGCCCGGTTGATTTACGTTTACGTAAACGTCAATTAAACTGCAGTCTCCCGCGCCCGGCCGGGGCGGCCGCGCGTGCGCGCCCGCCCGGAATCGGCGACCATTTCCCCACCCACCGATCCGCGGCGCCCCGAGAGGCGCCCACCCAGGAGACGAGAGATGAGCAACCTGCCCGGCCTGAATTTCATGCTCGGTGAAGACATCGACGCGCTGCGCGACGCCGTGCACGCGTTCGCCCAGGCCGAGATCGCGCCGCGCGCGGCCGAGATCGACCGCAGCGACCAGTTCCCGATGGACCTGTGGCGCAAGATGGGCGAGCTGGGCGTGCTGGGCATCACCGTGCCCGAGGAATACGGCGGCGCCAACATGGGCTACCTCGCGCACATGATCGCGATGGAGGAGATCAGCCGCGCCAGCGCCTCGGTGGGCCTGAGCTACGGCGCGCACTCCAACCTGTGCGTCAACCAGATCAAGCGCAACGGCAGCGAGGCGCAGAAGAAGAAGTACCTGCCCAAGCTGGTCTCGGGCGAGCACGTGGGCGCGCTGGCGATGAGCGAGCCGGGCGCCGGCTCCGACGTCATTTCGATGAAGCTCAAGGCCGAGGACAAGGGCGGCGTGTACGTCCTCAACGGCAACAAGATGTGGATCACGAACGGCCCCGACGCCGACACGCTGGTGGTCTACGCCAAGACCGAGCCCGAGCTGGGCGCGCGCGGCGTCACGGCCTTCCTGATCGAGAAGGGCATGAAGGGCTTCTCGATCGCGCAGAAGCTCGACAAGCTGGGCATGCGCGGCAGCCATACCGGCGAGCTCGTGTTCCAGGACGTCGAGGTCCCGGCGGAGAACATCCTCGGCCAGCTCAATGGCGGCGCCAAGGTGCTGATGTCCGGCCTCGACTACGAGCGCGCCGTGCTGGCCGCGGGCCCGATCGGCATCATGCAGTCCGTGATGGACAACGTCGTGCCCTACATCCACGACCGCAAGCAGTTCGGCCAGTCGATCGGTGAGTTCCAGCTGGTCCAGGGCAAGGTGGCCGACATGTACACGGTGCTGCAGGCCGGCCGCGCGTTCTGCTACACGGTGGGCAAGAACCTCGACGCGCTGGGCGCGGCGCACGTGCGCCAGGTGCGCAAGGACTGCGCCTCCGTCATCCTGTGGTGCGCGGAGAAGGCGACGTGGATGGCCGGCGAGGGCGTGCAGATCTTCGGCGGCAACGGCTACATCAACGAGTATCCGCTGGGCCGCCTGTGGCGCGACGCCAAGCTCTACGAGATCGGCGCCGGCACCAGCGAGATCCGCCGCATGCTGATCGGGCGCGAGCTGTTCGCCGAGACGATGTGAGGGCGCGATGAGCGTGCGACTGCCGGTGCCGTTGCCGATCCTGCAGGGCGAGCGCTGCCTGCTGCGCGCGCTCGTGCCGCAGGACGCGCCAGCGCTCGTCGCGCACGCCGACGATCCGGCCGTCGCGCGCTGGCTGTTCGACGGCTTCCCGCAGCCCTACACGACGGCCGCGGCCACCGCGTGGGCGACGCACGAGTCGCAGTCGGGCGAGTTCGGGTGGGTCTGGGCGATCGTCGTCGACGGCGCCCTGGTCGGCTGCATCGGCCTGCGTCCGGAAGGCGGCTGGCTGCGCTGCAACGCCGAGATCGGCTACTGGATCGGCCGGTCGCACTGGCGGCGCGGCATCGCCAGCGACGCGCTGCGCCAGGTCACCGACTGGGCGTTCGCCGCCGTGCCCGAGATCACGCGCATCCACGCGCCGATCTTCGCGCACAACGAGGGCTCGCAGGCCGTCGCGCGCAAGTCCGGCTACGTGCGCGAGGCGACGCTGCCCCAAAGCGCCATCAAGGACGGCCGGGTGATCGACCGCGTCGTGTGGGCGACCTACCGCACCGCGCTCGCGCGCCGCGACGCCGACATCGGCGCCGCGCTCGCCGCCACGGCGGCCAGCGCGATGGAGCGCGCATGAACGTCGCCCGGCTGCCCGCAGGCGTGCGCCCCGGGGCGCGCAGTGCGGAGGCGATCCTGTGACCGGCCCCGGCGCGATCGCGTGCATCGGCGGCGGGGGCTTCCTCACCGACGACTTCCGCGGGTTCCAGGAAGCGCACCTGCTGACGCTGATCCCGCCGTCGCGACGGCGCGGGCGTCCGCGCGTGCTGTACCTCGGCCTGGCCCACGGCGACGCGGAAAGCCGGCAGTTGCGCGCGTACAAGATGTTCGCCGGCCTGGGCTGCGACATCACGACGCTGCCGTTCTTCCCATACGAGATGAAGCGCGACTACCCCGCCGAGGCGAAGGCCGCCGATCTGGTCTACGTCGGCGGCGGCAACACGCCCGCGATGATCGCCGTATGGCGCGAGTTCGGCTTCGACCGCGCGCTGCACGACGCCTGGCAGGCCGGCACCGTGCTGGCGGGCGTCAGCGCCGGCGCGAACTGCTGGTTCGAGGCGTACGTCACCGACAGCGTGCCCGGCGGGGGCGTGCGTCCCGGCCTGGGCTGGCTGCCCGGCACGTTCTGCCCGCACCTCGACAGCGAGCCCTGGCGCGCGCCCTTGCTCGCGGGCGTCACGCGCGCGCCGGCGTACGGCGTGCGCGAGGGCGGGATGATGATCGTGCGGTCCGGCGCCGCGCCCGAGTTCGTCGCCGACAAGGCCGGCGTCAGCGCGACCATGCGCCTGCCCGGCGAACCGGCGCGCGAAGTCCCTGCGGCCGACTTGTCCTCGCGGTGAAACCTCCCGCTCCGTAAACTGGACGATCCGCCCAACAACGACACAAGACCATGTCCGACGACAACAGCAACGACAAAGACCTTTCCGGCCTCTTCGAGCAGAACGTGCGCTGGGCGGAGAAGATGGAGCAGCGCAGCCCCGGCTTCTTCACGAGCCTGCTGACGCAGCAGACGCCGCAATACCTGTGGATCGGCTGCGCCGACAGCCGCGTGCCCGCCAATGAGCTGATCGGCCTGCTGCCGGGCGACGTGTTCGTGCATCGCAACGTCGCCAACGTCGTCGCGCACTCCGACCTGAACGCGCTGTCGGTGATCCAGTTCGCGGTGGACGCGCTCAAGGTCAAGCACATCATCGTGGTGGGCCACTCGAAGTGCGGCGGCGTGACAGCGGCGCTGAACAACTCGCGCGTCGGTGTCGTCGACAACTGGCTGCGCCACGTGCAGGACGTGCGCAACGCGCACATGGAGTTCCTGCAGGCCGTGCCCGAGGCGCGGCGCGTCGACGCGCTGGTGGAACTCAACGTGATCGAGCAGGCGCGCAACGTGTGCCTGTCGACGGTGGTCGAGGACGCGTGGGTGCGCAACCAGCAGGTGATCGTGCACGGCTGGGTCTACGGCCTGCACAACGGCCTGCTGAAGGACCTCAGCTTCACCGTCGCCAGCATGGACGACGTCGGCCCCGAGTACCAGCGCGCGCTGTTCGCGCTGCGCCTGCGCTACCTGCCCGCCGCCTGAGGATCCAGGAAGGCCCACGATGTTCCCGCACCAGCTGGACGACCCGCAAGCGTTCGCGATCGCGCAGGCGATCGTCGAGGGCTTCGATCGCCATTACCGGCTGTTCACCGCGGCGGCGCGCGCCGCGAAGGCGCGCTTCGAGAAGGCCGACTGGCAGGGACAGCTCGACGCGCAGCGCGACCGCATCGCGTTCTACGACCTGCGCGTCGACGAGACGGTGGATCGGCTGCACCGCGAGTTCCGCGCCGCCGAGCTGCCGCGCGAGACCTGGCACCAGGTCAAGCTGCACACGATCGGCCTGCTGATCGACCACCACCAGCCCGAGTGCTGCGAGACCTTCTTCAACTCGGTGACGACCAAGATCCTGCATCGCGGCGACTATCGCAACGACTTCATCTTCGTGCGGCCCACGCTGTCCACCGACTACCTGGAAAGCGACGAGCCCGGCGCGACGCCGACCTACCGCGCCTACTACCCGACGCGCGAGACGCTGCACGAGACCTGCATGCGCGTCATCACCAACTTCCAGCTCGAGGTGGAGTTCCAGGATCTCGCGCGCGACGTCGCGGACGTGGTGCGCGCGCTGCTGGGCGAGCTGAAGGACGCGCGGCTGCGCGCCAACTTCCAGGTGCAGGTGCTGTCGACGCTGTTCTATCGCAACAAGGGTGCGTACGTGGTCGGCAAGATCGTCAACGGCTTCGCCGAACTGCCGTTCGCGCTGCCGATCCTGCACGGCGACGACGGCCTGCTGGTGATCGACACGGTGCTGATCGGCGAGGAGGACCTGCTGCTGCTGTTCAGTGCGGCGCGCGCCTATTTCATGGTGGACATGGGCGTGCCCAGCGGCACCGTGCACTTCCTGCGCACGCTCATGCCGCGCAAGACGCGCTCCGAGCTGTACGCGCAGGTGGGCCTGCAGAAGCAGGGCAAGGCGCTGTTCTACCGCGACCTGCTGCAGCACCTGCGACATTCCAGCGACAAGTTCCGCATCGCGCCCGGCATCAAGGGCATGGTGATGCTGGTGTTCGACCTGCCGTCGTTCCCGGTGGTGTTCAAGGTCATCAAGGACTTCTTCCCGCCGCCCAAGGACACCACGCCCGAGCAGGTGATGGGCAAGTACCTGCTCGTCAAGCAGCACGACCGCGTGGGCCGCATGGCCGACACGCTCGAGTTCTCCAACGTCGCGCTGCCGCGCCACCGCTTCGAGGACGAGCTGATCGCCGAGCTGAAGCACTTCTGCGGCAGCCAGCTGGAGGACGACGGCCAGACGCTGGTGATCCGCCACGCCTACATCGAGCGCCGCATGGTGCCGCTCAACATCTACCTCGGCGATGCGAGCCCCGCGCAGATCGAGCAGGTGGTCGTGGAATACGGCAACGCGATCAAGGATCTCGTCGCGGCCAACATCTTCCCGGGTGACATGCTGTGGAAGAACTTCGGCGTCACGCGACTGGGCCGGGTCGTGTTCTACGACTACGACGAGATCGAGTACCTCACCGACTGCAACTTCCGGCGCGTGCCGGCGCCGCGCAACGAGGAGGAGGAGATGTCGGGCGAGCCCTGGTACGCCGTGCAGCCGCGCGATGTCTTCCCCGAGACCTTCGGCCCGTTCCTGCTCGGCAACCCCGTGGTGCGCCAGGTGTTCATGGCGCACCACGCCGACCTGCTGGACGCCGGCTACTGGCAGCAGCAGAAGGAGCGCATCCTGGCCGGCTACGTCCACGACGTCTTCCCGTACGACCCGTCGCGCCGGTTCAGCGCCCGGCGCGCCGCCGCTCGGGCCGGTACTGCCCATTTCGAAACGCAGGCCATGCAGCCTGCGGCAAGCTGACCCACCATCCCTGAAGGAGCCATTCATGTCCGATTCCATCGTCATCGTTTCCGCCGCCCGCACGCCCATCGGCGGCATGCTGGGCGACTTCGCCGCGCTGTCCGCGTGGGAGCTGGGCGCCGTCGCCATCAAGGCCGCGGTCGAACGCGCCGGCGTGCCTGGCGACGCCGTCGACGAGGCGCTGATCGGCAACTGCCTGATGGCCGGCCAGGGCCAGGCCCCCGCGCGCCAGGCCGTGCGCCGTGCCGGCCTGCCCGACTCCGCGGGCGCCGTCACGCTGAGCAAGATGTGCGGCTCCGGCATGCGCGCGATGATGTTCGCGCACGACATGCTGCTGGCCGGCAGCGCCGACGTGATGGTGGCCGGCGGGATGGAGAGCATGACCAACGCGCCGCACCTGATGTTCGCGCGCAAGGGCGTGCGCTACGGCGCCGCGCAGATGTTCGACCACATGGCGCTCGACGGCCTGGAGGACGCCTACGACCGCGGCCGCGCGATGGGCGTGTTCGCCGAACAGTGCGTGGCCAAGTACGGCTTCACGCGCGAGGCGCAGGACCAGTTCGCCATCGATTCGACCACGCGCTCGAAGACCGCCAACGAGGACGGCACGTTCGACTGGGAGATCGCGCCCGTCACGCTGCAGGGCAAGGCCGGCGACATCGTCGTCAGGCACGACGAGCAGCCGTTCAAGGCCAAGCTCGACAAGATCCCGTCGCTCAAGCCCGCGTTCAAGAAGGACGGCACCATCACCGCCGCCAATGCGTCCAGCATCTCGGATGGCGCCGCGGCGCTGGTGCTGATGCGCGAGTCGGAGGCGCTCAAGCGTGGCGCCAAGCCGATCGCGCGCATCGCGGCGCACGCCGTGCACGCGCAGGCGCCCGAGTGGTTCTCCACCGCCCCGGCCGGCGCCATCGCCAAGGTGCTCAGGAAGACGGGCTGGTCCGCGCAGTCGGTCGACCTGTGGGAAGTCAACGAGGCGTTCGCCGCCGTGACGATGGCCGCGATGAAGGAGTTCGACCTGTCGCACGACATCGTCAACGTCCACGGCGGCGCCTGCGCGCTGGGCCACCCGATCGGTGCCTCGGGCGCACGCATCGTCGTCACGCTGCTGGGCGCGCTGCGCAAGCAGGGCAAGAAGCGCGGCGTCGCGGCGCTGTGCATCGGCGGCGGCGAGGCGACGGCGATGGCGGTCGAGCTGCTGTAAGCGACCGTCGAGCTTGATACTCGGATGTAACCGCGGCACCCCCGGCGCATGCGGCACACTGGTTGCCGTCGCATCGCGCCGCGCCGCCGCCCACCCTCCGGGGCGGCGGCGCGGGTCGTCCAGAACCAAGCTCACCCCTGCTCTCCATGACCGACGCCTTCACGATCATTGCCGAAGAAGCCAGCATCGCCGCGCTCGTGCGCGTGGGCGAATGCATCGATCACGCCACCCGCTACACGCGCGACGAGATCGCCCGCTTCGCCACGCTCACGCACGACCTCAACCCGGTGCACCACGACCGCGAGGCCGCGCAGCGCGCCGGCCTGCGCGACGTGATCGCCAGCGGCCAGCACACCTCCGCGCTGATGAGCGGCCTGGCCGCCACCCACTTCTCGCGCGCGGACGACGGCGTCGCGCGCTCGATGCTGTGCCTGCACTTCAACTTCGCCTATCGCGAGCCGATCTTCGCCGACAGCGACGTCGCGCTGCGCTGGGTGGTCTCCAGCACCGAGTGGAACACCAGCCTCGACGGCGTCATCGCGCAGCTGGAGGGCAAGGCCCTGGTGGGCGATGCCGCGGCCGTGATCGCGCGCGGCACGGTGCTGGTGCGCCACGCCCGCTGACGATGGCCTGCGGACGCCTCGTGCGATGAACCGCTGGCTGATGCGTCCGCGCGTGATGCAGGCGATCGCCGTGGGCGCGTTCGCCTGCATCGCGCTGTTCCAGCTGCCCTCCAGCCCGGCCGCGAGCGCGCATTTCACGGCGCTGGCCGGCGCTCCGCCGTTCGACGAGCGGCCCGCGGGCTACACGCTGTCGGGCGTGCTGGCCGCGTTCCATGCGCTGGGCCCCCAGGGGCTGTCCGGCTACGAGGCCTATCGCGCCGTGGACGTCGTCTTCCCCTGGCTGCTGTGCGCGCTGGTGGCCGCGGTGATGCTGCGCATCGACGCTGCGCGCGCCACGCTGTGGCCCTGGCTGGCGGCCAGCGCCGACACGATCGAGAACGCGTTGCAGTTCGCCATCCTGCGCACCCGCGACGACCTGTCGCCGGAGCTGGTGCAATGGGCCAGCCTCGCCACGCAGGCCAAGTTCATCATGTACGCGCTGATGCTCGTGTTCCTTCTGGCCGTCGGCGCGCGCGCGCTGTGGCGCCAGCGGCGCGCGGCGCATTGAGCCCTGCCTTCGAAAGCCCGTCGATGCCGACTTCCACCGCTCGCAATGTCCTGATCATCGGCGCCTCGCGCGGCCTGGGCCTGGAATTCGTGCGCCAGTACCGCGCCGACGGCGCCCGCGTCACCGCCACCGCGCGGTCGGACGAGGGCCTCGCGGCCGTCGCCGCGCTCGGCGCCAAGCCGCTGAAGCTGGACGTGGCCGATGCCGCCAGCGCCTCGGGCCTGGCCTGGCAGATCGATGGCGAGGCCTTCGACACCGTCTTCCATGTCGCGGGCGTCTACGGCCCGCGTACCACGGGACTCGAGCCGCCGACGGCGGCCGACTTCGACGCCGTCATGCACGCCAACGTGCTGGGCGTGATGCGCATGCTGCCGCAGGTCGCCGACGCGCTCGCGCCGCCGGTGGGCGGGCGCCCTGTGGCGCGCATCGGCATCGTGTCGTCGCGCATGGGCTCGATCGCGCTGCGCGCCAGCGCGAGCGGCTGGCTGTACCGCGCGTCCAAGGCCGCGGCCAACTCGGTGATGAAGGACGCGTCGCTCGCGCTGGCCGGCCGCGCGCTGTGCGTCGCCTTCCATCCGGGCTGGGTGCGCACCGACATGGGCGGCGCCGGCGCCGACCTCGACGCCGCCGAATCCATCGCCGGCATGCGGCGCACGCTCGCGGCACTCGAGCCGTCGCGCACCGGCAGCTTCCTGAACTACGACGGGACGCTCTTGGACTGGTAATTCCTTTGCACGCCGCCATCGCTTCCGCGGCGCCTGCGGTGTCAGGTCTTGCCTTTTGCCTTTCGCGCGGCCAGCGCATCCGCCGTCGACGCATGGCAGGGCGCGCAAAATGCAAGACCTGACACCGACGTGGACGCCGACGCGGCACCTCGGGGGTGTCGACAGACAACGACCCAAGAGAACGACCATGCACCTCTCCGAAGACCACCGCGCCGTCCAGGACGCCGTCCGCGCCTACGTGCGCGATCGCATCGCGCCCAATGCGGCGGCATGGGACAAGAACTGCCATTTCCCGCGCGAGGAACTGCGCGGCCTGGCCGAGCTCGGCTGCTACGGCATCGCGGTGCCCACCGAATGGGACGGCGCGGGGCTGGACTACCTGTCCGTCTCGCTGATCCTCGAGGAGATCGCGGCCGGCTGCGGCGCCACCTCCACCATCATCAGCGTCACCAACTGCCCGGTGAACACGATCATGATGGCGTTCGCGAACGGCGAGCAGAAGGAGCGCTTCCTCAAGCCGCTCGCGCGCGGCGAGCTGCTGGGCGCGTTCTGCCTGACCGAGCCGCACGTCGGTTCCGAGGCCGCGGGCCTGCGCACGACGGCGACGCGCGACGGCGACGAGTACGTGCTCAACGGCGTCAAGCAGTTCATCACCAGCGGCAGGAACGGCGACCTCGCGATCGTGATGGCCGTCACCGACAAGGCCGCCGGCAAGAAGGGCATCAGCGCTTTCCTCGTGCCCACGAACACGCCCGGCTACGTCGTGGCGCGCATCGAGGAGAAGATGGGCCAGCACGCCAGCGACACCGCGCAGATCCTGTTCGAGAACTGCCGCATCCCCGCGGCCAACCTGATCGGCGAGGAAGGCCAGGGCCTGAAGATCGCGCTGTCCGGCCTGGAGGGCGGACGCATCGGCATCGCGTCGCAGTCGGTGGGCATGGCGCGGGCGGCCTTCGAGGCGGCCGTGAACTACGCCAAGGAACGCGTGGCCTTCGCCAAGCCCATCTTCGAGCACCAGGCGATCCAGTTCAAGCTGGCCGACATGGCCACGCAGATCGAGGCGGCGCGCCAGCTGATCCACCACGCCGCGAGCCTGAAGGACGCGGGCCAGCCGTGCCTGAAGGAAGCGGCGATGGCCAAGCTGTTCGCCAGCGAGATGGCCGAGCGCGTGTGCTCCGCGGCGATCCAGGTGTTCGGCGGCTACGGCTACACCACCGACTTCCCCGTCGAGCGCATCTATCGCGACGTGCGCGTATGCCAGATCTACGAAGGCACGTCCGAGGTGCAGAAGATCCTGATCGGACGCGCCCTCGCCTTGTGAAGACCGTCCTCGTCGAGAAGAGCGGCATCCAGCCCATGCCGTCCTCGCGCCGTGTGCGCGCATGGCTGCAGGTGGAAGGCTCGCTGAGCGCGCGCATCGCATCGGTCAGCGGCAAGCTCGCCGTGCGCGTGCTGCGCCAGGGCCCGGTGCGCCTGCAACCGGCCGAGGCCGAGCGGCTGGGTTGTCCCGCAGGCGCCGGCGCGCACGGGCGCGAGGTGATCCTGCTGGCCGATGGCGTGCCGGTGGTGTACGCGCGTTCGGTGCTGCAGGCGGTGCATGCGCGCGGCACGTGGAAGGCGATCCGCGGCTTGGGCAACCGCGCGCTGGCCGACCTGCTGTTCGGCCTGCCGCCCGCGCACCGCTCGGAGTTCGAGTTCGCGTGCTTCGCGCCGGGCTCGGGCGTCGCGGCCACCGTGCACCGGCGCTGGCGCGAGGCCACCGGCGCCGACTGGGGCCGGCGCGAGGTGTGGGCGCGCTGCTCGGTGTTCACGCGCCGCGGCGCGCCGCTGCTCGTCACCGAGTGCTTCGCGCCCGCGATCGCCGCGTTCGACGCGCCGCAGCGCGCCCGCGCGGTGCCGTGGCGGGCGCCAGGCCGGCGGCAGACCTCGGGTCAACCCTGAGGGGCGTGGCGGCGCCGTCGTATTTCGAGGCCATTGCGCTGCAGTTCGTCGCAAAGCGCGGGCGCCGCCGAGCTGTCAGGGGAACCATTGGCATGGTGAGGCGATCCACGTCGCTACACTGATCCGCCGCTGCCCGTGCTGCCCGACAGCGCGGGCGCGCAACCGCCACATCAGGTGGCCCCGGCCCGTCGCGGCCGCGCCCCACGAGGGTGCTTTCGGCGACCGGCCGTTCCCTGCCAACAATATCCGAGGACGTGCCTTGACTCCCTTCCGCCCCGCCACGCTCGTGGTCGCCCTGTCGCTGGCCTTCGCCACGCAAGTCTCCATCGGCGCCGACGCCGCCGCCTCCGCCGCGGCACCCGTCGCCAGCGCGCCCGCGGTCTCGGAATCGGGCCTCGACAAGTCGGGCATGGACCCGTCGGTGCGTCCGCAGGACGACCTGTTCCTCGCCATGAACGGCGCCTGGCTGAAGAAGACCGAGATCCCGGCCGACAAGGCCTCGTGGGGCACGTTCTACCAGCTGCGCGAGCTGTCCGACCAGCGCGTCAAGGACATCATCGAGGAGCTCGCCTCGCGGCCGCAGCCCGCCGGGACGGTCAACGCCAAGATCGGCGACTTCTACAAGAGCTACATGGACACCGCGGCCATCGACGCCGCCGGCACGCGGCCGCTCGATCCGTACAAGGCCCAGCTGGCCGCGGTCAAGAACAAGAAGGACCTGGTGCTGCTGATGGGCCACTGGGTGAGCTTCGTCGACGTGCCGCTGAACATGGGCATCGGCCCGGATTCGAAGGATCCGACGATCTACTCCGCAGGCACCTACCAGGGCGGCCTGGGCCTGCCCAACCGCGACTACTACCTGAAGGACGATCCGCGCTTCGTGAAGGCGCGCGACGCCTACCTCACCTACGTGCGCACGCTGCTGACGCTGGACGGCGACAAGAACGCCGTCATGCAGGCCAGGGCGGTGATGGCGCTCGAGATGAAGATCGCCAAGGCGCAGTGGTCGCAGGAAGCCAACCGCGACCCGGTCAAGACGTACAACCCGATGACGCTCCAGGAGATCTCGGCCAAGGCGCCCAACGTCGACTGGAAGGCCTTCTTCGCCGCGACCGACCTGGCCGATCCGCCGTTCGTCTCGATCACGCAGCCCAGCTACACCTGGGACCTGGCCAAGATGCTCAAGGGCGAGCCGATCGACGTCTGGAAGGCCTTCATGCGCGTGCGCCTGCTCGACGCCATGGCCACCAAGCTGCCGGCCGCGTTCCGCGAAGCCAGCTACCAGTTCCACGACGTGGCCCTGACCGGCCTGAAGCAGGACAAGCCGCGCTGGCAGCGCGGTGTGGCCGCCGTCAACGGCGCGATGGGCGAGGCGCTGGGCCAGGCCTACGTGTCCAAGTACTTCCCGCCGGCCTACAAGGCGCGCATGGTCGAGCTGGTCGACAACCTGCTCAAGACTTACTCGACGTCGATCGACGGCCTGACCTGGATGTCGCCCGCCACCAAGAAGGAGGCGCATGCCAAGCTGGCCAAGTACGCCGTCAAGATCGGCTACCCGGACGTCTGGCGCGACTACTCGGCCCTCGAGGTCAAGGCGGGCGACGCCATCGGCAACAGCGTGCGTGCCGCGCAGTTCGACTACCACCGCCAGGCCGTGCGCAACAACAAGCCGGTCGACCGCACCGAGTGGGGCATGACGCCGCAGACGGTCAACGCCTATTACGACCCGAGCAAGAACGAGATCGTGTTCCCGGC
>Ga0207695_10008703_pt1 | contig 12659 bp, 8 predicted proteins | sample KBSC54metaG_FD_184354 | JGI IMG/M metagenome (GOLD analysis project Ga0207695, IMG submission 184354) | Corn rhizosphere microbial communities from Kellogg Biological Station, Michigan, USA - KBS C5-4 metaG (SPAdes) (version 2) | ecosystem: Host-associated > Plants > Roots > Rhizosphere > Soil...
GACGTGGCGAAGCTGGAAAAAATTGCGGTGCCGTTTCCGCGAATCACCTATGACGAAGCCGTAAAAATGCTTCAGGAAGGCCATGCCAAAGGCGCGCTCGAAACTAAATTTGAATGGGGAGGCGACTTTGGCTCGCCCGACGAAACTTATATTTCGGCGCAGTTCGAAAAGCCCGTCATGATTCATCGCTACCCGGCCAAGGTGAAAGCCTTCTACATGGAGCCCGATCCGCAGCGGCCCGATCTTGCATTGTGCGTGGATGTGCTCGCGCCAGAAGGCTATGGTGAGATCATCGGCGGCTCACAGCGCATGGCTTCGTATGATCTGCTGCTACAGCGCATTCGCGAGCACAACTTGCCGGAAGAATCGTTTAAGTGGTATCTCGATTTGCGGAAATATGGCGGGGTGCCGCATGGCGGCTTCGGCATGGGAATCGAGCGCGCGGTGGCATGGATTTGCGGATTGGAACACGTAAGAGAGACAATCCCATTCGCTCGTACGTTGCATCGACTGTATCCGTAGCGCATTGAATTTGAAGCAATTGAATCATTGAACCATCTGATCATTGAATCATTGCAAAGCCGCGGTGCCGGTTCAGGTGGTCGGTTCAATGACTGAATGCCCCGATGATTCAATGATTTAATTTGGACCAGCATGACTGCTTACCTCACCACGAACACGAACATTGCGCCCAAGAAGATTCGAGTCATTGGTGTGCCTCTCGATCTTGGCCAGTCGCGGCGAGGGGTTGACATGGGCCCCTCCGCGGTCCGTGTTGCCGGGCTCGAAGCGCGGCTCGAGCAGTTGGGACACGTCGTTGAAGATGCGGGCAACATCACCGTCGCTATTGCCGAGCAGAAAAAAGAAGGCGATCCGCACGCCAAGTATTTAAAAGAGATCACGGCTACTTGCATTAAGCAAGCCGAGCTGGTGTTGAAGACGCTAGAAGCTGGAAAAGTTCCACTGGTTTTAGGCGGAGATCATTCCGTCGCTGCCGGAACAGTCTCTGGGGTGGCGGAATTTTATCGCCGCCAGGAGCAGAAAATCGGTCTCATCTGGATCGATGCCCATACCGACATCAACACACCAGACAGTTCTCCCAGCGGAAATGTTCACGGCATGCCGCTGGCGGCGATTATGGGGCTGGGCCCGCCCGAACTGGCGAATGTCCTGAATTTTTCACCCAAGGTGCCGCCGGAAAATTGCGTGCTCGTCGGCGTGCGCGATATTGATGCCATCGAGAAGGAAAATGTCCGCCGGGCCGGCATCGACGTTTTCACCATGCGCGACATCGATGAACGCGGCATGCGTACTGTCATGGAAGAAGCCCTGCGCATTGCCGGACGCGGCACCGCCGGCTATCACGTCTCACTCGACATGGACTGGGTCGATCCCGAAGATGCGCCGGGAGTCGGGACTCCGGTGCGCGGTGGCGCTACTTATCGCGAGGCGCATCTGGCAATGGAAATCATTGCCGACCACGGACGCATGCTGAGCTTCGAAATTGTCGAAGTAAATCCGGTGATTGACGAACACAACCGCACCGCTGACCTGGCGGTAGAGCTGGCACTGTCAGCGTTCGGGAAAAAGATTCTGTAGCCAGAGATCGAAGCCTGACGGTTCGCAAACTTTCGTCCGCTCTGGTAAAAAGTCATTACTCGTGGGCCGATGCGTTGGTTCTCTCTGCGATCTCTGCGTGCCCCGCGGGTTGAATGCTTTATGATTCGTCCCGACTATAAAGAATTTTCACGACTGGCACGGGAAGCAACGCTGGTGCCGGTAGTCAAGTCGGTCATGGCCGATTTGCTGACGCCCGTCTCCGCTTCCCTGGCGATCTTTCGCGGAGAACAAAATGCGTTTCTGCTGGAATCGGTCGAACGCGGCGAGCAGATTGGGCGCTACACATTCCTGGGCGCACGTCCTTACATGCAACTGCGCACTCACGGCAGTGAGATCACGATTGAACGCGGCAAAAAACGCGAGAAGCGTGAAGGCAATGTATTCGAGTTCGCGAAAGAACTTCTGCAACAACACAAGCTTGCGCACGTTCCCGGCCTGCCGCCATTTACCGCGGGGGCAGTAGGGTTTTGTTCCTACGACATTGTTCGCCAGCTGGAAAAAATCGGCGAACATGCTAAGGACGACCTGCACCTTCCTGATTGCGTGCTGATGTTTTTTGATCGCCTGCTGGCATTCGATCATCTTCGCCATCAGATCCACATCATGGCCGCCGCCGACGTTTCTCGCGAAAGCCCGAGGAAGGCTTACGACCGTGCCGTCGCGGACATTGAGGCGCTCGAGAAGAAATTAGCTGCCGGGGTGCGTTCTGCCGGATGGGAGAAATCCACCAGTGGTCCAAACGGCAAATTCAAAATCAGTTTCGTAACTTCTCAGAAAAAGTTTGAGCATTCAGTCGAAACCGCCAAGGAATACATCGCCGCCGGAGACATCTTCCAGGTCGTGCTCTCGCAGCGTCTCGAGTTCAAGCCTGACGTTCCGCCGTTTGATATCTATCGCGCATTGCGGGCGGTGAATCCCTCGCCCTATATGTACTTTCTAAAAATGGGCGACACCCACGTTCTCGGATCTTCACCCGAGATGCTGGTGCGCGTGACCGGAAGCAAGCTCGAATACCGCCCGATTGCAGGCACCCATCCTCGAGGCAAAGACGAAGCCGAAGACCGCCAGCTTGAAGAAAAAATGTTGAGTGATGAAAAAGAACGCGCCGAGCACGTCATGCTTGTCGACCTCGGCCGCAACGACCTCGGACGAGTAAGCGAGTACGGGTCGGTCAAAGTCAAAGACCTGATGTACGTTGAGCGCTATTCGCACGTGATGCACATCGTCTCGGCGTTAGAAGGAAAGCTGCGACGTGAACTGCACGCGCTCGATGCTTTTGCCGCATGTTTTCCGGCGGGCACTCTCAGCGGAGCTCCAAAGGTACGGGCCATGCAGATCATCGAAGAGCTCGAACCGACGCGGCGCGGGGTCTATGGCGGATCGGTTTTATACGCCGATTTCGCGGGTAATCTCGACTCCTGCATCGCCATCCGCACCATGGTTATGCAGGGCAAAAAGGCGTATCTTCAGGCGGGCGCCGGCATTGTCGCAGATTCCGATCCTGCGACGGAATATCAGGAGTCGATGAACAAAGCACAGGCGGTGATAAGAGCAGTGGAGACGGCGAGAGGATTTGCAAAGTGATGCAATCGCGGAAAGTGTTGACAAATATCTGTCGGGCGCAGTCGGGTTTCGGGAGGGCACGGCTGAAAGCCGTTCCCTCCCAACAACCCGCGAGAGGACCTTTTCTGATTGTGATTTCTTTCGCGCTTACTCTGTGCGCGATTCAGGCGGCTGCGCAATCGCCAGTTGTCCTCGACCACAACGGCAGCACGATTGTGCTCGAGCCTTACGCACCCAACATCATTCGCGTAACGCTTAGTTTGCAGAAAGATCAGGCGCTCGCCGCACCAGGCTTCGGTTTCAGCGGGCACGCAGATGCCGACAGCTGGACTCATCAACATACAGACGCCGCTGATATTTACCAGTCATCGCGGATGATCGTTAGGGTTGATGCGAGCCATCCCGGAGGAACTCCTCCGCGCACCATTCGCGACATCTCGAAATATTTCAACGGATCGACCCCCGGCGGGCACATTACCATCACGACGCCCGCCGGCAAGAAGCTGCTGGAGATGACCGGCTGGTCGATGTCGGTGCCGAATTACAAAGATGGCAACGCCGGCATTTTGCATGACAAACGTCCGTCGGACCAGGACTTCTATCAAGTCGGCGCGAGCTTTGTCTCACCCGACGACGAGCACTACTACGGCCTTGGTCAGAACCAGGAAGGGTTTCTCGACCATCGCGGTCACCGGGTTGAGTGCTGGCACAACTACACGGCCACTGGCGGACCCAGCATTTGCGTTCCGTTCGTGGTCACCAATCACGGCTACGGCCTGGTCTGGGACAATCCTTCAAAAACTACCATCGAGCCGGGCTTCAACGAGCGCACGAACTGGACATCCGAAGTCGGCAATCGGGTTTCGTATTTTGTAATCGCGGGCGCGAACGTCGACGAAATTTATTCTGGATATCGTCTGCTCACCGGCACAACACCTATGCTGCCCAAAGCCGCGTACGGATTCGTTCAGTGCAAGCAGCGCTACCTCACGCAGGAAGAAATGCTGAACGTCGCCAAAGGTTATCGCGAGCGCCACCTTCCCCTCGATGTCCTGGTGCTCGACTGGTTCTACTACACCAAGATGGGCGAGTTCGATTTCGCCTCCGCCCGCTTTCCCGATCCCGCGGCCATGAACAAACAACTGCATGACATGGGCATTCAAACCATGATCAGCGTGTGGCCGCGCTTCACCAAGGATTCTCGTTTCTACGACACAGTTCTCAAGCATGGATGGTTTGAGCACCTGGCCGACGGCACGCCCACGAACGGTTTGCCTTACGACCGCGCCGGATCTGACATCGACACAAGCAATCCCGAAGCCGCGCGCTGGTATTGGGATGTGATTCGCGACAACATCATCAGCAAGGGTTTCGATTCCCTTTGGGCAGACGAGACCGAGCCCGACCTGCCTCCGAACGGCAGCTATTTTTCAGTCGGCCCGGGCACGCGTTTTTACAACATTTATCCGCTGGTGCATACGGGGGCAATTTACGATGGCTTCCGCCGTGACGTGAATCACCGGGCGTTGATTCTGTCCCGCGACGGCTATCTTGGCTCGCAGCGCAACGGGACGATGGTTTGGTCGTCGGACATTTATCCGACATGGGACGCGTTCAAGCGTCAGATTCCCACCGGCCTCGACTTCACCGCATCCGGCATGGCTTATTGGACAAACGACGTTGGCGGTTGGCAATATCTTCCGTCCGAGCACCATCCGGCACACCCGCCGTTGGTCGATCCGTCCGACGCGCGCGAGAACGTCGGCGGGTACGATGATTATCCCGAACTTTACACCCGGTGGTTCGAGTACGGTGCGTTTCTGCCCGTTATGCGCACGCACGGAAGCCGCGACCATAACGAAGTCTGGTCGTATGGCAAGCAGGCAGAGCCGATTCTGGAGAAATATCTGCGCTTGCGTTATCAGCTCATGCCATACATCTATTCGCTGGGATTTAAGACGTACCAAACCGGCGCGCCCTTCATGCGTGCGCTGTTCATGGATTTTCCGAATGATGGACTTGTCGCGGACGTGAGAGACGAGTACATGTTCGGCCCCGCATTCCTGGTTGCGCCTGTGACTGAACAAGGTATGACCATTAAAAATGCATACCTACCCGCAGGCTCGGATTGGTACAACTATTGGACGAATGAGCGCTATCATGGCGGCCAGATAGCAAAGGTCGACGCTCCCATCGATACTATTCCGTTATTCGTCCGGGCCGGATCGATAGTTCCCTTGGGATCGGCAATTGAGAGCACGAACGAAGCACAAAAGATTGAAAAAATTCGAATATATCCTGGGGCCGATGCCGACTTCACGCTCTACGATGACGATGGCAAAACCTACGCTTACGAAAAAGGCGATAGCAGGATCACGCACCTACACTGGGATGATGCGGCTAAGAAGCTCACGCACGATGGCGCGCAGGCGTGGAGTGGGCCGGACTCCGACATCGTGGAAGTCGTTCACCAATAGAAATCCTGGCCCTGGATTTAGCGGATCAACACGGGCCTCCTTCGGTTGATTCCTCTGTGTCGTTCCTCTGTGAAACTCAGTGTCCTCCGTGGTAAGGGTTTAAAAACTCTTCATCACAGATAGGCATAGGTTTCACAGAGGAAATACACACAGAGAACTGATCGCTTGAGGCTGCACTGGGGTTTCGTCGAGAGCCATCGCGTCTTATATGATTAGCAGAATCGGCTCTGAAGAAAGCCGGGCCCGTAGCTCAACGGTTAGAGCAGCAGACTCATAATCTGTTGGTTCCTGGTTCGAATCCAGGCGGGCCCACCAATGTCCGGCTTTACTTCAGTTCACCGCAATCGTGTTCGCTACTTTTGCGACGACGCCTTTGGAGTCGATGGCTTGCACCGCTAACCGGTCACTCGATCCAGAAGGAAGAGTGACGGTAGTACTCAAGGTCTGACCCGCGACATGATAAATCTCGTTTCCGTTCAACCAGACTTGTATCTGCGCCACGGGATTGGTTCCGGAAGCTGCCGCCGTCACATGAACAACCGTGCCCTGCTGTAAAGTTTGTGTGGCGCGCGAAACCTGCAACGTAAGCGCCGGCACAGCCAGAAATCCGTACGATTTGCTGAGAGTCGAATAACTTCCTACAACCGCCCGCGCGTAATTGATCGCTGCTGCGCAAGAAACAACTGTCTGCTGTGCGGGATATTTCCCAGCCGAAGTTGCCAGGAAAGAAACGAAGCCGGATTGAATGTCATGGCACCCGGCGATATCTCCGCGGCCATTGATGCCATTAGCCTGGCTGTCGATTGAGCCGCTCGCTTCAACATAGTGAAGCGTGTTGTTTGCTATCCAGAAACCACGCCAGATGCCGTTGGTGAAAACCTGCCCGACGATCGCGCCCAGATTATTGATCCCGTTGAGCTGCGTCTGATGTGGCTCGCCCGACAGTTGCGGCGCATTCAGTGTTCGATAAGCACCGTTCTGATAAACGAATCCCTGTTCATTGTCGAAGGTGCCGACAATGGCTCCCGCCTTATTTATTCCGAAAGCCATAGTGCCGATTTTGGCAGAAGGGTCGTTGATCTTGGTGAACACTCCGTTGTGGCGCAGGAAGCCGTGAAAATTCAAAGTGCCCGGCGTCTGGTAGGTCCCGACAATGTCGGAGTAGTCGTTAATACCCAACACCTCGGTCATGGTCGCGCCCGGGAAATTGACGGCAGTGTACTTGCCCGCGCGATAAATGAATCCGTGAACAAAATATTGTGAGTCGTAGTAAGAGCCTACAACCACATTTGAATTATTTATCCCATTAACGTTAGTCACCGGCGCACCTGGGTATGAGAGCGCAGCGTAGTTGTAGGTCACTGACACGTTGGTTTGAGAAATGGCTACGGGGACGATGGCGACGAACAAAACGAATAGCAAAGAGACAAAGCGGGCACGCATGGCGGTCAAGGCTCCTGGTGGAAACTGTGTGTGCTTTAAAGATGCGGCAGCCACTCAGGATGATGTCCCCGCGTTGTCGCAGGGCACATCTTAGAAACCGTACGCGAACTAAGGTGGAGGTTTTGCTAGTGATCGCTCAACCAGTTGGTAGGCAGTCGTTGGGATACAACACCACCGACCGCGTCGGCCGATTTCGTCACTGAGCTCCGATATTTATTTTGATCCTCTTGATATACCAGCCAGCAAAAACACCGCCTCAATCGTCGTCGAGGCGGCGCTGGAATTAGCGACTCGCCGGCGGAACAAGCCCGTTCATGCGCAGGTATTCAACCAGCTGGCCGTAATGGTCCCAGGTGTGAACGCAGTCCTCGATTGCAACTCCGAGCCGCGTCGCGGTGCCCTCCGGCCACGGAGAAATTTCCGGAGTCGGAATGGGGGCTTTATCGTCATCAATTGCCGCTGCGGCACGACGCATGTAGGCGAAGGAATCTGTGAGGTAGGCGATTATCTCCGGCTTGGTCTTGACCGCAGCTGATCCCCGTTCACTCATGCCGGTATCTACAGGTGGTTTTTCGCCGAGTATGCCCGCGCCGAGCAGGTAATTGTCGGCAGCAATGTGCTTAAGCTGCTCGCCGAACGTGCGTACACCCTTGAACTCGCCTGCGGTTGGCGCAAACTCGTACTTCTCGGCGGGCATCGCTTCTGCTACATCTAAGAGCCGCTTTTCCTGGAACTTCAGGATGAAGTCAATAATTTGCGTGTTGGAACGGCCAGCATTTCCTTTCGGCGCCTGCGCCAGGCAAACACCCAGAAGAACGATTGCGCACACAACTGTCATGAAGACTTTGATTTTCATAAACTCTCCTTGAAGAAAAATTGGTTTGATCTCAGGCGCAGAACGCACACGAGTGCGCATTTGTGCCGCATTCAACTCATGGTTTTTCTTCTGGAGCGGGGAGGGCCGCGATCGGTCTCAGGCGAGCCGATGGACGAAACGCGCGGCGCCGTACTTGAGGGGAGCGAAACGCGTCCGCTCAAGGTCCGCAGCGGAGCGCTTGTTTCGAGTCGTGGGGATGCAAAGAAATGAAATTGCGCCAAGCCACGGATACCACAGTTAGAACGCGGCGCATTCAACCGCTTGCCGCACTGAGCCGCACCCGCATTGGGTGACTTAGGCGCACAGCCGGGACCGGATTTCGAACGCGCACAGGATTCGGATGACGTGCCGCCGGATCCCACAACGCAGACCGACGCGGAAGCACCCAGAGTCAGAATCAGCAGCACGGCAACGATACAGGCCCGACTCATGATGCAGCCAAGCTAGCACGAAATTATTCGATTGGTGTCAACGTGTCGTCCCGAACTCGCCCGTGGCGGGCGAGAGAGGGACCTTAAGTCAGGCTGCATTGCCGCTGGCGATGTCAAGACACCGCGTCCAACGCAGGCACAATGGTGATCCTGTTCGCGCCGCTGCTGGTGTATGCGCGTCGTAAGGTCCCTCCCGGGCGCGCAGAGCGGGCCCACTCGGGATGACAAATTGATCGAATTGGGATGCCGCTTGGTTTTGCAGACGTTCGCGACGGGAACGAACGACGAATCGGCAAACATTTGACTTCCGTGCAGTTTACGAGCGCCGCTCCCGGCTGACGGGACGGTCGTCCTTCGGGTACAGCACCACAGAGCGCCGCAGACCTTCGCCGGTGCTTTCGGTGGTCAGATCTTGCTCGTCGCGCAGCGCAAGGTGAACGATGCGCCGCTCGCGCGAAGACATAGGCGCAAAGTGATAAGGAGTTCCGGATTGCCGGACTTTCTCTGCGGCCACGCTGGCGGACATGCGCAATTCTTCCAAGCGAGCTTTTCGGTGGCCCATGCAATCGAAGCTGATCTTTTCGTGCTCATTACCGGGTAGGTGAAGCATCTCCATCGCCAGCAGTTCCATCGCCCGCAACAGTTCCGCACCACGCCCCAACAGAAGCGAAGAATCCGGCCCGGCAAATTCGACCAAAATATCCGGACGCTCCCAATCGCGGTCGTCGGCAATTACCGGATCGACCGTGATGCGGTACTTCAGCTTAAGCCCGGCATGCTTAACCATGCCGTTCAGAAATCCATTGAGCTGGTTTGCAGATTCGATTTTATTCATAAAGAAGCCGTCAGCCTTCAGCCGTCAGCTATCAGTAAAATCTCGCACGCTTGAGACCGAGTCTTTTAGGCCCTGTCTGTCCTGACTACCGCAAAAGCATATCGCATTTCGTCAGCGGTTCTCCTGATGGCTGATAGCTGACGGCTGACAGCTATTTGTCTTTCTTTCTCGCCCGCTTGGCGGCAATCTCGCGCATTTCTTTTCCTAACCCGGTACGGTTCATGATCGCCTGTTGGCCAATCATGATCAAGTTGCTCTCCGCATAATAAAGATTCAGACCGGCCGGCAGCTTGAAAAAGAATACGCCCATCATCACTGGCATCAGGAAGTTCATCATGCGCTGTTGCGTCGGGTCCATGCCGGGCTGCGGGGTCATGCGCTGCATCAGAAACATGCTGGCCGCCATGATCACCGGCAGGATCCAGTCGCTGGCCGATAAGTCATGGATCCACAACCAATGCGCCTGTCGCAGATCAATGGCGTTGCCCAGCATTTTGTAATAAGCGATCAGGAATGGCATTTGCACCAGCAAGGGCAGGCAGCCGCTGACCGGGTTCACCTTTTCCCGCTTGTAGAGCTCGGCGATCTCCTTTTGCATGTCCTGCTTGCGCGGATCACGCATGCTGTACTTCTTGTATTTCTCCTGGATCGACTTCATCTGTGGCTGCAGCTTCTGCATCTTGAGCGCAGATTTCATCTGGTAAATACGTAGGGGCAGCAGCGCCAGCGTAATGATGAACGTTTGGAAGACGATCGCCCAACCCCAGTTGTTGGTGTACAGATGAAACCAGCGCAGGCCGATGAAACGCCATTCGAAGAGCGGCCGGGCAATGGCTCCCCACCAGCCAAAGTTCAACACGTTACGCAGATCCTTGTCTGCGCCCGTGATAGTTGGAACCGAGACAGAGTCCAACACCTGTAGCGATTTGGGGCCGACGAAGAAGCGCGCACTCGATTCGCCCGGCCGTCCCGCCGCCACGCCCAGAACATCGACCGGCTTGGTTTCGTTGGGCTTGCTGGGATCGGTGACAATGTCTATGGCGTTGTGCAGCGTCACAACATCGAGGTTATCGGGATTGTCGGGGATGAAGACGGCGCCGAAGAACGCGCTGCTCGTCCCGACCCAGTCATATGTTCCATGCAGCGTGTTGCCGCTGGAAATTTTCTTGGCGGTGATGTGCTCGGTGTTGTTGTTCTGCTGATATTCAAACTGCCCTTGGCCGTACGCGTAGGCAGTAGTCTGATCTCCGAATCCTGCGGGCCAAGCTGGGAAGGCGTATACCGGGCTGCCGTTCTGCAGGACCGAGGTGTGAACGTGCACCACGTAACTGTGATCGAATTGCAGCTCTTTACGGACTACTAGCCCGCCGGCGAAATACTCATACACCAGCGTGGTGGGCGCAGTAACGGTGCCGTTTTCGGACGCAACGTACAGCGCTGAATTCAGCTGATTGCGCAGCGACTCGTCGTAGCTCCAAAAAGCCAAGGGATAGCCATATTTGGCTGCAGCCGCTTGATTCACGATGTCGAGTTGATGGCCCTGATCATCGAAATACTTTTTCAGGATCCACGACTTGGCCTGACCGCCCCGGTTGGTGAAAGTGATGCGATAAAGATCGTTCTCCACCACCGTTTCGGATTCGGATTGCGCCTGCCGGGTTGAAGGGGCTGGCGCCGAAGAACCACGTGCACGTTCAGGTGCCGTTGCTGCCGCCGCCGACTGGTTCGGTGCCGGTGCTTGCGATGGGGGCGCGGCTTGCGTCGCCTGGTTGGGATGCGCCGTGCTTGGAGCCGCTGGTGCGTATTTCTTCATGTACAGCTGCGCGCCAAAAATGACGGCAGCCATCAGAAGAAACACCAGCACAAAGCGCTGTTCATTGCCGTGTTCGGATTGCGGACTCTTGTACTCTGGCATTCGACTCAGTGACTGGTATGGGAACAGATGCTGCTTGGAACCGGATCAAATCCACCGCGCACAAGCGGATGACAGCGAAGCAGGCGCCAAATTGCTAGCGCAGTGCCACGGACCGCTCCAAACTTGTCGATGGCTTCGGCGGCGTAATCAGAACAGGTCGGCACATACCGGCAGGACGGCAAAAAGATGGGTGAAAGAGCGCGCTTATATCCGCGCAGCATTAACAGCAGCAGGGTCTTTGGCGCGAATCGCAAGCCTGACTCTGCCGCTTCAAAAGTGCTCATAGACAATTACCGATCACTGCAACTTGCCTTTCTGCAAAAATTTCTCGATGACCTGAAACGCCTTGGCGATTTCAACTTGCAGATCGCCGAAGTCCGCAGTCAGCGCCGAGCGCTTGGGATTGATCACCACGTCCACGGCAACACCGGTCGAGAAATCACCCAACCGCACGGCCTCACGCAAGCGACGTCTAATTCGATTTCGTTGGACCGCGCCGCCCAGAGCCTTGCTCACTGTGAAGCCAACTCGCGCGCCCTTCAACTTTTCATCCGGGCGGCCTAGGTAAAAGACCGTCATGTGCGCCGCGAAGTGTCGCCGTCCCTGCTTGTAAACTCGCTCAAAGTCCGAATGCCGCAACAAGCGATGGCTCTTCGGGAACCTGCCCTGCGATTTAGTTTGAGTCGCCTGATCCACCTTTGCAGTTGCTCGGGGCAGGAACGCCCCGGTCCCCAAGAAAAACTGGTTTAAAGCAAAGCCCTCGTTCTGAGCGAAGACTGGGGGCCGCGCTTACCTATTCACGAAATCCGGGTTTTACGGAAACGCGCTTGCGCCCTTTGGCTCGGCGCCGGGAAATGACCGCTCGTCCGCCCTGGGTCTTCATACGGGTCCGGAAGCCGTGCACCTTCGATCGGCGGCGGCGGTTCGGCTGGAATGTACGTTTCGGCATGAAAAGTCTCTTGTGCTCCTGTCCTTAGCTGATGCCCTGCTCAAAGTTAGTGAAAGGAAAGTATAAATGACGGCTGAGGATAACGTAAAACGAGTTGGTCGCGATCTTGCGAAGAGGGTGTTAGGCTGAAACGAAATTTTATTCCCGTAGCCCCCTCAAGATGCACGCTTCTTTACAATCGAAGCACAGTTCGCCAACGATCGAAGGCGGGTTGCTGGCCGCTAGATGGCTCAATATTTCCGAAGCGATCCTCCTAAGCGCCGCGATTGCGATCGGAGTGTTCTTGCTGCAATGGCGCTACGGCTTCTTGTGGAGTGATGAAGGTTGGCTGTGGTACATCAGCCAGCGCACGGCTCTCGGCCAAGTTCCGCTGCGCGACTTTTTCAGCTATGACCCGGGAAGGTATTACTGGTCAGCCGCCCTTTTCAGGCTGACCGGAAGCAGCGGTTTGTACCAACAGATCCTGGCGAATTATTTGTTCGCGATCATCGGTCTCGCGGCCGCATATTTCGTCATGATTCGAGCCGGGCTGGCCAGAAGCTGGCGAGT
>Ga0207695_10008706_pt1 | contig 12656 bp, 8 predicted proteins | sample KBSC54metaG_FD_184354 | JGI IMG/M metagenome (GOLD analysis project Ga0207695, IMG submission 184354) | Corn rhizosphere microbial communities from Kellogg Biological Station, Michigan, USA - KBS C5-4 metaG (SPAdes) (version 2) | ecosystem: Host-associated > Plants > Roots > Rhizosphere > Soil...
GGCCAGTGCCGTCTGCTCGATCGCCTCGCGCGCCGCATCGACCGCGACCTCGATCGTGCCGCGCAGCTTGCCATTGACCTGCACGGCGAGCGTCACGGAGGCTTTCTTCAGCGCCTCCGGATCGGCCCGCGGCCAGCCGGCGTCGAGGATGTTGCCGCCGAAGCCAAGCTCGTTCCACAGGGCGTGCGATACGTGCGGTGTAACCGGCGCGAGCAGACGCAGCAGGATCGACAAGCCCTCCAGATGAACGAATGCGCGCTGCCGGTTTGCGCGCATGGACGTGTCCGCATCAGCCCGCATGTCGCCGGCGACCATCTGCCCCAACCCGAGGTCCTCCAACGCATTGAGCAACTTCATCGCCGCCGAGACGACCGTATTGAACTGCTTGCGCTCGTAGTCGTAGTTGGCCTGACTCAGAATCTCGTGTATCAATCGGCGACAGGTCTTGCTGTCGTTGTCCGCACTCCCCGGGTTCCATTCTCGCTGCAATTCGCTCCACGTCGGCGCGGCCGGAGCGGTCAGGGCCCTGGAGTAGCTCCACAGCCTGCGCAGAAACCGCGCCATTCCCGCCACGCCGTTCTCCGACCAGTCGAGCGACATCTCCGGCGGCGCGGCGAACATCGAGAACAGGCGCACCGTGTCGGCGCCGTACTTGCCGACCATCGCCTGCGGATCGACGCCATTGTTCTTCGACTTCGACATCTTTTCGACCGCGCCGATCTCGACCGGATTGCCGTCGGCTCTCAGCACGGCGCCGGTGATGCGCGCCTTGTCGTCGCGGATCACGTCGACGTCGGCCGGGTTGATCCACTCGCGGTTGCCTTCGGCAGAATCGCGATAAAACGTCTCGGCGATGACCATGCCCTGGCAGAGCAGGTTGGTCACCGGCTCGTCGCTGTGGACCATGCCTTCGTCCCGCAGCAACTTGTGGTAAAAGCGAAAATACAACAAGTGCAGAATGGCGTGTTCTATACCGCCGACGTACTGGTCGACCGGCAGCCAGTAGTTGGCGCGCGCGTCGATCATGTCCTTCGCGCCGGGGCTGGTGTAGCGCGCGTAGTACCAGCTGGACTCCATGAACGTGTCGAACGTGTCGGTCTCGCGTTCGGCCGCGCCGCCGCATTGCGGACACGTGGTCTTGCGCCATTCCGGGTCGGCCTTGATCGGCGACTGTACGCCCATGAACCTGACGTTCTCCGGCAGCAGGACCGGCAACTGGTCTTCCGGCACCGGCACGGCGCCGCAGCCGGCGCAATAGACGATCGGAATCGGACAACCCCAGTAGCGCTGGCGGCTGACACCCCAGTCGCGCAGGCGGAAGTTCACGCGGCGGGCGCCACGGCTTTCGCTTTCGAACTTCTGCGCCAGCGCGTCGAATGCGCCGCGGTAGTCCAGGCCGTCATACTCGCCCGAATTGACCAGCCAGCCATATTCGGTGTAGGCGCCATCCTCGATGATGCTGCGCTCGAAATCCTGCAGCACGGTCAGTGCGCCCGGTGCCTCGACGACGTCGAGCGGCTTGCTCTCGCCGAGCGCAGCGCTCATCGGATCCTGGTTGCCTTCGGCTTCGCGACCCAGTTCGACAATCGCCTCGCGCACCGCGTCGCTCACGATGACCATCCTGATCAGCAGGTCATACTTCGTCGCGAACTCCCAGTCGCGCTCATCATGGCCGGGAACGCCCATGACGGCGCCGGTGCCGTACCCCATCAGCACGAAATTGGCGATCCACACCGGCAGCCGGTCGCCCGTGACCGGATGGATGGCGTGGAAACCGGTCTCGATGCCTTTCTTTTCCTGCGTCTCGAGATCGGCCTCGGCGGTGCCGCCATGCCGGCACTCCTCGATGAATTTCTGTATTTGTGGATTCGCGGATGCCGCCCTGGCGGCCAGCGGATGCTCGGCCGCGATCGACAGGAACGTCACGCCCATCAGCGTGTCGGGCCGCGTCGTGAACACGGTCACCGGCTCGCTCGTGCCCTCGATCGCGAACGGAATCTCGAGCCCCTCCGAGCGGCCGATCCAATTGCGCTGCATCGTCTTGACCGAGTCCGGCCAGCCCGGCAACTTGTCGAGGCCGTCTAGCAGTTCCTGCGCATAAGCGGTGATCTTGAGGAACCACTGCGGTATTTCGCGCTTCTCGACCGGCGCGCCGGTACGCCAGCCGCGCCCGTCGATCACCTGCTCGTTCGCCAGCACGGTCTGGTCGACCGGATCCCAGTTCACGACGGACTGCTTGCGATAGGCCAGCCCTTTCTTGAACAGGCGCACGAACATGCGCTGCTCGTGCACGTAATACTCGGGCCGACAAGTCGCAAATTCGCGCGACCAGTCGATCGCATAGCCCATCGACTGCAACTGGGCACGCATGTGGTCGATGTTGGCGTAGGTCCACTTCGCCGGCGCAGTATTGTTCTTGATCGCGGCGTTTTCGGCCGGCAAGCCGAATGCATCCCAGGCCATGGGCTGCAGCACGTTGCGGCCGTTCATGCGCTGGTAGCGGCTGATCACGTCGCCGATCGTGTAGTTGCGCACATGCCCCATGTGCAACGCGCCGCTCGGATACGGCAACATCGACAGACAGAAGAACTTCGGCTTCGCGGCGTCTTCGACCACCTCGAACGCGCGGCTTTCGTTCCAGAACTTTTGCGCGGCGGCCTCGACCGCGGCGAAGTCGTAAGTCTCTTGCATCGGATCATTGTTGTTCGCCGGCGGTACGCCGGTCGCGTCAGCCGCAGACTACCGCACTGCAGCATCGGCGCCAACCCCGGATCCGCACAACCGCGGCACGGGGCGGCGGGTCCGGCTGCCTCGTGATGTGTCAGCGTTCCGTACCGGGCGACGTAACCGTGCACGAGAGACGAGGCACGGAGCCAGCCCATGTCATGCGAACTACGCCCGAATCGTCGCCAGCGCCAGCTCGCGGCAGCCATTGCGGCTTGCGCGGCTGCCGCTTGCGCATCGGATTGCCACGCCGCGGCGTTCGACAATGTTCTGAACTGCAACGACGGCGGCTCGGGCAGCCTGCGCGACACGATCGAGAATGCCGCCAGCGGCGATACGGTCGTGCTGAATCCAACCTCGATGCATTGCAGCGCGATCACGCTGACCTCTGGCGAAATCGCCGTCGGCCAGCAAGATCTGTATATCAAGTACAACGCCGACAATGCGAATCGCTTTACGATCTCGGGCAATTTTTCCGACACCAACTTCCACGCGCGCATCTTCAATCACAGCGGCGGTGGCACGCTCAAGCTGAGCCGGCTTTACCTCAAGGATGGCGGATTTTCGACCAACGATACGACGCAATCGGTCCGCGGCGGCTGCGTCGATTCCGCCGGCACCGTGGACCTCGAAGCGTCGACGGTCACCGACTGCCAACTCGACGCCGAGGTCGGCCTTACGTTCTTCGTGCGCGGCGGCGGCGTCTATGCCGCCAAGGGCCTGATCCTCAACGGCAGCACGATCTCCTACAACCGCGCCTCCAACTACTATTTCGCGATCCAGAACGGCGTGCCGCAGCCCGGGGGCGCCGTGGAAGGTGTCGGCGTATTCGCCAATGGCTTTGTCACGGCGCGCTACAGCACAGTCAGCGGCAATTATGCCTATTCCGTCGCCGACAACAGCGCGGGCGGAGGCATATTCCTCAACAACACCAACTCGGCGAACTCGACGGTGATCGAGCAAAGCACCCTCTCGGGCAACAGCGCGCTGCGCGGCGGCGGGATGCTCGCGGAAAACTTCGGCAGCGCGCTGACGATCCAGAACAGCACCCTGTCCGGAAACACCAGCTACGAGCAGGACCGTGCCGGACCGGCAGCCGATGTGCACGGGACGGCGATCTTCTCATTCGGCGAGTTGACGATCCGCAACAGCACTGTCGCGTTCAACGCCACCGCGACGGCGGCGTCACCAGCGATCTACCTGGCCAAACCGGGCTATGAGGCCGCGTTCAGCAGTACCATCATTGCCAACAACACGGCGGCAGGATACGAGTATGACGTCGGCGCCAAGTCGGCGATCACTGTCGGCGGCGCGTACAACCTGATTCAGACGAAAGCGGCGTCGGTCACATTCTCGTTTGCGCCGATGACCGGAGATCCGCTGCTGCTGCCGTTGAGCGACAACGGTGGCCCCACGCTGACCCACGCCTTCAACGAGGGCAGCCCGGTGTTCGCTACCGGCAACAATGCCAGCGGTTTTGCCAACGACCAGCGCGGCTCCGGCTTCGTGCGCCAGGCGCAAAGCGGCGCCGTCGACATCGGTGCGTACCAGCTGCAGGTACGCGACCGGATCTTCGCCGATGGTTTCGACTCGACCTAGCCGGCCAACCTTTGCCATAGGCGGGGCGCCGCAACAGACGTTACCATGCGCCTTCCAATCAAGCCGGAGTTCGTCATGCGGATCCGCTCCATCACCGCGGCAGTCGCCGTGCTCGTCGCCACCGATATTGCCGGCGCCGCCGACGTCGCGGCGCCGTCTGCCCCGGTCGTGTTGCGCTGCGGCCATCTGATCGACACGGTGGCCGGCAAGCTGCTGGGCGAATCGACGATCGTGATCGACGGCGAGCGCATCAAGGAAGTCCGCGGCGGGCGCAGTGACGTGGCCGGAGCCGCCGTGATCGACCTCGGCAGCGCAACCTGCCTGCCGGGCCTCATCGACAGCCACGTGCACCTGACCATGCAGACCAGCCCGAACCGCTACAGCGAGCAATTCCGCTGGAACGCGGCCGACTATGCGATCCGCAGCACCGTGTACGCGCGCCGCACGCTCGAAGCCGGCTTCACGACGGTGCGCAACCTCGCCGACAACGACTACGATTCGGTTGCGCTGCGCAACGCGATCAACGCCGGGCTCGTGCCGGGCCCGCGCATCTATACGGCCGGCACGGCGATCGGCTCGACCGGCGGCCACGCCGATCCGACCGACGGCTACCGCAGCGACCTGGCCGGCGACCCCAAGGCCAAGGACGGCGTCATCAACGGCCCGGACGACGCCTGGAAGGCGGTGCGCCAGCACTACAAGAACAACGCCGATCTGATCAAGATCATGCCGTCAGGCGGCGTGCTCGATGAAAGCTCGAGCGTCGACAACGCGCAACTGACCGTCGAAGAGGTCAAGGCCATCGTCGCAGCGGCGCACGACTACGGCTTCACCGTCGCGGCCCATGCGCATGGCGCCGAGGCGATCCGCCGCGCCGTCGTCGGCGGCGTCGATTCGATCGAGCACGGCACGTTCCTCAACGACGAGGACATCAAGCTCATGAAGGAGCACGGTACCTGGCTCGTGCCGACGATCATCGCCGGCAAGTACGTGCAGGAGATGGCCGAGAAGCCCGGCTACTACCCGCCGCAGATCGCCGAAAAGGCGAAAGTCGTCGGACCGCTGATCCAGGCGACCGCCGGCAAGGCCTACAAGGCCGGCGTCAAGATCGCGTTCGGCACCGACGCGGCGGTCTATCCGCACGGCATGAACGCGAAGGAATTCGTCTACATGGTCGAGGCCGGCATGCCGCCGATGTTCGTGATCCAGGCTGCGACAACGCACGCGGCGCAGCTGCTCAGGCACGAAAAAGACTTCGGCAGCGTCACCCCAGGCAAGTTCGCCGACGTGATCGCCGTCACCGGCAATCCGCTCGACGACGTCGCGCGGTTGCAGAAGGTCGACTTCGTCATGAAGGCCGGAAAGGTCTACAAACGCGATGGCGCGGCAACCGCGCTGGTCGGCCAGACGACGCAGGCGACTGCGGGTTACGCCTCGCCTGCCCAATGACTGACGCAGGCCGAGCTGGCGTGCCCGGCCGGCCGTTGCGTCAGAGACTGCAGTCCGGGTGGCCGTAGGGTGGTGGAATGGGACAGCACACCTCTACACCGCGGTCCGACGTCATCGTGACGGTGGTGTCCATCTGGGTATAGCCGTCGCCGTCGTCGGTCCCGTTCCAGAAACCCCAGATGAATCCGGCCAGCGGTTCGGCGTGCAGCTTGGCGACGATACCGGGGAAAATCGAGGCGTTGATCGTTCCGGAACTGTCCGGCGCGCCGCCGTCGATCGTCACGCTGCACCAGGCAACGTCGTTGGTGATCGTCAGGTCGAACGGGGCTTCGAAGCTGTTCGGGAAAATCTCGTCGTCGGCAACGACAGCGACGGAAGCGGGCCCGGGCGCGTGAGTCGGTGCCAGGGTTGGGGATGGCAGCGTCCGCGCCTGGGTGCCCTGGACCCAGAAAAAAACCAGGCCCGCGGCCCAAATCGCCCTTGCCCGCATGACTCCTCCCTCCTGACAGCAGCAACGCAACGACACCTGAGTCCCGCTGCGCCGCGGACAGGTTCACTCGTCACGTCGTCGCGCTCCCCCAACTGCGTCGGAAAGTGCGCTCCGAGATCGGCGAATTTGGTTGTATGCTGGATGCTGCGGCGGGTAGTGCTGTAATTCCCGTCGCCAGATCCGGAAGTAGTCACTCGATGCCGCAAGTGATCAGAAAATCGACGTCATGAACATTCCGGCGCCGATAATCCGATAACCCAAACCGTCAACAGAGGGGTTTGCAGTCATGGCCGCAAGAAAGAAAACGGGCAAGGGCAAGAGCAGGGGAAAGACCAAGACCACCGCACGCAAGAAGGTCGCCAAGAAGGTCACCAGGAAGGTCGCCAAGAAGGTCACCAGGAAGGTCGCGAAGAAGGCCGCCAAGAAGGTAGCGAAGACGAAAAAGGCACCGGCAAGGAAGACTGCGAAGGCAGCAAGAGGAAAGACCAAGAAAGTTGCCGCCAAGAAGGGTCGAGCAGCAATGGCCCCCAGGCCGGCGGCCAACAGCATCGGCACGCCGGTACGGCCGGCAGCGAACAGCATCGGTACCCCGGTCCGTCCGGCTGCGATGAGCGTCGACACTCAGGTCGAGCCCACCGCGAACAGCATCGGCACGCCAGTCAGGCCTTCGTGATCGGTCGGTCGGTTCACGCCCAGCTGCGAGAACCGACCGCTCCGCACGCGCGGCCAAGGTGTTCTAAGCGACAAGTCGGCAGCTGGAGTGATTGCTAAGTCGCTGGTGAATGGCAGCTGTCGGACCAGCGATCCGCACCATCAGGAGACAACGATCATGAGCAATTTTCGCCAGGAATTCGTCGATCCGATTGAAAACGCCGTCAATGCACTGACACCTGGGTTTGCGGCAATGGGTGGAGGCCTCGGTCCGCCGGTTCGTCCCACTCCGCCGCCGGCGCTGGCGGCAGCCGGAGGCCTCGGTCCACCGGTCCGCCCCACTCCGCCCCCTCCGCCGTCATGGCTCACGGAGTACCAGCCTCTGATCCAGTTCGTGGACTACTACTGCGGCCTGGCGGACAGCGGCGCCAGAAGGCACTGGCCCGATCCCGGCCCACTCCTCAGATCCAACGCTTCGGCGCAGGTGCGCGCCACCGGGTTGCTGCTGGCCAGTGCATTCCTGCGCCGTAACGCCGCCCGCGAATGGATCAGCGCAGATCATGTGGCGACGCTGCTCGACGACGCCGCTGCTCGATTGTCAGCGCACGCGCAATCACTGCTCGGCTGAGCGAGTCCTTGCGGCCGGTTGCAGCTGCGATTGCAGCCGGCCGAAGCCATGTCCCCGCGCAGCTGAAAGGATTTCTTCGCGCAATTGCGGCGCAGTCGCGTCGTGATCGCGATCGAGAATCTGCCATGCCGCAAATTTCGCCTCGAGCGATTGCGTCAACCACTGCCGTCGTTCGGCATCAGCAGCCAGGGCGAGCAGCGCCGACACCGATTCGGCGGCATGTCCGCCCGTGCCCGCCAGCTGGGTCAAGGCAATGTCGATTGGAAAAGCGTTTTGTCGCGTTGTTATTCGCGCGCGCAGTTCACGCGCGCGCAATACGGCACGATCGCGTTCTTCCGACTTGCCTTGACCGGCGTATGCCACTGCTGCGAGGGCCTCGGCAGTACCCTCACCGGCAACATCTTCCCGAGTGTGAAACTTGCCGACAGCATCGGTAAGCATCGGGATGGCCTTGTCCCATCGCTCCTTTGCTATCTCGATCTGTGCCAACGCAACTTCGGCATCTGCCCATCCAGCGGCATCACCGATTTCTCCGGCAAGTTTGCGCACGCGGTTGAATGCTGCCGTCGCAGTGCCTTCGTCGCCGCCATCGAACGCAATTCTGCCGCATTCCAGCTCGGTGCTGGCCTGCGCTGACGGGTCGTGCAACTGCGCGGTTTCCGCGAGCGCCTGATCGCAAATCTTCCTTGCTTCAGCGATCTCGCCACGCGAGCGCAGCTGAAATGCGTAACTGCGCAACGCGAAGACATGATGCACACGCTCGCCCGCGCGCTCGTCTTGGCTAACGGCCTCACGCATGCTCTGGAGCACTGCATCGCTGGTTGCATCGTCGGCCTGCAGGATCGCCAGCGCCATGAGAGCCCAGGCTATGCCCGACGTATTTTCGGTCTCGCGCCGAAGCGCCAGCGAGTTGCGCGCGGCGGTCAAGGCGCCATCGCGGTCACCCTCATCCCACAGCATGCGCGATTGATTGGCGTAACTCGCAGCGAGACCGTTCCGATCGCCGATTCGCTGGTAGATAGTCAGCGCCTGCTGGTACTCCTCGCGCGCTTCCGGCAAACGACCCAGATCGACGAGAAATACGCCAAGCGACTGACGCGCATTGGCTTCACTCCTGGGGTTCTCTACGCCCTTGTAATTTGCCACGGCTTCGCGCATCAGGTCCTGCGCATCCTCACGCTTGCCTTGCGTGTAGCGCGCCCACGCCAGTTCGTACCTTGCATCAGCCGCAATCGCCGGGACGTCGTGCATACGCGCCAGCTCAAGCGCACGTTCGGCATGTTGCACTTGCACTTCAGTGTTCGATTGCTTCCCGGCAAGCGCAGCCATCGCCAGCTCGACACTTGGATCATCGGCGGCTCCAGCAAGCTTGCGCAGTTCGACCAGCTCCTTTTCCGCGCCGGCAAAATCGCCTGCCTGGGCCAATGCAGCGATCAGATTGAGCCGTTCGACGGGATCACCGGGGTCGAACGCGACCAGCTGACGGTCAAGTTCCAGAACGCGCGTCCAATCACCCTTCCGCTTGGCGACGGTACGTTCTATGCGCAATTGCTCAGCCTTGGGCAAGTTCTCACTGTGAGCAGCTGCCTGCTCCGCCATTGCCAACGCCTTGGCGTCATAGCCAAGCAACGCCCAGGCTTCCGACAGCCGCGAATACGCAGGCGCATAACCCGGTGACAAAGCCGTGGCCTCGAGCAGCTCATCCTTTGCCCGGGCCGGATCGTGGCGACGCAGTGCGTCCAGGGCATTGCCCATGCGACGAGCGACCTCGGTATTCGGCGGCTGCGCCTTGTCGATGCGGCGCGCATCATCCGCGCTGACCGGCGCGTAGCCGAGACTATCGCGCAACGCGGCGCCCGCCTTGTCGACGAGGCCCGGTAAATCGCCGAGAGCGCCGTTCTGGACGACCGCCCGGGTAATACCGCCACGGGCATCCTGCAACGCCAAGTCGAGCCGCAGCTTCGCATCGGCCGCGCTTCCCGAGACGAGGTAGCTTCCGCTCAATACGTAGTCAGCGCCAATGCGCTTGCGCAGCGTCTGCAGACTCTGCTTTGCAAAACCGCCGGCCATCGGCACCGCCAATCCGAGCCGCGCGGGCCGCACCAGTTCATCCGGCAAGACGTGTACCCTGCCGCCTGTCGCCAGTTGCGTGGCAAGCATTTCGGCGAGGGCCGGCGAAAGCCATGCGGTCTCGGCGTTCTGCGACAGATTATTGAAGTCGACGATCGCCATCGACGTACCCTGCAGCGCCGGCGCCAGAGCCGAGCGATCGCGCATTTCGAACGAAAGCGTCGCGGCAGCGATTCCGGCCACCATGATGGTGGCCGCGAGGCCGGTCTTGTGCCGGCGCGCGAACTTCCAGCCGCGATAAAACACGCTGTCGCGCCGCGCCGAGATCGGCTGGCCGGTGAGGAAATTCTGCAGATCGGCCGCGAGCGCCGCCACGCTGGCGTAGCGTCTTTCCGGTTCGCGCCGCAGCGCGGTCAGCACGATCGTGTCGAGGTCGCCGCGCAGTTGCCGTTGCGGCAGGGGCGGCGCGGCCAGTTTGAGGCGGCTGGGCGCGACCGGGTCGGCGGACTCGATGATGCTCAGCACGTCCTTCGGTTCGTTCGCACCGCTGAAGTTGTACGAGCGCTTGCCGGTCAGCAGTTCGTACAGCACGCAGCCGAGCGCATAGATGTCGGTCGCCTCGGTGATTTTCTCGCCGCGGATCTGCTCCGGCGCCGCGTAGGCCGGCGTCATCGGCCGTTCACGCTGCAAGTGCGTGATCGCGTCGGGACTGCTGTCGTCGGTATCGAGCAGTTTTGCAATGCCGAAGTCGAGCAGCTTGACGCCGGCATGCTCGGTGACCAGGATGTTGGACGGCTTGAGGTCGCGATGCACGACATGGTGTTCGTGCGCGAACTGCACGGCGGCGCACACGTCGCCGAACAGCTTGAGCCGTTCTTCGAGCTTGACCCCGCGCTCGTGGCAGTAGCGCAGCAACGGCAAGCCTTCGACGTACTCCATGGCGAAATACGGCCGGCCGTCGGCGGCGATGCCGCCATCGAGCAGGTGGGCGATGTGCGCGTGGTCGAGGCGCGCGAGGATCTGGCGCTCGCGCAGAAAACGCTTGAGCACGGCGTCGGAATCCATGCCGCGCTTGATCAGTTTCAGCGCAGCGCGCTGCTCGAACTGGCCGTCGGCGCGCTCAGCCAGCCAGACCACGCCCATGCCGCCGGTGCCGAGCTTGCCGACCAGGCGCCAGGGGCCGACCTGCACCTCGCCCTGGTCGACCGCCATTTCGGTCGTTGTTTCGAGCGACTTTGGTGAAGCGTGCTCGAGCTGCTGCTCGAAGCGCAATGCCGAGTCTTCGGACTCGAGCATCGAGATGACGATCTTCTTCAGTTCGGCGTCTTCGCCGCACAGCGTCTCGAGCATGCCGGAGCGCTCGCCCTGCGGCGCACCGAGCAGGCGTTCAAAGATGTTGCCGGCCAGATCCCAGCGTGCGGTGTCCATGCTCAGCTTTCCGTGCCCGCACATGCACGCGAGCGCATCTGTGCCGCTGACCGCTGTTCACCGACCGCCGTCGTCATGCGCGCAAGGCTCGTCCAATCGTATTTCGACTATAGATTCAGGCCAGATGCGGCACAAGGGCAGGTGCGAAGCGCGTCGGTCGCACGCGCAAAAAAACCCTGCCGAGGGTCGCACGGCCATCCATCCGGTCCGGCGGCCGACATTCAGTCGACCGCACCGGTGCGCTCACTTGCGGATGTCGAAACCCGGCGTTTCGTCCAGCGTTCCGTCGGCATTGAGGACAGCGAAATGCTTGCGGTCGGAATCGAAAACCACCGGAACCGGCTGCTGGAACATCGGCCGACGGATGAACTTGAGCTCCCAGCCGAACTTCTCCAGTTCGCTCAGCGCCAGGATCTGGTCCTGGTTGAGGTCACGCTTCAGGGCACTGGCTGGCTTGCCCTCTGTCTTGCGTCGTTCGCGTACCGTCATGGCTCCCCCCATGCGTCATGTCAGGTCGTTCCCACGCGCGAGTGTGGAAAATAGCAGGACGCTGCCCGAACCGCCACCCGCGCCGTTCAGCTGGTGCGGGCTCTCTTCTGCGCGGCGGCCGCCCTGCGCGAGCGGCCGATAGCTTGGCTCGCCCGCGTCTCACCTTGATAGCATGCGCAGCAACCACCATCTGAACGCTTCGCAGCCGGGAACACCCTATGTCCGCATCAGCACACGTCTTTGACGCCACCGAGCAGAACTTCGAAACCGATGTCATCCGCGCGTCGTTGACGACACCGGTGCTGGTCGACTTCTGGGCGGCATGGTGTGGCCCGTGCAAGGCGCTCACGCCGATCCTCGAGAAAGTCGTCGCCAGCTATGCCGGCAAGCTCAAGCTGGCGAAGGTCGACACCGACGCGCAGGGGCAACTGGCCGCCGTGTTCGGCATCCGCAGCCTGCCGACCGTGGTGCTGGTGAAGGACGGGCAGATGGTCGACGGCTTCATGGGCGCGCTGCCGGAATCGGCCGTGCGCGAGTTCCTCGATCGCCATGTCGGGGCCGCCGAAGCGGTCGTCGAAGAGGAGCCGGCGACCGAAACGGCGGCCCCGGCCGAAACGCCCGAACAGGCCATCGCACGCGTGCAGCAGGAGATTGCCCAGGCTCCCGACAAGGCCGAACTCAAGCTCGACCTTGCCCTGGCCTACATGCGCGCCGGACTCGCCGACGCCGCGCTGGCTGAACTGGATGCACTGCCGGCCAACCTCGCCGAAGACGCGAAGGCCAAACGCGTGCGCTACCAGCTCGACTTTGCCCGCGCGCTGAAAGACGCGCCCGACCTGGCCACGCTGCGCGCGCGCCTGGCGAAGGATCCGGCCGATCACGCGGCACGCGACCTGCTCGGCGTGCGACTAGTCATCGAAGGCGACGCCGCGGCCGGGCTCGAGGAATTCCTGCACATCCTGCAGACGCAGCGCGACTGGAACGACGGCCAGGCGAAGAAACGCCTGATCGCCGCCTTCAATACGCTCGACGATGCCGAACTGGTCGGCGCCTACCGGCGCAGGATGGCTTCGCTGCTCTTCTAGACAAATTTTCGCTTTGTGCTACGGTTCGGCGGTCTGCGGGGGC
>Ga0207695_10008707_pt1 | contig 12655 bp, 7 predicted proteins | sample KBSC54metaG_FD_184354 | JGI IMG/M metagenome (GOLD analysis project Ga0207695, IMG submission 184354) | Corn rhizosphere microbial communities from Kellogg Biological Station, Michigan, USA - KBS C5-4 metaG (SPAdes) (version 2) | ecosystem: Host-associated > Plants > Roots > Rhizosphere > Soil...
TTCAGGAACACGGCGACGCAGATCAAAATGATGGTGCCCATAGTGCTCACCATCCAGAAATTGGAGCGCCAACCCATGTGCACCACCAGCCAGCCACCGATCATAGGCGCGATCATGGGCGAAACTCCGACAACCAGCATCAGGAACGAAAACACGCGGGCGGCTTCGCGCGGCGGGAAGTAATCGCGCACCACGGTGCGCGAGATCAGCATCGCGGAACAGCCGCCAATTGCCTGGATGAAGCGCAACGCCGTTAGCGTGGTGATGTTGGGCGCGAACACGCAGCCGGTCGAAGCCAGGACGTACATCACGAGTCCGACGTACAGAGGGGGCTTGCGACCGAGGGTATCGGCGAAGGGTCCGTAGAATAATTGCCCGAAGGACAAACCTACGAAGTAGACAGCCAGCGTAATTTCGACCGCGCCGACAGTGGTGTTGTAAGTTTGCGCGATAGCGGGAAACGCCGGCAGATAGGTGTCGATCGAAAACGGGCCGAGGGCAGCCAAGGCTCCCAGCAACACCACCAGCCAGAACATTTTCCGCGGCGTGAGCACCAACGGAGCGGACTGGCCGGCGAGAGGAAGTGCCTGGGAACTCACCGTAAATGGCCTAGCGGCGGGCGGATTGCGCGCCCGACGGGGTCAGGCCCTCGGTGAGCTCGATATACGTACCCCAGGGATCGGTAATGTAGGCGATGCGCAGCTTCGCGGCGTTGGCGCTGTTGCGGATGGGCGCTTCGGTGTGAATTCCGGCGGCCGCCAGGGTCTTCACGAACTGGTCGATGTTCTTCACTTCGAAACCGATGTGATCGACGGAGCGGCCCTTGGTGGGCGCTTGCGGCATATCATTCTTCGTGAACGTAAACTCGGCGCCAGGAACTGTGGCGGTGTCGAACATTCCACGTTTGCCGGCGATGGCGCCAAAGTTTTTGCCATACCAGGCCTGTGCGGCCAGAGGGTCGGGCAAGAACATATGAATGTGATGCATGGCGACGGGAGTTGCGATGGTCGAGTCCTCGATGATCTCGACGCGAACGTCGTCGGGACCGGTCAGGAACATCTGCTTAGGATTATTGCCGGGCTCGATCGGAATGCCGGCGGCCTTCCATTTGGGCATGAAGTCGTTGAGATTCTTGATGTGGAGTCCGAAGTGATTGATCACGGATCCGACGGTGCCGCCGGTCGAATCCTGCTTGCGCAGAATGACGTAGATCCCCGGAAACTGCATCATTTGAAGTTTCCCGTTATTGACGGGGGTGCCGCCTAGCTGAGTCCAGAAGCGCTGCTGGGCATCAATGTCTTTCACATTCAGGTGAACGTGTCCAATGGCGTCACCCGCGGCATTGGGCGAGGCGAGCTGCGCCGCTAGCGGGGCGATGGAAACGACGGCGAGAGCGACGAGGCTTTTGATACGCATAGGAATCTACTATATCAAGCGCCGGACGAAAAACAACGGGGCGGGGCGGGGACCGCGGGGCATGCTGTGAGAGTATGTTCTTGATGGCTGGAGCCTTGACCGAAGAGCAGGAGTTGATCCTCAGCACGGTGCGGAAGTTCGTCGACAAGGAAGTGATACCGGTGGCTTCCGAGATGGAGCATCGCAACGAGTATCCGCACGATCTGGTCCGCCAGATGAAAGAGATGGGGCTATTCGGGTTGAACGTGCCGGAAGAATACGGCGGCGCGGAGGTCAATACCACCACTTTCGCGATGATTTTCGAGGAGATTTCGCGAGGGTGGCTAGGCCTGGCGGGGGTGCTGGGAACGCATTCGGTGATGTGCGATGTGGTTGCTCGCTTTGCCAGCGAAGAACAGAAGCGGCGGTTTTTGCCGGGAATGGCGTCGGGGGAAAAGCGCGGCGGGATCTGCCTGACGGAATCGAACGCGGGGACGGATTTACAGAATTTGAGTACGACGGCGACGCGCCACGGCGACGTGTATCGTATCAACGGTTCCAAGTTGTGGATCACCAACGCGCGGCATGGCAGTACGTTTCTACTGCTGGCGAAGACCGATCCGGCGGCGCAACCGGCGCATCGCGGCATGAGCGCTTTTATTTTCGAAAAAGGCGCTCCGGGAATGACGGTGAGCCGCGATATCGACAAGCTGGGTTATAAGAGCGTCGAAACCTGCGAGCTGCATTTCGATAACTTTCCGGTGCCGGTGGAGAATTTGATCGGTGGGGCGGAGGGTCACGGGTTTAAGCAGGTGATGACTGGCCTCGAGGCCGAGCGGTTGAATGTGGCGGCACGCGGACTGGGGATTGCGCGGGCGGCGTTCGAGGAAGCGATTCGTTACGCACAGCGCCGCGTCACTTTCGGCAAGGCGATCGCGGAGTATCAGACCATTCAGAACAAGCTCGCCGATATGGCGACGAAAATCGAGGCATCGCGGCTGCTGATTTATTCCGCTGCTGAAAAACGGGATCGCGGGGAGCGCTGCGATCTGGAAGCGGGAATGGCCAAGCTGTTCGCCACCGAAACCGCCGCCGAAGTGTCGTTCGAGGCCATGCGGATCCTGGGTGCTAACGGGTACTCGAAGGATTTTCCGGTGGAACGCTATTATCGCGACGCTCCACTAGTGGTCATCGGAGGCGGCACGAATGAATTGCAGAGGCTGATCATCGCGCGCAATCTCTTGAAGAAATACAAAGACAACGCGTGATCAAAGTCGTTCGCCTCGCGTTCGCTGGGTCCACACGGGACATCATTACCGTAATTCCGTTATGGGGACAATAAAAACCGTGATTGTATACTTCACGCAAAGTATCTGTTACGATTAGTGGCATCATGGATTTGCGATTTACCCCCAAGGAAATCGCTGTGCTGATTATAGGTACAGCGCTGGCGTTAGGGAGCCTACGCGCTGACGATCCTTGGGTCGTAGTCCCTATGCTCTTGCTCTCATGGGCCACGTTTCTCTATATCTGCGCTACGCACCACGGCGGTCGGTATGGGAGGATACTCACTGCACTTGCTATCACACTAGTTATCGGTGGAATAGGGTTAAGAATGTTCTGGCCCCATAAGCCTCCTGTAATAGCGCAATCTAATGGTGCGCCTCAGCCGTCGCCCCCATCGGGGTCCGTAATACCTGCGCCCACTGTGCCCGCAAAGGCAACTTCCGTACCGTATAGGCATTTAACGCAAGCTCAAATAGAACACCTAAGGGCCAATCTGGCCGCGCCAGGAGCGCTAGCGATCTATGCCAGACGTGGGGTGTATGAGCGTATTCAATTCGCCAAAGAACTGGCGAATGTATTTTTTGAATCTGGATGGACACTACTACTAAAAGACAAGGCAAACCAGGACGAAAGGGAGTCTCGCATCAATTTCAGCGACACCGACTTTCATATGGAGATTCCGGGCATCATAATCCCTAGGTCTTTCGATGGCCTGGGCAAACCGGATCTTCCCAATGAGGAGCTGAGCGGCGCAAGTTATAGATTCTTAGTTCATCATAATAAGCACCCTACCCACGTTGTTTGAAAAGTCGGTACGTAGGAGGTACGCGGCACTACTTGGCTGGATCGGTGATGGTGCCGTGCCTAGCAGTAGCATCAGTCGATCTGGCCGACGGTCGGAACCGTTACGGTGCAGGCAGCACTCCGATAGAAGCTGGGAACCTTTCAAATGGCACAGGCTCTCCACGTTCCGGGCTCGGAAGGCGGGCGCATGATATAAAGGCTGTATCGCATTCCGCAGCGGCAGGCGCTCATATAACGTGCAGTTCACCAAAGAAACATTTCGAAAGCGCCTCCTAGGACAACTGCAGTTGCCGAGCTTGCCGAAAACTACAATTCCGGTGTCCCGTGCAAACGGCAATCCGCAGAGCCTCCTCATGATCAAGGATGATCGGGAATTCCTCCTCGAAGCTTACCGACAAATCCTCGGGAGAGATTGCGATCCGGCAGGACTTGCCAGTCATCTGGAAGCGCTGCAGCGCCGGATTCCGCGACGCGTTATTTTGGGTAAAATTGCTCAATCGAAGGAAGCGCAATCGAAGCCCAGCCCCGCAGTTTCTTTCTGGGCTTCCAACGGGAACGCGAAACGGGGCTACCTGAGCGGCTTTATCCCCAACATGCGGGCCAAGCTACTCTCGATTCCCTACGGACTCCTCAAACGAATTCTGTGGTCACGATTTGATTTCCTCGAAAATCGGATAACACTTCTTTTTGATGAACTGTCGGCGAACAGTATCTCTTTGTCCCAAAAAATAGACGAGTCTTTATGGACTATTTCGGAGAAGTTCGATGCCTACTTTTCGCATCTGAATGGTGTTCAGAAATCGACCCAGGAGCAAAACGCACGCCTGAATCAGTTTTCGGTCGCGCAATGGAAGGTGCTGCAAGGCGAATTGAACAGTCTCACTTCGCGCATGGCTGTACTAGAAGCGACAGTTCAAGCCGTTGGAGCGACGATTGGAAAGCAAGTGAGCGTCATGGACCATGCGATTTCGAACTCGATGAGCGCCATCCGGCGGAATGGAATTCGCTTTGTGTCCGTAGATAATTTTATATTCGGCCTACCCGCGGAAGAGTGGCGTTTGGCGGCGTTCCTGCGTTTTCGGGGAATCCCGGAACCTGGGCTCGTGAAATTCTTTCAGACATTGATTCGTCCTGGAATGACCATAGTGGATGTAGGCGCCAGCTTTGGAATTTTCACACTTTACGCCGCCAGGTCGCTACAGTGGAATGGAAGAATTCACAGCTTCGAACCTACTCCGCGCACGCATGAACTGCTGAGAAACAACGTGCAAGTGAACGGCTTTTTAGAAGCCAACCTCGTACAATTTCACGAAGCCGCCGTTACGGATTTCGAAGGAACAGCCCGGTTGACGACCTTCCCTGAAAATTCGGGTCACAATACTTTGTTTTGGCAGAACGGTGGCGCGGAATCCGTGATCGTGAAAACCACGCGCCTGGATACGGCGCTTCAGGGGGAACCGCGAGTCGACCTAGTCAAGATCGATGCCGAGGGCGCGGAATTGGGGATTCTGCGTGGCATGGCACAGATCATCGAAAAGAATCCGGAGGTTCATATCCTGATTGAATTTGCCCCGATTCACTTAGCGAGGGCTCGATTTACTCCGGAGGACTTCTTGAGGACGCTGAGCGAGCTCGATTTGGAAGTCAGGATTGTGGACGATCTCACCGGGGCAATTCGGGAAGTGTCCGACCAGGAACTTTCGATCACGTATTCGAGTAATCTCTATTTACGCAGACGAAACCTTAATTGACAGTGCGCTGAATGTGCTTTCGATTCTTGATTCAAGCCGTGTTCCAATGTTAGACTGACTCTCGCATGGAACTTCGGCCTCACGGGATGTATACGCTTGTTCTCCTCGCGGCGGGACTGAACGGCTGCAGTTCAGAAAAGTCGACTCCTGCGGCGGCACTTTCCACTCTGAGTCCGGTCGGTTCCGTCGAACCGGCAGCGGGGGGTGGCAGCCAAGGAATTCTCACCGTACGATATCCGTCAGCCGCTGGCCAAATGATGGAAGCACGGGTTCTCCTGAATTCTCAATTGGACGGCAGAAACGCCTGTTATGTGTATTACACTCGATCAGAGAACGCGTTCTCATTAGTCGATGACTCCGGAATGAAATCTAACAACGCCTCTGCGGGAGCAACCGTGCTTGAAAACTCCCAGTGCGCCCTGGATATCTCACACTCTTCCGTCCGCGCCGAAAGTAGCGGCGTAACCTTAACCCTCGCTCTCAAGTTCAAGGCTCCTTTCGCCGGGCAGAAGCAGGTCTTTTTATATTCTGAGACATCCGATGGAGCGAATACCGGTTTGCAACCACGCGGCAGTTGGAACGTGACCTTTTAGTTTTAGGGCACGCTAACTGTGCCCATCGCTTGCCAACCGGAGTTGAGGGAATTGCTGCGCGCGGCCATGAAAAACACTCGATTGCCTGCGAACGCCGGCTTGAATGTTATATTCAACACCAATGTCATGGTGTTGCCGCTGCTGCTCACTGAACTCCCGGCGCCGGAAATGGAACATTGGCTGTTCTGGGCAGTGCCTGCGCCGGGCAGCGTCGCAACGGCGAAGGGCCCTCCCGCGTCGCCGGCGTCGTCCACTAGCAGCACCGATCCTGATGTTGGGCCGGACGGTGTGAATGCCACATAGCAGGCGCCGATTCCATCAAGGAAGTCATTGATCAGGATATTCGTCACCGCAATATCGGCAAAGCCGTTCGTGTCGGTGAACGTAAACGTATAGGTTTGGTTGAGGATGCTGCTATGGCCCGGAGATACGCCGCCGACAGCGGGACCCGAAGGGACGGTTCCCGGCACAGTCCACACTCCCAGCGGTTGCCACCCCGAATTTGCAGGCGACGTATCTTGGGCCGCCATATACGCGATCTTAGTGCCCGCAAACGGCGCCTTAAAAGTAATCGAGAGAGTTACGGTCAGGGTGGTTCCATTCGCATTCAGGGAACTTCCGGCTCCCGCAATAGAGCACTGGCTGTTTTGAACGGTCCCGGCGCCGGGCAATGACATTGTAGCGAAGGGACCACCGGCGTTGCCGGCATCGTCCACCAGCATCACCGACCCCGCCGCTGCGCCCGACGGAACCACTGCCAAGTAACAAGCGCCAATCCCGTCGAGTGAAGTGTTGATCAGCACATCCACTACACTCAGACTTTGCCAGCCTTTGGGGGCGTAGAAGGTGTACGTGAAGGTTTGCGTCAAGCCACTGCCAAACGCAGGATTCATCCCCGTCGGTTCCAGTGCCACCAGGTTATAACCGACGACATCCAGCACGAGGATCTCTGCGCTGGGTGAGATATCAAGACCCGCCACACCAGAACACAGGGCGGCATCCTGAACCAGTGAATTTGCACAACTCGTGACCCAATCTCCGGCGTCCTGGCCGTTGTTCAGGTTGTTGTACTGTTGCAACATGTGCACGCCGTCAATCGAGAAGCAGGCGTTACCCGCGTTACTAGAGGAACACGGAGTGTTATTGCCGGCTGCGAAACTCCGATTACCGTTGCTTGAAAAACGGTACAAGTCGGTTGGAAATATCGCCGACGAGCCACCGCAGCCGAAGGCGCACGACGCCGTGCCGAGAATCTCATCGGTCTCGTGCTCGACGACCGTGAAAAAATCGAATTGACTGCCCGTGATGGATCCGCTGCGGAAGAACAAGTGTCCGCTGGCTTGTTCGGTGCTGCTAATCGTAATGATGCCGTCGTAGCAACCCGTTGTGCCAATCGAACAAAATGTGGCTGCGTCCGCCTCCAGGCCCGTATTTGCGGTGAATCCCAGCGCGCGTGCATTGGGGTTGGTCAACCAGACTGAAGAAGTGCCGCTGATCGGATTCGTAGCTGGAACGCTACTGTTGAAGGCCGTTACATCGTTGGCGTCGGTCTGATCCGCGCTCAGTGCATTCCGGAAGGTGGTGTAACCCAGCACGCTAATCGGGAAGTTACTCTGGCCTAATCCGGTCGAGCCGAAGCGAATGTAGATACTCGCGTTCACGTTGGTGAACCTGCTGGTGTAGAGGGATGCAATGGTTGTATTCAGAGTGCTGCAGACTCCAGCCACCGCGTTTATGGTTGCGTCGCATGTGTAGGTAATGGATGATCCAACTACGGCTCCCTGTACGGCAAAGGAGCTAGTCGTGTCAGCCGACGGCGGAGGGCCCACGTGAGTAATCCCCTGCAAATGACCGGTACTGCCATCCACGTCTATTCCCGTCGACGCGATTCCCACCAGTGTGGGCGCCTCGATGAGATCGCCACTGTTGGTCTTGGGCGAAGCGCGCCGGGTTACGATTTGCTGGCCGCTTGCTACTAGGGAGCAAACCAGCAACAAACCGGCAATCTTGATTCTGATTGTCATAGTCATAGCGTCTCCGAACGGCCAAATCCCACTCCTTTTGACCCAATCGATGGCATATCTTCTGTTCATTTCGACAGCTTGAGGGGGAAACTTAATGGGCCGCCGGGCCAACTGGGGCCCATTCACACGGCACCGATGACAGGTATCCGACAAACTGTGGGCCATGACGGTTTTTGCTCCGATTCTGCGCAAGGAAGAATAGGCTATTCCGGGCGCTGCTGTTCGGAACGAGATTTTTTGTGTTAGAATCTTCGCACTACATTACCACATTTTAATCTCTTAGTCGGATTGTACTAGTAGTACTGGAATTAGCTCACTGAGCGGACAAAATTGTTGGGTACGGAGGCCAATATGTTTTTAACACCGTTGGGAACGAAGCGCGCAGGCCGCGGCCATGATGCGATCCAATTCTTTTTTTCGATTGCCAGCGTACTGACGTTGTTCGCGTCGGTCTCCACGTCTCTCAATGCGCAGGTTTTCGCTCCAGTGCCGGCGCTGTCGTTTACAAAATCGTTTGGCGGAGCGGATCCGCTGCCCCAAAATCCTACCATCGCCGCCGTTGGGACGGGCTTCAACTTCAGCATCACCTCGGCTACCACTAATTCGGGGGGCAGTTGGTTGTCCACTTCCACAATCACTGGATGTGGCCTCTGCGCGACGCCGCGTACGATTTCCGTAATCGTGACGACCGCTGTAAACTTGGCCGTTGGCACGTATACCGGCCAAGTTGTCTTGACTTCACAGTCTGGCAGTGTCACGCTCACCATCCCGGTCACTCTGACGGTCGTGACTGCAGGCGCAACCATTGTAGACAACCTGCCGGGCCAAGTGAGTTTCTCGCTCCTAACGGCCAGCACAACCCCTACTAGCCAGACTATACAGATTCGGAATGCCGGGTCCGGGACGTTGAGTTGGACGGCCACAAAGAGTACTTCAGACGGCGGGAGCTGGCTAACCATCTCCTCGACCAGCGGCAGCGCACCGTCCTTTCTTACGGTTGGATTGGTGCCGGGGAACCTTCCCGGAGGAGGCTTGGTTGCAGGGACATTCGTCGGGCAGATCATTCTACAGGCGGCCAGCGGCAACGTCACAATTCCCGTGAGCGTCGTGCTGGGAACCAATATTTTAAGCCAAGTGAACCCAATCAGTTTTACTAAGGTTTTCGGGGGAGCGAACCCCTTGCCTCAAACTCTGACAATGGCGACGCCAGGGACCGCCTTTAACTTCTTTGTCAGCGCGTCAACGGCGAACGGCGGCGCTTGGTTCACCGTCGCCACCACCACAGGCTGCGGCCTGTGTGTGACGCCTAACACCTTCGTGGTGACCGTGAACCCAATTGTCACGCTGCCGGTGGGAAACTATACAGGGCAGATTGAAATCACTTCACAATTCGGTTCTCAGACCATCACCATACCCGTTACTCTGACTGTTGCGGCGGCCGGGAGCACCTATCTGGATAACCTGCAGGGTCAGATGAATTTTTCTATGACGACTGGTGGCACCACTCTTACTACTCAGGACCTTCAAGTGCGCAATGGCGGATCTGGAACTTTAAGCTGGACTGCGGCGGTTAGTACCGCTGATGGCGGGAACTGGCTGAGCGTCTCCGCGCTGAGTGGAACCGCTCCTGCCTATATTACCGTCGCCATTTCGGTTCCCAACCTGCCGAACGCAGGGCTGATTGCGGGCACGTTCATAGGTCAAGTAGTCATTCAAACCACTGGCAGTGCGGTCACCGTTCCTATAAGCGTGACCGTGGGAACGAGTGTGTTCGAGCAAGTCAATCCCATCAGCTTCACGAAGTTCTTCGGGGGGGCGAATCCACTCCCGCAGACTTTGACAGTCGCCACCCCGGGCACCGCCTTTAACTACTTTGTCTCTGCGTCAACCGCGACAGGGGGTACCTGGTTGACCGTTGCCACCGCGACGGGTTGTGGATTGTGCGCAACGCCGAACACTGTCGTGGCCACCGTAAATGCGAGTCCCACTCTGGCCGTTGGCACTTACACGGGGCAAATTGTCATAACGTCGCAGTCCGGTAATTTGTCGATGACGGTGCCCGTAACGCTAACGGTGGCTGCCGCGGCGACAACCTTCTTCGATAACGTTCCGGGACAAATGACTTTTACGATGCAAACAGGGGGAACAGCCGTCACGGGTCAGACGCTGCAGATCCGGAATGGCGGTACGGGAACTCTCAACTGGACCCTGGAGCAAAGCACCTCGGATGGCGGAAATTGGCTGACAGTCTCCGCACCGAGCGGAACTGCGCCTTCCTTTGTCAACGTCGGCGTGTCGGTGGCCAATATTCCAGGCGGTGGATTGATTGCGGGAACCTTTGTAGGTGAACTTGTGTTCCGGACGGCTGGAAGCAGCGTTACCGTGTCCGTAAATTTCATTGTGGGAGCCAATATATTTAACCAGGTTAATGCGATCAGTTTCACCAAATCATTCAACGGAGCCAACCCGCTGCCGCAGACGTTGACCATCTCGACGCCGGGAAGTCCGTTTAACTACTTCATCACCTCCTCGACGGCGACGGGTGGCGCTTGGCTAACTGCTGCCACGGTGACTGCATGTGGATTGTGCGCCATGCCGAACGCGATCGTGGCGACCGTCAACGCGAGTCCAACGCTGGCGGTGGGAACCTATACGGGCCAGATCGTCGTCACCTCGCAGTCCGGTAATATGTCGATGACTATACCGGTGACGCTAACGGTGACGGCCGCTGGGGCGACGTCCTTCGACAATCTGCCAGGCCAAATGAGTTTCTTCCTGCAAACGGGCGGCGGCAATCCAGCTACTCAAAACGTCCGGATCCGTAACGCCGGATCGGGGACCCTATTTTGGACTCTCGCGCAAAGTACTTCGGATACCGGGAATTGGTTGAACATATCCGCGCCCAATGGGACCGCGCCCGCCACGGAAACGGTGAGCATATCGGTTAGTTCCCTTCCCGGCGGCGGCTTGATTGCGGGAACCTTTATCGGACAACTGTTGTTTCAGTCCGCGAGCGGTAGTGTCACCGTTCCCGTCACGGTTACCGTTGGTCCGAACGTTTTCGTTCAGTTGAGCGCTCTCAGCTTCACTAAGGCATTCGGGGGATCCAACCCGGTTTCGCAAACTTTGAATATTGCGAGTTCAGGCACCGCTTTCAACTTTTTTATCGAGTCGGCATCGGGGAATGGAGGCAGCTGGTTGACCGCTTCTACCATCGGAGGATGCGGCCTTTGCGCAACTCCGCACGGCGTCACGGCTGCGATTACCGCGAGTCCGACGCTTCCCGTGGGGACCTACACCGCACAAATTGTCATGTACTCGCAGTCCGGGAACATGTCGATGACAGTGCCTATTACGCTTACGGTAGGAACTCCTCCTGGAGCAGTGCCCTCGGACGTGAGTCCAAGCTCTGGTAGCGGCTCAACGCAGACGTTTTCGTTCACTTTCGACGCTCCCAACGGCTTCGCGAGTTTAACCGTAGTGGACGTGCTGATCAATAATTTCCTGGACGGCATTGGCGCCTGTTACGTGGCCTATGTGCCGTCATCGGGCTCGTTGTTGCTGGTGGATGATGCTGGCGATGCGGGAGGGCCTTACTCCGCCATGACGTTGCCGGGCACTGGGACGATTCAAAACAGCCAGTGTTCGATTTCTGGCGCCGGAAGTTCGGTAACCGGTAGCGGGGACACTCTCACGCTGACGCTGGTAGTGACGTTCAAGCCATCGTTCTCCGGCAACAAAGTGTTCTACACGGCCGCCCAAGATACGGCCAGTTCCGGGTGGCACGCCCTGGGAACGTGGAGCGTGCCCGGCGCTCCGCCGGTGGGTCCAACGGTATCCAGCGTCACGCCTGCGCACAGCGTCACGGCCGAACAACTCTTCACTGTTACCTTTACCGACTCCAACGGCTTTGGCGATATTTCGATTACGGATGTCTTGATCAACAACTTCCTGGACGGAATTGGAGCCTGCTACGTCGCGTACATTCCATCAATTAACGCTGTGGTTCTGGTGGATAATGCGGGAGACGCAGGGGGACCCTATGCGGGGTCGTTCATTATGGGGTCGGGTAGCGCCGCTAATAGCCAATGCACCATCAACGGCGCGAACAGCTCCGTAAGCGGTAACGGCAATATGCTGACTCTTATGCTGGACATCACATTCAACCACAGCTTTGCTGGGGAGCGGGTGATCTACGCCGCGGCAGGCAGCAATACAGCCAACTCCGGCTGGTTGGCCGTTGGCACGCAAACTGTTCCATAACCCAGCGCCTAGCAAGCATCGCGTATGGCGCTATGCCCTGGCGCCGTTCCTCTTGCTCCTCGCCGCGTTGCCGGGGATGCGCATCATCGCGCCTCCGGGCAAACAAAATATTACTATCGGCAAGGTATTGACTTTACTACTATAATTACCCCATGCATCACTTATTCGAAAAACTTTCGTTTCTTAACGACAGTTTCGGAGGCACTCCATGTCGCGCATCCTAGCCCATTTTTGGATTCTATTCGCGTTTTGCGCCGCGTTCGAGGGAGTGTCCAACGCGTCGCAGATTTCCGCCAGTAGTGGCCAGTTCACTCTTCAGGTGGTAACGGGTGGAACCGTATGGGCGTGGGGTAATAATGGATCCGGTCAACTGGGTGACGGTACATTTGTAAACCACGCCCTTGCCCAACCGGTGACTGGGATTACTTCGGTAACCGCGGTTGCGGCCGGCGGTAGTCACAGTCTGGCGCTGAAAAGCGATGGCACAGTATGGGCATGGGGAAGCAACTCGAATGGGCAACTGGGAGACGGAACTTTT
>Ga0207695_10008718_pt1 | contig 12643 bp, 9 predicted proteins | sample KBSC54metaG_FD_184354 | JGI IMG/M metagenome (GOLD analysis project Ga0207695, IMG submission 184354) | Corn rhizosphere microbial communities from Kellogg Biological Station, Michigan, USA - KBS C5-4 metaG (SPAdes) (version 2) | ecosystem: Host-associated > Plants > Roots > Rhizosphere > Soil...
CAGCTCCTCCAGCTCCAGATGCTCCAGGTCATCTTCCAGCACCCCCTTTTGTTGCAGGTACTTCACATAGCCAAGATATTCCTCTGCCTCTTTCTCGTTAAAATAGATGACCGCGATCTTGCCTGGCTGCGTCAGCCGCTCATTGCTGCTGCGTATATGCACTTTGTCCACCCGCTTCTTCACCACCTGGTATCGTATATTATAGCCCCCTTCCACATCGAACCTCCGCTCGTCCTTGCGGAAGCTGATGTCGATGGGATTGGAATGTACAAAGATCAACTGCGTCGTTACCAGCCTGCCCGGCATCTGCGTGGTATGTGTAGCCATGGCTATCGTCGCCATGGATGTCAGCTGCCAGAGGCGGAGGTTCCGCAGGTAGATCTGGTCAAAGGGTTTGTCCGGTGCGATGGACTGACCAATATAAATATCGTATTCGACCCCGTCCGTCCGGAACTTTTCGAAGTAGCAGGGATAGGTCTTCTGCAATTCCTCCATGGCTTTTTCCAACTGCCGGTTGATCGTCTTATTGATGGTTTGTATCGAAAGCTCCAGGTCGCGACGCGCCTTGAAGGCGATGCCCGTATCCTCGTCGATGGCCTTTAGATAGGGGTCGATGATGGAAGCCGTGTCCGGCCTGCTGTCCGAGAAATGCGAAAAGAAAACATCCACTTTTTCCTTCAAAAAAGTATTCAGCTCCATCTCCTCGGCCGTGGTCAGCATACCCGAGATGGCCTCCTGCCATTTGCGGCACTGGAAGATGAGCTCTTCCAGCAATCCCAGCCCGGAGAACTTTTGCAGATTGATCAGCGTAAATATCAGTATCTCGAACTGGGTCTCCAGGTCCTTCCTCAGTGCGTTGTTCCGCTCCACGGTGGAGTTGCGGATATCGATGGCCCCATAGAGCGGAAATACATTTTCAAAATATATCGTGTCGATGGCGGGCCGCTGCTCACCATACTGCTGCTCCCGTATATAGTGCCAGGCAGCCTCGTTGAATTTCCATTCCACCGCGGGCTGGATAGAGGTAAAGTTCTCCTTGGTGACAGATTTAAGCTCCGCCTCGAATTCGTCGATGTTCTTTTGCAGCAGCTGCGCCAGCAGCGGCAACACGATATCCAGCTTGTAGAGCAGCGCATGATCCAGCGTGCCCTCTTTCCGGGAGGAGACCTCCAATACACCGGCCAGCTGCGCATTGTACCAGACGGGCAGCAATGCATATGCTTTTACGCCGCTGCTCCGCAGTGTCTTGAGGAAAAACAGCTTGTTATCCGTGGCCTCATCGAGATTCTCGAAGAAGATCAGTTTCGGGTCCTGAAAATATTTCTGCGCCATGGAGAGATAGGTCTCTTCCGCCTCGCCCTGCTGAAGGGCCGCCTCTGCCAGCACGCTGTGACAGCAGATCTCTTCCGAGAAGACGGGCTTGCCATTCACCCGCAGAAAGGGCACCATCCCAAAGTCCACTGCCTCGCTGCCCGCCAGCGCCCGCAGGCTCCGTATGGCCATGTCATAATGCGTATGTCCATCATTGTGATCCGGCTTGAGGATCGTATTCTTGATGGATTCCACGACATACTCCGTGGTGATATCCGTCACGGTGATGGCTGCAAACCCTTCAAACCGGAATAATGTCAGGGGCAGATGCTCGATGAGAAAGGGAATAGCCGTACCGTCGTGCAGGTGTTGCTGCAACTCGTCCATGTCCAGGTGCGGAAGTGGCTCCTTGGGTATGACATCGATGAATCGGGTATCTATGTTCAGGCGGTAAAAACCCGATGCCCCCGTGGCTTCGTCGGTAAAGGAATGGATGATGGTGCTCGAAGGGAAATAGGCCGCGAAATTATACAGTCGCCGGATGATGATGGAATAGGTAAATTCCAGGTTGATGCTCTTACGGCTGTGGTTCTCCTTGTCGATGAGGGATGCCCTTGGCTCGCCCGTCACCGGGTCGCGGAGGAGGTCATAGAAAGGCTCCGTTCCATAAAAAATGATCGGACGCATGGGCACGCTCAACGCCCACAGGTTTTCGCGCTCATCCTCGATGGCCGGGAACAGCGCCGAATAGATCAGCTCATTCAGGTCCTCATATCCCGTGACCTCTTCCACTGGGATAATTTCCTTGCCTTTCAGGCGATTTTCAAAATGACTGATGACAAATTCCAGGTATTTAAGCTTCATCGTCTTCTCATGCATCTTGCGATCCTTGAGGAAGTCAATGAATCTGCGGAAGGACAGACGGCTATCGATCAGATCCCCTCCTTCCAGCTTTTCTGCTATATTGAGCACGAAATTTTGCATGACGTTGTATTATGTCCTGACGGACAACGGACCCGTGGTCCGTTCGGGTTCTTATTTCGACGGGTAGGCAAGGGCGGCAATCATGAATGCGAGTACAGATACGATCAGACCATACATAAAGGTATTGTAAGATAGTCTGAGCCAGCGGTACTTGTTCCCCAGCGCGATGCCCTGGAAATAGACGTCCCGGATCAGGCTCCCATATAGGAAGTCCCGGTCGTCCATCATCTGTAACATACCGCCCGCGTATTCCTGCAGGCTCATCTTATAAAAATTCCCGAAGAAGAGAAGGTTCACCTTCTTCTCATCCAGGTCCTGCTTGGTAAAAGTGCCGGATGGAATATGCGGCCGGGTCGCCAAAATAGAAAAAATGATCGTTACCAGGTTCACTATCAACAATATCGTGGCGGGGATGGCCAGGTTCGTATGATCCTCTATCTTACGGAGCAGTAAACTTAATAACACAGAAATAATAATAGAGTTCACCTGGATCATGATATGCGCCTTGCTATCCGCCTGGCTGCTCAGCTTTTGATTGTTGTTGGAGGTGATCCTGAACACAGTATCGATCCCTCTGCCCGGGTCCTTTTTCTTTTTTTTCTTTTCCTTCTCATCTCCGCTCTCGACAGGGTCGTCCTCTTGTTCATGTTGCCGGAGGAGGGCGGTGAGGGTATTGGTTATGGGAGGGATCCCTTCTTTTTCCCGCAGCTTATCCAGGTTCTCCTGCTTTTTTTCATTCAGGAGCAGTCTGCAATAGTCCGTATGATAATGATGGGTTTCCAGTAGCCGGATCGTGCTCTTACGCCAGTCCTCCTTGCTGATCTTCTTATCCTGGGTAGCTTCCATCTCCTTGCGCATCAGCTTGTTCCTTGCCGCAAAATCATCTGTTCCCAGGTGAAAAAGGTCCCCGTCGCAAACGATATCCTCCAGTAAATTGGTTGGTTTTTGCGGTATTTGTGTGGCCAGGATGCACCCCTTTACGGATTGGATTGCCTCGGGGTCTACACCTGTGCCCGTCAGAAAGGCAATAGCCATCTCCGCCCCCCGCAGTTCATGTCCCATGGCCCCCCCTTTGAAATAGCCGGTGTCGTGGAACCAGGCCGCCACATTTACAATAAAAAAATCCCTTTCGGATAGCTGGTAATGCTGGGCGATCATTCTCACCGCCTTGACCACTTGTTCGGTATGGGTGCGATCATGATAAACGATCCTTTCATCGACATGCGAGCTAAAGAAATTCCGTACGTACTGTTGAGTTTGGTCCAGTATGATAGTGTAGTCCATACCCGCGTAAGGTACAGCTTTCTGTGGATTTTTCTATCCGCCAACAGATTGATTTGGCGGTCGACATGCTATCAGATATCCCTTAGCTGGCTCGCCTGGCTCTGAGAACAGTCCCAACACCGGCCCCTCTGTCTACCCTGCCACCGTTAGTGGGGGATGACCCGTTGTCCGCTATTCCGCTGTTGGATGGAACGACCCCTTTGTCTGTAGCCCGGGCAGCGGCCCCGGCCCTGTATTTTGCCAGATTGATCAGCAGTACGCTCACCAGTATGATAGCCAGCCCTAACAGCTGGATAGAAGACATATTTTCACCCGCAAAAAATACCCCCAGCAGTACTGCGACTACCGGGTTCACATAAGCGTGCGTGCTCACCTGCGTGGCTGACCGCACCTGCAGCAGCCAGGTAAAGGCGGTATATCCTGCCAGCGACCCCATCGTCACCAGGTATAGTACCGCCAGCCATGAGGAGGTCGACACATCCTGCCAGTGGAAATGCGAGATCTCGCCACTACCCCAGCTCACAGGCACAAAAGCGATCCCAGCCGCCAGCATCTGCCAGCCCGCATTTACGGAATTGGGATTGCCCGCCGCGCGATATTTGGAATAAAGGGATCCTGCTGCCCAGCTGATGGAGCCGAGAATCAATACCCCCAAAGCAATCACCTGCCAGTGACCTCCCACGCCCTTCACAGTTCCTCCATCACTCCCGGCCTGCGCGGCGGCGCCAAATGAATGCATCAGCCGCTCCCCAAACAAAAGGATCACACCTGCAAACCCGACCAGCAACCCGATGATAGTCTCCTTGCTGCTAAAATTCTCTTTCCATTTGCTCTTGTCCAGCAGCACAAACCAGATAGGTCCTCCCGCCAGCAGGATCGCCGCCAGTGAGCTGGCCACATATTGTTCGCTCCAGATCAGTCCTCCATTGCCAATGAACAGGAGCAGCAGGCCGCTGACGACAGCCGGCCGGATATATTTCCAGGAAAAGACCTTCTCTTTCCGGATGACGCACCATGCCAGCATCAGCACCCCTGCCGCGATGAAACGCATGGCCCCCAGGATATAAGGAGGAATATGTTCCAGCGACATGCGAATAAAGAAATAGGTTGAACCCCACACGATATAGAGGATCGCAAAGGCAACAACTACTTGTATGGTTGGGGCAGGTCTGTTTGATGAGGGCGCCATAACACTACTTTTTTTGTATCGGTATCTGTATTTTCTGTTCTTCTTTTACGGTCTCGAGGACGATGGTTGTTTTCGTGGACTGGATAGAGCCAATAGTGGCAAATTCATTTCGCATCAGGGATATCAGCGAGGCCGAGTCGGCCGTACGCACTTTCACCAGGAAGCAGTCCTCCCCGGCAATGTGATGTACCTCCTGTACCTCGGGGATACCCGCCAGCGCCTTGCCAGTGGTATTACAGCCCAGCCCGTCCGTGCTCTTGATGAAAATAAAAGCCAGCAGCTTTTGCTCCACCGCTACCGGATCGATATTGGTCGTATAATGCCGGATGACCTTCCGCTGCTCCAGCTTCTTCACCCGCTCCAGTACCGCCGAAGGGGCCATGTCCAGCTTCTTGGCCATATCCACATTCGGGATACGCGCATTCTCCTGCATGAGCTGAAGGATATGCATATCTATATTGTCCAAAAGGAAATCCATAATAATTTTTGGTAAAGGTACGTTATTTCAGAATAAAATACAGTTACCGCTCATCAAGTCAGAATTATATTCTTATTTGTCCACCCATACGCGTTCTGACCTTTCGTCCGAAGATTGTATATTTACCTCTTAACCAACGCTTATGACCCGCATAACAGAGCAACCTTCCCGCTATGATCACCTGGAGAGCAGGTCTGTAGATGAATTGATCGGGTGGATCAATGATGAAGACGCAACAGTGGCGGCGGCCATCAAAAAAGCCCTTCCCCAGGTAAGCAGCCTTATAAAAGAGATCGTAAAAAAATTAAAGACAGGCGGCCGTCTGTTCTATCTTGGTGCAGGCAGCGGTGGCCGTCTTTCCGTATTGGATGCTATTGAACTGCCCACCACCTATGGTATCGACGAGGGTGTCGTAAATGTGATCCTTGCGGGTGGTATGAAAGACCTGGTCCTGGCCCTGGAGGAAAAGGAAGACGACATAGAAGATGCGGTCCGGCAAATAGAGGAATATAATATAGGTCCCAACGATTTTGTCATCGGTATTGCCGCCAGCGGCAGCACGCCTTTTGTATTGCACGGGTTAAAAGAATGCAACCGTCGTGGCGCCGCCACCGGCTGCATGGTGAACAATCCGGATTCGTCGATCGCCGCGGAAGCCCAATGGCCGGTGGAAGTGGTCATGGGTCCCGAATTTATCACGGGCAGCACCCGTATGAAATGCGGCACGGCCCAGAAAATGTTATTGGATATGATCTCTACCACTGTAATGATCCAGATGGGACGGGTAGAAGGCAACCAAATGGTGAATGTTAAATTGATCAATGATAAGATAGTGGACCGGGCAGTAAAGATGCTGATGGGTTCCTCCGGTATCACAGACTATGACAAAGCCAGATCGATGCTGCTGGAATACGGAAGTGTAAAGAAAGCGCTAAATCACATAAAATGAGCTCCTCAGCCCGGCCGATCGTCATGATAGGCATTCTGTTCTTTATTTTTGGCTTTATCACCTGGTTATGCTCCGTGCTGATACCCTATTTGCAATTAGCCTGTGGACTGAATAACTTTCAGGCCCAGCTGGTTTCTTTTGCTTTTTATATTTCCTATTTCGTTATGGCACTACCCTCCGGTAGTGTTTTACATTATACAGGCTTTAGAAAAGGGATCTCGTTAGGGTTGCTGGTAATGATGATCGGCTCATTATTTTTTATACCTGCCGCAATTACCAGGATGTACAGCATCTTTTTACTGGGGCTTTTTATACAGGGCGCCGGGCTTGCCATACTACAAACAGCCGCCAATCCTTATGTGACTATCCTTGGTGAAAAAGAAAGGGGGGCGCAACGCATGAGCATCATGGGCATTTGTAACGGCGTGGCGGGTATTATTGCGCCGGTGATACTGGGCAGGATCGTGTTGGAAGATGCCGACGGTATAAAGAATAAGATAGATCCTGCGGGCAAGGTAATTATACCCTATTTGTTCATTGCGCTGGCTTTATTGGTGTTAAGCGTGTGGTTCTATTATCTACAGCTACCCGAACCTGTAGAAGAGGATCAGGATATGGCCGGCGACTCAGGCAAAAAGACCACTATTTTCGCCTTCCCTCATTTGCTGTTGGGTGTGTTCACCTTGTTCCTGTACGTAGGCATGGAAGTGATCGCTGGCAACACTGTCGTCGGGTATGCTACCTGGCAGGGCATCCCGCTCCATACGGCAAAATTCTTTCCATCGCTGACCTTGTCGGGTATGTTGGTGGGCTATGTCGTGGGTATCGTCTGTATCCCCAAAAAAATTTCGCAGGTACAGGCATTAAAGTTTTCCGCCCTGTTAGGCATCGGGTTTGCGCTGGCCGTCCTTTTTACAAAAGGTATCCTTTCGGTGATATTCGTGTCCCTGCTTGGATTATCCAATTCGTTGATGTGGCCCGCCATCTGGCCCCTGGCCATCGCAGACCTGGGCAGGTTTACAAAGACAGGATCCGCGTTGTTGGTAATGGCAATAGCGGGTGGAGCGGTCGTTCCCCTGTTATATGGAGCAGTGGCGGACCGGCTGAATCCGCAACAGGCCTACTGGGTCGTAATTCCCTGCTGCATCATGATCGAATATTTTGCCATAGCAGGACATAAAATAAGGATTAAATACAAATAAAATGATCTTAGTCGCAGACGGAGGTGCTACAAAGACCAGGTGGGGATTGATAAAGAATGAGCGGGAACAATTATTCTTTGAAACAGAAGGATATCATCCGTTCTATACACAGGCCGAGGCAATTCACCAGTCTTTGACAGCATCGGTGACGGAGGATATAGCCGTTGTTCGTCGCGACATCACCACCGTATTTTTTTACAGCGCCGGCGGCGGTTACTCGACCAAAACAGATCAGGTGTTGATAGAGGGGGTCGGTAACTTTTTTTCAAATGCCAGGGTAGTGATAGAGACCGACCTGCTGGGGGCAGCACGCGCTTTGCTCCAGCGGGAAGCAGGACTGGCTGCCATATTGGGTACGGGTAGTAATAGTTGTTTGTATGATGGGCGCACGGTGGTGGAAAATATCGAATCATTGGGGTTTTACCTGGGTGACGAAGGCAGTGGCGCTTACATCGGGAAAAAGATCATTGGCGACTATGTTCGCAGCAGGATGCCAAAGCATATACATGAGCTCTTTTTATATACCTATCAACTGGATGCCGGATCGCTGCTGGCAAAATTATATGAAGCAACAGCCGCTCCTCAGTATTGTGCCGCCTTTGCCCTATTCGCTGCCAATAATATCACGGATGAATATTGTACCTCCATCGTACTATCCGCCTTTGACGATTTTTTCAGGAACATCGTACAGCATTACAGTGACGCTCCCCGTTATAGCTTCAATGCCATAGGCTCCATTGCTTTTTATTTCAGGGATCTGCTTTGGGAGGTGGCCGCGCGATATGGCTTTACAACAGGAAACACACTGATATCGGCTATAGACGGTCTTATACAGTTTCACCTCGGGCAGCCGTTTACGCATTAGCGACATCACGCAGTCGCCCCCGCTTCAGGACCTGCTGGCGCCTTCCTTTTAAACCACCATCCTCCCGCAGGCACAGTACTTCGTCAGAGAACTACGTCAGGGCTGCTTCGTCACGCCCTTCCTTGTTCGTACCCTTCGTACCTCGGGTACTTCGAAAGGTCTTCCTCGTCCGTACCCATCGCAAATGCTCGGGTATTCTCCTCGTGCTGAGATAATGTATCACCTTATGCTCGAGCCAGTGATGCAGCGGCAACAGTATAGCCGCTAAAAATATCTTGATCAGCAGTATCTTCCAGGGCTCACCGTGCGTCCACTCATGGATCTGCTTGTCGGCCAGAAGAATAATGAATTCGAAAAGAAAAATGAACGAGAAGAAGCCCACGGCCCTGATCATTCGCGGAGAGACCATAAAAAAGCCCAGCATCACCAGCACGACGAACAAGGCAGCGATCCCGGCCGTAAAGCCCATGTACTGGATATTATGCCGCCGTTGTGTCCTCTCCTCCTCCTCTTTGGCCAGCCGCTCCCTCCGCCGGTTGTCGCTGTCCACTTCCAGTTTCAGCATATCTGCCTCCCTGGCCAGTGACTGAATACTGTCCTTATATTTGTTATAAAGGACATTGTACGAGTAGGCCGTCTTAAAATCGCCCGCCCGGTCATATAAAGTGTCCAGGTTCTTCGCGCAAAGCTGCAGCTCGCTGATATCCTTTGTCTGCTCCCCAATCTTCCAGGCCTTCAGATAAAGGGCGATGGCCATGGGATAATCCTTCTTACGCTTATAAAAATCTCCGAACTGGCGGTAAAAATCATATTTGCCGAAGGGGTTTGCCTTCGCCTCGATCTCGGGTTCCGCCTTCTTGAAGTAGTATAAGGCGGAGTCATATTTTTCCAGATCCGAGTAGATGCTGCCGTAGCCCAGGTCCAGAAAGAAACCCATCCCCGCATTTCTTAAAAAGGACAGCAGCTGCGGGTGCTCATTGAGATAAGACACGCCCTTCCGTATCTCGTTATTATTAAAATACAAATTGGCGATATTGAGATAGGTATTGAGGGAATAAACAGGGAATTTTAACGAATCTGCCAGCGCTATCGCCTTTTCATACATGGACAGCGCCAGGTCTATCTGCTTTTTGGAGGCGAACAATCTGCCTGTGGTATTATAGTCGGCCAGCAGCGCATACCCATCGTTGTGCTTCTTGTCTATCTCCATCGTCTTCATCGCATAGTCCAGCGCCTTGTCATAGTCCTCGATGGAGGAATAGAAACCCATCACTGCGTCATTTACCAGCTTGACGAGGTCGTCCCTCTTTGACAACTCCGCCACGTTCATGGCGTCCAGGTAATTGCGGAAGGCCAGCAGCTTTTCATTTCGGAACTTGTAGGTATTGCCGATAGAACTATAAGCCTGCACCTTCAACGAATCGTTGGACGATGCGCTGGCAATGGAAAGCGCCAGGTTGTTATAATTCAATGCCTGATTATAGTCTCCCTCTCCCCTCACCGCCCTGGCCATCCCGATATAGGCAAATCCCAGTTCATCATCCAGATCGGCGGTCCGCGCCGTCTTCTCCGCACGCTGGTAACAATCCATCGCCTGGTTCATGTTGTCCTCCAAATGAGACATATTCATTAACCTGTTGCCACATTCTATCCAGGTGGTCGCGATCAGCTTCCTGTCCCGGCTCATTTCCGCGACCGCCACCGCCTGATCCGCATACTTCCGGGATTGTTCATTGTCGATGCCTGTATAATAGGTGGCCAGATCCATCATACAATGGGTCTTTTCCGCATCCGTCCGGGCAAGGGAAAGGATCTTTTTCAGGCTGTCCGGGAAATGCTCGCTCGAGGGATCTTTTTGAGCATTTGCGGTATACAAGCACAAAAGGAGGAGTAGCAGTGAAAAGTATTTTCTCATAGCTCTAAAAATACTTCAAAAGCATGAGATACCACAGGCCGTATGTGGCCTCTGGACAATGGATCGTGGCTGGTTCACATGATAAATGCGACACATATCATCTCCATTAGAATCACTGATAAATGGAAAAAATCATCCCTATAAGACAATCTACTTAGACTCGCGGGTAGGGATCAGTAGTTCTCTTATATCCACGTCGAGGGCAAGAGCCATCTCCCGGAGAAGCTTTAAAGTAGGTTGGAATTCGTTGTTGCAAATCCGTGTAACGCTGTTTGGGGCTATACCTACCCTGGTCGCTAACTCTTTATGCGACATGTCTTTTTCAGCGAGGACTGCTTTAATTCTGTTGATCTTGATCTTTTGTTCCATTTCTCCGGCGGTTTGAGGGGTAAAGCCAATTTAGGTTATTTCTTGCATAACTAACAAAGTCTATCAAAGATAAACTTCTAACAATCAATATTTTCCGAATTAATCAAATACGTCATTCATATTTTTTAATCAGTATAATGTATTATAAAATGATTTTTACGTATCTTACTCGCATCCTAAAAAAATGGTTAAGGCTCTGGTATTTAAATTTCTGTAATGTATCCAAATTCCTAAACTTTTGGTTCGTCCAGGTGTTTCCGACCCGATGAACAGATATCCGTTCACTAATTCTTAACCAGGGGATGCGCTTGTCGTTGTCCTCTGGTTTTTTACCTTTACCGGCCAATCTCAGTTCAATTGTACGACCTCCGGCAAAAACAAGGCATTCCGCATTATACACTCCGTCAGACCATCGAGAACGGGAATGACCTTTTTGAGATCAAAGAGATCGACCGCGCCACCGTACGTCATGGCTCCCATCTTTACCTGCCTCATAGAAAGGACTATTACTTTTTCTTCCTGGTAAAGGACGGTACCAATCGTCACTGGATAGACTTTATCAGTCATGAGGTGAAGCCGGGTCATCTGTTCTTCACCCTTCCTCACCAGGTGCATCTCAAAGAAAAACATGCTCCTGTCGGCGGCACTCTGCTGGCATTTACGGAAGATTTCCTGCTCACCGAAGGACATGGTTCCTGGAAAGAGTTGCCCATTCTCCAAAATCCGGAAGAGAAACAGTCCCTTTGTCTGACCCCTGCCGATCAGGAGTTCCTCACGAACCTCATGAACCAGATGCTGACCGAATACCGATCGGGACCTTCGCAAGGAGTCAGGCCTTCGTCGGACCCTCTACGGTCAGCCCCTTTGCAGGACCCGGCCGCCCGGGACAACGAACCGGACAGGTTCGTACGGGGCATGCTGGAAAGCTATCTTCATATCTTCCTCCTCTTCCTCTCCCGCCTGTATCAGCAGCAGTTCGACGCCGGCAGCACCTCTGCCGACAGATCCCTGCTCCGTCGTTTTAAAGAGCTCATCGATGAGAGATACGACACGCTGCACCAGGTGTCCGACTATGCCCAATTGCTGAATGTGAGTCCGGGCCATCTCAACGATATAATACGCCAGCACACGGGGCGTACGGCCACCAGCCTGATCCATCAACGTGTCGCGCTCGAAGGCAAAAGACTTCTTTTTCACGCGGACCTCTCCGTAAAAGAGGTCGGCTATTCACTCGGCTTTGATGATGCCGCGTACTTTTCCAGGTTCTTCAAACGTCTCACAGGCGAAACACCCGCCACCTTCCGTAACAGCATCCGGGAAAAGTACCATTAACTCCCCGATCGATCCATTTACTTCGGCGCCCCATCACACTAGTTTTGTCCCTCACAAAATACTCATCAGACGATTCCCTCAATGGCCAACCAATAACCCAAAAGGGGAATTGAATAACCACCAAAGAAAATTATGCAACAATTCCTGGTCCTTTTTCGCGAACCCGACGGGCGCAAAGACCCCCATACACCCGCAGAGGTCGCACAGCATCGCAAGAATTGGAACCGCTGGTCAGAACAAATGAATAGCTCGGGTCGCATCGCCGGCGGAATGCCGCTGACCTTGTCAGGGCGGGTCCTGCACGGAGCGGGCGGACATCCCCGGGACGCCAGCCACACAGTCAACGAAGACCCTGGCCCATCTGTCACAGACGGTCCTCACAAGGTAGGCGACGAAAATGTCCGGCAGACGGGGTCTCAGCAAAATGTACCCCGTCTGCCGGAAACGTCTAATGTCTGTCCTTCGGATAAAGAACCTCCGGTTCTTTCTGATGTAGGCGGCTACCTGCTCATCAACGCCCGCGACCTGGACGAAGCCACCTCGCTCATGCAAAGCTGCCCCATCTTCGAATTCGGGGGTTATGCCGAGATCCGGGAGGGCATGACCCCGCCGGCCGGACCGCCCACCCCGGGAGCCGGGACGTCCCTTCAGGAGCAGAACAAAGCCATCGTCCGTCGTTTCAATAAAGCGTTTATACAAGACAGTGATATATCTGCCTTTCACGAGATCATCGATCCATCGGTCATCAACCACACCGCCCCCGCA
>Ga0207695_10008723_pt1 | contig 12641 bp, 14 predicted proteins | sample KBSC54metaG_FD_184354 | JGI IMG/M metagenome (GOLD analysis project Ga0207695, IMG submission 184354) | Corn rhizosphere microbial communities from Kellogg Biological Station, Michigan, USA - KBS C5-4 metaG (SPAdes) (version 2) | ecosystem: Host-associated > Plants > Roots > Rhizosphere > Soil...
ACTCGACGTGCGCCTCTTGATCTGGCGCTCGGCCTTCGCGATCGCGGCCCAGCAGGAGTTCTTCCCGCACAAGGCGCGGCGCTGGTTCAAGGGCACCCACGTGAAGTTCCGGCTGGACGACCAGGTGCCGTTCGGCGCCTGCCACCATCAGAAGGTGCTGGTGATCGACGACCGGGTGGCGTTCTGCGGCGGCGGCGACATCGCGGTCGACCGCTGGGACACGCCCGGCCACCGCGACGACGATCCGCGCCGGATCATGCCCGACCAGGAATACCACGCGCCGCGGCACGAGGTGATGATGCTGGTCGACGGGCCGGCGGCCAAGGCGCTGGGGGACCTGGCGCGGGCGCGCTGGGAGACCGCCACCGGCGACGTCCTGCCGGAGCCGCAGGACGCCGGCGGCGATCCCTGGCCCGAGCATGTGCCGGCCGCCCTCATCGACGTGGAGATCGGCATCGCGCGCACCGTGCCCGCCTGGAAGACGCAGGCCGAGGTGGACGAGATCCGCCGGCTGACGCTGGCCTCCATCGCCGAGGCCCGGGACACCATCTACCTCGAGAACCAGTACTTCACCTCGCCGCTGATCACCGAGGCGCTGGCCGCGCGCCTGGCCGAGCCGGACGGGCCGGAGGTGGTGCTGGTCTCGACGGGACGCGCGCCCAGCTGGTTCGACCACCTGACCATGGACCGGGCCCGCGGCGCGATGATCTGGCGCCTGCGGGCGGCGGACGTCTTCGGCCGGTTCCGCGCCTTCTGGCCGGCCACCCAGCGCGGCGAGACGGTGATCGTCCACTCCAAGACCAGCATCTTCGACGACCGGCTGGCGCGGGTCGGCTCGGCCAACCTCAACAACCGCTCCGGCGGCTTCGACACCGAGTGCGAGCTGGCGGTGGAGGGGCAGGACGAGGACAGCCGCCGCGCCATCGCCGCCTTCCGCGACCGGCTGGTGGGCCACTTCATGGCCTGCACCGGCGACGCCGTGGCCAAGGCCCGCGCCGACTACGGCGGCCTGGTCGGGGCCATCGACGCCTTGAACCGCGAAGGGCGGCTGCAGCCCATCGAGCCGCCCAAGGTCACCGCCTTCGGGGAGTTCGTCGCCAAGTACCACCTGGGCGACCCGCAGGACCCCGGGGACTCCTGGAACCCCGGCCGCCGGCGGGAGCGGCTCTACGAAGGCGTGCGGCGGATGCAGGTGCTGGGCTCGCCCGAGGCTAGCCCGTCACCTCGAAATCCATGACCAGCGGCAGGTGGTCCGACGCCGCCCGGGTGATCGGGGCGAAGGGGGCGAAGACGTCGGTGACCCGGATCTCCGGGCTGACGAACAGGTGGTCGATGCGCAGCACCGGCAGGGGCGAGGGGAAGGTGGCCGTCGGCGTCTTGACGGGCGCGAGGCCGCGCGCCGGCGACAGGCCCTTCAGGAAGGTGCGGTAGACCACCGAGGTGGCCGTGGCGTTGAAGTCGCCCACCAGGATGGTCGGCCCCTGGCAGCGCGGGTGCTGCAGCCAGGCGGGCCCGGCCAGGTGGGCGGCCTGGATCTGCTGCTCCTTCGGCACCAGGCCCAGGTGGGTGTTGATGATCTGCACGGGCGCGCCGTCGATCTCGACCTCGACCCACAGCGCCCCGCGCGGCTCCAGCGCGCGGATCGCCGGGTGGCCGGGCAGGGGCCCCACCTGGATCAGCCGCTCGGGGAAGCAGGTCAGGATGGCGTCGCCGTAGAGCTCCTCCTCGACCTTCAGCGCGGCGTGGAAGTGGCAGGCCATGTCGAGGCGCCGGGCGATCTCGTGGGCCTGGTCCACGTGGCCGGTGCGCCGGCGGCCCACGTCCAGCTCCTGCATCGCCACGATGTCTGGCTTGAGCTGCGCCAGCACCTCGGCGACCCGGGCCACGTCGAGGCGCCGGTCGTTCCCGACGCAGCGGTGCACATTGTAGGTGACGATCCTGGGCATCGGCGGGAGGCGTGCACGGCTTCTGCGGCTGGGGCAAGGCGACAGGAACGGCTGGAGCGGCGCTGGGGTTCGCGGCTAGGGTGGCCGCCTTCGCATCCGGGGGGAGCGCCACATGCCGATCGTCCTTGCCTACGCCGAGCCGCCGGCGGCCGTTGCGCCGCCCCCGAGGGCGAGCGTGATCACGTCGCCCGACTGGCTCCGCAAGCCGACGGGCGCCGACCTGGCTCAGTTCTATCCTAAGGCAGCCGCGGACGCTCACATTGAAGGCCGCGCCATCCTTCGCTGCCAAGTAGCCGCTACGGGGGAACTCGCCGATTGCACCACCTCGAATGAAGAGCCGCTTGGTCAAGGATTCGGCGACGCCGCCCTGAAGCTCGCCGCCTATTTCAAGATGCGGCCCATGACCAAGGATGGCCTTCCGGTATCTGGCGGCAAGATCAACATCCCGATCCGCTTCATGTTGCCGAAGCAGGACCCGCCGACCCCGTCCGCCGAAGTCGCTTTGCGCTGTTACGGATACGCGGCGGCGGAGGCCGAGCGGAATCCCGATTCGCCGACCGCTCAGGTCGGCGTCTTCGCCTTCGGTTTCCTCATCCAGGCCAGGTTGATCCCCGAGCACGCAAGGCCGTCGGAGGTCGCGCAGGTCCTGGCGGCCCAGCGGAGCATCGCCGCCGGCAAGCTCCAAGACCCGAAGTTCAAAGGCGAGCGTGATGAGTGCGCCGCGGCCCTCCCGGCGGACTCCGCGGCCAGTCTGCAGAAGATGATCTCGGAGCTTCCCCGCTGAGCTTCCCTTGACGTCAACGTCATCTTCCCATCCGCCGCCCATCCGGCCTATGGTCCCGCCCAGCGGATACGCCGTAAGACAGGCGCGCCAGGGAGCCGGCCATGAACCTCGACTTCTCACCTGAAGAGAACGCCTTCCGCCAAGAGGTCCGGGCCTTCATCAAGGACAACTACCCGCCGGAGCTGCGCGCGGCGCAGGAGAGCGGCGAGCCCCTGACGCGGGACCTCTACCTCGCCTGGCACAAGGTGCTGGCCAAGAAGGGCTGGGTCGCCCCGTCGTGGCCGGTGGAGTTCGGCGGCACGGGCTGGACGCCCACCCAGAAATACATCTGGTCCGAGGAATCCGCCGCCGCCGAGACCCTGCCGCCGCTGCCGTTCGGGGTCTCGATGCTGGCGCCGGTGATCTACACCTTCGGCACCGAGGCGCAGAAGAAGCGCTTCCTGCCGGGCATCTACAATGGCGAGGTCTGGTGGTGCCAGGGATACTCCGAGCCGGGCGCGGGCTCGGACCTCGCCAGCCTCAAGACCAAGGCCGAGAAGATCACCGCCGACGACGGCAAGGAGTACTACATCGTCAACGGCCAGAAGACCTGGACGACGCTGGGCCAGTTCGCCGACTGGGGCTTCTTCCTGGTCCGCACGGATCCCGACGCCAAGCCGCAGGCCGGCATCTCCTTCCTGCTGATCGACATGAAGAGCCCCGGCGTCAGCGTCCGGCCGATCATCACGCTGGAGGGCGGGCACGAGGTGAACGACGTCTTCCTCGACAATGTGAAGGTCCCCGTCGAGAACCGCATCTTCCACGAGAACCAGGGCTGGACCTGCGCCAAGGCGCTCCTGGCCCATGAGCGCTCGGGGATCGCCGGGGTCGCGCGCTCCAAGCGCAACCTCGCCAAGCTGCGCGAGATCGCCACGACCGAGCGGTCGGACGCCGGCGGGTCGCTGCTCTCCGACGCCTTCTTCCGCCGCAAGGTGGCCGAGCTGGAGATCGACCTGACGGCCCTGGAGTTCACCGAGCTGCGCACCCTGGCCGGCGAGTCGAGCGGCAAGGGCCCGGGTCCGGAAAGCTCGATCCTGAAGATCAAGGGCACCGAGATCCAGCAGCGGCTGCAGGAGCTGGCGCTGGAAGCCGTAGGCCACTACGGCGCCCCCTTCCTGCGCGACCTCGGCCACAACGCCCAGATCGGCCCGGACTACGCCGAGGGCCTGGCCGGCGACATGTTCAACGGCCGCAAGACCTCGATCTACGGCGGCTCCAACGAGATCCAGCGCAACATCATCGCCAAGATGGTGCTGGGGCTCTGACTTCAGCTTCAACGGAGGGCTCCCCTCCCCCTTGCGGGGAGGGGTCGGGGGTGGGGGTGCAAGAACGAACGCCGGGAGCTTTGCACAAGTCCGACCGCGCCGACGCCAGCGCCAAGCGGATGCGGCGGGAACCGACCTATGCCGAGAAACGCCTCTGGAAGTTGCTACGGACGACCGATTTGCACTTCCGGCGGCAGGCGCCGTTCGGGCCCTACATCGTCGATTTCGTCTGCCACCGGCACCGGCTGATCGTCGAACTGGATGGCGGCGTACATGATTTGCCGGAAGTCGCCGCTCGTGATGTCGAGCGGGACCTTTGGCTGACAGGCCGAGGGTACCGGGTTATGCGGTTTCTCAACGGACAAGCGGTGTCGGACACCTCCGGCGTGGTTCAGATGATCCTCGCTGCGGCTGGAGTTGACACCCCCACCCCTAACCCCTCCCCGCAAGGGGGAGGGGGACTTGAAGAGTAGGTTCCTCTGATGGATTTCTCCTTCACCGAAGAACAGTCGATGCTGCGCGACACGGTCGCGAGCTATCTGGCGGACCATTATTCCTTCGACCAGCGCCGCGAGATGCTGGCCAGGGAGCCGCATTGGAGCCCGGCGATCTGGAAGGCCTTCGCCGAGGAGCTGGGCATCCTGGGCGCGCCGTTCTCCGAGGCCCTGGGCGGCCTGGGCGGCGGGCCGGTCGAGAACATGATCGTCATGCAGGAGATGGGGAAGGCGCTGGTCGTCGAACCCTACCTGGGGACTGTGGTGATCGCCGGCGGCTTCCTGAAGCACTCGGGCCATCCGGGCGCCGAGGCGCTGATCGGCCGGATCGTCGCGGGCGAGGCGATCTTCGCCTTCGCCTACGCCGAGCCGCAGGGCCGCTACAACCTGGCCGACCTGAAGACCGCCGCGGCCAGGGACGGGGCGGGCTGGGTCCTGAACGGGCACAAGGCCGTGGTGATCGGCGCGCCCTACGCCACCCACCTGATCGTCACCGCGCGCACCGGGGGCGGCCAGCGCGACGCCACGGGGATCAGCGTCTTCGTCGTCGAGAAGGGCGCGGCGGGGGTCAGCACGCGGGACTATCCCACGGTCGACGGCTTCCGCGCCTCGGAGGTCACCTTCGAGAACGTCAAGCTGGGCGCCGAGGCCCTGGTCGGGCCGGCCGACCATGCCCTGCCGCTGATCGAGAAGGTGGTGGACGAGGCGATCGCGGCCACCTGCGCCGAGGCGTGCGGCGTGCTCGGCAAGCTGCACGAGGGCACGCTGGACTACACCCGCCAGCGCAAGCAGTTCGGCCAGCCGATTTCGGCGTTCCAGGTGCTGCAGCACCGGATGGTCGACATGTTCATCCAGGTCGAGCAGGCGGTCTCGATGACCTATATGGCGACCATCAAGCTGGCCGACGGCGACCACGAGCGGAGCAAGGCCGCCGCGGCGGCCAAGGTGCAGATCGGCAAGGCCTGCCGGTTCGTCGGCCAGAACGCCATCCAGCTGCACGGCGGCATGGGCATGACCGACGAAATGGCCATCGGCCACTACTTCAAGCGCGCCACCATGATCGAAAGCGCCTTCGGCTCCATCGACCACCACCTGGCCCGCTACGAGTTCCTGAGTCTGGGACAGGCGGCCTAATCCCACCTCCGCTCATCCCCGCGGGAGCGGGGACCCAGGTGTTTTGCGTTTCCGAGCCCGCAACCGCGCCGGGCGGTGTATGGCTGCGCCCAAGCAACTGAAAAAGCCTGGGTCCCCGCTCCCGTGGGGATGAGCGGAGGAAGATTTTGGGAAAAGAAGCCACGGTGCAGGCGCGGTTCGCCGACGGCGCCGACGAGGGCCGGCTGCAGTTTGAGCCGCCGAAGCTGATCTTCAGGGGCAAGGAACGCCGGGTCTATGACGCCGACGCCCTGGCCGGCGTGCGCGCGGAAGGCGCCGACCTGGTGCTGGCCGACGGCGCGCGGTTCACACTGGGCGAGAAACAGGCCCTGGCCTGGGCGGACGCGATCCTCAACCCCAAGGGCCGGATGGACAAGATCGGCGTGAAGCCCGGCATGCGGGTCGCCGTCATGGGCGTCAAGGATCCGGCGCTGAGCGGCGAACTGGCCGCCAAGGGCGCCGTGCCGGTGACCGAGCTCGCCGACCTCGACCTGCTGTTCTACGCCGCCGACAGCGCCGAGGGGTTGGCGCGCATCGACGCGCTGGTCCCCATGCTGTCCGACAAGGGCGCGCTGTGGATCGTCTCGCACAAGGGCAAGGCCGCGACGATCAAGGACACCGAGGTCATGGCCGCAGCCCAGGCCCACGGCCTGGTGGCCCACAAGGTCGTCGCCTTCTCGCCCACGCTCACCTCGCTGCGCTTCGTGCGCCGAAAGGCCGAGGTTGGGTCTGAGGCTGGGGCTGAGGGCTAGGCTCACCCAAGTCGAAGATCGCAATCCAAGCTCGCGGGGCCTCTAGGACGATTTCGTTTGAGGCGAAGCGTGACCAGCGCGGCGATGCACCCTATTCGGTGACCCATGTCCCTGCGCGATTTCGGGCTGCTCACCCTGGTCTGCCTGGTCTGGGCCTCGAACAACATCGTCTCGAAATATGCGGTGAGCCACTTAGGCGCGCCGCCCCTGTTCTATGCGGCGGCGCGGTTCGCGGTGGTGGCTGTGGCGACGCTGCCCTGGCTTCTGCCCATGCCGCGGCCGCGGGGGCGGCTGGTCGCGGTGGCGCTCTTGATGGGCGGCGGCAATTTCGCGCTGATCTTCATGGGGCTGAAGTATGCGACGCCCTCCTCGGTGGCGGTGGTCAGCCAGCTTGGGGTGCCGATCACCACCCTGTTGTCGGTGCTGATGCTGGGGGAGCAGATCCGGTGGCGGCGGGCGCTCGGCATCGCCCTCACCTTCGCGGGCGTGGTGACGGTGATGTGGAGCTCGACGGGCCTCAGCGCCTCAGTGGGCCTCGTCTATGTGGTGGCCTCGGCGATCGCGGCCTCGTTCGGCGCGGTGATGATGAAACAGATCGAGGGCGTGAAGCCCCTGCAGTTCCAGGCCTGGGTCGGCTTCGCCTCGGTCTGGCCGCTGGCCCTGCTCTCGGCCTGGTTCGAGCCCGGACAGGTCCAGGCGGGGATCGCCGCCGGCTGGCCCTTCGCGGCCGCGGTGCTCTATTCCGGCCTGGTGGTCTCGGTGGGCGCGCACACCGGCTACTACTTCCTGATCGGCCGCTATGAGGCCAACCTGATCTCGCCGTTGACGCTGATGACGCCGCTGGCCACGATTGCGCTGGGCGTGGCGATCTTCGCCGATCCGTTCGGGGTGAGGATGGCGGCGGGCGCGGCGCTCGCCCTCACCGGCGTGCTGATCATCGCGCTGCGCAGGAACCAGGTCATGCCGCTGCTGCTCGCCATCCGGAACCGCGCCCAATGAACCTGCCAGGGGACATCATCGAGGCGCCCAGCCCCAACTTCGACGCCCGCACCGCGCCGCCGGACATCCTGGTGCTGCACTACACCGGCATGAAGACCGGCCCGGAGGCGCTCGACCGGTTGCGCGATCCGGTCGCCAAGGTCAGCGCCCACTACATGGTCGAGGAGGACGGGCGCATCTTCCGCCTGGTGCCCGAGGAGCGGCGGGCCTGGCACGCGGGCGTTTCCTACTGGAAGGGCCAGCGCAACATCAACGGCGTCTCGATCGGGGTGGAGATCGTCAATCCGGGCCATGAGTTCGGCTACCGGCCGTTCCCCGACGCCCAGATCGCCGCGGTGATCGCGCTGGTGGGCGACATCCGCAGCCGCTGGCAGATCGGCGACGACCGCATCGTTGGCCACGCCGACGTGGCGCCGGGCCGCAAGGACGATCCGGGCGAGCTCTTCCCCTGGAAGCGGATCGCCGAGGCCGGCCATGGCCTCTGGGTCGAGGCGCCGCCGGCGCCCGGCCAGCCGATGGCCGAGGGCGAGGAGAGCGCGGCGGTGTTCGCCCTGCAGGCCGGCTTCACCCGGCTCGGCTACGACCTGCCGCCGTCCGGCAAGTTCGACGCCGCCACCAAGGCCGTGGTCACCGCCTTCCAGCAGCACTGGCGCCAGGACAGGGTCGACGGCGTCGCCGACGGCCAGACCCGCGCGCAGCTGATCGCGCTGCTGAGGCTGGCCGGCTGACCCGATGCACCCCGCGCCGTACCACCAAGAGGCCGACGCTGCGAAGCTGGTGGCCCACCTGGAGACCTACAGTTTCGCGACCCTCTGCCTGGCGGGGGAGCGCGGCCCGGTGCTGGCGCAGGTTCCGGTCGTCGTACGCCGCCTGTCCGCGGGCTTGGCCCTGGACTTTCACGTGGCCAAGCGGAACGCCATCGCGCCCCTTCTCGTGGACGGCGCCCGCGCCGTGGCGCTGAGCGCCGGGCCGCACACCTACGTCAGCCCTGACTGGCTGGCCGGCCACAACGAAGTGCCGACCTGGAACTATGTATCAGTGGAGGCCGAGGGACCCCTGACGCCGCTCGGTCGCGAAAACCTGTTCGTCCTCCTCGACGACCTGTCCCTGCAGGAGGAGGCGCGCCTCGCGCCCAAGACGCCCTGGACCCGCGACAAGGCCGACCCCGACTATATCGAGCGGCTGGTCGGCGCCATCGTCGGCGCACGGCTGCAGATCGAACGACTGGAGGGGACAGTCAAGCTCTCGCAGAACAAGTCCGAGGCCGACCGGGCCGCCGTCATCGCCGCCCTTGGAGATCACCCTATCGCTACGCGGATGCGCGACCTGTGAGCGGTTTTGAGATCCGCCCGACGACGCTGGCCGACGCGCCGGCGATCCTGGCCCTGCACCTGGCCGCGGCCTCGCGCGGCGGCGGCCTGGCCCGCGAGCCGGACGAGATGTCCCTGGGTCCCATCGAAGCCGCGCTCGCCAAATCGCTGGCGAGCGGCGTGGCGCTGAGCGCCTGGACCGGCGAGGCCATCGCCGGCGAGATCCACGCCGCGCGCCTGGGCCCGCGCCAGTTCGACAACAGCCTCACCGAACTGACCGTGGCGGTGCACCCGGACGCCCAGGGCCAGGGCGTGGGCGCGGCCCTCTTCGAGGCCCTGTTCGCAGAAGCCCGCAAGCTGCCCGGCGTGACGCGGGTGGAGCTGATGTGCCGGGAGGGCAACCGCCACGCGGTGCGCCTCTATCAACGCCTGGGCTTCGTCGTCGAAGGCCGCTTCGTGCGCCGCGTCGTGCTGGCCGACGGCACGGTCGAGGACGACCTGGCGATGGCGAAGTTCCTCTAGTGTCCCGATTCCGAAGTTCGTATGCGCTAGCGGCGGGCTCGGACGAACTTCGGAATCGATGAGGACACTAGCAAGCCCAGGTTTTCTAGTGTGCTTCTTTGGATTTGAAGTTCGCTCGGAGCTTGTCCGAGAATGAGGCGAACTTCAAATCCAGCACACTAGTCCCGATCCGGCGTGCCTAGCGGGAAGAAGTGGCGGTAGGGCCGCCCGCCATCCACCGCGCGGGCGAAGGACGGGCGGGCCAGCAGGCGGGCGCGATAGGCCAGCAGATGGACGTGCTGCTCGCCGATCGCGTGCGTCCAGTCGGCGTAGAACAGCGAGGGCGCGGCGGCGCAGTCGGCCAGGCTGAAGCCGTCGCCCACCGCCCACTCGCGGTCGGCCATGCGCGCGTCCAGCCAGGCGTAGGCGCTCTCCAGCATGGTCCGCGCCTCGGCCACGCCATAGGGGTCGCGGTCCTGCGGTTGGCGGATGGCGTCGAACACGCACTTGCCCTGCGGGGTCATCACATAGTTGTCGAACACCCGGTCGAGCATCCGCACCTCGACCGCCGCGCGCGGATCGGCGGGGATCAGCCGGACCGGCCCGGGATAGTTGGCCTCCAGGTGCTCGATGATGCTGGTGGCTTCCAGGATCGTGCGGCCGTCGTCCACCAGGATCGGGAAGCGCTTGATCGGCCACAGGCGGGCGAATTCCTCGCCGTTGGCCGGCTCGTCGGAGGACAGCATGCGGAAGTCGAAGGGAATGTCGTTCTCGTAGAAGGCGATCAGCGCCTTCTGGCAGTAGGAGGAGAACGGGTGGGCGAAGAGCTGCAGGGTCATCTGGACCTCCTTAGGTCAAGCGATCGCGGCGGTAGTGCAGGATCACCGATCCCGCGTCGAGCGGCTTGGCCTCGACCAGCGTGAGCGCGAGCCTGGGCAAACCCTCGGCGAACAGGCGCTTGCCGCCGCCGAACACCGAAGGCGTGACCATCAGCCGGAATTCGTCCACCAGGTCGCGGGCCATCAGGCTGTTGGCCAGGCCCGCGCCGCCGAAGCAGTAGATGTCGCCGCCGGCGACGGTGGTCTTCAGCCGGCCCACGGCGCCGGCCAGGTCGTCCTTCACCAGCGTCCCGTTCCAGCCCGGATCGCCTGAGAGCGTCGTCGAGACCACCGTCTTGGGCAGCCGGTTCATGGTCGCGGTCTGGGAGTCGCCGGCCGCGTCGTGCGAGGTCCAGAAGCCCTTGTTGAACACGAAGTTGACGCGCCCGTAGATCAGGTGGGCGGCGCGCGACAGGCTGTGGCCGGACCAGTTGGCCGCCACCTCGTCCGACCAGGGCGGCGGGGCGAACTCGCCGCCGGGGCCTTCGATATAGCCGTCCAGGCTGGTGAACATCGCCAGGATCAGGTTCGCCATCGTCGTTTCTCCCTTCATCGAAACTGGTTTTGATATGCAAGCAGTTGCGGTTTAATACAACTGATCCTACTTTGCAAGCAGTCGAACGGAGAAAATTCTCGATGGACGGCGCGCACCGCTCGGGCTGCCCGATCAACCTCACGCTGGAGATGCTGGGCGACCGCTGGAGCCTGATCGTCATCCGCGACCTGATGTTCGGCAATCGGCGCCACTACCGCGAGCTGCTCAACCGGTCGGAGGAGGGGATCGCCTCGAACATCCTGGCCGACCGGCTGAAGCGCCTGGTCGAGGCGGGCCTGATCAGCCGCGCCGACGATCCCAGCCACAAGCAGAAGGCGATCTACAGCCTGACGGAGCCGGCCATCGAGCTCGTGCCGCTGCTGGCCCAGATGGGCGCCTGGGGACGCCGTCACACGCCGGTGTCGCCGGAGCTGTCGATCCGCGCGCAGCTCCTGGAGGAGGGCGGCCCGGCCATGTGGGAGGCCTTCATGGCGGAACTGCGCAGCCTGCACCTGGGCGCGCCGCCGCAGCGTCTCGGTCTTCGGCCAGCTGCAGGCGGCCTACGAGGCCGAGGTGGCGAAGCGCCAGACGGCTAGGGCCAGCGGAATTCCTTGACCAGGCCGCGGTCGAAATCGGAGTAGCGGGCCCAGCGCGGCGATACGCGCCAGTAGACCAGCCCCGGCCAATCGAGCCGCGCGCGGCCGTCGGGCCAGGCCGCATAGTACGCCTCCCGAAGGTCCGCCCCGTCCTCGCCGCGGGTCGGCAGCGGTGTCGCCACCCCCTCGAACTGAAGGGTCTGCTCCCCTGGCCCCGCGACGACCACCGACACGCGCGGGTCACGGCGCAGGTTGGCGTGCTTGCGGGTGGACTCGGTGGTGTCGAAGATGATCTCGAAGCCGTCGGTGACCGCGACGCCCACCAGCGCCGACTGCGGCGCGCCGTCGGCCGCCAGGGAAGACACCACGGCCAGCCGGCTGGCCTGCATGTAGGCCAGCAGGTCGGCTTCCTCGAAGGTCGTCATCATGGCCTCCCGGGCCCGCGTCCTTGACCTGCGCCATCGTAGCGACCAGTTTCCGCGTGGACCAGACGGCCGGGCGATCGCGGCTTCCTCAAAAGGGAGGTCGAGGAAAGTCCGGGCTCCACGACGACATGGCGGCGGGTAACGCCCGCCGGGGGCGACCCCAGGGATAGCGCCACAGAAAGCAAACCTCCGCTCTCCGGAGCGGGAAGGGTGAAAGGGTGGGGTAAGAGCCCACCGCGTGCCTGGCGACAGGGACGGCATGGCAAGCCCCGCCAGGAGCAAGACCGAATAGGGACCGTGCGTCCACGTCCGCGTGGGCAGGGCTGTCGTAGGCCCCGGCGGTCCGGGTAGGTCGCGAGAACCGTCCCGCAAGGGGCGGTCCAGAGGAATGATCGCCGCGTCCGGGACCTCACGGTCCCGGGCGGCACAGAACCCGGCTTACAGGCCGTCTGGTCCATCTTCCCCGAACGGCGCGGGCCGCGCAGCCCCGTTGGGACGCGATGACACCGGAGCGCCCAGGACCCCATCATTCGTTAACAAGCACGGCTTTGGTTCGCTGTATGTTCTGTGGATAAGAACTTCCGATTAACCATACTTGCCTGCGACACCTTGGTTTCTCTAACAAAAGGTCAATTGGAGTCATTGTATCCCACTAAGGCCCATGATATCCCATTCTTACTTTGCTAACCAAACCCAGGGTCCCTCCTTTCAGGAAGAATTGAGGGGCAGCCGGTCTGGAAGCAGAGGCGGGAGCTGCTGGTGGGGCGGCTCGATTCAGGGGCTTGGCGGTGTTTCTCTCGACCTTCGAGAAACAGCTGGACGGGAAGCGGCGGATCGTCGTGCCGCAGGAGTTCCGCGCCCAGACCGCGGGGCCCTTCGACGGCGTGTTCTGCTTCCCCTCCATCGAGGCCGACTGCATCGAGGGTGGCGGCAAGTCCCTGTTCGACCGTTACACCGGCGTGATC
>Ga0207695_10008724_pt1 | contig 12640 bp, 8 predicted proteins | sample KBSC54metaG_FD_184354 | JGI IMG/M metagenome (GOLD analysis project Ga0207695, IMG submission 184354) | Corn rhizosphere microbial communities from Kellogg Biological Station, Michigan, USA - KBS C5-4 metaG (SPAdes) (version 2) | ecosystem: Host-associated > Plants > Roots > Rhizosphere > Soil...
TGGAGCGGCGGCGGCGGCGCGCTTGATCGCGCGACGGCCCGCGACTAGAACCGGGCGCTCGCGAGTGCGCCGCCTTAGCTCAGTTGGTTAGAGCGCCAGATTGTGGCTCTGGAGGTCCCCCGTTCGATCCGGGGAGGCGGTACCATCGCAAGGCGTGGCTCAGGCGAGTTCAGCCTCGATCGCGTCAAGGACGGTGTTCCAATCATCACCCTGCGGCTGCCGCCACAAGCGCGCGCTCGGATACCAGGGCGTATCGCTGCGGTCCCGAAGCCATCGCCAGTCGACGCCGTAGGCCGGCAACAGGATCCACACGGGCTTGCCCATGGCCCCGGCAAGGTGCGCCATCGAGGTGTCGACGGAGATCACCAGGTCCAGCCCGGCGGCGATCTCGGCGGTCTCGAGGAAGTCCTTCGCTCCCGAGGCTTCCGGCGCGAGGTCCACGACATCTCCGCGCGCCAGCAACCGCGCCGCGGCGTCAGCCGGCAGCGAGCGGCGGGCGTCATTCCAGTGCCGCGGGTTGCCGCGGGTCACGACGCCGATTTTCCGTCCAAGCGGGCGGGCCGAGGCGTTCAGGTAGGGGGCGTACGGCAGGCCTGCGAGGCCCACGCCGAGGCGCGCCGGCAGCGAAGCGGTAAGCGTCCAATAGTCGGGATCCGGCAGATCCACTCGCCCGGCCATGGCCGCGACATCGACGCCGAGCGAGCGGGCGAACAGTCGCGCCAGGCTTGGCAGGCAGAGCAGCGTCACCTCCGCGCCCTGCGCCTGCAGAATGGGGGCGAACCGGGCGTACATGATCTGGTCGCCCGCCCCCTGCTCCCCGATGATCAACAGGCGCTTGCCGGCGAGCGGCTCGCCCCGCCACTCCGGCTCAGCGAGCGGTGGCCGCGGCGAGCCGAGTTCCGGCGCGTCCAGGCGCGCCTCCATGAGCGGCCAGGCGTCCTCGTAGCGACCCTGGCCCAGCAGCGCCTCGCCGAGCAGAACCTGGATGCGGGGATTGGCCGGATCGAGCCGAAGCGCCTCACGCAGCATCGCCTCGGCCTCGGTGAGCCGCCCCTGGCGTATTCGCTCGGCGGCGGAGGCGCGTAGGTCGTCGCCCGGGGCCGCGCCGCTCACATCAGGCCGCGGCAGCTGCGGGCTCCGCGCCGCTCTTCACGAACGGCTGCGGCCGCCAGCGAACCAGCGAACGCCAGGCCCACTCGAACGGGCCATAGTGGAAGCGGGCCAGCCAGGGCAGGCTCCAGACCACGATGAATCCCCAGACACCGGCGACCACATACAGCAGCTCGAACCGGCTCAGCTTCCCGTACAGGCCAAAGCCGAAGCCGCAGAACACCACGGTCGTGATGATCGAGGTCATCAGGTAGTTCGAGAACGCCATGCGCCCAGCCGCTGCCAGACGGTTGACCAGGGCCTGGGCCGCGCCCGCGCGGACGATCAGCAGAAGCACGCTGGCGTGGGCGAGGCCGATCAGCGGACGCCCGATCTGCTGCCAGACCTCCCAGCGATGCAGGGCGAGCGGCTCGAACCCGGCCTTCCAGATCATCCACGCCATCCAGGCCATCGCGGGGGCCGCCAGCAGGTAGCCGACGGCGATCATCATGCCATAGGCCCGGTTCGACCACCGGAGCGTGAAGAACCCGGTCCTGAACAGCGCCATGCCGATGAACATCTGGCCGATCGCCTCGGGGATCTCGTCGGTCGGCATCAGCCCGAGCTGCATGATCAGCGACATCTGCGTCCGGGCGCGCAGCGCGTCCAGGAAGCCGCCGCCGAACTGGCTTATCTGCTGCAGGCCGAGCGACCTGGGCGGAGCGACGGTGAGCGAGGCCTCCTGCCAGGTCTTGATCACCGCCGCCGTGGCCCCGGGCGCCGTCGCCGCAGCGTGCAGCGCCTCCAGTTGCGCCGCACCATAGAGATTGTAGGCGAGATAACCCGCCAGGATGACGATACCCACCCCGAACTGCACCCGGACGTCGATCTTGCGGAACGGGAAGATGAACAGCCCGGCGATCGCGTAACAGGTGAGGATGTCGCCCCACCACAGAAAGTAGGCGTGCAGCATGCCGAAGACGAACAGCCAGGCCATGCGGCGGTAGTGGGTCTGGATCGGACCGAACTGCGCGCCCTCGGCGCGCTCGGCGATCAGCACGGTCGAGGCGCCGAACAGCATGGTGAACAGCGCCCGCATCTTGCCGTCGGTCAGGACGTTGTTGACCGCCCACGTCCAGATATCCGCCGGGCCGGACAGGCCGGCATAGGTGGGATCGATGTAAGCGAACGCCGGGAGTCCCATCCCCACGATGTTCATCAGCAGGATGCCCAGCACCGCGAACCCGCGCACCGCGTCAATCGACAGATAGCGTTCCTCAGCCGAGGTGGCGGCCGTCATGGTCGAGCCCTCCCGTTCTCATCCCGCCGCCGACGATGGTCTGACCTGGCCCGGTGTCAATCGCCGGCTGGTCCGAACAGTGGTCTACGATGTCGTTCGGCCGCTCCGCGGGCCCGCGTCAAATCAGCGCCTTGCGCCCTCGTCTCTGCCGCAGCTTCATATCTGTTAGAAAAATCTTCCTCGCGTTCAGCATTCCGCCCATCGACAAGGGCTGATCTTGCCGGGTAAATGCCCGCTCGCGCGCTGCGGCCTCCGCTCGGGCTTCCGAGGCCGTCTGTTCGCGCGCCTGGAGTGGTAAGAGGAAGCGATGGGGTTCCCCGTCAGGCAAGGACTGTACGATCCGGCGAACGAGCATGACTCGTGCGGCGTGGGCTTTGTGGCCAACATCAAGGGACGCAAGTCCCATGAGGTGATCGAAGCCGGCCTGCAGATCCTCGTCAATCTCGATCATCGCGGCGCGGTCGGGGCCGACCCGCTGGTCGGCGACGGCGCGGGCTGCCTGATCCAGATTCCCGACAGGCTGTTCCGCGACTGGGCCGACAAGGCCGATATCGCGCTCCCGCCGCTCGGGGAGTACGCGGTGGCCATGTGCTTCCTGCCGCAGGACGCGGATGCGCGGCAGGTGGCGGTCAGCCAGTTCGAGCACTTCCTCAACGTCGAGAAGCAGCCCCTCATCGGCTGGCGCGACGTGCCGGTCGACACCACGGGACTGGGCGAGGCGGTGCTGGCCCAGATGCCGGTGATCCGGCAGGCGTTCATCGGCCGCGGCCCCAACGTCCGTGACCAGGACGCCCACGAGCGCAAGCTGCTCGCGGTCCGCAAGCAAACCCAGAACCCGCTGCGGGAACTCGCCGCCAAGCACAACCTGCCCGGCGTCGCACAGCTCTACATGCCGTCGCTGTCGACGCGAACGGTGGTCTACAAGGGCCTGCTGCTCGCCCATCAAGTGGGTTCGTTCTACTGCGACCTGCGCAACGAGAAGGCCGAGTCCGCTCTCGCGCTCGTGCATCAGCGGTTCTCGACCAACACCTTCCCGTCGTGGAAGCTTGCCCACCCCTACCGGTTCATCGCCCACAACGGCGAGATCAACACCAAGCGGGGCAACGTGAACTGGATGAACGCCCGCCGGCGCTCCATGGAGAGCGAGCTGCTGGGCGCCGACTTGAACAAAATGTGGCCGCTGATCCCGCACGGCCAATCGGACACCGCCGACCTCGACAACGCCCTCGAGCTGCTGCTCGCCGGGGGCTATCCGCTGGCGCATGCGATGATGATGCTCATCCCGGAGGCCTGGACCGGCAATCCGCTGATGGGCCCCGAGCGGAAAGCGTTCTACGAGTATCACGCCGCCTTGATGGAGCCTTGGGATGGGCCCGCGGCGGTGGCCTTCACCGATGGCCGTCAGATCGGCGCGACCCTCGACCGCAACGGCCTCAGGCCCGCGCGCTTCGTCATCACGGACCAGGACCATGTGATCATGGCCTCCGAAGTCGGCGTGCTCGACATCCCCGAAGAGCGGATCGTCCGCAAGTGGCGTCTCCAGCCCGGCAAGATGCTGCTCATCGACCTCGAGGAAGGCCGCATCGTCGAGGACGAGGAGATCAAGCGCACGCTCGCCGAAGCCGAGCCCTATCAGGAGTGGCTGGCGGAGACCCAGTTCAAGCTCGAGGAGCTGTCGCTCAAGGCCGAGCCCGAGGGCCCGCCGCCGAACGATCCCGACGCGCTCCTCGATCGCCAGCAGGCCTTCGGCTACACTCAGGAGGACCTTGCCTTCTTCCTGGAGCCCATGGCCCAGGCCGGCGACGATCCTGTGGGCTCGATGGGCACGGACACGCCGCTCGCCGTGCTCTCGGCCCGGCCCAAGCTGCTCTACGAGTACTTCAAGCAGAACTTCGCCCAGGTCACCAATCCACCCATCGACCCGATCCGCGAAGAGCTGGTGATGAGCCTGGTCTCGATGATCGGGCCGCGGCCGAACCTGCTCGGGCGCAACGCTGGCAGCCACAAGCGCCTGGAGGTCGCCCAGCCGATCCTCACCGACGCGGACCTAGCGAAGATTCGCGCAATCAACGAGCTCCTCGACGGGGCCTTCCGGACCGCCACCCTGGATGCAACCTGGCCGGCGGAGGACGGGCCCGAGGGCCTGGAGCGGGCGCTCGACAGCCTGTGCCGCGACGCCACGGACGCCGTGCTCGCCGATATGAACATCCTGATCCTTTCGGATCGGGCGACCTCGGCCGAGTGCATTCCGATCCCGGCCGCGCTCGCGACAGCGGCGGTGCACCATCACCTGATCCGCCAGGGCTTGCGGATGCAGACCGGCCTGGTGATCGAGACCGGCGAGGCCCGCGAAGTGCACCACTTCTGCGTGCTGGCCGGCTACGGGGCGGAAGCCGTCAACCCCTATCTCGCCTTCCGGACGCTGGAGCAGCTCCGCGTCCAGAACGGCTTCTCGCAATCGGCCTACGAGGTCCGCAAGAACTACATCAAGGCGATCGGCAAGGGCGTGCTCAAGGTGATGTCCAAGATGGGCATCTCCACCTACCAGTCCTATTGCGGCGCCCAGATCTTCGATGCTGTGGGGCTGTCCTCGGAGCTGATCGAGAAGTACTTCACCGGCACGGCAAGCACGATCGAGGGCGTCGGCCTGGGCGAAATCGCCGAGGAATGCGTGCGGCGCCACCGCGACGCCTACGGCGACAATCCGATCTACAAGACCATGCTCGACGTGGGCGGCCAGTACGGTTGGCGCCTGCGCGGCGAGGCGCATGCCTGGACGCCCGAAAGCGTCTCGCGTCTGCAGCACGCGGTGCGGGGCAATCTGCCGGAGGAATTCCGGCAATTCGCGCGTTCGATCAACGAGCAGTCGGAGCGGCTCCTCACCATTCGCGGCCTGATGCAGCTCCGGCCCGCCGAGCAGCCGGTCCCGCTCGACGAAGTCGAGCCCGCCGCGGAGATCGTGAAGCGCTTCTCCACCGGCGCGATGAGCTTCGGCTCGATCAGCCGGGAGGCGCACACGACGTTGGCGATCGCCATGAACCGCATCGGCGGCCGCTCGAACACCGGCGAAGGCGGCGAGGAAAGCGATCGGTTCAAGCCGCTGGCCAACGGCGATTCCATGCGCTCGGCGATCAAGCAGGTCGCCTCCGGCCGCTTCGGCGTCACGGCCGAGTACCTGGTCAACGCCGACGACATCCAGATCAAGATGGCTCAGGGCGCCAAGCCCGGCGAGGGCGGTCAGCTGCCCGGCTACAAGGTCGACAAGAACATCGCCCGCGTGCGTCATTCCACGCCGGGCGTCGGCCTGATTTCGCCGCCGCCGCACCACGATATCTACTCGATCGAGGACCTGGCGCAGCTCATCCACGACCTGAAGAACGTCAACCCCCGCGCCCGCATCTCGGTGAAGCTCGTCTCGGAGGTGGGCGTCGGCACGGTGGCCGCCGGCGTCGCCAAGGCGCGCGCCGACCATGTGACGATCTCCGGCTTCGAGGGCGGCACCGGCGCCTCGCCGCTGACCTCGCTCACCCACGCCGGCTCGCCCTGGGAGATCGGCCTCGCCGAGACCCAGCAGACCCTGCTGCTCAACGGGCTCCGCACGCGCATCGCCGTGCAGGTGGACGGCGGCCTGCGGACCGGCCGGGACGTGGCGATCGGTGCGCTGCTTGGGGCCGACGAGTTCGGCTTCGCGACCGCGCCCTTGATCGCGGCCGGCTGCATCATGATGCGCAAGTGCCACCTCAACACCTGCCCGGTCGGCGTGGCGACGCAGGATCCGGTGCTGCGCGCGCGCTTCACCGGTCAGCCCGAGCACGTCATCAACTACTTCTTCTTCGTGGCCGAAGAGCTGCGGGAAATCATGGCCGCGATGGGCTTCCGCACGCTCAATGAGATGATCGGTCGCGTCGACCGGCTCGATGTGCGTCCGGCTGTCGACCACTGGAAGGCGCACGGCGTCGATCTTTCCAGGCTGCTCTACGCGGCGCCGGCTGGGGCCCCGAGGGGCCTCTGGAACATGGATCGGCAGGACCATGGGCTCGACCGGGCGCTGGACCACGCCCTGATCGCCGCCGCCCAGCCGGCCCTCAAGGACAAGAAGCCCGTCCGTGGCGAGTTCGCCGTGCGCAACATCAACCGCACCATCGGAGCCATGCTGTCGGGCGAGGTCGCGAGGGCCTATGGCCACGCCGGCCTGCCGGAGGGCGCGATCGCCTTCAGCTTCCGCGGCACGGCCGGCCAGAGCTTCGGCGCCTTCGTGGCGCGCGGGGTCTCGCTGGAGCTGATCGGCGACGCCAACGACTACGTCGGCAAGGGGCTTTCCGGCGGCCGCATCGTGGTGCGCCAGCCTCCCGAGGCGCGGCGCGACCCGACCCGGAACATCGTGGTCGGCAATACCGTGCTCTATGGCGCGATCGCCGGCGAAGCCTACTTCGAAGGCGTCGCGGGTGAGCGGTTCGCCGTGCGCAACTCCGGCGCGGTGGCCGTCGTCGAGGGCGTTGGCGACCACGGCTGCGAGTACATGACTGGCGGCGTGGTGGTGGTGCTGGGCGACACCGGGCGCAACTTCGCGGCCGGCATGTCCGGCGGGGTGGCCTACGTCTACGACCCGCGGAACCGGTTCCGCGAGCTTTGCAACACCGCGATGGTGTCGTTGGAGTCCGTGCAGCCGGCTCAGTCCGGTCCGTACAACAGCGCGGACGAGCCGTTCCGGCCCAGCCGTCGCTCGCCGTCTGTCGAGAACAGCGGCATGGGCGACATGCTGCGGTTCGATGCGGAGCGTCTGCGCATCCTTGTCGAACGGCACCATCTGCACACCGGCAGCGCGCGCGCCGCCGAGATCCTGGAGAACTGGGATCAGGCGCTGGGTTCGTTCGTCAAGGTGACGCCCCACGACTATCGCCGAGCGCTGCTCGAGTTCGCGGCCGAGCGCGATACGGCCCAGGCCGTCGCCGCCGAGTAATCCGTTATCTGTCTGGAGACCTGACCCGATGGGCAAGCCCACCGGCTTCTTGGAGATCGAGCGGCGCGATCGCGGTTATGACAAGCCGTCCGCGCGCCTGAAGACCTGGAAGGAATTCGTTCACCCGCTGTCCGCGCCTGAGCTGCGCCAGCAGGCGGCACGCTGCATGAGCTGCGGCGTCCCGTTCTGTCACCAGGGCTGCCCGGTCAACAATCAGATCCCGGATTTCAACGAGCTGATCTACCGCGACCAATGGCAGGCGGCGCTCGAGAACCTGCAGTCCACCAACAACTTTCCGGAGTTCACCGGCCGCATCTGCCCGGCGCCCTGCGAGGCCTCCTGCACCCTCAACATCGACGACAACCCGGTCACCATCAAGACGATCGAGTGCCAGATCGTGGACCGCGGATGGGAGGAAGGCTGGATCACGCCCCAGCCCTCGCCGCGCGGCACCGGCAAGCGCGTGGCGGTGGTGGGCTCCGGGCCGGCCGGCCTCGCCTGCGCCCAGCAGCTGGCGCGCGCCGGCCATGCGCCGACCGTGTTCGAAAAGTCCGATCGCATCGGCGGTCTGCTTCGCTATGGCATCCCCGACTTCAAGATGGAGAAGCACCTGATCGATCGGCGCATCCGCCAGATGGAGGCCGAGGGGGTGATCTTCCGGGCCAACTTCGAAGTGGGTTCGAACGTCACCGTCCAGCGGCTGCTGGATGACTACGACGTGCTGGTGATGGCGGGCGGCGCGGAAGCCCCGCGCGACCTGGAGGCGCCGGGCCGGGAGCTCGCGGGCATCCATTTCGCCATGGACTTTCTGGCCCAGCAGAACAAGCGCAACGCCGGCGATCCCGAGGATGTCGCTGCGTCGGGCGGCACGATCTCCGCGAAAGACAAGCATGTCGTGGTGATCGGCGGCGGCGACACGGGCTCGGACTGCATCGGCACGTCCAACCGCCAGGGCGCCGCCTCGGTCGTGCAGCTGGAGATCATGCCGCAGCCGCCCGAGCACGAGAACAAGGCGCTCACCTGGCCGGACTGGCCGCTGAAGCTGCGCACCTCGTCCAGCCAGGAGGAAGGCTGCGAGCGCGACTTCGCCGTCGCCACCCGGCGCGCGATCGGCAAGGACGGCCGCGTCACGGCGCTGGAGTGCGTGCGCCTCGAATGGGTTCCGGGCCCGGACGGCCGCATGCAGACGCGCGAGGTCCAAGGCTCGGAGTTCGAGCTGAAGGCCGACCTCGTGCTGCTCGCCATGGGCTTCCTCGGGCCGCGCAAGACCGGTCTCGTCGAACAGTCGGAGGCGGCGCTCGATCCGCGCGGCAATGTCGCCGCCAATGTGGCCGACTACCGCACGAGCGCGCCCAATATCTTCGCCTGCGGCGACATGCGCCGCGGCCAGTCGCTGGTGGTCTGGGCGATCCGCGAAGGCCGCCAGTGCGCCCGTGCGGTGGACGAGTACCTGATGGGCTCGACCAAGCTGCCGCGCTAACGCACCCGCGAGGCGTAACGCGCCACCTGGGCCTGATCGCCCGCCAGCCTCCAGAGGCCCTGCCTGGAAGGCCGGATAGGCGACATGGAAGAAGGCGGCGGCGCCTGCTGGCCATATGTGGCGCAGACTTCAGTCCGCGATCGCCCGGGCCTCCGCCTCCACCTGATCGAGCCGGTCCTTGCCGAAAAACATCTCCCCGCCGACGAAGAAGGTCGGGATGCCGAAGACGCCGCGGGCCACCGCGGCCTCGGTGTTGGCGATCAGCTCGGCCTTGACGTCGGGGTCCTGGGTGGCGGCGAGGATGGCCGGCGCGTCGAGGCCGGCGGACGAGAGAACGCCGGCCACCACCTCGGGATCGTCCATCTTCTGGCCGTCCTCCCACATGGCCGCCTCGACGGCCGCGAGATAGCGCTCGCCCACGCCCATGCCGCGCGCGGCGATCAGGCCGCGCATGATGAGCAGGGTGTTGACCGGGAAGTGCGGATTGGACCGGAAGCGGTCGAGGCCGTGCTTGGCCGCGAAGCGGCGGGTCTCCAGCGCCTCGTAGGCGAGCTTTCCCTTGATCCCCGCGTACGCCTCGCCGGGCGACCGGTTCCCCGTCGCTTTGAAGATGCCGCCCAGCAGGCAGGGGACCAGATCGATCGCCGCGCCCGTGCGCGCCGCGATGCCCGGCAGCACCTTCCAGGCCAGGTAGGCGTTAGGGCTGCCGAAGTCGAAAATGAACTCGATGGTGGCGGGCTTGGCCATGGGCGACTCACCAACTCTCGCGCCAGGGCCGAAGATCGAGCTCGTGGGTCCAGGCCGAGCGCGGCTGACGGGCAAGTGCGACGTAGGCCTTGGCGATGTCGTCGGGCTTCAGGATCGCATCCTCTTGCAAGAGCGCATCGACGTCGTCGCGGTTCGAGCGGATGAAGACGCCCTCGATGGCGCCATCGATCACCACGTGGGCGACGTGGATCCCCTGCGGGCCGAGCTCGCGCGCCATGCTCTGCGCGACCGCTCGAAGCCCGTGCTTGGCGGCGGCGAAGGCGGCGAAGCCCTCCCGGCCGCGGACGCTGGCGGTTGCGCCGGTGAACAGGATCGTCCCACGGCCGCGGGGAACCATGGCCCTGGCCGCCTCGCGGCCGGCCAGGAAGCCCCCGAAGCAGGCCATCTCCCAGACCTTGGTGAAGACCCGCGCCGTGGTCTCGCGGATGCCAAAGCGGACGTTCGCCCCGATGTTGTAGATCACCACGTCGAGGGGGCCGACCTCGCGCTCGATGCGGCCGAACAGCTCGACCGTCTCCTCCTCCGAACGGGCGTCGACGCCGAAGGCATGGGCCCGCCCGCCGGCGGCGCGCAGGCTCTCGGCGAACGCCTCCAGCTCTTCCAGGTGGCGCGCCCGGCGGGTCATGCAGACCACATAGCCCTCAGCCGAGAAGGCGCGCGCCAGGGCCGAGCCCAGGCCGTCGCCGACACCCACGATCAGGCAAACACCAAACGCCTCAGCCATCACCGCCTCCGTCCAAGCCACGCTTTACACTGTAAGTGGGTATGGCGACGCCAAGATTGAAGCGGTCGGAACCTTCGCCGGATGCCGGCGTTCGAACCGATCGGGTCATTCGATCTTGGGGGAGGCCGTGTCCGAAGTCCTTGTTCTGCACGAGGCGCCGCAGCCGCCTCTGCTCCGGTCGCTGCTCGATCTCGACCAGGCCCTGCTCGACGCCCTGCCGATGGGCGTCTGCGTCTGCGACGCCGCGGGACTGATCATCCGCGCGAACCGCAAGGCGGCCGAGCTGTGGGGCCGCGCCCCGCGGCTGTTCGATCCGACGCAGCGCTACTGCGGCGCCCATCGCATCGAGAAGCTCTCCGGCGAATCAATCGCGCGCGAGACCATGCCGATCGCCCGCTCGCTGAGGACCGGCGAGAGCTTCCAGGGGTTGGAGGCCTGGGTCGAGAACCCGGACGGGCGGCGTTGGGTCTCGCGGGCCTGGATCGAACCGCTGCTCGGCGACAGCGGCGAGATCGTTGGCGCGGTGAACTTCTTCCAGGACGTGACTCGCGTGCACGAGACCCGCGAGATGCTGGCCCGCCAGCAGCGCACCTTCGACTTGGCGATGGTCGCTTCCAAGATGGGCACCTGGCGCTACACCCTGGCCGACAACATCTGCATCTACGACGAGAACGCCCAGCGGCTCTATGGCCTGAAGGAAGCTCGTTTCCTGCACGACGAGGCAGGCGTGAAGGAGAAGTTCCACCCGGACGACATGGAGGTGATGTGGTCGCAGGTCGCCAAGGCGCTCAAGCCTGACGGCGACGGCCGCTACGAGGTCGAGTATCGGGTGAAGCAGGCTGACGGGAGCTGGCGCTGGCTCTCCGCCTGGGGCCTGGTGGAGTTCGAGGGCGAGGGGCCGCACCGTCGCCCGATCGCCATCGCCGGCGCGAGCCGCGACCTCACCGAACGCAAAGGCGCGCAGGACCTGGAGCGGCTGCTGGTCAACGAGCTGAACCACCGGGTGAAGAACACCCTGGCCACGGTGCAGTCGATCACCAGCCAGACGCTGCGCGGCGCCACGGACCTGGACGCGGCGCGCCGAGCGATCGAGGGCCGCATCCAGTCGCTCGCGCGGGCGCACGATCTGCTGACCCGGCAGAACTGGTCGGGCGCAGATCTGGGCGAGGTGGCCGCCCGCGCCACCGCGCCCTTCGCCGGCGGGCGGTTCGAGCTGTCCGGCCCCGCCCTGCAGGTTTCGCCGCGGCACGCGCTCGTGCTCTCCATGGCGCTGCACGAACTCGCCACCAACGCGGCCAAATACGGTGCGCTCAGCTCGCCCGGCGGGCGGGTCGAGGTGACCTGGGCGCTGGACGGCGCAAGCCTCGTGCTGCGCTGGCGCGAGCGCGACGGGCCGCCGGTCGCCCCGCCCAAGCGCCGCGGGTTCGGAACCCGCCTGCTCGAACAGGGCCTGGCGCGCGAACTCGGCGGCGGCGCGGCGCTCACCTATGCGCGCGACGGCGTGGTTTGCGAGATCACGGCGGAGATGTAGCGGTCAGACCTCAATCAGGGCGAACTCGACGCCCAGGTCGCGATTCACGGAGCCGAGGAACGGGAAGATCTCCGGCGGCTCGCCGGCGACCGTGTGCTCGACCGGCGCGCAATGCAGCACCACCACCGTCCGCCCGGTCTTCAGCATGTGCAGCGAGCTCTCGAGCTTCAGGTTCTCGTCGATCGAGGCCTGCACGAAGCTCTTGATCTCCGGCTCGCCAAAGGCCGACAGCATGTGCTTGGGACATCGGGTGCGGACTCTCCAGGCGGCCCCCAGCCGAAACGGCGGCCTGCGGTCGCGGTTCCTCTCGACGCGGGCCGCGCTTGCCGCGCCGTCGCCGCCGCTCGGCGAATTCAAGCTTAGCCTTTGTTTCAATTTGCGTTTTTACATCGCTTCTGGGAGAACCCGCCGGCGCTCCGAGCGGAGCCCGCGCGCGGGCGTCGCCGAAGGCAATACAAGAAACCTGTGTCCGACGGGAACCGCTGGAGCCCATCGGTCGTTCGATCCGTAGGCGGGGGTGCGCCTTTCGTTCGGCCTGAGGCACTCGATGTGTTCAGGACGCCGAGCGGAATGCATCTCCCCGCGATGCTCTGTTCCTCGGGGGAACCATGCCTGCAGCCGCCAAATCCGCCCAAGCTTCCGCCAAGCGCCGCGCGCCCGCCCGGATGTCCGTCAACTCCGGCGTCGGACCCAATGAGCTGCTGGCGGCGTTGCGCGCCTTCCGGCGCGGCGATTTCTCGGTGCGGCTGCCGAAGGGGCTGACCGGCGTCGACGGCGAGATCGCCGAG